>Ga0256883_1000245_pt1 | contig 16914 bp, 14 predicted proteins | sample MC6MC0491MT_FD_186337 | JGI IMG/M metagenome (GOLD analysis project Ga0256883, IMG submission 186337) | Metatranscriptome of enriched soil aggregate microbial communities from Iowa State University, Ames, United States - MC6-MC0491-MT... | ecosystem: Environmental > Terrestrial > Soil >...
CCAGCAGAGCACCTTCCCCGCCACCGCCAGAACCTTTGCCGCCGCCTTTCTCGCCATCGCTCCTTCCCCGCCCGCCACTCTGCACGCGCGTGGGCCCTTGAAACGCGATCGTGATGTCATTGGGTATGGGTCCAAGATCGAGAGCGACACGGATGAAATCCCGAAGGGAAATGACGAGCTCCGCTGTTTTAATCGGACGCCCAGCAACCATATCGTTAGCAGCCTGGCTCGCCAGTCGCACCTGCTCGACGGTGCCAAGCAAAATGATATCGGACAGCGCTGCCTCGACTGCATCGCGCATGCGGCGCGAGCGATCAGAGCTGGGTATTGTTTCCTGATCGTCCCCGTGCGCATTGTCTGCCGATGCTTTCATTCGCACGTCTTTCAGATGCCGTGGATCGACCGTCGGCCTCCTGACCGTTGTTGACGCACGTGGCGTCATCACTCGCGTCTCTCGCACATTTAATTTCTAGGGATTTTTACTTGGTGCCCGGGGCCGGAATCGAACCGGCACGCCTTGCGGCGGGGGATTTTGAGTCGGCGTGCGAAGGTGTTTGTATAGGGAAGTGGGGCGAAGGTGAGCGTAGGTTGAGGTAGGTAAAAGTAATTGTAGATCAGTAGGTTAGCGAAATTTTGTAAAGTCGGCAACAGCTAATGTGTGTACCGTTGCTGTACCGAAATAGAGTGGCTCGGTACAGAATTTGCAGGTTGGATCCGCAGGGATAGCCTCAACAGCTTTTCGCTTTCATTGACGATCCCCAGTCTGTTATCAACAAGGGGGGTAATCCCGATAACTACAGTACTTTTATATCTATCTAAGTACCTTATGCCATGAAAAATACCGTAGTCAAGAATCATACGGCACACCTCACATTCAGGAAGTATTTTCCCCGCTGCCTACACCGCCCTAGGGCGCATCACAGTGGCCTTGAATAAATTCCCAGCACGGTCATCGATGAGTTCAATTTGTGGCCAGGCCCGTATCGCGCGCAGTAGGCCGCTACCCAGACCACGGTAGGGCAAGAGCTTGGAGGCAAAGGAAGCCAGGATAGGGTTTCGCATATTGGAGTTACCTGCCTTGACGTTCTCGATGGTCAGGTTGTTTGGCAGGTGGCCGGGGCTGATGATCTCAACTCGATCCATAAAGACCAGCACGCGCACCGGGGCGCTGATGAAGTAGTCGCGATGGACAAGCGCGTTTGCGACCAGTTCTTCCCAGACGATGCGCGGTATCTCAGCCTGCCCCAAGGAATTGAAGCTCTGGTCTCCCTGCACAGTGCGGGTATTGATGCTGATGAAACCTAGCGTTTGCTGGAACACGTCGGCCAGCTTGCCGGTGATGTCGCGGCTATCGATGTAGCGCTCGTCCTCGATCTGATTACCAACAAAGGCCACAGCCTTCACGATGAAGGCCGGCAGTGTGTAATGCGGCGTCCTGGCGAACAAAAGGCCGCCGGCCACATTAAGCTGTCCCTGGTTCATCAGGTTCATGTTGGTCAGCAACTGTGGCAACGGCCGGTTGTGTCCGGCGAGCGGCTCGCCAAATTGCTGCTCGAAGAAGGCTTCGAAGTAAGGCATATCCATATCCCCCGGGCCAAGACCCGCCACGGGAGTTTCGTCGGCATGTACCAAGCCCGCTTGCTGGAACAGGCGCTGAAGTTCTTCGCGTGAAGTGGCACGACGCCTGTCAGAGCCGTTCTTTACCCAGATAGCCCCGTTTTTATCCATGTAAGGTTTGCTAACGCCCTCGGGAATGGAGATCGCTATCACCATGCCGTTTGGATGAGGCACGTTGTCGGTCAATGGATTTACAGCGGGGCGCACGTTCTGAGAGGCAGCGTTGGCGACAAGTTGGTTGAGGCGAGCCAAGTCGGCACCGGACAGGCCGCGCACCGATCCATCATCGTTCACACCAATGAAAATGCGTCCACCTGAGGTGTTGCTGAAGGCGACAATCTCGGCAGCCAAAGCATCGGCATTGGTCATGTCGGCCTTGAACTGCTGGCGGCTGTCCTCACCCCGACTGAGCAGGTCGATCAGCTCTGTGGTTTCCATAGGTTGTAGACCTCTTTGCGTCGGTTGAAGGCTTCCTGGCCTCCTTCCATGATGTTGATAATGGCCTTCTGCACAGAACGGGCATCGATGCTGCCGCTTTGTGTGGCAACCTTCTCATCTTGGTACTGGCAAGCATGCACCTGCTCTGCGTCACCCAGGACTGGGAAGTTGGCGTTGTGAGTAGCGAAAATGAATTGGGCGTGAGGTTTCATCTCTCGCAGCAGCTTAATCACATCGTCGTAGATGGTCTGGTTGTCCAGATCGTCTTCCGGTTGATCGATGATGATGACGTCGTTCTGACGTTGGCTGAGTACATATAGCAGTAAGGCCGAAGCGCGCTGCCCGAGCGAGTGATGCTTCAGCTCTTTGCCGCGATAGCGGATCACGAAGCGATTGGGCACTTGCCAGGTGACGAACTCGACCAGGTTCTGCATGAAGGTCTTCTCGAAGACTTCGGGCGTGCTGCCGGCCTTAGTCAAAGCTCCCGGTAGCGCACGGAGGAGGCCTGCGAAATCAGCATAGTCCTCCATGACTGCGCGCAGGGTGGATTCGCGGATGTTGCTGCCCTTGAAAAGCTGTTGCATGAAGCTGATGGCGGCCTCCTTGTCGCCCTTAAAGTCGGCTTCAATCTGCAAGGCGGTGTGGCCAGCGTTCACGCGATCCAGCTCTACCTTGATGGTGTTGAACTCACGCAGCCAAAGCTCGTTGAGTTTGTCGATCTCGGCAAACAGTGCGTCGCGGATGCTGGTCTGCTGTGACTCCTGCTTGGTGAGTGCCTCCAGCATTTGCTCTGCCTTGGTTTTTCGCTGTTGCTGGGCCAGGAAATCATCAGGCTGAATGGCAGCCATGCCTGTTTGCTTGAGCTCCTGGGCCAGTTGCCGCTCTACTTGTGCGAACTCTTCCTGGAGGCTCTTGCTTGCGCCTTCAAATTCGCCCTGTTTGGTCTTGAGGCGACCCGTAATGGCACGCGCTTCTTGCCCGATCTGCTTGAGCTGATCGACCTTGGCAACGAGGTTGGAGAACTCGGCGTAGTAGGCGGTAAAGAAATCCGGATTCTGCTTGGAAACGTAACTGGTCGCATTGCGCAACTCGTCCTCATGCTCGGCAATCAGGCTGTCCAAGGCAAGGATGAAGTTGTCCGCCCGCTTGTTCATGCGTGTGAGTGCGGTGGCATCCTGCTGGAAGCCAAGGCGCTTTTGGAGCTTGTCGGCGACTCCGTGCTCCGCGAACTTGGTCAAACGGAAGTTAGCATCGTTGAGCTGGGTCGCGAAGTCGCGTTTGAGTTCGGTGGTGTTGCTAAGCTTAAGCCAGCGCTGAACAGCTTCGCGCACGCGCTGGCGTTGGGTTTCAATTTCATCACGCAGAACACGCAGCTTCTCGCCAACCAGTTTCTCCACCAGATCGGTCTCGAAGCCTTCACCGGTACTAGAGAGGTCTTTTTGCCCAAAGTAAATCGGGCGGCGCAGCACGGTTTCTCGGATCGACACGCCGGGTTGCAACTTGCCATCCAGAAACACGTTCGGTGCTTCGCGGAAGATGCGGGAGATGGTGAACACTTGCCCGTACACATCGCAAGCCATTAGCGTCACCTTGCCGCCGCTGCCCAGGGTGTGGCGGATCAACTCGTCTTTGTACTTGGTGTCCTGCACCTTCTCGCCCCGTGGAATATCAAGTGCGTAACGCACCGCCTCCAGAATGGAAGACTTGCCGCTACCCCGGATGCCGATTAGCGTATTGAGTTCAGCGGAAAAGTGCAGCGTCTGCCCGTCGAGAATACCTCCATCGAAGTGGATGCTGCGAATGTGCGACGCCTGATGCTTGGGCGGCTCCATAGCCACCCGCGCGGTGGGATCACCCAAGGCAAACTTAACCGCCCCGAAGGACAGCTCGCCCAATTTCAGGTAGTTGGCTTTGCCCTGACCGATCTCGTCTATGCGCTTTGGATCACTTCCTTCAAGCTCGGCGGGATACCAGTCATTGAGATGATGCTGAACTTTAGCTCGGCAGGGTTTGGTTTTTTCTAATTGCTTGTTGTACGTTCTAACTTTCTGGAAGCCGAGAGTGCGACGCCGAAAAAATTCGTTTTGACCTAGCTCAGAAAGGCGTCCACCGCCTAACTCCGCCCAAAGCCCACTGGGTGCTTCGACATGGGCAAAGACAAGGAAAAAATCGCGGTGGTAGCTTTCCAGCTTCTTGATAGTTTCCAACAGGGAAAGAGATGAGCGCCCGTTCTCCTGCTCATACTGAGCAGGAACCTTGCCCGCGAAAGCGACACCCAAAAAGGGGTTGATATGATCATGTCCATCAGCCAACCAATCGTCAGAAAACACGACCAGCGTGTGGATACCGTTCTCTCCATCATCGACTGACAACTCTACACCCGGAAGTAGTTCAATACCTTTCTTTTGAGCGGTCTTTCGCAGTGCTTTGAACTCTGCAGAATCAAACTTGTTGTGATTAGTAATTACGCCAAGTCGGATTTGGGCTTTCTCCAGAGCATCAACGTAGCTGCTGTTGTAGAAGTCGTCGTCGCCAGCGTATTTGAACTCACGGTCTGCACGGGTATGCAGATGAAAGTCTGCACGTATCCACTGCGCCCCTTCTGCGAAGACAACAGGTCGCGCCCCTGACTGCTGTGGTAGCAGACTTTGCATCATCTTTCCTCCTTATAGTGAGTCCGCGCAGAGCCCACCAGTCGTGCAGTCTGCGGATCGTAGATCATCTCCGTAATACAACCATCTCGAATGCACTGCACCGCTTCGTCGATCACATGCAGCGGCACCAAGAACCACTCGCGCGGTTTGACCGGACTTCCAAAACGATCTTCTATCGTCAAGTCCAGTTGGGCTGCACCGAACAAGCGATGGAAGATATTTTCAAGCCTGGTGCGATTCAGGTTATGCAACTTGTAGGTCGCAACGATGTCGACATCGGCCAGCAGGTACGTGGCGTCCTTGTCGGCAGCGGCGATACGGGTCTCCACCTTGCCGCCGGTCACCCCAATCTTGTGAATCAGCTCACGGTTGTCGGCCACGAACGGGTGGTTTGACTTGCTGCGCAAGACGTAAATCGTGCCAGACTCGATGTCGTCCGATTCTGCTTCGCCGCCAAACAGCGGGCCCATGTCAGGGTCAGAGAGGCGTCGCCCCGTTTCATCCTTGTAAAGGGCGCGTTGCAATGAGCGGCGCAACAGGTTACTTTCAGTGCCATTGGCATAGATAACGCGCAAGCGCGCATCGCTTTCGCCGTTGGGTGCCTTGATTGTGTCACCCACCTCGGCCACGTAGGCCAACTGGCCGCCCACGATGAAGCAGTTGCCATCCGCCACGCTGGCATCGCGACCAAAGTGCAGAGCCTTGCGCACGCCGGATTTCAACTCGCGTTCCACCTGCTCGAAAAAGGGTTGAAAGCGTTCGAAGTCTTTGCATGGCGTTCGATCCGCTACCTCTTCTGCCGCGCGCTTCTCGTCGCTGGCCCGCACATGCCGCAGCACAGTGATGTCGTTCTCATCGGTGCTATGAGTGGTAACACCCAGCTCGGCCAGCAGAGCGTCTTCGTCCAAGGCATCGATATCGATGCTTGCAGCGGCGGAGCCTGTGAGCAGCCCTCGGGTATCTAACCCCGTCAATAGCACATGTGCTTCCGGCAGCTTGCGCAGCTGATCCAGTCTCACGGCATACAGTCGTTCGAAGATATCTCCGCCATCGCCATGCTGTGGCGCCCGCCCGTGCGTTTGGTAGAAGCGCAGGATGTCCTCAAAGCCCGCGATGATGCGTTCCTCGCGCGGCGTGCGGTTCGAAGCCTTGAGAGGCGTTGCGTCAACGCCCAGGGCAGTCAGCAGTTCATCATCATCCATTTCAGCCATTGCCAGCCTCCCCTTGAGCCTGCGCGGCCTTGGCCTGCGCGCGGTAACGCGCAAAGGCGGCGACGCCTTCGGCCATACGCTTTTCCCAGGCGTCGGCAGAGTTAATGTCGGGCAGGCTGCCCCGTTCGTTCTTGAACTGCAGGGCCCGCTTGGACAGTTCGCGCGCTTCGTCCTCGGGGATGCTCACCTTCTTCGCCGCAATGGCGGCCTGGACCTGGCGCAGCGACTTCTCGTCCATCGCCTTGGACAGCACCGAATAGGCGGCGTCGAAGGGGTTGATGCTGTCGATCAGGTCGATGTCTAGGTCGCGCACGTTGACGAACTTGCGCACGCCGTCCAGCAAAGCCGTGCTGCCCTGCACCGCGCTGCTGCCGCCAGCGTCGGCCTGGGCCAAGGCCAGCTTCGCCTGTTGGGTGATGTTCATGGCGGCGATGGCGTGCTGTCGAATAGCTTCCTGGTCGCCCTCACTCAGTTCCGGGTAACGCTCGCGCACGATTTTGCCCATGCGAAGCTGCGTCAGCTCTTCTGCCACGGTGTTTTCCTTGTCGAACAGACCTCGTTCCAGCGCGGTCTTGTCCTGCAGGAAGCTGGTGACTACCTCGTTCAAGTCCTCTTTGCAAATGCGGGTGGCCGCGGGAGTCTCCGGCTTGGCCAAGCCGTTGATCTCGACGTGGTACTGGCCTGTGGCCTCGTTTACGCCGACGTTGGTGCGGCCCTCTTGGTAGCCCTTGCCTCCGTTGTAGACAAAGCCTTCTTGGGCGCCCGCATTCTTGGGCGTGAACTCGTAGCGCGGCGCCAACACCTGCTCCATCAACAGGCTGGCTGAGATGGCCTTAAGCATGTCATTCACGGCCTCGGCCACGGCGGATTGCTCGGCCGTCGGCTCGGCAATCAGGTTGGTAAAACGCGAACGCTCCTTGCCATTGGCGTCACGTGTGGCGCGGCCGATGATCTGCACGATTTCGGTCAGGCTGCTGCGGTAGCCAATGGTCAGCGCGTGTTCACACCAAATCCAGTCAAAACCTTCCTTCGCCATGCCCAGCGCGATGATCACGTCCACATGGTCACGATTGTCTTTATGCGCCGGGTCTTTCAGTGCACCCAGTACCCGCGTGCGCTTGGCCGCATCGCTGTCATCAACTAGGTCGGCCACCCTCAGAATGCGGTCGTCTTTAGTCTGCACCAGGTGGAAGCCGGTGGCGGGGTCAACTCCCGTCCAGGTGCCCAGCCCGTGCATGATCTCGTCGACCTCGCGCTGCTTGTCCTTCAAGCTTTCGCGCGCGTTGACGTTGGGGATGTGGACGATGGTCTTCAGCGCCGGGTCCAGTACCTTGGTCACGGCATCCACATATGGCCCGGTGTAGAAGAAGTAGCCAATATCCAGCGACTTGAGCCACTGGTAACCGTTGAGCTGCTCGTAGTAGGTGTAAGTGATGGTCTCGAACCGCGATTCATCCGCAGCACCCAACACCGCCTCGCTGTCGCCACGGAAGTAGGAGCCCGTCATCGCCACCAAATGCACCTTGTCGCGCGTGATGAAGGCGCCCAACTGACTGCCCAACACATTGTCTGGGTTGGTGGAGACGTGGTGAAACTCGTCGATGGCGATCAACCGGTTGTCGAAGGCCTCGATACCCATCGATTCCACAGCAAAGCGGAAGGTCGCATGCGTGCAAACCAACACCTTATCGCCACTGGCCAGGAATTGGCGCACCGCATCCACCTTGGACTTGGCCGCGCGCGGCTCGTCACCACCAGGCGCGTTGCACAAGTTCCACTGCGGGGCCACTTGCCAGTCCCAATAGAAGCCGAACCGGGTTAAAGCCTCGTCGGCAAAGCTACCTCCGATGGACCGCTCGGGCACCACCACGATGGCCTGTTTTAGGCCCTGGTTGTGCAGCTTGTCCAGCGCAATGAACATTAGTGCACGGGATTTGCCCGAGGCCGGCGGCGATTTGATCAGCAGGTACTGCTCGCCGCGCTTGGCGTAGGCCCGCTCTTGCATGGCGCGCATGCCCAATATGTTCGCCCTGCTGGATGCACCGGTGCGCGCGGTGGCGATGGATACCGACGGCACGGTATAGGCATTGGTTGGGTTGCTGGCGTGATCGCTCAAAATGTTTTCTTCCTTCCTCTTGCTGCTTTCGCGGCAGGCTTGCTCTTTTCTGCCGTCATCTTCGTGTACAGCTCAAACAACTTCTCCAGGCGTTCAGTGTCATTTTTGCAGCGGCGGCCAATATAAATGCGCTCTAGCACTTCGTCGTTACGCTCGTGGGCGTGGCGTAGGTTTTCCGGCATGTTGTCCGGGGCGTACAGGTCGGCGATGGTGGCTGGGAAATGTGCTTCCCGGCTTAGCAGGATGCCTTCTGCGCAACCGGTCAAATCGGCTTTGTTCTGATCAGTGAGAAGCGGCACTGGAAAAGTGTTCCAACCCACAGTGTTGGAATAGGAAAAGTCGGTTCGCATTCGCACGCAGACCGTGCCTATCCAAACCCAATGCAAGCGCGAAGCGATAAGTGCGAGGTTCCAAAGTGGGGCGTCGTAAAGCGCAAAGCATTTGTTTGACACAATGCAGTCCGCGGGTAAATAGTCGCAAGGTAGATACGGTCGGTTTTCTGAACTGACGCCAGGAACCAAGATTTGGTTTTTCTTGGCGACCCCTGCAATCTGGACGAAACGATGTGGCCGCTTGGAGAATTGGCGCGTTGATTCAGCATCAGATTCACTACGACTTTCCGCGACCAACTTGAGGCGCTGCGCTATGAAGGCACTTTCTTTTGCGACTTCTGCATCTTCATCTTCGATCCATAGGCAATATCGCTGTCTGCCGTTAATAAGTTCATCTGAACCGACGAAGCGCCTGACGAAGGGGCGCACGGCTGCATCCTCCGTCATGACAATTCTCGCCATATCGCCATTTAAAAACAGATTTCCACCATCACGTGGCATATTTCCAAAGAGCATGGTTGATTGCGCCCCAATGGGCTCGGTGGCCTTTTGCACATAGGCAAGGCTGTCTGGCACAAGATACGGCCCGATAGCTGAGCACTGTTTAACCATTTCATTTTGATAAAGCTTCTTGGGCAGTGATGAATTTTTTCCCAATCCGACCACCACCACGGTCACACCTGCGTTTTTGCTAGCTAGATTTGCCCATTTAAACGAGGTCTGTGCGAATCGAAGCTCACAGTGGCGTTCGAACGCTACTGGCCAAATATCAATCGCCTGCTGCCCTTGGCACACGCTGTTGGTCGCTACAAAGGCTGACACAGCATTCGGCACTTTGTCGGCATAGTCGAAGAAGCGTGCGAACCAACCGGAAACCAAGTCTGTGGTCTTTGCCAGCTTGGGATGCTTTGCCCAAGCGTTGGCCAAATCAACCTTCTGCTCGTCTGATTGCCACTTGCTGCCGCGATACGGGGGGTTGCCGCAGATGTATGTTTCTCCGCCCTCGTTCGCGAAATCGATCTGCGCTTGGTCAAGTGGTGCTTCAAACAAGTCATCAGCCAGTAGCTTCACCCCCGTGCCAGTTGGGGGGCAGATACTTAGCCAATCAAGCTGCAGGGCATTGCCGCAGATAATCCAGTTCTGCGCATCCAATGGGAGGAACTCCGCCAAGGCATCCTTCTGCCCTCGATGCAGTACGTCGCACTGGAATTCGGCGATGATGAGCGCTAAGCGCGCGATCTCTGCCGGGAAGTTGCGAAGTTCGATGCCCCTAAAGTTGGTTAGCGGGATCTCGCTCCCCAAATGCAGTTCGCCCCTGCGGCGATTGATTTCCGCCTCAATCTCGCGCATCCGCTTGTAGGCGATGACCAAGAAATTGCCAGATCCGCACGCCGGGTCGAACACTCGGATGCGTGCAATGCGCTTGCGCAGATTCAGCAGCTTGCGCTCGTTGTCGCCGGCCTCGGCCAACGCTGTACGCAGGTCATCCAGAAACAGCGGGTTCAATACCTTCAGAATGTTGGGCGCGCTAGTGTAGTGCATGCCCAGGGCGCCACGCTCTTCGTCATCGGCTACCGCCTGGATCATGCTGCCGAAGATGTCGGGGTTGATTTCACGCCAGGTCAACGCGCCCGCGTGCAACAGATAAATGCGCGCCATTCGCGTGAAGCGCGGCACCTCGGTGCTGCCAGAGAACAGGCCGCCGTTAACATACGGAAAGCCGTCGGCCCAATTTGGCAAACGCCGCATGGCGGTGGCGCGGTCGCCTACCTTGAGGTTCATCGCACGGAAGATTTCGGACAGCACCTCGTGGGTGTTACTGCCATCGCCAGCGCTTAACTGATCCACGGTTTGGGTGAATAGGCCCTTGCCGTTGAAGATGTCAGTGTCTTCGGCGAAGAAGCAGAACACCAGGCGCGCCATGAAGTGGTTCATGTCGCTGCGACGTTCGTCCGTGGCCCAGACCGGGTTCTCGCGCAGCAGTTCGACGTAGAGCTTGTTCAGGCGCCCCGTGGCGCGTACGTCGATGGGATTTTCCTTGATCTCCTTTATGGTGGAGATACCTGCCAGCGGCAGCAGGAAACCGAAGTGGTTTGGGAAGTCTTTAAATGCGCCAGCGATGGTTTCGCCACTGGCCAGTTCTTCAGCCTCCAGGGTGTGGCCATCAGTGGCCAGGATGAACTTGGCCTTGGCTTTTATCGTGGCCAGGCTCGCACGCAGCGCCTTGAACGTGTCGCCCACGGTGCCGGGCGCGCACACCGCCAGGTGGATGTTGTTGCGCAGCAGCACGCCGCCGGCCACGTCCGAGGCATTGTTGTTGCCCGTACGCAGGCGCTTAAGTGTGATGTCCTTGTTGCCAAAGGCGGCGAGGAAAGTGTACGGGAATTCAGTCGCGTCAAAAGGCTGAAGTGCCAGCTCTGAGACGGCTTGTTCGATTTCTACCGCGTTCATGAAGATTCTTGCCTAAGTGACTTCTTCCTAATCGCATCCGATTAGGTCTCAGCAACCACAACGTCAGTACGTGGGGCCACTTTGTAGATGGTTGTCCGCGAAACCTTGTAGCGCTCTGCGATCTGACCGACTGAGATGGTCAGATCAGACATCAAGCGCTTGACTTCTCTGATCTGTTGCGCGTCCAGCTTCGGCTTGCGTCCACCGACGCGGCCGCGAGCGCGGGCTGCTACCAAGCCAGCACTAGTCCGTTCGCGAATCAGGTTGCGTTCAAACTCTGCCAAAGCCGCAAATATATGGAAAACTAATTTCCCAGCCGCACCGTTGGTATCGATCTTTTCGGTGATGCTCTCGAAGCCAATGCCTTTTTCCTCCAACCCGGCAACGATATGCACAAGGTCCGGCAGACTACGCCCCAGCCTATCCAACCGCCACACCACGAGGGTGTCTCCCGCTCGCAGCGTCTTCAGACAATGTTCAAGTTCCTGCCGAGCCGCTGTCTTGCCCCTAGCCGCTTCCTCGTAAACAGACTCAGCTCCTGCCAGACGCAACGCATCGCGTTGTAAATCCATGTTCTGGTCATCTTTCGAAACTCGGGCATAGCCGATTCGTTGATTCATGAACAATTACCGGACGTTGATAAGTTGATGAGTATGTTAACAGAATGCCGCGCTCTTGGGTGGCATTCAACATGCGATATGTGCGTGCTCATAAGACCATCACTTTCTTTTGCGGGGCGGTCATGCTGGACGAGTGGCATGTTCCCTTACCTAAGGCGAATGAGAGTTCGGAAGCATGGTTTTTAGCGGCTAAAATTTCCTTCTGGGCTCGCAAAGCTATGGCATTGGAGACTTTGCTCGTCAGCGGCTCAAAGAAAAAAACACACTGAATTTTGAATAATGGAGCGTAGCGAGTTTCGATCCTCCAACCTATTCCGGTGAATTAGGGTTGGCTTGGCGATCGGCCACCAGCGCCTGTCCAAACGTTGATTCGTAGTGCCGCGGTCGGATTCATCGTACAGCGCGGGAGCGCCCCATCGATAGCTGCTCCAAACTTCGCGAACCACTTGAGCATCGCTAGATGCGAATACGGTGTAGTGAAGTGGGCCAATCAGCTTGCTGGTAGGCCTACTTCACATATCTTGCCCGGTTCAAACGCGTTACTTTTTCCGCATCGAGCAATAAATTACTGATGCGTAGCTCATATTTTCCGTTATTAGACCTTAAGGAGTGCCATGTAACGTGTTTGCAGCACTGTAGTAGGACTTTTATAACGTAAGTAACCCATCTATCACTTTTTAAGTTAGCAGTTAGGTCACGTCAGTCAACAGCGCCGGCTCTTCCCGAAAAAGTTCGCCAGCAATAGAAAGGCATGTCGGTTTGGCAATTTAAGTTGTTGCCGCGTAGGCGATCCTCTGCCGAAGTCGCCCTGAAGCGTGCACCCGACTCTCGAAGACAAGCTAATCCCACCATCAATCTCGTTCACCTTATTGAGCAGGCGTGGAAGCAATGTTCGCTTGGATGTTTCCGACCAGGCAGGGCGCCGATTGCGTCTCCAGCTCAAGAGGCCAGATAGTCCTTGCAGACATCGATTGCGCGCCGAACTTCCGGTCGATCCGCATCTGCGCGCGCTTGTAGCTCGCTTAGCCATTCTGAAACGGGGAGAGCTTCGGAAGGGTTCGTATCGCAAATGACGAGGTCAATCAGATCGGCAAGCTCATCCAGTAGCGTCTCGCCAAAAGTAGTGCCGCCTTTCCCCTGTTCACAAGCCACATGAGAACCCAGGATCGAATTTATCGCAGCCAATTCCCCGAGGGTGAACACATCTAGCTTTCCTCTTAAAGCATCGGTTAGAAGCGATGATGCGACCCCGGTGACCTCAGCGGCTTGCTGAATGCTCATGACTCTTTCGGCGATCAAGTCTTTGATCTGACCAAGAATTTCAGCTTCAGCGAGCATACCTTCAGGGTTAAGGCATCCGATGTCGGCAAATACGTTGCCGCTGCTTTCGTGCACGGTCATAGTTGTCCTCTACGTGTGTTTTGCAGGCCAGTAGGTGACCCACAGGGCCCTTCATGAGTTGGGGTACCTCACCAACATGAAACTCCTAATCGATGCTCCAAGGTCGAAAAAAGCGCTCTGGACTAGGTTTCCACTTGCCCTGGCAGCTGTGCGCTAATCCGCCAAGACGCTTGACGCCAAGTGGCATTCCCACTTTGCTTAGGGCTGAGAAATAGGCTAGGACTGATCTGGCAACGTTAATCGCGTTTACATCACTGCGCATAACGCATTCCCTATCTTCCCGACCGGGCTGCACGAGGCAGCTCTCCTTCGTTTAACGTAAGGGGCCACTGCTAACCCTTTGTTTCTTGCTCATTGGGGTTCCTCTGCCCTATTGCTCCGCGACTTGCTGCCCAGCAAATTCCGCATCAAGGCAAGATTGTCTTGCGCCACACGTTGAGTATCTTCGGATGGTTGCCTTTGTTGTCCCTGCTCTCGTTCTAACTTAGCGATCTCCTCTCGAGCCCTCGCCGTGCGTCTGCGTTCAAAGTCCAAGGCGGCCGCAGGAACAAACAGTCCTTCTTTGGCTCGCTCCACCAGTTTGCGTAGCAGCCCTATCGGGTGACGGACCGCACCTCGCTCCGCTAGGCCCGCGATTTCGTCCAAGATTTGTTGTCGAATTGCGGAAGGGCAGTTTCGCAAAATTTGCTTGGCCGATGCCGACGTGGGCTCGTCAAAAAATGCCGGCCACCTCAGTTCCTCTTCGCACTGACTACGTTCATCATCGATCTGCTTTTGAGTAGTAGTAGGTTCTAATAAGGTTAATGATGGTTGGGGTGACAGTGGTGTCACCCTTTCACTACCTCCAGTGTCACCCTTTCGTGTCTCTTTTGTCGTCCTTTCGGTGCACAATTCGGTAAAGGGTGCCAATTTGGCGGGGTTACTTATCCACAGCGGATTGATGCGGTACTCCGTAGCCTTTCCGCGTCCTCCCGCACCATGTCGAACCGTCACCAGCCAGCCACTTTCGCGCATTTTGGTCAGATATCGCTGTACGGAGCGCTCGCTCTGCCGAGTTCTGCGAGCGACATAGGCAACGCTAGGTCGCACGTTGGTACCATCATCATGCGCATGATCTGCATAGGACAACGCCATTAGCAGTTCACCTCCGCTACCTGGGTAGTGTTCCCAAACGAGATTCCAGATTCTGATACTCACGATGGATTTATCGAAATCGGGTCTATGAGGCGTCTATCAAGATCGCGACGTCACTTGCTCGGAAATAGACTCGACGACCGACCTTCCGTTTTGCGGCGCTCCATTTCACTGCGAATTCAGTTTGACTTCTTAATGCGATCCGGAGACCATCAGGGCTACGTTTGAGTAACTCAGATAGGTCGATCAAAGATAACAGCGGTCCATAACGTTTAATTAGCTGTTCTTCAGTTGTCATCGCATGGCTCCTAGTAATACGCTTGGCATCGTTAACATGTGCCAAGCTTCTATAGAAGTCATTAAACAGATAATCGGTTTACGAATACAGGCGTAAAAATGCCCAATTTCACGCAAAGAAATCAGAGGGAGGCCAGTAAACGCGGCAGGCCCTTGCGCCATGAGAGTGAGCGGCTGAGAACGATTGCGTGGTACCAATTTTTAGAAGGAGACACGTCACCGACAGCCATGACCCGATGGCTCTCGTTTAGTGACATCGATCAAGCTACGATTTATCGGTATCGCAAAGGGCAGATAACACCGCGCGCTGATGTACTAAACGCCGACGATGAGGTGTTTCAGATAGCACGTAGTGTGTATGAAATCGGGCCATTTGATGTGCCGTTGTGGGAGGCTATGTGGGGTAGTTTGGGGCCGGCAGATTTCAAGAGGGCCGATGATTTGATGCCTGGTCGAGAGTGGGCGATCTCGGTCATGAACGAGATGTTCTTCGAGGATCCGATCCTGGCGCGAATAGTCGGATTCCGTAAGACTGCTGTCGCCATCGAGCGCATGACCTCCGATCTGGAGGCGTTTACGGCCGCTATCCGCGTTTGCCGTGCTTGCAGGGTTCTGATGCGTGGCAACGCTTTAGCGTTACGGGTGTTGCTGGAAGGCACCTTGGCCTTGCCAGGTGCTCGTGGGCTGCTTGGGAGATTGGGTTTGGTTGAGCCCCTGCGGGAATGGATTGTCGCGCAGTTCGAGGGGACTGAAGCTGACCAAGTGGATGCTGCGTATAGGGCGCCTTGGATGGAAAGCGATCAGATCTTTTTCGACCTTTGCCGTCTAGCCGATGTGCAGCGGTTGCAGGTGAAAGGGAGATTGTTCAGTGGACGGCAAGTTGACTTTGCGCATGCCTTCCCAACCGATCCAGACGACTGCGAGTCTCGACATTAATTTCTAACGTTGCCTCACATTTGGGTGAAGGACGTTCGTTGGCGGTGTGTCGCGCAGGCGTACTATCCTCGCGCTACTTTACTGACGTCGATTTCGACCTGCATCCAGTTGCCGCCGCAGTAGGCCGGATCGCGCATCAGTTGGCTTAGGTCGCTGGGGGGAGGGGCCAGGTCGCCGGCCTCGTGAAAATGGGCCTCGAATGCCTCTTGCGCTGCAGCAACGATTCCCTGGGCATCATCTGCCGCCGCGAAGCAACCAGGAAGGTCTGGAAAGGTCAAACCGTAGGCGCTGTCTTTATCCTGATGAACATAAACGGGATAGAGCATGTTGCGATCCTTTGCGGTTTTCTGTTTTGTCGTTGCAAGAAGTACAGAGTTGGCGACGCATGAGAAGGGCAAGTGAGGTTAGCGAAGTCGCGTCGCTTGCTAGTTTTCCACGCTCTGGAGCAACCTCTGTTAGGGTGCTCCAGAGCGAGAGCCTGTTCCAATTCGATCAAGTTTTTGCACCAGATCTTCAGCGCGAAGATGTGTATAGCGTTTCAGCATCTGCATTGACCTGTGCCCGCTGATCGCCGATACCTCCTGATCGCTAAGACCCGCTTCTACAAAGCGGCTGACGGCTTCATGTCTCAGGTCATGAAAGCGGAAGTCCTCCAACCCTGCGGCGAGTTTCGCGTCTGTCCAGGCTTTGTCGAATAGATACGGTCGGCGCACGCCATCTTTGCCCGGCTCGCCGTAGAAAACGAGCTGAGTCTCGGCAGGTCGCAATGGATTCGCCAGTGCTTCAGCGAACACGCGAGTGGCCTCGATCGTCAACGGGACGGTGCGGGGAGAGGAGTTTTTAGTGTGATCGAGCCTGGCGACTCTTCTCTCAATATCCACTTGGCGCATGCGCAGTGTGACGATCTCGGAAAGCCGCATGCCGGTTTCCATCGCAACTCTAACTATCCAACCGAACATGGGATTCGAGTGCTTGTCGATCGCCATCAAGAGGCGATACTGTTCCTCCCGATTCAGGCGTCGATTTCGGCCAGATCCTGGCGCGGGTCGGCGGATATTGGAGACAGGATTGAATGGCAGGCCGATACCCCATTCTTTGATGGCGATGGTGAAAAGATGGCTCAGTAATGCCAGCTCAAGACGCACCGTATTGTTGCTGCGTGGGAGTAGGTTGCCGTTCTTGTCGGCATCACCCGCCAACCGTGCATCGCGAAATTGCGCCACGACGTCGGTGTTCAGTGCGGCAAGCGAATATTTGCCAAGATGCCGGATTAGCACTTGAGCCTTCTTGTGCTCTCCGGTCTGGGTTGAGACGCGTTTGGTCGGCGTGACTTCGATTAGGTACCGCTTAAGCGCTGCCTCCACCGTCATGCGTTCGGCCGGGGCACGTTGAATGTAGACACCGCGCACCATTTCATCTTCGGTGCGACGCGCCCAGTCCTCAGCATCGCGCTTGGTGCGAAACGTCTTGGCCGTCGTGGGCCAGCCGGTTTTTCGAATGAGTGCTTTCCAAGTGCCTGAGTTGGTCTTAACAATGGTAGCCATATGTGTTCCGGAAGAGGGCTCGCGCCGCATCACTGTACCGAAACTGTACCTAACCACAACTCTATGGAAATCCCCCGGTGCGGGGCTTGAACTAGGGTTTCTTCCAACTATATGAATATGCGGAAGATTTTCTTCTGGTGCCCGGGGCCGGAATCGAACCGGC
>Ga0256883_1000288_pt1 | contig 15720 bp, 10 predicted proteins | sample MC6MC0491MT_FD_186337 | JGI IMG/M metagenome (GOLD analysis project Ga0256883, IMG submission 186337) | Metatranscriptome of enriched soil aggregate microbial communities from Iowa State University, Ames, United States - MC6-MC0491-MT... | ecosystem: Environmental > Terrestrial > Soil >...
CGACCTGCTGGTCAGCCGCCTGCGCCAGCGCCTGGGCGACGACGCCCGCGAGCCCAGCTGCATCAAGACCGTGCGCAGCGAGGGCTACGTGTTTTCGCTGCCGGTGCAATTGCTCGAGTCCCCCTCATGAAATGGCCGCGCACCCTGGCCTCGCGTCTGGCGATGATCTTTTTCACCGGCCTGGTGTTGGCTTATGGTCTGTCGTTCGGCCTGCAGGCCTACGAGCGCTATATCAGCAGCCGCTCGATGATGCTCAGCAACCTCGAACAGGACGTGGCGACTTCGGTTGCCATCCTTGATCGCCTGCCTGCAGCCGAGCGTGCCGCCTGGCTGCCACGCCTGGAACGGCGCACCTACCGCTATCGCCTCGACCAGGGCCTGGCAGGCGAAGCGATGGCCAGCAGTGACCCACCGATGGCCGCCGCGTCGATCGTCAAGGCCATTGGCAGCGACTACCGCCTGACCTTCCAGGAAATTCCGGGGCCCAATGCGCACTTCCAGGCGCACCTGAACCTGGCCGACGGCGCGCCACTGACCATCGACGTGACACCCGCACCGGTCCCGGTAGCCCGTTGGTTGCCCGTGGTGCTGCTGATTCAGCTGGCTGTGCTGATGCTGTGTACCTGGCTGGCGGTACACCTGGCCATCGGCCCGCTCACCCGACTGGCCCAGGCAGTGGACAACCTCGACCCGGACCAACCCGGCGTGCAACTGGATGAAAGCGGGCCACGTGAGGTGCGTTACGCTGCCGTGGCCTTCAACGCCCTGCAGGCGCGCATTGCTGCCCACCTCAAGGAACGCATGCAGTTGCTGGCAGCCATCTCCCACGACCTGCAAACACCGATCACTCGCATGAAGTTGCGGGTCGAAGTGATGGATGAGGGGGTCGAAAAGGACAAGTTCGGAAGCGACCTGGATGAAATGGAACACCTGGTGCGCGAAGGCGTGGCTTACGCCCGCAGCATGGACAGCAGCACCGAAGCGACCTGCCGGGTCAACCTTGATGCATTTCTCGACAGCCTGGTATTCGACTACCAGGACAGCGGCGCCCAGGTTGAACGCCACGGCAGCAGCGGTGCCCTGCTGGAGACCCGCCCGCATGCGCTGCGCCGGGTACTGGTGAACCTGGTCGACAACGCCCTGAAGTTTGCAGGTGCTGCCGAGCTGCAAGTATCACGCGAGGGCAGTACCACCATAATCCGCGTGCTCGACAACGGGCCGGGGATACCCGGTGACGAGCTCGATGACGTGCTCAAGCCGTTCTACCGGGTGGAAGGTTCACGCAATCGCAGCACGGGTGGCACCGGCCTGGGACTGGCCATTGCCCACCAGCTGATCCAGGCCATGGGGGGGCGGCTGACCCTGAGCAACCGCGAACAGGGCGGATTGTGCGCGCAGATCGAACTCTCCTGAAGTGCATCTGCGATCGTTGGCAGGAACGGCCTTGGATCTGGATCGGGCCGTTCCTGTAAAACGCGAGGTCGCCTCTACAAACAGATACACAACTGCATCCCCCTGACACACTGCAGATACCCCGCCTCGACACACTCCCGGTCACACAACCACACCCTGGGAGTCCCTGATGAAAGCCCTCACTTTACCCTCCGGCTGGAAGCTGTTCGCCGTCCTCGCCGGCCTGACCTTGGCGATGACCGCCGTAGTCCTGGCCAGCCAACCTGACCCGGACGGCTTGCGAAGTGCCATTCGTGCCACCGCACGTAGCTCGTTCGCACTGTTTCTGCTGGCGTTCCTGGCCTCGTCGCTGGTGACCTTGCTGCCTGGCACCTCAAGCCGCCGCATCCTTCAGGAGCGACGCTACCTGGGGTTGGCATTCGCGTTCTCCCACACCGTGCACGGCGTGCTGATTTATCGCTACGCCCAGCAATTCCCCGAGCTGTTCTGGGCCGGCCGCACATTTACCTCCAGCCTGCCCGGCACATTCGGCTACCTGTTCCTGATGCTGCTCACCGCCACCTCGTTCAAGGCCCCGATGCGGCTGTTGGGCCGCCGTGCCTGGCAAGCGCTGCACAGCAGCGGCATGTGGGTACTGGCTGCCGTGTTCTGCCTGTCGTTCTACAAACGCATCCCCATGGGGGGGTGGTACCCGCTAGCGTTCGCCCTGATGTTCAGCGCCATCGCCGTCAAGCTCACCGCCAAAGTGGCCCGTAAACAACGCCGCAGCACCCGCGCCCTTGCCTGAAGAGAGAACCGCAAATGACGACCTTGACCCGTACCCTGACCACCGTTGATCGCCTCGGTAGCTGGAGTGCCGACGTGCCATTACGGGTATTTCTGGCGTGGGAGTTTTTCGAGTCCGGCCTGGAGAAATTCAACGGCAGCAACTGGTTCGCCGACCTGCAGTCCAGCTTCCCGTTCCCCTTCAACCTGCTGCCCACGGAGCTGAACTGGCAGCTGTCGATGTGGGCCGAGTTGGTGCTGCCGTTGCTGCTGCTGTTGGGCCTGGGTACCCGGCTGGCATCGTTGGGTTTGATGGTGGTAACCGTTGTAGCGATAGCGGCAGTGCACTGGCCGGCGCATTGGTCGGGCCTGGCGGAGCTGGCCCAAGGCTATGCCATTACCGACCAGGGCTTCGGCAATTACAAGTTGCCATTGATCTACCTGGTGGCGTTGCTACCCCTGCTGCTCAAGGGCGCCGGGCGCCTTAGCCTCGATCATTGGCTTGGCATGCGGTTCGGCAGATGAGGGTCGGGGGCTGCTGCGCAGCCCCCCAATGCCTTCAAACTGTTCCGACAATGACGCCCTGCTCGCGCAATGCCTCCAACAATACCAACCCTTGCTGCACATCCCCGCCCAATGCCTGCAGCCGCGCTCTTCCAGTCCCCTGCTCCACCAACAACCGGTACGCCATAGGTGCCAACCGGGCAAAACGCACCTGCAACCGGGCATCGCGATAAACCAGCAGCAAGCTCGGCGATGCTGGGGCAGCCGTTGGCTGGTAGTCCATGCCAATGCTTTCCACCGGCCAACGATAGGCCAGCACCCGCGCCACACAAGACAACAACGGCTCTCCAGCCAGCAGGTCACCTCCCGGGTCATGCGCCGGGTCCTCGGCATCGCTCAGGTACAGTTGCGCCTCGACCCACTCATAGTGCGCCAGCTCCAGTTGCCAAGGGGTGTCCAGCGCCACACGTTGCAAGTAGTCGACGAACGTCTCGGCAATTTCGGTAAACAATGGCGTCTGGCAACGGTAACTGGCGTAGAAGTCACGTACTCGGGCGTGCCAGCGCTGCTCGCCCAACACCTGGCGCATGACCGGGAAGCTGCCAGCCAGCAACCCTTCGATGGCACCATAGAACAATTCACGGTAAACCTTCAGGCGCCGGGCCTCGACGCCGGGCGGCGGGGCATGGCGCTGTGGGTCGCGCAGGTGACGGGCCAGGGCATACTGCTGCGTACGCAGGGTCTCATTCATCTGCTTGCCCTCCGGCAGCGCATTGCACAGCACGCATACGCGCCGTCTCGGCCAACAGTTCGGCCAAGGGCGGGTAGTTGAAATCACGTTCAAGCACCGTCGGCTTTACGCCAAAGCGCACGCAAGCGCTTGCGTACAGGGCCCAGACATCCTCCTTCACGGCTGCCCCGTGGGTATCCACTTTGAGGTCCGGCGCTTCATCGTAATGCCCGGCAACGTGCATCCCGGTCACTCGCGCCGGGGGCAAGCCTGCAAGGAATTGCTGGGCGTCGTACCCATGGTTGCAGGCGTTGACATAAACATTGTTGACGTCCAGCAGCAGGTCACAATCCGCTTCTTCGAGCACCGCCCGGATGAAGTCGAGTTCGCTCATCGCCTGATACGGCGCGGCGTAGTAGCTGATGTTCTCCACGGCAATGCGCCGCTCCAGCTGCTCCTGAGCCTGACGTATGCGCGCGGCCACATGGTGTACGGCTTCCTCGGTGAACGGGATGGGCATCAGGTCGTACAGGTGCCCGTCATCACTGCAGTAGCTCAGGTGCTCGCTGTACAGCCGCACCTGGTACCGATCGAGAAACTGCCGGGTCTGCTCAAGGAAATGGCGGTCCAGCGGCGCACTGCCACCCAGCGATAAAGACAACCCATGACAGGTGACAGCAAAGCGCTCCGCCAACTGGGCCAAGCCCTTGCCATAGGCACCGCCCACGGCAATCCAGTTTTCCGGCGCACACTCGAGAAAGTCCACTGCACCCGCCTCCATGGCCAGCAGTTCCGGCAACAGGCCACGACGCAAGCCTAACCCGATGTTCAACATTGCAGGAAACATAAAAGTTCTCCAACCAGCACAACGCCCCACCTGGCCAGCAGGAGGAGCGTTGTGGCGTTTCATGGGGTAGAAAGTCAGGGCTTGCCGGTCAGGTGGCTGAACAACCCATCAGGCATGGCTTTGCCATTGGCCTGATAAATCGCCTTGAGGTGATCCGCCGCTTCCTGCTCGGAGATGAAGCCGTCATGGTTGCGGTCGATCGCGTCGAACTCACGGGCACGATCCTTGGCCACCGCCAGAAACTCATCGCGCGAGACCTTGCCATCGTGATTGCTGTCGGTTTTGGCGAACGAGGCGTCACCGCACTTGCCTTCACCACACTTGCCCTCAGCCCCGGCCTTGGCGCCGGCGCCGCATTTACCCTCACCGCACTTGCCTTCGCTTTGGGAAGCCTTGCCGCTCCCCCCGCACTTGCCTTCACCACACTTGCCCTCGCCGGCAACTTTGGCCGAGGCCAGTTGGTAACCTTGAGCCAGCGGCTCGACGGCGAACGCACTGTTGCTCAATGCCATGCTGCCGATCAGGGCGGCGCCGAGCAGGCCGAGGGTGTTTTTTTGCTTGAGTCATGATGCAGCTCCACGGGGGTTGGGAAAGTGGAGCCATTAGGCCGTTGCTGTTTGTCGTGGATGTATCGTGGCAGGCGCACTTTTGTATGGCAGTAGGTCTGCAGCACAGGCAGATACAGTGCGATACAAACCACCCGGCAACGGGCCCCAAGGTGCCTTGGGGCCCTCAGGCGTGATCAGTCTTCCAGCGGTTTGGGCGGGGCCGCGGGCTTGGCGGGCTTGGCCGGCTTGCTGTCCTTGTCCTTGGCTTGCGGGGCCGCGGCTACGGGCTCGGGCGCCGCCACCGCCTTTTCGCTGGCAGGCAGTTCATCGACCGCTTTGAGGATCACCTGTGGGTCGATGGCCTCGCCGGTGTCGTCGTCCTTGAGCATGTGCCGCTCACCGTCCTTGCCCACCAGAATCACCTTGGTCCCCTTGCTCGCACCCAGCTTCAGTTCCCGAATCAGGGCCATTGTGGTCTGCTGCTCGAGGTTCTTGTCCTCTCGCTTGCCCATCATGTTGGCGACGCTGTACAGGACAAGGTTGCGCTCCTTGAACGCAGCCTGGGTGGCCGGGTCCTCGAGCGCCTTGTTCAGCCCTCGCAACGTTGGGTCGGCACTGCTGGGAGCGATAACCACCAATGGTCTGGCCTTGCCCAGTTCCTTGGCTAGAGGCGCATCACTGTCTGCGGCAAACAGGGGGCCGGCAACAGCAAGCAAGGTTGCGAGGGTCAGTGACCGGACAAGCATGCGTATCTCCTTATTGTCTCGATATACCAATGACTACAGATCACGGAGAAAAATCCGACAGGGAGCCTAAACCACTTCATTCCAGAACGGGGTGTGCAAAAGTAACTGTCGATTTCCGAGCCACCTGAAGCCAAGACTACGGCGCTGGTACAAACCACTGTCAGCACGATTGAGCATAGCCCAAAGCCGCTTTGGCAGGGCCAGGCAGCCCTTGATCTGAGCGCAGGTCAACGCACATCGATCGCTGGCCCCATGGGTGCAACTTCCATCGCGTGAATCGTCATATCCAGCATCAGCCCTCTGCGTGCAGCGCGCTGAGCATCACGAATGGCATCCGCCTGGGCGATCATGGCCCCTTCGGTCAGCGCTTCGTCGTCAAGCACGGTTTCAAGCTGCCTTCTGAACGGCAGGTCGACCGCAGCGAATCGCTCAGGATGGGAACGCTCCAGGTGCGCCTGCCAAAATTCGCGGTCAACCATGGAGCGGGCAATCGCTTCCGGCGTTTCTGCATCCCGCACCACAGCCTCTGCCTCTGCAAGGTCCGCCTCCAGGACGCCCGAGATCGCAAAAAAAGCTCATTTCGCCCACCTGCAATGGCAGGTCGAGACGCTCCCTCAGCCCGATCCTGAAAGCCAACCCCACCTCGCTTCCTTCCAGTGTCCTGCCATGCTGTAACGCCCATCGGGTAGCGAACATGTCGACTGCATCCTGGCGCCATAAACGTCTGCCCAGGTCTAGCAAAGCGCGCTCGCTTTCTCCCTGAGCCGCGTGCTCAACCTGCCAAACCAGCAAATTCAGTTCAAGGTTGCTCAAGCACCAGGTTGCACCATCCTGGCACCCCCACTCATCATTGGCCACTGAAAGCAAGTTCTGCCGCAACTCCGGCGTAATGGCCATCGCTTGCAATACCGCCATTACCCGATTGCCCATTGCACGCGCATTGACACGAAAATCTTCGGACAGCAACAACTGGCGAAGCACACGGAAAAAACGCTCGGCGTCCTGCCCTGAATCCAGCGAGTCCCAGGCAGCAAGCATCAAGCCGCGATGCTCCGGGGCCACTGCATCCCCCCATATTTCACGCGCATGACTCATCCGTAGCTGCACTTGCTCCTCGTCGAGGTCAGGACCATTACTATTCAACGCAGCCTGCAAGCGTAACGTCTGGGCTTCGCCGAGGGGGTTCGCATTCAGACGAAATCGCCGCCGATGCCACACAGGCAACTGGTAGAAACCCTCTGGAACGAGCCGGATCCGGTTATCCCGCAGGTCAACGGACAGCAATTGAGTGTTGTCGAACACGCCCAGTGGAAATTGTGAGATCTGTGTGTCGCGCAAGTTCAGCCAACGCAATTCAGCCAAACCCGCCAGCATGAACCTGCTGCCCAGGGGGTTATGGGACAGGTCGAGTGACTGCAGGCCGGCGCAACTGGCCAGTGTGGCGGTTTGTGTAATGTTCAGGACGATACGGTTGTTGGTCAGGCTCAGATGCCGCAGCTGCTCTATCTGCAGCAAAGGTTGCGGAAGACGCGTCAGAAGATTCCCTCCCAGGTCGAGGGTTTGCAGATTAGGGAAAGCCAGCAGGAAGCTGCTTGGCACCTCCAGTAGGTCAAGGTGCAACAGAGACAGGCTGGTAACGCCCCTGAAGCTGACCTGCACGGGAATGTTGGGCAAGCCGCCCGGCCTGAAATTACAGAACATGACGTGGAGGTTTTCCTGGGCATTGATTTGCAGTTCCCCCACACCCACCGACCGCCTCCAGCAATTGAACAACGTCTGGCGCAACGCCTCGCGATCATCCATGACATCGCCCCGCCCTCGTGCCACCCAGGTATTCAGGGTCCTGCTAAGCATCGCGAACTCATTGTGAAAGCTAGTCAGTACTTGTTCCAGTTGGTGCCCTGAACGCCTGGCGTCATCGGCGAAGGTTTCGACCTGTTGATCACTCAACCACGGGAAGAGCTCGCGCAACGTTGCCCTCAGGGCACTCCCCCTGGATGCAAAACCACCCACTCCACCACCACCCAGTGGGTAGCCAATACGTCCATCGGCCAAGCGCATCGGCCCTCGAACAGCACCCGGGCGTACCGCGCCAAGCAAACGACTGATCTCATCACGATGGCGTACCGCTTCGCGCCCCAGTATCACCCTGAGGTTGTGCGAGAATGGATCACCGATCCCCATCGCCTCCCGTTGTACATCGGTATAGGCTGGCGCCATGACGTCGAACAACTCACCTGCCTCACCACACGCCCTGCCGTGACTATCATGCAGCTGAAAGGAACCCTCCAGGTGCACCAGGTCGAACGCCCCCTGCCCTTGCTCGGTCTTCGCCAGCATCGGCCCGCCCAGCCAACCTTCGTACACCCGCCAGCACACCCCTAGCTCGCCCCCAGGCAAATACCGCAACAAGCCCACGGCTACCCGTGCCAGGTCTGCATGCTGTGGCGTATCAAGGTACAGCGCTTCAAATACCCGAGCCTGCCGGGTAACCAGCAAACTGCCCCTCGCCGCCTCGGCAAGCCCCAGTGCAACCCTGCCGCTGGATAGCAACCGTGTGCGGTCAACGCTGGTGGCAGCCTGTACCAATGCTTGCGCACCGCGCACGCTCAGCCCAGGGAAGACCCGCCGCAACGCTGCGCTGCCAGGGGTGTCGCTGGGCTGCAAGGCTTCGAAAAGGTGCTGCAGCAGTGTTCGGCGCTGCGTCCATGCCAGCGCGGCCAGTGCCTGATCTGTCAGGCCACTCGCGCCTGGCAAGCGCCGAGCATGATCGAGCACTGTTGCATCTTCTACCGGCTCGCCGCTGCGCAAACGGCCAATCATGCTGCGGATGCGTTGGTCAAGCCTGACCCGCTCCACACTGTCAATCATCCCGGGGCTCGGTGCCTGGGCGTGTACATGCAAGCCCCGCACGTCGTCGCCATCAAGGCCATGGAACAGTAGAACCTGATCGATCTGTTCGTCATTCAGCCCATTGAAGGGTTCACCCAAACGCCGGAACATGCGGTATTTATCGGTCCACCGAGCCGGTTGCTCGCTCCACAACCGCCAGGCACCTGCGCCATTGTGGCGCAGCAACGGCCCGTGGCCGTCGACCGGATGCAACTGCCATTGATCATCACCCGCCTCTGCCACGCGATAGTGATGCCCGTCCATTTCGACCCAGGCCTGCCCGTCCTGGCGCCGAATACCCAAGGCATCCCGGCTCGAGGCCGCAACGGGGGCCTGGCTTTGAAACGGGGTCAAGTCGTGTTGCCAGAGTTTCTCGGTGCCGTCCTCCAGCCGAGCCGGCACCATGGCATCGACCTGTGCAGAGCGAGCCCAAATCCGTCGAGCCACACCCACCCCGGCTACCGTGGTCGCCACGACGGCAAGGTCTGTAGCCACATGGGTCAAATGGTCGAGCGCCTCCTGGCGAGCGCCTTCATGCCAAGCCTCGACGCCATGGTAGACCTCACGCAGTAGTTCGCAGGCCGTCACGGCCAGCAGCGCCAGGCCGAGCCCAGGCAGAAAGAAACTGGCCAGGTTGAGCAGCGCCCACCCTTCGGCTTGAAGGCGTAGGTCATGCTGGCGCTGAACCTCACGATCCAGTCTGGCCACAGGAACTGCGATCATCGCCGCATCGTCCTTGATCTGGTGGATGCGTGCTTGTGCCAGGCTTATGAACAACGGATGCGGGTAGGCCTGCAAACGCGGTTCGAGATCGCGAAAGGCCCAGTCCGCCAAGTCATCGAAGAGCTCCGCGACCTGGGCGAAAAACGCCTGGCTATCACGCCGCAGCACGAAGCGGCTGAAGAAACGCTGATAGGCCTTGTCTCGCAAGCGACGGCCCAGGTGGCGGTTCAGTTTGTCGATGCTCTCGAACACGCTCCAAGGCGAACCAGGGTCCCCAGGTACGTATAGAAACACCCGGCGCGTAGTGTCGAACAGCACACCCTGCTCAACCACGACGAACACTGTCACCTGCTCGATCTTGCAACCCAGCAACTTCAGCTGCATGGCCTGGACAAGGTCCCCCGCCAGACGCAGCAGCTTCCCCTTCTCGCACACAGCCACCATCAAACCGAGCTCGCTGTCATCCAGCGTTCCTTCCTGCCGGGCCTTGTAGGCGTCCACCAGCATGCTGTAGCGCATGGCATCCACAAGCCGGGACACCACGTACTCGCCACTGCCAGCGGGCTTGAGGATGGCATCCAGATGACGTTGATAGCGCTCACCCAGGTCCAGCTCACGACACAGTCCGGCAAATTCGATGCTCGTAGGGGGTTTGACCGTACCGTGGCGTGGAAGCAGCAGCCGGTTACCGCGTGGCTGACCACCTTCCTGCGCCTGCGCGGCCGTGAAGTTGCGCAATGCCACTTCGAGCAGCGGCTTTTCTTCATACACCACGTCAGTCAGGTGCGCGCCTACCGGCTGACTGTTGATCACAGGCTCCCGGCGGCCCTCCAGAAACCTGAGCAAGTACGGGTTACGGCCAAGCCCGTAACGCTCGTCGAGGGCCTTTCCCAAGGCTGATGCGACGAAACTGTCGAGGCCCTCGATACCTCGCAGCACGGCATTCACTTGCTCACGGCAGCGAAGACTGTTTGCCAATGCCTTGCCGATCTCTGGCAGTTGCTCAGCCGGTGCATGACGCAACCAGGGTGGCAGGCGCCTGCCGATGATGCCGTCCTGGAAAGCATCGATGGCGGCCTGCGCATCTGACGGCACAGTGGTGTCCATGGCTAGGGGCCTCTTCATGAAAAGAAGCCAGACTAAGTCGCCTGCTCCCCGCCAGGCGCTATATAACTAATGCCTGCGGCCAGACAACCGGCCACCCGCTAGCTGAGCACACGCTGCACCGTATTCCGGTCCAGCGCCTCCAGCGTCAACTGCAGCAACACCGCATGCTCGCGTTGCTGATTGCGGATCTGCAGCCGTGCGATTTCCTCGTCCCGGTTCCCCAGCGCCATCAGCCGCTCCAGCTCAGCGTGCATGGATGGGGGCACTTGCAAGCGAACCGCAGAGGTCTTGCGCAGGTAATCCTGCCAGAACCACTGGCGTGACAGGTAATCAGCAATGCCCTCCCGGGTCTGGCGCGCCAGAACCCTTTCACGGGCCTGGAGAAGGTCCTGCTTACCCAAGGCAGGGATACCTGCATAGAGCATTTCATCGGGATGGCCAGGCAAGTCCAGCGACGTGCGCAAGCCAATTCGATAGGCCAAGGCGAATTCGATCGATTCAGCCCCCGCCCCCACCCGCTGAGCATGTTCAGCGGCAATTTGCTCAAGCACCGCCAACCGCCACATCCGGGCACCGAGCTTCAGCAAGGCCCGTTCAGGCCGGGCGGATCCGCTATGCCTTGTGCGCCATATCATCACTCGCAGCTCCAGGTCGGCGAAACGCGCGGTGGCGTTATCCTGGCAACCGGTCGCCGCAGCGTGCTCGAACAGCTCCTGCCTGAGGGCATCATGCTCCGACATCGCCTGGAGCATGTCGAACACCCGGGCCGCCAGCGCGGATGCGGTCGATGAGAAACTGAAGGCGCCCGACTCTGTCAGCATCGACAGGGTATTGAAGAACTCTTCCGATTGTTCCTCGGCCTCCAGATGGGCCCACAGTGCAGCCATTTCATCCCGACGTTCGCCAGGCAACGCATCCAGAATGCGCAACCGGTAAGGTACGCGACTGGCCTCAAGCAAATGCCAGGTTGATAACCCATCCTGAGCGCCCTCCAGCAGGTTGCCGGAAAGCTCGACCCTGCCCGAGCGCCACAGCTGCGATCGATGAAAGCCCTCTGGCAGTTCCGCAATACGGTTGCCGCTGAGATTCAGGGTATGCAGTTCTGGCGCGTCCATCAGCCCGTAGGGAAACTCGGGTATCTGTGTGTTGGCCAGGTAAAGAGCATTCAGCTCGGTCATTGCGAGGACAGAAAATGCCCTGCGCAGCGGGTTGTTCGACAGGTTCAGGTACACCAGGGAACGGCAATCTGCCAGGACCAATGCCTGGCCTTGGTCGAGCGCGATCTGGTTACCAGACAAGTCGAGCACCTCCAGCTTCTGGACAAGCCCCAGCGGCAATGGCAAACGCCTGAGTCGGCAATTGGTGATTTCGAGGTTGCGCAAGTTGGGAAATGCCTGCAGAAACTCATCCGGAACATGCTCCACGCGCATGGAGCGCAGGGCCAGGATGGAGACGTGGGGAAAGCCCACCTGCGCAGGCAGGGCCGGCAGGTGGCCCAAGCGGCTGATCGTCTGGGTCAGCATGAAGCGCCCGTCGTCCAGTGCCGCTTGCGCTTGCAGTTCGGGCACAAGACAGCGCCAGCAGTCGATCAGGCCCTTTCTGAATTCACGCCGTGCGACCAGCTCCGAGGATAGCAAGGCACTGCGTGCCCACTTGGTCAAGTATCTCTTCAGCACCCCATATTGCTGCTCCAGCCTATGTAACTTGGCCTGCGCGTCGCCTGAGGCCAACCAGCGCTCGATCTGTTCGTCGGTAAAGGCCGGGTACAGGTCTCGCAACCGGGCCTGAAACGCCCTAGGCCTGTTTCGCCCTAGCGCCCCCCATAGCCTGCCGCCAGCCATGGGGTAACCAATCCGGCCATCCGCAAGCCGCTGCGGCGCAAGAAACGAGCCGCTGGGCTGTTCCAGCCTGAGCAGGTTCACCACGGCCTGGCGTCGGTCGAAAGCAACGTTGGTCAACGCCTGGCGCAGCGCAGGCACAAAAGGCTGACCCTGGCCGATGGCCGCTTGTGCTGCGTCGTCATAGGCTCCGGCCAAAGCTTCGAATAACTCGCCCGTCTCACCGACAACGCTGGGCGTTCGGGCGCGCAGGCGGAACAGCCCATGGCGATGAAGCAGGTCAAACGTCTGCCCCGATCCCTGGACCGTCAGTAACGGCTCGCTGGCATCTGCATCGAACAACCGCCAACCCGGGCCGCCAGCGCCCGGCACATGCACCAGCAGGTTCAATACCACCCGCGCCAGGTCGAGGTTTTGCGGCGTGTCGATGCACAGCGCCTCATACACCCGCGCCATTCGAATTCGCGCTACCTGCAACCTTGCAGCCTCGCCCATCAGCAACGGTACACGCCCCGTTTCACGCAACAGCTCCACGTCATCCTCGCTGGCATTGCGCAGCACCTCATCCGCGGCCAAACGGTGCAGGCTGGTGAAATCCTGCCGTAACAGGCGGCCGGTTTCCGTGTCGGGGTTCTGTTCGTCGTATACCGTCTGCAGCAGTTCCCGTCGCCCGGCCCAAGCCACATCGGCCAACGCTGGCCCGTGCTTCCCGAGCGCCTGTGGAAGGCGCATGACCCGCGCCATCAGCAGCGGGTCTGCGGTTACCCCTCCCTCGCGCAACTGGTTGATCAACGTACCAATCCTGCCGGCGAGCCGCACGCGTGCGACGGTGTCGACCAGCGCTGCCTCCGCTGGTCGTCCATACACATGCCATGCCCGCAGGTGCTGATCATCGAGGCCATGGATCGCCAGCGACCGGTCGATCTGCGCATCGTCAAGGTCGCTGAATGGCCCGCCCAGGCGGCGGAACAACTGGCGTGTGTCGTCCCACTCGGCGGGCTGCTCGCACCACAGCCGCCACGCACCGGCGCCATTGTGGCGCAGCGGCGGCGCATAGCCCTGATAGGGGAGCAGTTGCCACTGCTCATCGGCGTCGTGCCAGCTCACCTCATACCAGTGCCCGTCCATGCTGATCCAGCGGCGCTCGCCAAAGCGGTGCGTACCCTGCATGTCCAGCACTGCCGTAGCTGGCGGGCTTTCGCCGCGATAGGGGCTGAGGTCTGCGTTCCACAGTTTTTCTTCCCCGCTTTCCAGCTGCGCCGGCACCAGGCTGTCGACCACGCTCCAGGCGCGTCGGGCGGTGGCGACCACGGCAACGGTTGCCCCCACAGCCAGCAGCCCTTTGCCAACATTCAGCAGGTGCGCAAGTGCCGCATTGCGTTCGTTGTCCTGCCAGTCCCCTATCGCCTGGAAGGTCTGCTGTAGCAGTTCCCAGGCCATCACCCCCAACAACACCGCGCCGATGGCCGGAACGAAAAGCCCTGCAACACCCAACAGCGTCCAGCCTTCAGCACGCAAACGGCGGGCGTGTTCGGCCTGGACCTCGCGATCAAGCAAGGCGACGGGCGGGGCGATGACGGCAGCATCGTCCTTGACCCACGCGACCCAGTCGTTCGCAAGGTGTTCGAACAGGGGCAGGCGATATGCGAAGGTCTGCTCATCGAGGTCTCTGGTCGCCCAGCCGGCCACGTCATCCAGCCGCTCACTGACGGCCGAAAAAAATCGCTGGCTGTCGCGTCGGCGCACGAAGCGGTTGAAGAAACGCCGGTAGTCATCTTCGCGCAGGCGTTTGCCAAGCACCCGGCGGGCATACTCATCCAGGTCGCTGCGCACGCTCCAGGGGCCATGCGGGTCACCCGGCACATAGACCAGCACGCGCTTGCTGGTGTCGAACAACACGCCATCGTCGATCACGTCCAGCACGACGATCTGCTGCAGGCGGCAACCGAACAACGCCAACTGCCGCACGCGAACCGGTGCACCTTCAAGTTTGCCGAGCGTGTCCTCAAGGCAGAGCGCGACCACCCACTGCAGTTCGTCTGCGCTCAATACGCCTTGCGCCCTGGCTTGCAAGGCATCCACCAGCATGCTGTAGCGTTGCCGTCGTGTCAGCAACCCCTTGACCTCGGGCTGCAGTACGGCATCCAGGTGCGCCTGGTATTTCTGCCCGAGGTCCAGCGTGCGACACAGCCTGGCGAAGGCCGTTGCAGACAGTTCAGCACGCTTTTCGCCATGCGCATCGACCAGGCAATTACCAGGCGGCTGGTCGCGCTGCTGTTGCGCGGTGAAATTGCCCAAGGCGGCCTCGAGCAGAGGAATGTCGTAGTAGTCGTTGGCGACAACCGGAAGCCGACTGGTTACATAATTGATCGTCGGCGAAGTGAAGGTGTACCACTGGCGAAAGTACAAGCGATCTACATCAAGGCTGCCGTGGGTACCCAGCGCTTGCTGCAGCAAGGGCTGGGTGAATGCACTCAGGTTGCGTAGCCGCGCCAGCGCTGAGGACAAGCCTGCGCGACAGGCCAGCAGTTCAGGCAATGCCTCGCTCAACAGGGTGAATTCGGCCATGCTCAGCCGCTTCATCCAGGCCGGCAGCCGCCGTGCGATGTAGTGGTCCTGGCATGCTTGTGCCATGGCAAGGGTATCGACCGCAGCCGATGGTTGACTGCTCGTGTTGTGCATCTCTGCCTCCGCGGTAGCATGGAGGCCCGAGTCTGAAGACTGCAGCGTGATGCTGACGCCTAGCTATCTACCACCCATTCAGAACAGCAGTAACTGATGGTCGGTAAGGCGAACGAAATCATCGCCAACAAAAGGCAGGATGGCGTCGGCCACCGGCAATAGCTGACGGCTGATGTAGTGATCGTAGTCGATCGGTGCCTGCAGGTTTTCCAGCGGCTCAGGGCCGGCGGTGGTGATCACGTAACTGATCCAGCCCCCACGCTGGTACTGCAAAGGGCGCCCCAGACGTTTGTTGTACTCGTCGGCAAGGCGTGCGGCACGCACATGCGGCGGCACGTTGCGCTGGTAATCGGCCAGCGGGCGACGCAGGCGCTTGCGATAAACCAGCAGTTCGTCCTGCTCGCCGGCCAACGTTCGCCGCACGTACTCGCGGACATAATCTCGGTAGGGCTCGCTGCGGAACACACGGCCGTAGAGTTCCTGCTGGAACTGCCGGGCCAGCGGTGACCAGTCGGTGCGCACCGATTCCAGGCCCTTGTAAACCATTTCTTGCGAACCGTCGGCCCGCTGCACCATGCCGGCATAGCGCTTTTTACTGCCTTCATCGGTACCGCGGATGGTGGGCATAAGGAAGCGTCGGTAATGCACCTCGAACTGCAGTTCGAGGGCGCTCTGCAGGTTCATGGTCTCGTGCAGATGGGCTTGCCACCATTGGTTGACCTTTGCCACCAGCTCGCGGCCGATGCGCGCCGCGTCCTCCTCGGCATGGGCCCCCTTGAGCCAGACAAAGGTGGAGTCGGTATCACCGTAGATCACATCGTAGCCACACGCCTCGATCAGGGACCTGGTCTGGCGCATGATCTGGTGGCCGCGCATGGTGATCGACGACGCCAGGCGCGGATCGAAGAAACGGCAACCGCTGGAA
>Ga0256883_1000302_pt1 | contig 15349 bp, 18 predicted proteins | sample MC6MC0491MT_FD_186337 | JGI IMG/M metagenome (GOLD analysis project Ga0256883, IMG submission 186337) | Metatranscriptome of enriched soil aggregate microbial communities from Iowa State University, Ames, United States - MC6-MC0491-MT... | ecosystem: Environmental > Terrestrial > Soil >...
GAGAAGTTGAAGTCGATCTCGAAATGCTGGACGTGGCATAAACGAAAGGCGGCCCCGATAAGAGCCGCCCCGGATGATCTGGTTCGTTTGCCTTATGCTCTCAGAGCGATCCTCAATTGTTTGCCGACACGGGTGACTTGCAACTGATCCTCGACTTCATGCCGGCGCCGGGTTGCCGCGCCTTCATCGATGCCGAGCAACTGAGCAAGTTCCCGGTGTGACCGAACGCTTCCACCGTTATCTGTCAGTGCCTTGATGACCGGATGGCTTTGGAACTCGATCACGTCCTTCGGCAACTGACGCGGTTTCGTGCCTTTCGGTGGTTCATCGTCCGGCAACTCAGCAAAGAAAGACGTTTGCCGGGTGTCGGCAACTGAGCAATCGTTTGCGGCAATCAAAACCGGACGTTTGCCCTGCCGGAACGCAAACCCGAGCGAGACGATGGCTCCGACTTCAAAGAACAAGGTTTTGAAGAACGGGATGACCAGCAACAGGACGGCAATCGTGCGGGCTTTGTTGCCGACACCGAACAGGGACGCCATATCGGCAAACGCTTCGGCTTGTGCGTTGACGGGCTTCTGCGGCCCGAGCGCGGCGATTTCCCGGTCGAGCTGAGCAATCACCACCGCAATATCCGAGGCGTTCGTTTTCCAATCCTTGCAGCGCTTGCCGCAGTAGGAGTGGGTCATTTCCCTCTGGACCTGAGCATCCGCGTACGCCTTACGGGCCTTGGCGGCTTTCAGGTCTTCGGTCTTGTCCGCAATCTGCCGGTTGGTGTCTTCGACAGAGAGCGTCGTGGTGCCGGCCGTTTCAACCTGTCGGCCAACGGATGAATACACAACCAATCCGGTTCCCGAGAGAAACAGGACGAGGAAGCCGGCGGTTGCGAAAACATGCCGGGCGCGCAGGGCGTCCGCCATCAGGTGTCCGGCGGCGATCGTGCCGAACACGGTGAGAATGGTCAGCCATTGCGAGGCTTGCCAGTCTCCGGGGGAGGTCAGGTCGGACCCGAGAAGGATGGTGAGGCCACCAGCTGCGAAAGCGCAGCCAGCGACACCGGCGAGGAGCCGTCCGTGGAATGAAAGCCTCATCGACCGATCTCCCGGCCAATCGAGTCTTCCACCAGAACCGCGATGGTCATCCACAGCCCGAAGACAATGAATGCCCCAAGCGGGACAAGAAGTGCGAGTAGAGCTATATCTGTCATAGTCTGTTTCCTTTTCAGAGAAGGTTTCAGATCAGGCCCTGGTCGGTGTTGACGCACTGACCGGGGCCGCTTCGTAACATCAGCAATATATACACATGTAATTACGTACGCAAGGGACTTGACATTATTTTCCTACATATGTAATTAACGTGGTATGAAAGACACAGAACCCAAGGTGCCCGGTCGCCCTAAAAAGTTTGAAGCCCTTGAGCGGATTCAGGTTTTGGTTTTTCCGGAGCAGCATGAGGCCGCAAAGGCGGAAGCATCCCGTCGAGGGGTTTCGATTTCAGAGGTCTACCGGGATTGGATTGAGAAGGGGAGAAAGCGCAGATGAAGCTCGTTGGGGAACTGACTCAGCAGCAACTCAAGAGCGTCATCAAATACATCCCGGTATGCGGGCTTTTCCTATGGACAGGGAACTACCCCGGAAAGAGGCGGGGGACGGTGGTCTGCTCACCTACGACGGGCAAATACACGTACATTTCCATTTACGGAAAGAGATACCCGGCCCATCGCCTTGCGTGGCTCTACACATATGGGGAATGGCCGCCAGCCCAGATTGATCACGTCGATGGCGAGCCCTCCAATAATCGACTAGACAACCTCCGCCTTGCTACCGGCTCCGAAAACCAACAGAACAGAAAGATTGCATCCAATAATACGTCTGGCGCCAAAGGCGTGACCCGGTACGGCAGCCGATTTAGAGCTACGATTACGAAAGCCGGGAAGACCAGACACCTCGGCACATTCGGAACCCTCAATGAGGCCGCAGACGCCTATAAGGCGGCAGCCGAAAAGCATTTCAAAGAGTTCGCGCGCCCGGAAGTTGGAGAGTACAAGCCGCCTTCGATCAAGAAGAAGGAACTCTGCACCAAGTTAAGAAACCGACCTGTTGATGCAATGTCACGGATGTATGGCGTGCGTCGCGGCCCTCTCTGAATGCCCTTGACTGACAAGACAAATCACTCTTTTGCTAATGTAGAATCTATCGTGGCGTATCGGCCTTTGCTGTCTTTTGTCGGCCGACCGCGAGCTTAATAAAGCCCAGTATCGCAAGGCCAGGCTCGCATTTCCAACGGTGGTACCCGCAATCCGGGCCGCCGAATCCGGAAATGCGAGCAAAGCAAACCCAAAATTCTAATCCCCGCTTCGACGTTGAGCCTCAAGCTGGCTCGGCACGATGCCCCATATCTGCCGCCAGATCGGAAATCGCCCTTCCGAAAGTCGGAGCGGGGGCCCCTCATTCATGCCCGCAAATGAACTCCTACCCCGGGAGACTTCCATGACCCTTTGGCAGCTTTTCAAAGCCATCCCGCGCGGCCTCGCCGCCGTCATTGTCGGCGTCGGTTCCTTCCTCTCCACCCAGTGGAAGCAGTACACCCCGTTCGGCCAGATGCTCTGGATTCTCTCGCTCTTCGCCATCAGCGTCGATGCCGGGATTTCCTATGAATTCGGCACCACCCTCAGCTACCTGCATGCCCTCGGGTTCGGCCTTGTTGCATTGGCCTTCTGCATCCTCCCCGATGTGGCGGCGATGGAATTCCGTAAGGGGAGAAAGACCACGGCCGGCTGGATCGGCTTGGCCTGCGTCCCGCTCGGTTTCGTCGCGCTGCTGACGCACGTCGGTTATTCGGCTTCGATCCGTGTTGGCGACATGCAGCAGTCCGACGTCTCGAACGTCAAATACGAGGACACCCGCGCCGCCGTCACCGATGCGCAGGCCCGGATCAAGCAGTTTTCCGATCGCATCGCCTCTCTCAAAGCGGCAAACCCCTGGATCACGTCGGTGTCCGCCGATGGCCTCAAAGCCCAGGAGCCGGCCCTTGAAGAGGCTATTGCGCAGGAAGCCAAGCGCGGCGGCTGCGGTCCGAAGTGTCTGGCTCTGAAGAAAGAGCTTGCCGACACGATGGAGCGGGCCGGGAAGGCCGAAGAGCTTGCCTCGCATGAATCCATGCTGCTGGCGGCACAGCGCGGCCTCGACAAAGCCCGCGCCACGGCCAAGGCAACCAACTACGTCTCGTCTACGGCGGTCAACCACACCGATACCCTGTTCAAGGCAGTGAGCTTCCTGCGCGGTGATTTCGTCAACAACGTCACGGTCACGGAACGGGAAGCCACGAACACCGGCATCATGGGTATCAGCTCGCTGGCGTTCCTGCTTCTGGCGCCGATGTTCTACTTCGCAGCCGGCCTCAACCGGCGCCCGGGAGTGCTCGATGCCTGGATCCACGGTGAGAAAGACGAGGCTTCTGAGGACATCTGGACACGGCAAGCCAAGCGTAATGCCGGTGAAGTCGCGGCGCTGAAATCTCTGGAACATGGTCCGGCTGGCGGGTTCGCCAACAACGGCCGCCTGCACAGTGAAATCAGCATCCACGATGAGCGCGGGGTCAATGCGTTCAAGAAAGAGTTGGCCTCACATGCGGATCGGGCTCTCGCCGTCCTTTCGGGAGCCGCGGCATGAACCTCGACAAGGTGTTCTCGGAAGCGCGGCCGATCCTTTCGTTCATTGGATCGGCCGTGATCATCGTCGGGGCGCTCAAGTTCTTCGGCGTCAACGTCAACGTGCTGAATGGTGGCGGTCTTGAGATCGCTGCCATCGGCTTTTTGATCAAGCACATCTGATGCCTCTCTCCCCCAGCGAGCAAAGAGCGCGCGATATCGCCAATGCGCTGGACGCCGCAGCGTCGGTCGACCTGCGGCAGAAAACGATTGTGCAATTGGAAGCCTACGTGGCGGCCGTCTTGGAGAAATACCGGGACAACCCGTTTTTCCAAGCGGAACTCGCCAAGCTCCAAGCCGTCAAGCCGGATGATGCGAAATGACGGTCAAATTCTCCGTAACGGTGAGGAATGCAGGTCTCGACGCCTACGAAACGGCGATCGGGACATCTGCTATTCTGAAAATCCGTACCGGTGCGGCGCCGTCGAACATCACCGATGCGGATTCAGGAACAGTGCTGGCCACGCTGGCTCTGCCTTCAGACTGGATGGCGGCGGCGGCCTCAGGCTCAAAGTCCAAGTCCGGCACATGGCAGGACAGTTCTGCCGACGCGACCGGCACGGCGGCACACTTCCGCATCTATGCCTCTGACGGCACGACACAGCACATTCAAGGCTCGGTCACAGCCACAGGCGGAGGCGGAGATTTGACCGTCGACAACGTGTCGTTTGCAGCGGGACAGAGCTTCACGGTGACAGGCTATACGCTGACGGCAGGAAACGCCTGATGCTGGTCGCCAACCTCGTCCATCAGCAATCGACGTCAACTGGAACCGGCAACTTCACGCTTGCCTCGGTCAATGGCAAGCAAACGTTCGACACTGCGTTCTCGCATGGTTCGACGGAAGATGTTTTCCCCTACTTCATTTCCAACCAAGCCGCTGCGGAATACGAGTGGGGCACCGGCCATATGTCGGATGCCTCAACGCTTGTCCGAGATACCGTGCTCGGAGGCTCGAACGGCACCAGCCCTGTCGATTTCTCTGCTGGCACAAAAGACCTGACCAACGATATCTTTGCTTCAAAGCGGGTGACGCTCGACGGCGCCGAAACGCTCACGAACAAAACCATCTCCCTTGCCGACAACACCGTCAACTATACCCCGTCATGGACTGATGCCGTTGCCCGCTCAGTTGCAGGGAAGCTCGGAGAAGTCATCTCCCTAGATGATTTCGGGGCGGTGGGGGATGGCACGACGGATGATAAGGATGCGATAGCAGCATTTTTCGCAGCGGTCAGCGGCAAGGTCGGGCTTGTTCCCGGCCGGTCCTTTTACGCCAGCGTAAAGATTACGGCGCCAGATCTGTCCAACTGCGTGATCTTTGGCATTCCGGGTAAATCCGAATTTATTGGTGACGATCGCGGGACGATCGAACTTAGCGACATTGATAATGTCGAAATCAATGGCATCACGTTCAATTCAACGCGCGTTGATGACACCATTGATAATGATTACCGAGGCCCCCTCTACGCGATCAACCGCAAAATCAAGGACCTCACGCTGGAGCGGTGCGGGTTTACCTGCCCGGATAGCAAGGCGCAGGGCCTGTTTATTGCCGGGCGGTCGGCAACGACAGAAACTTATGGCTTCATCGACGGCCTGTGGGTCGAGGATTGCGACTTCTTCGATATCGGAAGTCTCGCTACCACGATTATGAATCGCAATGTCGATACCGATCAGTACGACACATGCAAGCACGTCTATGTCAACCGCAACCGCAGCGTAAATACCGGCATCAACACGTCGGCGGGCGGCTTCTTCATTTCCTTTGATGGTTCGGGCAGCAACTTCTCTTGCGACTACAATTATGTTTCCGGCGCCAAAACGCGTGGCATTGAGAACACCGGGTGGATCAGCGGATCGATCAGCTACAACACGTTTACCGACTTCTCGAAGGGCTACATCCCGCTTTCAAACAGCAACGCCGATGGTCGAAAGAACGAGAAATGTTCGTGGGTCGGCAACCGGACGCTTGAGCCTGCCAGCAACCCCTGCGTTTTCTACGACTGCGAAGATTGCGTCATCCGTGACAACTTCATCGAGGTCGATGGGTCAGCCACGGTCGATGGGGACTCGGGTTCGGCGGCCTTGCTCGTCCGCGACAGCAACAACTGCAAATTCTCAGGAAACACTTGGCGAAATCTGAACACCACGAGTGCTGGACATTATGCGGCGCTCATATCGAACACCAGCGACGAAGGGGCCACATGCGCCCACAACACCTGGGATAACGACACGTTTGATTTTGCCACGGTTGGCAGTGGGTTCGCTTGCGTGTCGTTTTCTGGGGCGACGACGCAGTATAACCTCTTGCGCAATTGCTCGCTGTCGCAGGCGGCTGCCGGGACGCGCGTCAACCAAGCGTCCAGCGCAACGAAGAATCTCATCCAGAACATTCAGCGTTCGGGGAACTTCCTGAACTCTGAAAACGGCGCATCGAAGAACCTCACAACCGACGCCAATTACACCACGACCATTCTGGAATACTCCGGCGATTATCTGAACATCACGGACACCGGCACGGTTCTGACGGCCACGCGCACGATTACCCTCGAAAATGTCGAGAAGCTGTGGTGTGTAAAGAACGGGACGGCTCAGTCGCTGTCATTCAAAGGAGCGACGGGCACCAGCATTACCGTCGCCGCCGGCAAGTCCGCGTTGATCTTCTGGGACGGCACGAACATGGTGCGCGTGACGGCCGATGCCTAACCCACTTTCTGGCCGATCACCTGATACCGTCGGTAAAGCACTTTCAGATCCGAACGATGGGATTTGATAAACCAGTCAACCGCCGCTTGAGGCCGCCCCATACGCGGGAGTTGGGTTTGCCACAGGTAGTCATCCCAGATGACATACCCACCAACCTTTAACAGCGGCCAGCACATCAGACTATCGACCATCGCCCCGGCCTCGGTGTGATCACCATCGATATAGATCAGGTCGAACGATTTCTGATCCACGATGAAGTTGGGAAGAACCTTTTCGGATGGAGAGCGGAAGCGGGTCACACGGTCGCCAAACTCCGCCGTGTTCTGGATGAAGCGGTTATGACAGGCACCCGGCCACGGATCGACACACGTCATCTGTGAATGAGGAAAGAGCTTGAGGAACGCGACGGCCGACCGCCCTTCGAACGATCCGATTTCGAGAATTTGAACCGGCTTATCGAGGATGTCGTGGAGATGGTCCTGCCATACCGGAATGTTGTCTGAGGTCCAATCCGAGGTGAACTCCTTGCCCTCGAACAAGGCGGTGATCTCAGGTGTCACGACGGCCTTCTTGCGCAGCCCAAGCGCGGTTCTCAATCCCATGTTTGTCCCCACGAGCCAAAATCCGAAGGAGGGTACTCGCCCCATTATCGATAAGCAACCAGCCGAAGTGGGGCATCAATGATCGGTAACTTCATCGGCGCCCCAATCGGCGGCGTCATGAGTGCGGGAGAGCTGGGAAACACTGGCGTTCTCGCCGTTACCTTGGATGATGTCACACTCATCGCAACGGGCACCCTCGCACTCGCAGGACAAGCCAACGTCACCCTTGACGATGTAGCCCTTACAGCAACTGGAACACTTGCCCTCTCGGGTTCAGCGGCAATCGTTCTTGATGACGCAACACTCGAAGCGACAGCCGTCACAGAAATCCACGGTAATCTCGGCACGGTTCTGGGTGATGTGACACTGGTGGCGACCGGGATTTATGAGCCGATCAACATCACGTTCCCGCCGGCGCGCTCCACGCTCATCACCACGGCGATGACGAAGAACCAGAGCATCACGACCGCACGGCCGAGAGAGTTTCAGATCACAGCGTAACCCCGTGGGAAACCACGCCACTATAGGACGACACCGATGGCCGCTCGAAAGAAGGTCCGTCACACCGAAGATGTACGGGCAAAAATCCAGGCAAGTCAGCTCATCAATTTTCTTCAGGATCATTGTCTTAAGAATCGTGAAGCAAAAAAAACTCAAATTACCGCTGCGGTGGCTCTTTTGAAGAAAACTATTCCTGATTTGCAGAGCACAGAACTGTCCGGTTCTCTCACTCTGCATGAAGCTGCGCTCAAGGAACTTGAGTGAGCACGCTATCCGACCGTGAGCGCGCCATACGGCAGAAGCTCAAAGACGACTTCGAACACTATGCCTCCAAGTGCCTTCACATCCGCACCAAGGCTGGGGACATTCATGCCTTCCGTCTGAACCGCTCGCAGCGCTATCTGCATGAACGATTGGAGCGCCAGCTTAAAGAGAAGGGCAAGGTTCGTGCTCTCGTACTCAAGGGGCGCCAGGTTGGCATCTCCACCTACATTGGCGGACGTTTTTATTGGAAGATCACGCACAAGTTCGGCGTGCGCGCGTTCATCCTGACGCATTTGGACACAGCGTCGGACAATCTGTTCGGCATGGCGCGCCGTTTTCACGAGGGGTGCCCCGATCTCGTCCGCCCTGAAACGGGGAAAGCCAACGCCAAGGAGCTGTCATTCGCCAAGCTCGATAGCGGCTACAAGGTTGCGACGGCGGGAAGTGCCGAAGTCGGACGCTCCGAGACGATCCAGCTATTTCATGGCTCGGAGGTAGCCTTCTGGCCGAATGCTGAGAACCACTCCGCAGGTATCGGGCAGGCGATCGCCAACGCGCCTGACACCGAGGATATCCGTGAGAGCACGGCCAACGGCATCGGCAATAGCTTCTATTCGCAGTGGAAGGCCGCCGAACGGGGCGACAGTGAATACGAAGCGATCTTTATTCCGTGGTTCTGGCATGAGGAATACGCAGCAACACCGCCGGCCGGTTGGGAGCCGCCGATTGCGTTCCTCGATTACGAGCAGGCGCACGGCCTAACACGCGATCAGACCTATTGGGCATGGCTCAAGAACCGCGACATGGCGACGATCGCTGGCGGTTCGCCCGATGAGCCCTGCTGGAAGTTCCGCCAGGAATACCCGGCCACAGCTGAGGAAGCATTCCAGACCGCTGGTGACTTAGCCTTCATCGAGCCGGTCAAGGTTCTAAAAGCCCGCAAGGCCAATGTCCAAGGTTATGGGCCGATCATTCTTGGCGTCGATCCGGCGCGCGGCGGCGGTGACAAAACCGGGATGATCGATCGTCAAGGCCGCAGGATGGGCGCCCATGTCTGCCGGCGCATCGACAACAACGACCTGATGGCAACGGCTGGCGATATCCAACGTGAGGTCAAGCGCCTTCTGCCGCTCGGATTAAAGAAGGTCGTGATCGACACGACGGGATTGGGCGCGGGCCTCTATGACCGTTTGCGCGAGATCCTCGGGGATCTGGTCGAGGGTGTGAACTTTGGGGCGCGGGCCTTCGATCCGACAGCCTACGCCAACCGGCGCGCTGAGATGTGGGACGGCCTGCGGGAATGGTTCGAAGACCCTGCAGGCGTACAGGTGCCGGATGAGGACGTGTTTCAAGGTGATGTGTGCGCTCCACAACGCGGCAACGGCGCCACTCGGTTCAATTCCTCGGGGCAATTGATCCTCGAGGCCAAGGACAAAATCCGGGAACGCCTGATGTTCTCTCCCGATCTTGGAGACGCGGCGGCTCTAACGTTCGCAGTCGACATGAGCATGGTCAACGACCCGATCGAAGACAACGAGCGCAGCTACGGCGATGGCGCCTGGATGGGGATGTGATGGACGAACAACGCCTCAAAGACCTGATCACCAAAGCCATCGAAGGCCTGCCCGCTGGCAATGTCACGATCGAACGGCTTGTGCAGTCGCATGACATAAACACGGATGCCAATCGCGTCCGAGTGGAGATCACATTTGAACTCCGATAACGCGATGCCGGCGGCGCAACTGCCGCAAGTGGCCGGCAACCCACCGGCAACTGAACCGGCAAAGCAACCGAGCGAAGACCTTGTGGCTCTGGTCCGCAAGCGTCTCGACCGTGCCTACAACCACGACAAGGACAACCGCGACGAAGCGGCGGCGGACATGCGCTTTCTCGCCGGGGATCAGTGGCCGGAGTACGCCAGACAGGCCCGCGTCAACCGTCCCATGCTGACGGTGAACAAGCTCCCGCAGTTCCTACATCAGGTCACCAACGACATCCGCCAGAACGCCCCGGTGATCAAAGCAACCCCGGTGGATGGGGAGAGCGATCCGCAACTGGCGAAGACCTACGACGGCATTATTTCAGACATTCAGTATCGGTCGAGCGCCAAACACGTCTACGCCACAGCGGCTTATCACGCTGCGGCCTGCGGCATTGGGCACTTCCGCATCACGACACAGTACGTCGAAGACGATGGGTTCGATCAGGAACTCGGCATCGAACTTATCCCGTACCCACTGGCGGTGTATTGGGACCCGGCCTCGGTCAAACCAGACCGTTCTGATGCCATGTGGTGCATCGTCATTGAGATGATGCCGAAGGATGATTTCGAGGACAAATACCCCGACGCCGCGCCGGTCAGCGTCGACGCCATCCGCTCCTACAACAATAACGGTATGTCGAGCGGGATTTTCTGGGCTCAGAACGATCATGTGCTGATCGCAGAATACTGGTGCAAGAAGCCGCAGACCAAGACCATCGCGGCCTTCAAGAGTGGCGCCACGGCTGACATCACCGGGCTTGACATGATCAGGCTCTACCAAATGCAGATGCAGTTTGGTCCGATCGTCAAGAAGCGCCAGGCCAAAGGTTATCGCATTGAGCAGAGTTTGGTGTCGGGGCAGGAAGTGCTGTCAGGCCCGCATGTCTGGCCGGGGAGTCATATCCCGATCATCGCGGTGATCGGCACGGAAATCCCACTGGAAACGGTGACCATCCGTCATGGTCTGCTGCGCAACGCGCGTGACCCGCAACAGCTTTACAATTTCTACCGCTCGGCAGCGGCCGAACACATCGCATTGAGCCCGAAGAGCCCGTATCTCGTCACCGACGAGATGATCTCAAAGCATAAATCCGATTGGGACACGCTCAACACCAAGAACCGGCCCTATCTCCGCTATACGCCGGACAACAAGGCACCCGGCATGAAGCCGGAGCGTGTCGCCGCGCCTGAACCACCGCAAGCCCTTTGGCAAGAAGGCCAGATGGCAACGGAAGACATCAAGGCGACGACGGGAATCTATGACGCGAGTCTCGGCGCCCGCAGCAATGAGACCTCGGGTATCGCCATCCGGCGCCGGGAAAACCAGGGTGACACTGCCAACTTCCATTATCAGGACAACCTGCAACGCTCGATTGAGCAGTGCGGGCGGGTGATGATCGATCTCATCCCGAAGATTTACGACAACGAACGCACGGCACGCATGTTGGCTGAGGATGGCTCGGAACAGTTCATCCCGATCAACAAGACGCTTTACGATGACAACGGCCAGCCGGTGATCGTCAACGACCTGAACCAAGGCCGGTTTGACGTGCGGGTGACGATCGGGCCGAGCTACGCTTCCAAGCGTCTCGAAGCCGCTGATGCCATTGTTGAACTGATGAAGGCGCTCCCGCCGGAACTGGCGCCACTGCTGGCCGATATTGCGGTTCGGAACATGGACATCCCCGACGCGCAGGAAGCGGCCAAGCGCCTGAAGGCCATGCTGCCGCCGCAGGCGACACAAGACCCGAACGCTCCGCCACCGCCGCCCAACCCGGCTGAACAACAGGCACAGCAACTTCAGGCGGCCGCGGCACAAACACAGATCGCCGCCGATCAGGCCAAGGTCGAGGAAACCAAAGCCAAGACCGAACTGACCCAGACCCAGACGCAGGGCGAATATCTCGACAACCTGATCAAGCAGACGCAATTGCACACGCTGCCATTCGAGCACGCCGAACGCATGAACGGTATCGACGGCACGCATCTCGATAACGCGCTCAAGGTGCAGCAACTTCTGACACCTCCAGAGCCACCGCAATCCGAGGCCGCCCAAGCCTCGCAGTAAGACGTGCGTTCTTTCGCGGATTAGCCGCGCCACATCCCGGAGTTATCCCACATGACTGACACGACCCAACCGGCAGCGGAAGCTGTCGCCACGCCTGTTGCTGATTCCCAGGTTGAAAAGCCTGCCACGACCGAAACCGAAGCCAGCACGCAACCGGAAACCAAGCCGGAAGCAGCAGACGCCCCAGCCGGTGACGGCAAAGGCGATCAACCGCGTGCAACGGATGGGACATTCCTGCCGAAGCACCCGCGCGTTGAAAAGCTCCAGTCGACCATCAACGAACTCACGCGCCAGAAGCACGACACAGCGCGCGATGTTGAGCGGCTCCGGGCCGAGGCGGCCGAACTTCAACGGCAGCTTTCGACCAAGCCGCAGATTGACCCAGCAGATTTCGAGGGCCAGCAGGCCGACGCGATCCGCCGGGCATTCAAGGCTGAAAAGCTGGAAGACACGGTTTCGAAAGTGCGGGACCTCGAGTCCCGGTCAGTACAGACGACGCAGCAGATCATCTCTGCGCAGGTCGAAGAAATGCGGGAGCACATCCCGGATATCGACAACATCTTTCTCCCGACCGAAAGGGGCGGTCCGCAGATCACCCCAACGATGGGAGAGGCGTTGTCTCGCGTCGATAACGGCGCGCTGGTCGCGTACCATCTGATGAAGAACCCGCGCGAAGCCGCGCGCCTCTGCCGTGCAGACCCTGCGACCGTCTTTGTCGAGATCGGCAAGCTCGCAGCCGGCGTCAAGCCAACCCCAACAAAACGCATCAGCCAAGCACCCGCCCCGGTCGCAACCGTGTCTGGCGGATCTTCGAAGAGCGCCTCAGTCGACCTCGCAACGGCCGATTACGAGACCTACAAGAAGCTCCGCATGGCGCAGTCGTGATCGGGCAGCATAGGACACCAGACCAATGACTGCCTCTTCCAATACCCTGATCACCCCGAGCATCATCGCTAAAGAAAGCCTGATGCAGCTCGAGAACAACCTCGTGATGGGCCAGCTTGTCCATCGCGACTTCGCCAAGGAATTCACCAAGGTCGGTGACACCATTTCGGTGCGCAAGCCGGTGAAGTTCCGCTCGTCCAGCGGCGCGACGCGCGTTTCGTCCGATGTCATCGAAGGCAGCGTGCCGATCGTCATGGACAAGCAACAGCACGTTTCCTGGGACTTCTCGTCCAAGGACCTGACGCTGACGGTCGAAGATTATTCGGAACGCTACATCAAGCCGGCCATGATCGAACTGGCGCAGTACGTGGAGCTCCAGTTGATGGGCCTCTACGCCAGCGTGCCGATGTGGACTGGTACGGCGGGCACGACCCCGTCGACGTTCCTTGAACTCGGCGCAGCCCGCCAGAAGCTGGTCGAGCACGCCGCGCCACAGGATACGCTGAATGCGGTCCTGAACCCTGCGGCTGCTTTGAAGGTCGCCAATGACCTGAAACTTGTGAACACCCAGCAGAAGACGCAGACAGCGTTGGAGCGGGTGAAGGTCGGCAAGTACGCCGGGTTTGACACCTATGAAAGTGCCTCGATCGTCAATCATACGGTCGGTGCATTCGGCGGGACGCCGTTGGTCAAGGGCGGCAGCCAGAACTCCAACTCGGCTCCGCAGGCGAACTCACAGACGCTTACGACGGACGGGTGGACGGCCAGCACGACCGGCGTTCTGAAGGCGGGCGACGTCATCACCATTGCTGGTGTCTATGACGTCAATCCGAAAACCTACCAGACGCTCGGTTACCTGAAGCAGTTCGTCGTGACTGCGGATGCGGATTCGGGCGCCAGCACGGGTGATGCGTCTCTGACGATCGCGCCGGCTATCGTGACCTCTGGCCCATATCAGAACGTCACGGCCGGCCCGGCAGACAACGCCGCCATCACGGTTGTGACGGGCACCGCGTCGACGGCCTATGCGCAGAACCTCTGCTTCCACAAGAACGCTTTTGCTCTCGTCATGGCCGATCTCGATCTGCCGGATGGTGCAGCGTTCAAGGCGCGGCAGTCGGCCAACAACCTGTCGGTGCGTGTCGTCAAACAGTATGACATCGATCTCGACCGGGACATCATCCGCCTCGATATCCTGTTCGGGGTGAAGAAGATGTACGATGAACTCGCTGTCCGGTTGACCGGCTGATGGCGAATTCGCTGATCAACGGGGAGCAGGGGATTCCTTCTGCTCCCTCCCTTCCTGATACGCGCGTGTGGATGTACCGCGGCCAGGAAGCCCGCCTGTTCAATTCCAAAGATGACATCCCGGCCGGCGAAGACTGGCGGGAGACGCCCTACGAGGCAGAACCGGCCGCCGATCCGGCGCCGGTAAAGAAAGCCAAGGGCAAAAAGCCGGAAGGCGAGAATGGCGACAGCGACTGAAATCTGCACGCGCGCCTTGAAGCGTCTCAGCGTCGTTGGTGCGGGGGAAACCCCGGCCGCGGCTGATATCGCGGATATGACGGAAGCTCTCAACGCCATGATTGCCAGTTGGGAATCGGAAGGGTTGAGCGGGGACGTGCTGCCGCTCGACGCCCGGTTCGAAAAGGCCGTTATCGCCATGTTGGCGGTCGACCAGGCGGAAACCTACGGCAAGACGCCGGGGCCGATCCTGATGCGCGATGCGGATCTTGGGTGGGAGCAAATTCGCTCGGCGTTTCTCGCGACGCCGGAAGCGGAATTCGACCCGGCCCTTATCGGCACCACGCACCGCTGGCAGATCAACAGCAACCGCAGTTATCAGCCGTGGCAGGTGGAGCACGATTATAATCTTCGCGACTACGTGATCAACGGCGCCAACATCTATGAATGCATCACGGCCGGCACGTCGGCGGCGAGCGGCGGGCCATCCGGTACGTCATCAAGCATTACTGATGGTACGGCCGTTTGGTGCTGGCGCAGGATTTCAGCCTGATGCCCATCGTCCCTCTCTCACTTCCCTCAGGCTCCAATAAAGCCCGGTTCAATCAGGGTGGAGCAGCGCAGCTCATCAACTGTTACCTCTCTCCCATAGGAGATGAAGGCAAAGTCAAATCCGCCATCTATTCGTCAGATGGGTTGCAGGGTTTTGTGTTCCTGCAGAGTGTTGCCTCGGGTCTCGGGTGCCGGGCAGGAATCGTTGTCGACCGCGCGCTCTATGTCGTGGCTGGGACGGCGCTCTATAAGGTTTCCGCCACCGGTAACCAGACCCTGATCGGGTCGATGAACATCTCCACCACGGCCCCGGTGTTCATGGAGCGCAACCGGAGATCAACCCCGGATATCGCCATCGTCTGCGATGGTCTGATGTACTACTGCCGGGGCGATGTGCTGACGCAGGTGACGGACTCCGATCTGCTGTCCCCGCTCACGCTGGCGTTTTCGGATGGGTATTTCGGGATCACGACAGCCCAGAACAAATGGCAGATCGGATCGATTGACGACGCCAGCGCGTGGGATGGATTGGATTTCGCGACGGCAGATGGTGACCCTGATGCTCTGATCCGCATCGCGGCTTTGCAGGCGCAGTTCTATCTCTTCGGGGAACGCACCATTGAAGTCTGGCAGGATACGGGAGACGCGGATTTCCCCTATGCCCGATCGTTTGTCATTCCGATTGGATTGCTGGCTTCAAACTCAGTTGCCACGGTTGCCGAAACGTTTGCCTGGATTGCCCATGATCGAACCGTTCGATTGCTGGGCTCGGGGGACTCGGCAGAAGTGATTTCAACACCGAAAGTCGAGAGCGACATTCAGGAGATTGCCGA
>Ga0256883_1000313_pt1 | contig 15173 bp, 10 predicted proteins | sample MC6MC0491MT_FD_186337 | JGI IMG/M metagenome (GOLD analysis project Ga0256883, IMG submission 186337) | Metatranscriptome of enriched soil aggregate microbial communities from Iowa State University, Ames, United States - MC6-MC0491-MT... | ecosystem: Environmental > Terrestrial > Soil >...
CCATGCTTATTCTTGACGATATCTCTGTACGCATCGCCGGACGCCTTCTGATCGACCACGCCAGTGTCACACTGCCTGCGGGATCGAAGACAGGTTTTGTTGGCCGCAACGGCACTGGAAAATCCACGCTTTTCCGCGTGATTACCGGTGATATGGCTTCCGAGACCGGCAGCATTTCTCTGCCGAAGAACACACGCATTGGTCAGGTGGCTCAGGAAGCTCCCGGCACGGAAGATGCGCTGATTGAAATCGTCATGAAGGCGGATAAGGAACGAACAGCACTTCTCGAAGAAGCTGAAACAGCGACCGATCCGCATCGCATTGCCGAAATTCATACCCGACTGGCCGATATCAATGCGCATTCGGCGGAATCACGCGCGGGCGCGATCCTGTCCGGTCTCGGTTTCAACACAGAAGCACAACGCCGCCCTGCATCCGCTTTCTCGGGCGGCTGGCGTATGCGCGTGGCACTCGCGGCCGTCCTTTTTGCTGAGCCGGATTTGCTGTTGCTCGATGAGCCAACCAACTATCTCGATCTTGAAGGCGTGTTGTGGCTTGTTGATTATGTGAAGCGCTATCCGCATACCGTCATCATCATCAGCCATGATCGCGATCTGCTGAATTCTGCTACGTCATCAATCATGCATCTTGATCAGAAGAAAATCAGCTTCTGGCGTGGCAACTATGATCAGTTCGAGCGGCAACGTCATGAAATGCTGGAGCTTCAGCAAAAAGCCCATGTGAAACAGGAAGCACATCGCAAACACATGGAAGCTTTTGTGGAACGCTTCCGTGCCAAGGCGTCGAAGGCCAGACAGGCGCAATCGCGTATGAAGGCGCTGGAAAAGCTGAAACCAATAGACCTTTACGTCGAAAGCAATGTGCAGCCGTTCCGCTTCCCTGACGCGGAAAAGAAAGCCGCCTCGCCGATCATCGCGCTTGACCATGCCGATGTCGGCTATATGCCGGGTAACCCTGTGTTGCAAAACGTCACGCTGCGCATCGACAATGATGATCGAATTGCGCTGCTCGGCTCCAACGGTAATGGTAAGTCGACGCTTGCCAAGCTGATTGCCGGACGGTTGCAGCCTGAAAAAGGTAATCTCACGCTTTCGCCCAATCTGAAAGTTGCGTTCTTTGCCCAACATCAGATGGATGATCTGATACCGGAAGACAACGCGATTGAGCATGTGCGCAAGCTGATGCCGCTTGAACCTGAAGCCAAAGTTCGTGCACGCGTTGCCCAGATGGGGCTTTCGACTGAGAAAATGTTGACGCCCGCTAAGGATCTTTCAGGTGGTGAAAAGGCACGCCTGCTAATGGGCCTTGCGACTTTCCATGGCCCAAACCTGCTGATCCTCGACGAACCGACCAACCACCTTGATATTGATAGCCGCGAGGAGCTGGTTCACGCTCTCAACGCCTTCAACGGCGCCGTTATTCTGATCGCGCATGATCGTCACCTGATCGAAGCGACCATGGAACGGCTATGGCTGGTGCGTGAGGGTGGCGTAAAAGCATTTGATGGCGATCTGGACGAATACCGCCAGATTGTTCTCGCCGATGCCAAGGGTGAACAGGCTTCAGAGCGCGAAGAAGGTCCGAAGGTCAATAAGGCGGAACAGCGTAAACTTGCCGCCCAGAAGCGCGAAACACTGGCCCCCCTGCTCAAAAAGATCAAGGAAACCGAGAGCTTGATGCAGAAACTGCAGAAACAGATTCACGGTTTCACATCGCAGCTGGAAGACCCCGCTCTTTATGAAAAGGAACCACAGAAAGCGATCCGGATCAATAAAGAGATGAGCGAAGCGAAATCAGCGCTTGCCGATGCGGAAGACAAATGGCTTGAAATGTCTTCCGAATATGAAGAGGCAATGGCTGATTAAACTTGCGGGCGGCGAATACGCGTCCGCATAAGCGCATAAACGCCAAGCACGCCAATGATGAGGCCAATCGTGGTGTAGGTCTCATCAGCTTCTTCAGCCCCTCGCCTCAGCACCAGTTCGACTTTGGAGAGTTGCAGGCCATCCGTATTGCCCTGCACGGCGCGGAAAGCATAGGTGCCGGATAAAACCGGATCAATATCGCCTGCACTCTGGCGCAACACGCTGCCATCCTGCGGGCGATCTGTGTTGATAGAGCTACTGGTCGAAGCGAAATCGAGACCTTGCGACAGAACGGGAACTCCATTCCGGCTCACGGCCAGCGTTACGGCCGAGCGGCGCTCGGCAGGCACATAGCCAGGCAGCGGCACTGCATCGAGGAAAATACGTACAGGCGCGTCGCTCGCCTCAAGCTTGATTTCTTGTGTGATGAAGCCACCCTGACGACTTTCCAGAATTGGCCAACGGCCAATCTCGTCACCAGTGAAGTGACGCACATACCAGGGATAACCAAGGGCGAGACCAAAACCCGCAATAATCATCGCAACGAAAATTGCACGCATCAGGCTTTGCGCTCCCAACGACGATCTGGTGTCTGTTGCCAGTAGGTCAAATCGTGGTTCTCCGTCTTGAAGGCTTTCCACTGCGCGCGAGCATGTTCGAGTTGATCCTGATCATGCCCGTCAAACATGACAACAAGTCGCTCGTAGCCGCCCGCTTGTTCCAATGCAGCACCTTCCACGAGAAAGCGAACCGTTGCTCCGTTTGGATTGGCTTCCGAGGTTGTCAGTAGCACCGGCTGCTGTTCAGGGTGCGGCTCCTTGTCGGTGCCATGAGCCACGAAAGATGTGTCAGAGAATGTCCAAAGCAGACTGTCGAGCGCATCCCGTCTTTCATCACTCACGGCCTGAATCGTCACACGCCAACCGCGCCCGAGGGAGCGTTCTACAAGCCCCGGCAGGGCTTCATCCAGTGTCGATTCTGTCAGGTGGTAAAAGAGAATTTCAGCCATGCGCTCTCTTTAAATTATTGATGGGAGCGAAGAAAGTGATTCACCTTCTCGCCCCAACATATTGTTCCTGAATCGAATTCAGCTTTCGAAATTATCGCGGACAAGACGGTCAAGAAGACGAACGCCGTAACCCGAAGCCCACGATTGGCTATACTCGTTTGTTGGCGATCCCATAGCTGTTCCGGCAACGTCGAGATGCGCCCATGGCGTATCGCCCACGAAACGCTTGAGGAACTGCGCCGCGGTGATCGAGCCTGCATAGCGGCCTGAGCTGTTCTTCATATCGGCAAACTTGGAATCGATCATCTTGTCGTACTCTTTGCCGAGCGGCATACGCCACAGCTTTTCACCAGTTGCCTGACCTGCTTCATAAAGCTGATCAGCAAGCTCGTCATCGTTCGAGAACAGACCAGCATGATGCGTGCCGAGTGCAACCATGATCGCGCCTGTCAAGGTAGCGAGATTGATCATGAACTGCGGCTTGAAACGATCATTGGTGTAGTAGAGTGCATCTGCCAGCACGAGGCGGCCTTCTGCATCGGTGTTGATCACTTCGATTGTCTGGCCAGACATAGATGTAACAATATCACCCGGACGCTGAGCATTGCCATCCGGCATGTTCTCCACAAGACCGATCACGCCGATAGCATTGACCTTCGCCTTGCGACCAGCAAGAGCGCGCATCAGACCGGTAACGGCTGCAGCGCCGCCCATGTCGCCTTTCATTTCTTCCATACCAGCAGCAGGCTTGATCGAGATGCCGCCAGTATCAAAAACAACGCCCTTGCCCACGAAAGCAACCGGCTTCTCCTTGGACTTGGCACCCTGCCATTCCATGATGACCAGACGCGGTGGACGAACCGAGCCCTGCGAAACACCCAGAAGCGAACCCATACCGAGCTTCTTCATTTCTTTTTCGCCGAGAACTTCGACCTTTACGCCAAGCTTTTCAAGCTTTTCGGCTTCTTCTGCAAATTCTACAGGGCCGAGAATATTGGCAGGCTCATTGACGAGGTCGCGTGCCTTAAGAACACCGTCGGCCACAGCCTCGGCAACTTCAAGCGCTCTTTTGGCACTGTGAACATCTGCCGTCTGAATATGAATTTTTGCTGCGTGTTTCGGTTCGGCGTTTTCTTCGCTCTTGCGGGTCTTGTAGCGATTGAACTCGTATGAGCGGAGAATCATACCCAGAGCAACGTCGCCTGCTTCATCACCCGCAATCGTCGTTTCAGGCAGAGCCAGCGTTAAGGTCGCGCGTTCGGCCTTACCGATTCGCGAAAAAGCTGCGCCGCCAATCTTAATCCAATCATCATTACCAAGTTCGCCGGGGTCGCCGACGCCAACCAGAACGATCTTGTCTACGCCGCCTTCCGAGGTGTCAATCGCTTCTGCAGTCTTGCCCAAAGCACCTGTAAAGCCTGCAATTTCGGCGATTCGAGTGATTTTTTCGGCTCCGCCTGCCGCGTGGCCTGCTTCTTCTGCGAAGCCGCCGCCCTTGGCGACCAGAACAATGCTTACGCCTTTTTGCGGTGCTGAAAATTCACTGAAAGAAATGGAAGGACGTTTCGACATAACAACTCCAAACAAAGACCAGACAATGAGATGACACGATTGTGTCGCGACTTTTCCCTACTCATGTGAGACGAATATGGCGAAACGGCAAGTCCGCCGCATCATGAAAATCAGTTTTGCGTTAACTTCGGTGACAACTTGCCAAGCTCCGTTTCCGTACCCACCTATGTTCAGCAAAAACAGGTTGCAACCAGCCACGCTCTCCCTTTAGAGAAGCGAGCGCTAGCTTCGGCTGAAAATCTTTAGTAATCTGTTAACCAAATTTGTTCGGCTAATTTTAGCCAAGTGCAGTTAGACTGAATATTCATTTACGAGCGTTGTTTCTTTAGGGACAGGCTCCTTCAACGGAACCGGGATGTAAACTCCACCTATGAAATTGATTGAGTTGTACATCCTCCGCCGTGTGGCGATTATGTTCTTTGCGGTGTTGGGCGCCGCAGTGGGCATTACGTGGACTGTGCAGGTACTGCAGCGTGTCGACTTTCTCACCACAAGCGGTCAATCAATTCAGACAATCATTCAGTTCAGTTCGCTGCTGATTCCGTCCGCAATTCCTCTTGTCATGCCTTTTGCGTTGATCATTGCGATTACGCAGACGCTTTCGACAATGAACCAGGATTCCGAGCTCGTTGTCATCAATGCATCCGGCGCGCCTCGCAGCGCGGTAATGCGTCCGATACTCATGCTCGCAGCGATTATCTCTGTGGTTTCCTTTCTCGTCGCTAACTATGTCGACCCTTATGCGCGCATGAACATGCGTGCTATGATCGCCAATGCCAGCGCTGATTTGCTGAATGTGGTTGTTCAGGAAGGTAGCTTCCGCAAACTTGCGGACAATCTCTATATCCAGATCGCCGAGCGCCGTGGTGATGGCAGCATCGGCGGCCTGTTTATTGCAGATTCTCGCGATCCAACGCTTGATCTGATTTACTATGCAGCTGATGGCAACATCGCGAGCACGCCCGCAGGTGACATGCTGCTGATGAAGGATGGTGAAGTCCAGCGCCGCGATGTTTCAGACGGCACGGTTTCGATTATCAAGTTCAACTCCTATGCCTTCGATCTGAGCCAATTCACGTCAGCTGGCGATGATTTTGTGATCTATGCGAAAGATCGGCCGCTTACTTATTTGCTGAATCCGGATCCGAACGACCCGATCTTACAGACGCGCCCTCTGCGCTACAAGGCTGAGCTGCACCGCCGCTTGACCGAATGGCTGTATCCAGTTGTTTTTGCTTTGATCGCCCTCGCTTTTGCTGGCGACTCCCGCTCACATCGTGAAGCGCGCGTATCCGCTTCTTTCTCCGCGATCAGCACGGCACTTCTGGTTTACTGGGCGGGTTATTTCTCGGCCGACCGGGCTGATAAGGACGAGACATATATCGTCATGATGTATCTTGTGCCGATTGGTGTAATGCTTGTCACCGGCTTTGCTCTGTTAACAGGACGGCGTGTCGGGCTCCCAGACAAGTGGAACGATCGGATACTTGATAGCTTCGACCGATTGAAACGAAATATAACAGCTACTTCAGATCGTCTACTTGGGCGATCCCGCAAAGATACGGGGGGACGAGCATGATTGGCTGGACTCTCGGTCGTTACTTTTTCATGCGATATGTGCAGATTACGTTGTATTTTCTGCTCGGTATCTTTGCTTTGGCGCTTTTGCTCGATTTTACCGAGAACGCCAGCAAACTCGCTAACCTGCCTGGTTACACGGTATGGGCTGCGCTAGGTATCTCTGCGATGCGCGTTCCATTCATCATGCAGCAGATGATTCCCTTCGTCGCGCTCTTCTCTGCAATGGCGACACTCATCTCGCTTAATCGCAAATATGAGTTGGTTGTCGCACGTTCCGTTGGCGTTTCGGCTTGGCAGTTTCTGCTTCCGGCATGTTTCGGCGCATTGCTGTTTGGCCTCGCCACCATCTTCATTCTCAATCCGTTTGCGGCCTATGGCTTTTCCAAAGCTGACGAGATCGCTTCAACCTGGAAAAGCGGCAAGGTAACCGACGTTTCGGCTCTCCGTGATCCTTGGCTTCGCCAGAAGACCGACGATGGCGAAACCATCATCGGCGCCAAGAGCATCCTTGATCGCGGGGCAACGCTTGCCGACGCTACCTTCATTCAGTTTGATGATAAGAAGAAAATCAAAGATCGCTATGATGCTCGCACCGCGAAACTCATGGATGGTCATTGGGAATTAACGGACGTAACGAGATTTTCGCGTGGTGAGGAACCACGCAAACTGGAGAGCGTCAATATTCCTACGCAGTTGCGTCCGGAATATGTGGAAGAAAAGCTCGCCTCCCCTGATACAATTCCATTCACGCAGCTGCGTCACAAGATCGAAGTTGCGCGTTCTTTCGGTTATTCAGCAAACGCATTTGACATGCAATACCAGTCACTTCTGGCATTGCCCGCATTGCTGATGGCCATGACTCTCATTGCTGCAACAGTGTCCCTGAAATTTGTGCGGTTTGGTCAGTCCGGAGCGATGATTCTGGGTGGCGTTGTCGCCGGCTTCATGCTTTATGTCGTTTCGGTACTGGTGAAGGCATTCGGCAATGCAGGATTCGTTCCTCCATTCGTTGCAGCATGGGTTCCTGTAATTATTGCGACATTTTTTGGTGTCTCCTTTTTGTTGCATAAGGAGGATGGTTAGTGGGTTCGAGTAACGCCCGCATGGTATTGCCCCATTCATTCACGCGTCTTGCACGCGGGACTGCTTTGGTGTGCGCCCTTGCTATACCTTTCATTTCAGTCGCAATCCTTCCTTCGCAGGTTCAGGCGCAGGATGCTCTGGGAGCAAATTACCAGAGCGATCCGAATGCGCGTATGCTTCTGCAGGCAGATGAGCTTGTCTATGATCGCGATGTGAACGTCGTTACCGCTCAGGGTAAAGTTCGCATTGAATATGACGGCAATCGCCTCGTCGCGGATAAAGTGACCTATAATCAGCAGACCCGTCGCATGACTGCGACTGGGAACGTTGAAATTGTAGAGCGCGATGGCAACAAGATTTACTCCGACCATCTTGATGTGACGGATAGTTTCCGCGACGGCTTTGTGAATGGCCTTCGCGTTGAGACCACCGACAACACCCGCTTTGCAGCCGAAAGCGCTGAGCGCAGCAACGGTGAGATCACCACCTTTAATAACGGTGTGTACACGGCCTGTCAGGCTTGCGAAAAAGATCCGGACAAGCCTGTGCTTTGGCAGATCAAGGCACGTAAGATTATCTGGAACAGCGCGACAAAGACGGTGCGTTTTGAACGTGGCAAGTTCGAGTTGCTCGGCATACCGTTGGCTTACTTCCCAGCCTTCGAAATGGCCGACCCGACAGTCAAGCGTAAGAGCGGCTTTCTGTTCCCAGGTTTCAGCTATAAAGACGACCTTGGGTTCGGCATCAAGAACTCATATTTCTGGGCTCTAGCACCGAATTACGATCTGACGCTTTCGACCACTGCTTACACGAAGCAAGGCTTCCTGACGCAGGCCGAATGGCGTCATCGTCTCGAAAACGGCTCCTATAATCTTCAGATTGCTGGCATTCATCAGATGAAGCCGGGTGAGTTCAGCACCAATACGCTAGATCGCGGTGAAGATAACCGCGGCATGGTCGCATCCAAAGGCGACTTCGATATCAATTCGCGTTGGAAGTTTGGCTGGGATGTAATGGCCCAGACCGATCGCAATTTTAGCCGTACCTACAATCTTGAGGGCTATAACGCACAAACTCAGGTTTCAAAGATCTATTTAACCGGCATCAACAACCGGAATTACTTCGACCTCAACTTCTATCGCTTCAATGTGCAGGAATCTTATCCGCTCACTTCTACGTATAAAGACGTGGAAATGCATTCGAAGCAGCCTTGGGTTTTCCCAAGTCTCGACTATTCTTACACAGTGCCTGATCCTGTTTATGGTGGTGAACTTAACATCACTACCAATGCGCAGGTTCTGTATCGTCAGAATGCGAATTATACGCTCAATCCAGGTAATAATTCGATCTATTACCCACGCATCCCTGGTTTCAGCGGCACAAATGCGCGTCTTACGACGGAAGCTGAGTGGAAGCGTACATTTATCACGCCATCTGGTTTGGTAATTACGCCGCTTTTGGCTCTGCGCGGTGATGCTATCAGTGCCAATACGAACTTTGATCCAGCTGTTGCGGGTTACACCGACGCCATAGTTCGCTCCGAAGCATTGCGCGCAATGGCGACGGCTGGTCTTGAATTGCGTTGGCCGATCCTGTTCTCAAGCACCAGCTCAACACATATTCTTGAGCCGATTGCGCAGATCTATATGCGCAACAACGAACGTTACGCGGGCGAACTTCCGAACGAAGATGCACAGAGCTTCGTATTTGATGCTACGAACCTGTTCTCGCGTGACAAGTTCTCTGGCTATGACCGTGTGGAAGGCGGCACTCGCGCCAATCTCGGTCTTCGCTATTCGGGCAACTTCAGCAATAGCGACTGGGGCTTGTATGCTCTCGCAGGGCAATCATTCCAACTCGGTGGCGTGAATTCGTATGGCACAAGTGATTTCCTGAATGTAGGAGCAGACTCCGGTCTTCAGGATGCACGCTCCGATTATGTTGCAATGATCGGCACCTCTAATTCGACCGGTCTTGCACTGGCTGCACGCGGACGTTTTGACAAGGATAACCTAGACGTTAAGCGTGGCGAACTCGAAGTACAGCAAAACTGGCAGAAGCTGTCGGTTTCAGCTCAGTATGCTTACATCGCTCCGCAACCGGCTTATGGTTATTCAGAGCTCCGGCAGGAAGTTACGGGTGCCGCTACTGCACGTTTAGATGCTAATTGGCGTGTCTTCGGTTCAGGCACTTATGACCTTGTGTCGGATACACTTGTTCGCGCATCCTCTGGTCTTGCCTATGACGATGAATGCTTCACCTACTCGATGGCTTACGTTCAAACCCGTAATCCGGGTGAGGACAAGGCATCTCATAGCGTTGGATTCAATATATCGTTTAGAACACTAGGCGACATTGGCAGCGGTGCTCAAACCTTCTAAACTTCGAAAGAGCGGAAACAATCCAACTTGTTTCCGCTCTTTCCTTTTATGCCGTAGCATCACTTAATCATTTCAAATAACGTTCGCTTTTTTATCGATTTTATTCAGTTAAGTACCTTTAATTACCTCGTAAATTGCTAAAGGGTCATTGTTTCGCCGCTTTGGCTCCTCTATACAGGCATCATAATATGTCTGGCTTCTGATATGTTTGTTCAGTTTGAACTCGTGTCAGATGACTAGTAAGATTGGACACATCCGGTGAAATTTGTCATTCGCCGACCTGAAGGAAATCGGGAAATAAAGATGATGTTTGCAAGACCTCTATTCGCCTCCCTGCTGGGCGCTGCCGTATGTGTGACGGCGCTTGGAACGGCTGCGACTTTGACACCGGCATTTGCCGCCGGCGGAACGGAGGTCAAGGTCATTGTCTCCGGCAATGCAATCACCAACGGCGATATTCAGCGCCGTGCCGCATTTCTGAAACTGCAGCGTAAAGGCGGCAATCTTAATCAGGTTGCTCGTGAAGAACTGACTGAAGAGATGCTGAAGCGCGTCGAAATGAAATCGCGCGGCATTAACATTTCCGATCAGGAAGTCGATCAGGCCTATGCAGGCTTTGCGACCCGTAACAAGATGAGCGTCGCTCAGCTTAATCAGCTGATGAATCAGGCTGGCATTACACCTGATCATTTCAAGAAATACATCATGGTCCAGATGGGCTGGGGTCGCCTCGTCAGCGCGCGCTTCCGCGCCACTGGTATGGTTAGCGAGCAGGACGCTGTTCAGCGTATGCTGAAAGACGGCGGCAAAAAGCCTGTCTCAACTGAATACCATCTGCAGCAGGTTATTTTCGTCGTTCCAAATGCAAAGCGTTCGCCTGCTCTGCTCGGCAAGCGTCGCCAGGAAGCAAATGCATTACGCTCGCGCTTCCAGAGCTGCGACACCACCCGTCAGCTAACCAAGGGCATGATCGACGTTACAGTTCGCGATCTCGGCCGGGTTATCGAACAGCAGCTTCCGGGTGAATGGGCCAAAGACGTCAAAGCTGCTGGTGTAAACCGCGCAACTCCTCCACATGACACCGAAAAGGGTGTTGAAATTCTAGCCGTGTGCTCGACTCGTCAAGTTTCCGATGACCGAGTGGCACAGCTTGTCTTCTCCATGGAAGGCACTGATTCCGAAGCGGGACAGGAAAAGAAGGCTGATGATCTGAGCAAGAAGTATCTTGCTGAGCTGCGCGAAAAGGCAACGATTGTAAATCGTTGAGTTTCGCTCCAGAGACTTGGCAGTACTAAACTGACCGTATAATTTGAGGGGGCGTCTGCCCCCTTATTTCATCAGCCGAGATAAACAGCTATGACTATTCACCCGGTTCCTCCGCTCGCCGTCAGCATTGGCGACCCCTCAGGTGTTGGAGCGGATGTTGCTCTTAGCGCATGGTTGCAGCGCAAAGAGCTTTTTCTGCCAGCGTTTCTGCTGATTGCCGATCCGGCACAGCTTTCGGCCCGCGCGCAGCATCTTGGCCTGAATGTGCCAATCGTAACGATTAGCACGCCTGCCGAAGCTTTCGACGTCTTTGATTTAAAACTGCCCGTTTTGCCATTGAAAAACACGCATAAGGAAAGCCCCGGCAAGCCTTTGCCGGAAAACGCAGCAGGTGTTATTGAAGCAATAGAACGCGCCGTTGCGCTGACATTGAGTGGCGAAACATCAGCCGTTGTCACATGCCCGATTGCCAAAAAACCGCTCTACGATGCAGGTTTCAAACATCCCGGACACACGGAATTTCTCGCCGAACTCGCCAGCAAACATCTCGGACGAACAGTCATTCCGGTAATGATGCTGGCTGGCCCCGAACTACGTGCCGTTCCAGTCACAATCCACATCCCTCTCGTCGAGGTCCCGCGCTTACTGACCAAGGACGATATTCTGGAAGTGGCTTACATCACGGCGCAGGAACTAACGGATCGTTTTGGCATAGCAGCACCTCGCATTGCGATTTCCGGTCTCAATCCTCATGCGGGTGAAGGCGGAGCGCTAGGCAAAGAAGACGACGCAATTATTCGGCCAGCAGTCGAGGAATTGCAGCGTGAGGGCATCAATGCCTGGGGACCATTGCCTGCTGACACCATGTTCCATGCACAAGCACGCGTGACTTATGATGTCGCCATTTGCATGTATCACGATCAGGCGCTTATTCCGGCGAAAGCTCTCGCTTTTGACGAGACGGTCAATGTTACCCTCGGGCTTCCATTTATCCGGACATCCCCTGATCATGGAACGGCCTTCGACATTGCAGGAAAAGGCATAGCACGCCCTGACAGTCTCATCGCATCCATAAGGCTGGCGCAGGAACTCGCCGAAAACGAAGCAAGGCGGAAATCATGAGCATCGACAATCTTCCGCCACTGCGTGAGGTCATCGAACGGCATGACCTGATGCCTAAAAAGTCGCTTGGGCAGAACTTTCTGTTCGACCTGAACCTGACATCGAAGATCGCTCGACAGGCAGGCAATCTGCAAGATCAGCCGGTTATCGAGGTCGGTCCCGGTCCGGGTGGTCTGACACGCGCCTTGCTCGCTCAGGGTGCTATTGTCACCGCAATTGAGCGCGATGAACGGTGCCTTGATGCTCTTGCAGAGATCGAAGCGCATTATCCGGGACGTTTGCGCATTATTTCCGGTGATGCATTGGAGCAAGATTTCAAAGCTCTCTTTCCGGATGGCCCGAAGCCACGCATCGTGGCTAATCTGCCTTATAATGTGGGAACACAATTGCTGCTCAACTGGCTTCTGACAGAGCCTTGGCCACCCTTTTATTCCTCGATGACCCTGATGTTCCAACGTGAAGTTGGCGAGCGTATTGTGGCCGCACCTGATACGGATCATTATGGGCGCCTCGGCGTTCTGGCAGGCTGGCGTACGCATTCGAAAATTGCTTTCGACGTGCCCCCACAGGCGTTTACGCCTCCGCCGAAAGTTATGTCGTCGGTCGTCCATATCACGCCGCGTGAAGAGCCGCTCCCATGTCGCGCGGATGCTTTGGGCCAGATTACGCAGGCAGCCTTCGGGCAACGCCGAAAAATGCTGCGTCAGAGCCTCAAGCCTGTCGGCGGCGCACAACTTCTGGAAAAGACTGGAATTGATGGTACCCGGCGCGCTGAAACGCTAAGCGTCGAAGAATTCGTTGCACTGGCCAATGCTTACCGGCCAGTGTGATTCAATTCGTCTTTAAACCGTCTTTGGCGTCACTTGTCAGTGGCGCCAAATTCATCTGCTTGAAAACCTTATCCACATGATCCATTTCCGAGCGGAAGCTCGACATAGATGAACCTGTCAGCTTTTCACCCGCATTGAGCTGTGCTTTGAGCGGGTCGACATAATGATCACCGACCTTGAGCTCATAATACAAATGCGGTCCGGTCGAATAGCCGGTTGATCCCACATAAGCGATCACTTCACCCTGCTTCACATGCTGGCCGACTTTCAGTCCCTTCGCTTCTCCGGAGAGATGAGCATAGGTGGTACTGTAGCCGCCCTGGTGGCGAATGCGCACATACTTGCCATAGCCCTTTTGTGACGAAATCAGCTCAACCGTACCATCTCCTGCAGCGACAATAGGCGAGCCGATTGGCGCATCGTAATCCACGCCATTATGATGTTTGCGGACATGCAAAACCGGATGCACACGCCAGCCAAAACCATCATTCAAGCGGCCATTTGGTAGTGGCTTGTGCATGAGGTATTTGGTCATCGAGGAACCGTCTTCGTTGAAATAGTCAGCGTTTCCCTCGACTTCATGCCTGTAAAGACGCTTGGCCTGACCGTTTGTGGTAAACTCCACAAACACCAGTTCAGGATCGGCATCCACACTCTCACGGAACAGAAGGTCGATTTTATCAACCCCGTTGGCGCCCTTCTGAAGCGATACGTTATTCTCAGCCGCGAGTTTCTTCACATCGTCCGCGACTTCGCTCGGTGCCCCTGCTGCTATGAGCCGTGACTGAACAGATCCATCCGTTACTCTTTTTGTGGGCTGGCGCGATGCGGACAACATAGCATCATGAGAAAGACGCGCGAAAAGTCTCTGATTATCATTCGCGCGGAAAACACCATCGTCTGTCCGTCCATAAACGGAATCTGATGCATTACCATGTCTGAACCGTGCCATGGTTATATGCGCTGGCTTGCCCTGCGACTGATCGAGTAGCAGAACCAGATTATCACCAGGAACGAGGTCTTTTCGACCAAGCGCCTGTTCCAGATGTGCTGCATCGTCAGCGGAAACATCCGCCGCCTGCATGAGTACACCCACCTTCTCGCGCGACTGTGGAGCGAGAACAATTTCGTGCGCTTTTTTGTGAGGCGTATCCGCTGGCTTGGCAAAGCTTACATTCAGCGGCACACCTTTTTGATTGGCAAGCGCTGAAATTTCATCTGGCTGATCAGAGGTTTTCTCCCCTCGCCGTTTACCTCGTACCGATGCCAGATCGAGCAGACCCCGCCCGCTTCCTTCATTCTTCAAATCAAGGATGACATGCTGATAGGTAAAGAGTGTCGCTTCTCCATCGTCGGTACCTTCGGCAATATCGATGCGCTTGGCAATGCGTCGGTTCTCATCAACTTCATTCTGAGGAACCAGCCGCGCTTCTTTCATGGCCGCATGACTGTGAACCAGCGTGGTGGGATCGATCATCACAGGCTGTGAAGCATGTCCATGTCGCACTAAACCTCCCGTCACCAAAGCCATTGCACCACCCGCCAGAAGCGTGGCTGACGCCAGCGCAATACAGGCGCGTCGATGTGTGTGAATGGAAAAGCGTACGCGTTCTAGTGGCTTGAGAGCACGCTGCGAGAGCGGAGGCAATTTCGTATGCTCAGCCAAAGCAGCAGTATGCGCGTCGTTGGATCGGATCATGAGATCTGGCGATACAACAACGTGAATCTGCTTATCTCTGCGGGCAGCACGAAACAGCATGCAGTGAGCGGCTCCAAATTCCATCTGAAATAACAAACGGACCAGAGGGCCAGAGCACGGCCAAATTATGGCTCCGGTGGCCATAATCCACCGGAGATAGAAGCTCAAACGCTCAAGTTAAATTTATCAGGCTCTGGCGCGTGCCTTACGATGCGCCGACAAAGACGACCATGTGTAGATAATCAGGCCTGTCCAGATGAGAACAAAAGCTACGAGCTGCGCATTCGAAAATGGCTCGTGGAAAATGAAAATTGCGAAGATAAACAGCAGCGTAGGCGTCAGATACTGCATAAGGCCAAGCGTCGTATAACGCAGAAGCTTTGCACCGCCCGCATATAGGATCAGCGGAATTGCAGTGAACGGTCCTGCAAGTAACAGCAGCGAAACGTTCGACATAGTGCCTGAGAAGAAATGATCCTGACCATTGGCCATCAACCAGAAAACATAGCCAAGTGCTGGGATCGAAAGGATAACTACTTCAAGCGTAAAGCCCTGCAAAGGTGGCATAGGCAAAGACTTGCGGAAAAATCCGTAAAGACCAAATGTCAGCGGTAGCACCAGTGAAACCCAAGGCAGGCCACCAGCATTGAGAGTCAAAACGAGAACAGCGGCAAATGCAAAGCCGACTGCAACATACTGCACTTTTGACAACCGCTCACCGAGAAACAGCCCGCCCAAAACCAC
>Ga0256883_1000319_pt1 | contig 15077 bp, 13 predicted proteins | sample MC6MC0491MT_FD_186337 | JGI IMG/M metagenome (GOLD analysis project Ga0256883, IMG submission 186337) | Metatranscriptome of enriched soil aggregate microbial communities from Iowa State University, Ames, United States - MC6-MC0491-MT... | ecosystem: Environmental > Terrestrial > Soil >...
GGCAGATTTAGCCTGATTTCTTTTAAAAATCAGTTCAAGATAATAAAAATCTCCCACAGATCGAAGTTTCACTGTATTGACAGAAATGAACTTCCGTGATATTTTTTATTAGATAATTGGGAGAGCGGGTGCTGCAAGTGAAAAAGAAGGTTGCTTTAATCTGTGCAGTGTGTGGCTCGCGCAATTATATGACGGATAAGAATAAAGAAGATGCTACACGTCTTGAGTTAAAGAAGTTTTGCAAAAGCTGTAATGCGCATACGATTCACAAAGAAACAAAATAGCTTACACTCACATATAAGAAGTGTTCTTTTGAACACGCTTTATAAGCAGCTATTTACTTGGAGGTACGATCATGTCAAGCTTAACCCAATTCTTTCGCCACGTAAGCTCAGAAATGAGAAAAGTTAGCTGGCCGAAGCGAAAGGAACTTACAGGCTATACGATTACAGTCGTGGTAACAGTTACAATCCTAGCATTATTTTTTGCAGGGATCGACCAAATTATCTCAAAATCGATTCGTTTTATTCTTGGATTATAAATTCTTATTTTACCTTGAAGCTTGTATAATATACACTTTCTCATGGTATAATGAAAAATATAGATACAGAGTATTTAAAGCCCGGTCAACGGGTTTTTTCATTTGGTTAAAAATTTTAAAAAGTGCAAGTAGGGAGGGAAGGACGCTTAGTCCTATTAGATGGAAAAGAACTGGTATGTTGTCCATACTTATTCCGGCTATGAAAACAAAGTTAAAGCAAATCTTGAAAAACGCGTAGAGTCAATGGGCATGCAAGATAAAATTTTTCGGGTGATTGTCCCTGAAGATGAAGAGACTGATTTTAAGAATGGTAAAAAGAAAGTTGTAAAAAGAAAGGTTTTTCCGGGATATGTATTAGTTGAAATTATCATGACGGATGATTCATGGTATGTCGTGCGTAATACACCGGGAGTAACAGGGTTTGTTGGTTCATCAGGGTCAGGCTCGAAGCCGACTCCATTATTGCCTGAAGAAATTTCTTTTATTTTAAAACGGATGGGAATAGATGAAAAGCGTGTTGAAGTACAATTTGAACCTGGTGAAACGGTGACGGTGAAAGAAGGGCCGTTTGCGAATTTTACTGGAAAAATTGAAGATTTGGACCAAACAAAAGGAAAAGCTAGAGTGATGGTTAATATGTTTGGACGGGAAACGCCTGTTGAATTAGACTTCACTCAAATTGACAAATTATAATTTGAAACAACTTGAAATCTATTGTGAAAAGTGATAATATCTTCTAGGTCAGTATGCTTCTAATGGAGAGCTGATTAAGAAAATAATTTCTTATATTTTGATATGTTGAGTGGGAGGGTGAAGACCCAATTACCACATCACGGACTTAAGGAGGTGTGTCTCGTGGCTAAAAAAGTAATTAAGCTTGTAAAATTACAAATTCCTGCAGGCAAAGCGAATCCGGCTCCGCCAGTTGGACCGGCACTAGGTCAAGCAGGTGTAAATATCATGGGATTCTGTAAGGAGTTTAATGCTCGTACAGCAGATCAAGCTGGTCTAATCATTCCAGTTGAAATCACGGTATTTGAAGACCGTTCTTTTACATTCATCACAAAAACTCCACCTGCTGCTGTTTTGCTTAAAAAAGCAGCTGGAATCGAGTCTGGTTCTGGTGAACCAAATAAAAAGTCAGTTGCGACTGTAAAACGCGATAAAGTACGCGAAATCGCGGAAACAAAAATGCCGGACCTAAACGCAGCCAGCGTTGAAGCTGCTATGCTTATGGTTGAAGGCACTGCGCGCAGCATGGGTATCAAAATCGAAGACTGATTTTGATTGTAAGCAAGGTCGTTGTTGGAGGGAGGCCGGATTTCGGCCTTCCTCTATTCGTGGGAGGTTATTCCGCTAAAACCACATTATAGGAGGAAATATTAATGGCTAAAAAAGGTAAGAAATATGTAGAAGCTTTAAAGCAAGTTGATCGTTCAAAAGCTTATTCAATCAATGAGGCAGTTGAACTTGTAAAAAAAGTGGACTATGCGAAATTTGATGCAACAGTTGAAGCGGCATTTCGCTTAGGAGTAGACCCTAAGAAAGCAGATCAACAAATTCGTGGTGCAGTTGTACTTCCAAATGGTACAGGTAAAACGCAACGCGTGTTGGTATTTGCGAAAGGTGAGAAACTTAAAGAAGCAGAAGCTGCTGGTGCTGATTATGTTGGAGATTCAGAATACATCAATAAAATCAACCAAGGTTGGTTCGAATTTGATGTAATCGTTGCTACTCCAGATATGATGGGTGAAGTTGGTAAACTTGGTCGTACTCTTGGACCAAAAGGTTTAATGCCAAACCCGAAAACAGGTACTGTTACATTTGATGTAACGAAAGCAATCAATGAAATTAAAGCTGGTAAAGTTGAATACCGTGTTGATAGAGCGGGTATTATCCACGTTCCAATCGGTAAAGTTTCTTTCGATCAAGAGAAGCTAGTTGAAAACTTTGCTACTATTTTCGATACATTGTTAAAAGCGAAGCCATCTGCTGCAAAAGGAACTTACATGAAGAACGTAACGGTTACTTCAACAATGGGACCTGGCGTAAAAGTTGATCCTTCTTCAGTATAAAAAATAGTTGACTGCCAGCGGAAAACCTGGTAGAATACTATCTGTTGAAAAAATAATAAAACATTTGTACCGTAGACAGTAGGTGCTTTAAAAGCTTAATTTCCTACCGAGGTCATTGCGATATATAATCAATCTGGCTGAATGATTAACGCATGAAACCTCCATGTCTATATGTGGAGGTTTTTCTGTGTCGGTATAAATGTCCATCTGGAATCTTGGGAGGTGTAAGGATGAGCAGAGTAATTGAGCAAAAGAAACAAATCGTGCAAGAAATCTCTGAGAAATTTAAATCAAGCGTTTCTACAGTTGTAGTTGATTACCGTGGATTGTCAGTTGCGCAAGTAACTGAACTACGTAAACAACTTCGCGAAGCGGGTATTGAATTCAAAGTGTATAAAAACTCTATGACACGCCGTGCAGCGGAAGTTGCTGAACTTGCAGGTTTAAATGATTCTTTGACAGGACCAAACGCAATTGCGTTCAGCACGGAAGACGTTGTAGCTCCTGCGAAAATTTTGAATGACTTTGCGAAAAAGAATGAAGCACTTGAAATCAAAGCTGGTGTAATTGAAGGAAATATTGCAACAGTTGAAGAAATCAAAGCACTTGCAGAACTTCCATCTCGCGAAGGATTGCTTTCCATGTTGCTTAGCGTTCTACAAGCTCCTATTCGTAACTTGGCTCTTGCAACTAAAGCTGTTGCAGACCAAAAAGAAGAACAAGGTGCATAGTAAAGCGGAAACGCCTTGGTCATCGACGTACAAATTTCAGGACCTTTGACTTATCGTAGGGAAAAGGGCAAGAAATTTGCTAGTCGATAGGCGTTGTAGCTGGACAGAGAATAAAGCGAAAAACATTTTAAAAACAAATTAAATTAACGGAGGAAATAAATCATGACTAAAGAACAAATCATTGAAGCTGTCAAAGAAATGACAGTTCTTGAATTAAACGATCTAGTTAAAGCGATCGAAGAAGAATTTGGCGTAACTGCTGCTGCTCCTGTAGCTGTAGCTGGCGGTGCTGCTGGTGGCGAAGCTGCTGCAGAACAAACTGAATTTGACGTAGTACTTGCTAGCGCTGGTGCTCAAAAAATTAAAGTTATCAAAGTTGTACGTGAAGTTACAGGTCTTGGCTTGAAAGAAGCAAAAGAACTTGTTGACAACGCTCCTAAACCAGTTAAAGAAGGCGCAACTAAAGAAGAAGCTGAAGAAATCAAAGCTAAACTTGAAGAAGTTGGAGCTAGCGTCGAAGTTAAGTAATCATCTGGAAAATAAAAAAGCTCGCTGCTTATAAAGCGGGCTTTTTTTCGCTAGATTTTTACCGACTAGGAGGTGGGAATATTATGGCAGACCATTATTATACGCGCGAACCTGAAGTTGCAAGTGATCCGAAATTTTGGAATGTGGAATTGCGGAATCATTCATTTCGTTTTAAAACAGACCAAGGTGTTTTTTCAAAAGGTGAAGTGGACTTTGGATCCCGTTTATTAATAGATACCTTTGAACCTCCAAAAATATCAGGCCCTATACTGGATGTCGGGTGCGGCTACGGTCCAATTGGGTTGAGCATCGCCAAGGATTTACCCGATCGAGTCATTCATATGGTCGATGTGAATCAAAGGGCGATCGGGCTTGCTAAAGAAAATGCCGAACAAAATGATATTGATAATGCAAGCATTTATGAAAGTGATCGTTTGGAAAATGTAATCGAGGAAAAGTTTTCAGCGATTTTAACGAATCCGCCTATTCGGGCAGGGAAGGAAGTTGTTCATTCTATTTTTGAACAAAGTTTCCACCACTTAGAATCCGAAGGTGAGTTATGGGTAGTCATTCAAAAAAAACAAGGTGCTCCATCCGCAAAAGCAAAACTAGAAGAAATATTTGGGAATGCAGAAGTGGTTGCGAAAAAGAAAGGCTACTATATTTTGAAAACATTAAAATGTTGACTTGCATATGACCTTGTGATAGCATTGTAAGATGCGAATATAGTGTTTTCTAATCTATTGTCAATTTCATAATAAATTGTATGGAAGTTGGCAAAGTTGGAAAAGATTATAAAATAATAGTTCGTCATGTGAAAAATGTGGTTTTCCAGCAAAACCATTTTTCTTTTTGTTCTATGATACAACATTTTTTCTGGTTTATCCAGATAAAATGCATCATTATAACGCATGATTTGAGGGGTGAATCAGTTGACAGGTCAACTAGTTCAGTACGGACGGCATAGGAAGCGCAGAAGCTTTGCGCGAATCAGCGAAGTTTTAGAGCTGCCGAATCTAATCGAAATCCAATCTTCTTCCTACCAATGGTTTCTTGATGAGGGCTTAAAGGAAATGTTCCAGGACATCTCGCCAATCGAGGATTTTGCCGGAAATCTTTCTTTGGAATTTATCGATTATAGTCTCGGAGAACCTAAATACTCTGTAGAAGAATCAAAAGAGCGTGATGCAACTTATTCCGCTCCACTACGGGTTAAACTCCGCCTTGTTAATAAAGAAACAGGTGAAGTGAAAGACCAAGATGTATTTATGGGTGATTTCCCGCTAATGACTGAAATGGGTACCTTTATTATAAATGGTGCCGAGCGAGTAATTGTTTCGCAGCTTGTACGCTCTCCGAGTGTGTACTATAACGGAAAGCTTGACAAGAACGGTAAAAAAGGTTTTACAGCTACAGTCATCCCTAATAGAGGTGCATGGCTAGAATACGAAACAGACGCCAAGGATGTTGTCTATGTACGCATCGATCGTACTAGGAAATTACCTGTTACGGTTCTTTTGCGGGCATTAGGATTTGGTTCTGATCAAGAAATCATCGATCTTATAGGTGACAATGAATATCTCCGTAATACACTTGAAAAAGACAATACGGAGAGCATTGAAAAAGCATTGCTTGAAATATATGAGCGCCTTCGTCCTGGTGAACCTCCAACAGTGGAAAATGCAAAAAGCTTACTAGTTTCTAGGTTCTTTGATCCGAAAAGATATGACCTTGCGAGTGTTGGACGATATAAATTAAATAAAAAGCTTCACATTAAAAATCGTCTTTTCAACCAGCGCTTGGCTGAAACTTTAGCAGATCCGGAAACAGGAGAAATTATTGCTGAAGAAGGAACACTGCTTGATCGCCGTAATTTAGATAAAATAATTTCTCATTTGGAAAATGGGACTGGTTTTAAAACATATAACCAACATAGTGGAGTATTAGATGGAGATATTGTTGTTCAGTCCATCAAAATTTATGCTCCTCATGAAGATGATGATAAGGTCATCAATGTAATTGGGAATGCCTATGTTGAGGAAGGCATCAAAAATATTACACCTGCAGACATTATCTCATCTATCAGCTATTTCTTTGACTTGCTCTATGATGTAGGCGACACAGACGATATCGATCATCTTGGTAATCGACGTCTTCGTTCTGTAGGTGAATTATTGCAAAATCAGTTTAGAATTGGTTTGTCTCGTATGGAGCGTGTCGTAAGAGAACGTATGTCCATTCAGGATATTAACACGATCACCCCACAGCAATTGATTAATATTCGTCCAGTCATTGCGTCTATAAAAGAGTTTTTCGGCAGTTCTCAGCTGTCTCAGTTTATGGACCAAACAAACCCGCTTGCAGAACTTACGCATAAACGTCGTCTTTCTGCACTTGGACCAGGCGGATTAACACGTGAACGTGCCGGTATGGAAGTGCGTGACGTCCATTACTCGCATTATGGCCGCATGTGTCCAATCGAAACGCCAGAAGGACCGAATATCGGTTTAATTAACTCATTATCATCTTTCGCGAAGGTTAATCGTTTTGGTTTTATTGAAACCCCATATCGTCGCGTTGATCCAGAAACAGGGTTAGTGTCACCGCAAATTGATTACTTGACTGCGGACGAAGAGGATAATTATGTTGTAGCTCAAGCGAATGCTCCGTTATCTGATGATGGTGGATTTATAAATGAGGAAGTCATAGCTCGTTTCCGTGGTGAAAACACGGTTGTACGAAGAGAACGTGTAGATTATATGGATGTATCACCGAAACAAGTCGTGTCTGCAGCGACAGCTTGTATACCTTTCTTGGAAAATGATGACTCGAACCGTGCTCTAATGGGTGCGAACATGCAGCGACAAGCTGTTCCGCTCATGCAGCCGGAAGCTCCTCTAGTAGGAACGGGTATGGAGTATGTATCAGCGAAGGATTCTGGTGCAGCGGTGATTTGTAAGCATGATGGAATCGTTGAGCATGTTGAATCTCGTGAAGTATGGGTCCGCAACATTCAAGAAGTTGACGGTCAAGAAGTAAAAGGTGATTTGCGCAAATATCGTATGCAAAAGTTTATTCGTTCTAACCAAGGAACATGTTACAATCAGCGTCCAATTGTAAGTGTAGGAGATCGAGTAACTAAAGGAGAAATCCTAGGTGATGGTCCTTCAATGGATAAAGGTGAACTTGCCCTTGGAAGAAACGTCCTTGTCGCATTTATGACATGGGAAGGATATAACTACGAAGATGCGATCATTATGAGCGAACGTCTCGTTAAGGATGATGTTTATACTTCTATCCATATTGAAGAATACGAATCCGAGGCTCGTGATACAAAGCTTGGACCAGAAGAAATGACACGTGATATTCCAAACGTTGGTGAAGATGCACTGCGCAATCTTGATGAGCGTGGAATTATCCGAATTGGTGCAGAAGTAAAAGATGGTGATTTGCTAGTCGGTAAAGTAACTCCGAAGGGTGTAACGGAACTGACTGCAGAGGAACGTCTCCTTCACGCTATTTTTGGTGAAAAAGCACGTGAAGTTCGTGATACATCCCTTCGTGTACCACATGGCGGAGGCGGAATTGTATTAGACGTAAAAGTTTTCAACCGTGAAGATGGTGATGAGCTTCCACCAGGAGTAAATCAACTTGTTCGCGTCTATATTGTTCAAAAACGAAAAATCTCCCAAGGGGACAAAATGGCAGGACGCCATGGTAACAAAGGGGTTATTTCCCGTATCCTCCCTGAAGAAGATATGCCATATATGCCTGATGGAACTCCAGTCGATGTCATGTTAAACCCACTTGGGGTGCCATCTCGTATGAATATTGGGCAAGTACTAGAATTACACTTAGGAATGGCAGCTAGAAGTCTCGGTCTTCATATGGCATCCCCAGTATTCGATGGTGCAACTGAGGAAGACGTGTGGGAAACGATTGAAGAAGCAGGAATGGCGAACGACGCCAAAACAGTCCTTTATGATGGTAGGACGGGAGAAGCTTTTGATAACCGTGTATCTGTAGGGGTCATGTACATGATCAAACTAGCGCACATGGTTGACGATAAGCTGCACGCTCGTTCAACAGGACCTTACTCGCTTGTTACCCAACAGCCACTTGGTGGTAAAGCACAATTTGGTGGACAGCGTTTTGGAGAGATGGAAGTTTGGGCACTTGAAGCATACGGTGCAGCTTATACACTTCAAGAAATCCTAACGGTTAAATCAGATGATGTTGTTGGACGTGTGAAAACGTATGAAGCGATTGTGAAGGGCGAAAATGTTCCTGAACCAGGCGTACCTGAATCATTTAAAGTATTAATCAAAGAACTTCAAAGTCTTGGTATGGATGTAAAAATCCTTTCAGGAGATGAAGAAGAAATAGAAATGCGCGACCTGGATGATGACGACGATGTCAATCAGGCAGATACATTGAATATTGCTCCTGATGCTAAAGTAGAAGAAACGGCAGCATCATATGAATAATTCCTTGAAATTAGCATTAAGGGTAAAACCTGTAGACGAAAAGGGAGGTAGGCCCCTTGCTGGATGTTAATAATTTTGAGTATATGAAAATCGGTCTTGCTTCACCCGATAAGATCCGTTCTTGGTCTTTCGGTGAAGTGAAAAAGCCAGAAACAATTAACTATCGTACTTTGAAACCAGAAAAAGATGGCTTGTTCTGTGAACGTATTTTTGGTCCTACGAAGGACTGGGAATGTCATTGCGGAAAGTATAAGCGTGTACGCTATAAGGGAGTCGTATGTGATCGCTGTGGTGTTGAAGTAACACGTATGAAAGTCCGCCGTGAAAGAATGGGTCATATTGAACTAGCCGCACCTGTTTCACATATTTGGTATTTCAAAGGCATCCCAAGCCGTATGGGACTTGTCCTCGACATGTCCCCGCGTGCTCTGGAAGAAATCATCTATTTCGCATCCTATGTTGTAACGGATGTAGGAAATACTACTTTAGATAAAAAGCAGCTTCTTTCTGAAAAAGAATATCGTGCATACCGTGAGAAATATGGAACACAGTTCCAAGCATCAATGGGTGCAGAAGCTATTAAGAAACTTCTTCAAGATATCGATCTTGAAAAAGAAGTGGAACAGCTTAAAGATGAACTCAAAACTGCCCAAGGACAACGCCGTACCCGAGCTATTAAACGCTTGGAAGTACTTGAGGCGTTCCGTCATTCAGGAAACCAACCTGATTGGATGGTTTTAGATGTTCTTCCTGTTATTCCACCTGAGTTGCGTCCTATGGTACAGCTCGAAGGTGGCCGATTTGCCACATCTGATTTAAACGACCTTTACCGACGTGTAATCAACCGCAACAACCGTTTAAAAAGGCTTCTAGACCTTGGTGCACCTAGCATTATCGTTCAAAACGAAAAACGGATGCTTCAAGAAGCTGTCGATGCTTTGATTGATAACGGCAGAAGAGGAAGACCTGTAACGGGTCCAGGTAACCGTCCGCTTAAATCCCTTTCTCATATGTTGAAGGGAAAACAAGGGCGTTTCCGTCAAAACTTACTCGGAAAACGTGTTGACTATTCCGGTCGTTCGGTTATCATCGTTGGTCCTAACTTAAAAATGTACCAATGCGGTTTACCGAAAGAGATGGCTCTTGAACTATTTAAACCTTTTGTCATGAAGGAATTAGTTGAAAAAGGATTAGCACACAATATAAAAAGTGCAAAACGAAAAATAGAGCGAGTTCAACCAGAAGTTTGGGATGTACTTGAAGATGTTATTCGTGAACATCCAGTTTTATTAAACAGAGCACCAACTCTTCATAGACTAGGAATTCAAGCATTTGAACCTACATTAGTAGAAGGTAGAGCCATTCGACTCCACCCACTCGTTTGTACAGCATATAACGCTGACTTTGATGGAGACCAAATGGCCGTTCACGTACCGTTATCTGCGGAAGCACAAGCAGAAGCACGTTTATTGATGCTTGCAGCTCAAAACATTCTAAATCCGCGTGATGGGAAACCTGTTGTTACTCCATCTCAGGATATGGTACTTGGTAACTACTACCTAACGCTAGAGCGTGAAAGTGCTGATGGGGAAGGAATGGTATTCAGAGATACGAACGAAGCCCTAATTGCGTATCAAAATGGATATGTACATCTCCATTCTCGAATTGCGATTCAAGCAAGCTCATTGAAAAATGAAAGATTTACGGAAGAACAAAGAAGTAGCTTGTTAGTGACAACTGTAGGTAAGTTGATCTTTAATGAGATTCTTCCACCATCGTTCCCGTATATTAATGAACCGACTAATGAAAATTTAGAAGGTAATACACCTGACAAATATTTTGTACCATCGACCACTAATGTTGCTGAATTTATCAAACAACAACCACTAGTGGAACCATTCAAAAAGAAAATTTTAGGGAATATCATCTCTGAGATCTTTAAACGTTTCCAAATTACGGAAACTTCGAAGATGCTAGACCGTATGAAAAACCTTGGATTTAAGTATTCAACTAAGGCAGGGATTACAGTCGGAGTATCGGATATCGTAGTTTTAGCCGAAAAAGAAACGATTTTGAATGAAGCTCAAAATAAAGTCGATAATGTCATGAAGCAATTTAAGCGTGGTCTCATCACTGAGGAAGAACGTTATGACCGTGTCATTGCTATCTGGAGTGCTGCTAAAGATACAATTCAAAGTAAACTAATGAAAACATTAGAAAAATTGAATCCTATCTTCATGATGAGTGACTCCGGAGCGAGGGGTAACGCTTCTAACTTTACTCAGCTTGCAGGTATGCGTGGTTTGATGGCCAACCCGGCAGGTAGAATTATTGAATTACCAATCAAATCTAGTTTCCGAGAAGGACTAACCGTTTTAGAGTACTTTATCTCGACTCACGGGGCTCGTAAAGGTCTTGCGGATACAGCATTGAAAACAGCTGACTCTGGATATTTAACAAGAAGACTTGTTGATGTTGCACAGGACGTCATTGTTCGCGAAGACGACTGTGGAACAGATCGAGGACTCCTAGTAGCTGCGTTGAAAGATGGTACTGAAGTAATAGAGCCTCTCGAAGAACGCTTAATTGGTCGCTATGCAAGGAAAAAAATCGTTCATCCCGAAACAGGCCAAGTTCTTGTGTCAGAGAATGAACTTATTGACGAAGATTTGGCGAAGGAAATTGAAAATGTGGGAATTCAAGAGGTTTGGATTCGTTCTGCATTTACATGTAACACCCGCCATGGCGTCTGTAAAAAATGCTACGGCCGTAATTTAGCTACTGGCTCAGTCGTTGATGTTGGTGAAGCTGTAGGTATTATCGCAGCCCAATCAATCGGGGAACCAGGAACACAGTTGACGATGAGGACCTTCCATACAGGAGGGGTTGCGGGAGACGATATTACACAAGGTCTTCCACGTATCCAAGAGTTGTTTGAAGCACGTAATCCTAAAGGGGTTGCTGTTATTTCTGAAATTAGCGGTGTCGTTACTTCTATTTCTGAAGGACGCGATCGTCAGCACGAGATTGTTGTTCAAGGCGAGATTGAATCACGCACATATAACGCACCATATACTGCACGTTTAAAAGTTGCAGTTAATGATCATGTTACACGTGGTCATGAATTAACAGAAGGTTCCATTGATCCGAAAGAACTACTTCGCATTCGTGATGTTGCCGCTGTTCAAGAGTATTTACTTCTTGAAGTACAAAAGGTATATCGAATGCAAGGGGTTGAAATTGGCGATAAGCACGTTGAAGTGATGGTTCGTCAAATGCTTAGGAAAGTGCGTGTATCTGATGCAGGTGATACAGATGTATTGCCAGGTACACTACTTGATGTCCATCAATTTACGGATGCCAACCAAAAAGCACTGCTGGAAGGAAAACAACCTGCAACGGGTCGTCCAGTGTTGCTTGGTATTACAAAAGCTTCCTTAGAAACGGACTCTTTCCTTTCTGCTGCATCTTTCCAAGAGACAACTCGCGTTCTTACGGACGCCGCCATCAAAGGAAAGAGAGACGAATTGCTCGGCTTGAAAGAAAACGTCATTATCGGAAAGCTTGTACCAGCAGGAACTGGAATGCAACGGTACCGCAAAGCAGTTTCAGTTATGGCAGAAGACGAAGCAGTGAGTGCAGAGTAGTTTAAAAGCTTATATCATGTGTTGCTAGTCGGTATAAACGCCGACTAGCAATACTTTGAATTAAAGAATAGTAAAGTTAAGTTTATATTTTAAACATAACTTTTTGCTGTCTAGCTCCAGCGCCCATCGTCTAGCAAACTTCTTGTCCTTCTCCCTACGATAAGTCAACATCGATTCGCCTTGCAGGCTCATCGTGTTTCCTTTATCTCAGTCGAAGGCCGAAAAAGGAACGTCGACTAAAACCGCCACATCCTGTGGCATCGTCGACGGACCCGCTTCCTGCGGGCCTGTACGACGATGGGCAAGGCGCTTACGCTTTTCTTATTATTTTTTATGTTTTTATTGACATAGAAAATGACAGATGATAATATATTCAAGGTGCTCCTATCATTATACCTGTAACTTTGGAGGATATTGAAAATGTCTTATGAAAAAGTGTCACAGGCTTCAAATGTGATCGTAGGAACAAAACAGACAGTAAGAGCTCTTAAATCAGGGCATGTACAAGAAGTTTTCGTAGCATCCGATGCGGATCCGCGAATTACGGAAAGTATTATTCACACGGCTAAAGAAATGGATGTTCCTATTACAATAGTGGACTCTATGAAAAAGCTTGGGAAAGCATGCGGCATTGATGTTGGAGCAACGACTGTTGCCATTATTTATTAAAGGTGTTTTTGCAGTTGATTCACCTGCAAAAACTTGTTTTTTGCCTTAAAAAGAACCACCTGGATGTGTGGACTTAAACAAATGTGAAGGGAGGAACAAAAATGCCTACAATTAACCAACTAGTGCGTAAAAATAGAAAATCAAAAGTAACAACTTCTGACTCTCCAGCACTTAACAAAGGTTATAACAGCTTTAAGAAAGTGAACACAAATGTATCTTCACCACAAAAGCGTGGTGTATGTACACGTGTTGGTACTATGACTCCGAAAAAACCAAACTCAGCATTGCGTAAATATGCGCGTGTTCGTTTGACAAACGGAATTGAGGTAACTGCTTATATCCCTGGTATCGGCCATAACCTGCAAGAGCACAGCGTTGTGCTTATCCGTGGAGGCCGTGTTAAAGACTTACCGGGTGTACGTTACCATATCGTTCGTGGTGCACTTGATACTGCTGGTGTTGAAAAACGTGCACAAAGCCGTTCTAAATACGGTACGAAAAAGCCTAAAGTAAAAAAATAATAAATGATTAGATAGAATCATCGAAAGGAGGAACACCGATGCCACGTAAAGGACCTGTATCAAAAAGAGACGTACTACCAGATCCGATTCACAACTCAAAGCTTGTAACACGTCTGATCAACAAGCTTATGGTAGACGGTAAAAGAGGTAAAGCACAAACTATTCTTTATTCAGCATTTGAACTTATCCAAGACCGCACAGGCAAGGATGCAATGGAAGTATTTGATCAAGCGTTGAAAAATATTATGCCAGTATTGGAAGTTAGAGCTCGCCGTGTAGGTGGTGCCAACTACCAAGTACCAGTTGAAGTTCGTCCGGACCGCCGTTCAACTTTAGGGTTGCGTTGGTTAGTAAATTACGCTCGTCTTCGCGGAGAAAAAACGATGGAAGAGCGTCTAGCTTATGAAATTATGGACGCAGCTAATAATACTGGAGCTTCTGTTAAGAAGCGTGAAGACATGCATAAAATGGCGGAAGCAAACAAAGCATTCGCACATTATCGCTGGTAAGATATCATTATATAAAATTTTACTACTCATCCCAGGAAGGAGAAATACGAAATGCCTAGAGACTTCTCCTTAGAAAAGACACGTAATATCGGAATTATGGCTCATATCGATGCCGGTAAAACAACTACTACCGAACGTATTCTTTTCTATACAGGGCGCATTCATAAAATTGGTGAAACTCATGAAGGTGCTTCACAAATGGACTGGATGGAACAGGAACAGGAACGCGGAATTACAATTACATCTGCTGCTACAACAGCACAATGGAAAGGGTACCGTGTTAATATCATCGATACACCAGGACACGTAGACTTCACAGTAGAAGTTGAACGTTCTCTTCGTGTACTTGATGGAGCTGTAACTGTACTTGACGCTCAATCAGGCGTTGAGCCTCAAACTGAAACAGTTTGGCGCCAAGCAACAACATATGGTGTTCCACGAATTGTATTCGTTAATAAGATGGATAAAATTGGTGCGGACTTCCTTTACTCTGTTAAAACACTTCATGATCGTCTACAAGCAAATGCTCATCCAATTCAACTTCCAATTGGTGCAGAAGATACCTTCACAGGTATGGTTGACCTTGTAGAAATGAAAGCATGGTTCTACGAAGGAGATTCAGCACTTGATGCTGTTGAAGGAGAAATTCCTGAAGATCTGCGTGACCAAGCGGAAGAAATGCGGGCAGGCTTAATTGAAGCTGTTGCCGATTTTGATGAAGAACTTATGATGAAATATCTCGAGGGAGAAGAAATCTCTGTCGAAGAATTAAAAGCTGCTATCCGTCAAGCTACATTGAAGGTAGAATTCTACCCAGTTCTTTGCGGAACAGCGTTTAAAAACAAAGGTGTTCAGAAAGTACTTGATGCAGTTCTTGATTACTTGCCTGCACCGACTGATATTGAATCTATTAAAGGGATTGTACCTGATACAGAAGAAGAGGTTGCTCGTCATGCTGACGATAGCGAGCCATTCTCGGCACTTGCTTTCAAAGTAATGACAGACCCTTATGTTGGTCGTCTAACATTCTTCCGTGTATACTCTGGAACTTTGAACTCTGGATCTTACGTTCAAAACTCCACGAAAGGTAAACGCGAACGTATCGGACGTATTCTACAAATGCATGCCAATCACCGTGAAGAAATTTCTACTGCATATAGTGGAGATATCGCAGCAGCGGTTGGTCTAAAAGATACAGGTACGGGTGACACACTATGTGACGAAAAAGATTTAGTTATCTTAGAGTCTATGGAATTCCCTGAACCGGTTATCTCAGTTGCAATTGAACCGAAATCTAAAGCAGACCAAGACAAAATGGGTTCTGCCCTTGCAAAGCTTCAGGAAGAGGATCCTACATTCCGTGCGGAAA
>Ga0256883_1000320_pt1 | contig 15074 bp, 10 predicted proteins | sample MC6MC0491MT_FD_186337 | JGI IMG/M metagenome (GOLD analysis project Ga0256883, IMG submission 186337) | Metatranscriptome of enriched soil aggregate microbial communities from Iowa State University, Ames, United States - MC6-MC0491-MT... | ecosystem: Environmental > Terrestrial > Soil >...
AAATAATTCCCCCATAAGCAGCCTTTTATTTAAATGCGCCTTTTGGGACTAAAATAATAAGGTTATGAAGAAACTAAAATATGGTCTTTTAGCAGCTGGCCTGGGTGTGGCTGCTTTATCTTTTTCTTTCAAAGAAGATTTGTTTCTGGTTTCTAAAAACCTGGATATTTTTGCCTCGCTATATAAGGAAATCAATATTAACTATGTTGATGATACCAATGCGCCAAAATTGATGCGTACCGGAATTGATGCCATGCTCGATAGCCTGGATCCTTATACTGAATACGTGCCAGAATCGGAAATTGAAGATTATAAGCTGAAATATGTAAGCACGCAGTATGGTGGTATTGGCGCCAGTACCGTTTTTATTGACGGTAAATTATTTATAAATGATATTAGCGAAGGCTATCCGGCTTATAAAAGCGAAGTTAAGCCGGGCGATCAACTCGTAAGCATAAATGGAATTGCTGTTAAAGGTAAAGATCGTGCCGAAGTCAGTCAGTTGTTGCGTGGGCCAAAAGGCACTCCGGTTGATTTGCTGGTAATCAGGGATGGTAAAGAATTGACAAAAAAACTAACCCGAGATGAAATTAAACAACCAAACGTTTCTTACTCGGGCATGGTGGGCGATGGCATCGGCTATATTAAGCTCGATAAATTTTTAGAAAACTCAGGTCAGGAAGTTAAAGATGCTTTACTGGCCATCCAAAAAGAAAACCCGAAAGGCGTAGTACTCGATTTGAGAAATAACGGCGGAGGGATTTTGCAGGAAGCAGTTAAAATTGTGAACCTTTTTGTAAATAAGGATCAGTTGGTGGTTACCCAAAAAGGTAAAAATGTAGAGAAAACCCTGACCTATAAAACACTTTTTGCGCCAGTTTCTACATCAGTGCCTTTAGTGGTACTGGTAAATGGAAATTCTGCTTCGGCCTCCGAAATTGTAGCAGGCTCTTTGCAGGATTTAGATCGCGCCATTGTAATTGGTCAGCGCAGTTATGGCAAAGGTTTGGTGCAGCAAACATTTAACCTGCCTTACAACAGTTTGGTAAAGGTAACCGTAGCTAAATATTATACGCCATCGGGCCGGTGCATTCAGAAATTAGATTACGCCCATAAAAATGCAGATGGTGTTGCCGAACGCTTTGCCGATTCTACCATGGTGATGTACCAAACCAAAGCCGGCAGAAATGTGTATAGTGGCAATGGCGTTTATCCCGATATTGTGGTCGAAGCTTCAAAATTGAGTCCGATAACGATCTCTATGCTGAATAAAAACCTTTTCTTCAATTATGCCAACCAGTACAAAAAGGAAAAACCAACTGTAGCAGCAGCAAAAAACTTTCAACTTTCTGATGCCGATTATGCTACCTTTTCGGGCAGTTTGGCCGATAAAGATTTAACCTACCTGAGCCGCACCGAAAGATTACTTTCTGACCTGCGCGCAGAGGCTGAAAAGGAAAATAAATCTGCTGAAGTAAAAGCCGATCTCGAAAACCTGAAATACAAGCTTACTTCCTCTAAAAAAACAGATTTGGTAAGTCATAAAGCAGAAATTAAACGTGTGCTAGAAACCCAGATTGTAAGCCGTTATTTTTACGAAAAGGGAAGGATTGAGCAAAGTTTTCAGTACGATAAAGAATTGGCTGCGGCTAAAAACCTGTTTACTAACCAAACACAGATTTTAGCCATTTTAAAAGGCGATGGAAACTATAAAGTAATTGGAAAACCAACTAAAGCTACTGCTTCTATAAACTAAAAAAATAACCACATCCAGCGTATGAAAAAATTAGCAATAATAGGCTTTATCCTGTTGTTTGGCCTGCAATTAAAAGCGCAGGATTATGTGCCTGCAGCGTCCAATTTAAAACAACGCGCCTGGTTTAACGATGCCCGGTTTGGTTTGTTTATTCACTGGGGGCCATTTAGTATTCCCGGAAGTGGCGAATGGGTAATGAATGAACGGAAGCTGAATGTACATAACTATACCAACCTGAAAGATTTTTTCAACCCTACAGCGTTTAATGCTGCACAATGGGTAACTATGGCCAAAAATGCTGGCATGAAATACATTACGCTGATTACCCGCCACCACGATGGTTTTAGCATGTGGGATACCAAATATTCGGATTTCAACATCATGAACACGCCATACAAAAAAGATATTGTGAAAATGATGGCGGATGAATGCCATAAACAGGGGATACAACTCTACTTATATTATTCTTTGTTAGATTGGCGCCGCGAGGATTATCCCCACGAAACCGGGCGTACCGGCCAAAATTCTGGTCGGACGGGTAAGGGCGATTACGCCAGTTACCTGCAGTTTATGAAAAACCAATTAACCGAATTGTTAACCAAATACGGCGAAATTGGCGGCATTTGGTTCGATGGCCATTGGGACCAAACTGCGCCTGAAGGTGAAAAAGACAGAACCTCGCGCATAGACTGGAAATACGATGAAATTTATAGTCTCATCCATAAATTGCAGCCACAATGTATGATCGGGAATAACCACCACCTTAGTCCTTTTGCAGGCGAAGATTTCCAGATGTTTGAACGCGATCTTCCCGGAGAAAATAAGTCGGGCTTAAGTTTTCAGCAAGCATCAGATAAACTTCCGTTAGAAACCTGCGAAACGATTTCAAACTCGTGGGGTTATAATTTGAGCGATACACATTACAAATCGAACAAAGAACTGGTAAGTATGTTGGTTAAGGCCGCCAGTTTGGGTTCTAACCTGTTGCTTAACATCGGACCCATGCCAAACGGTAAAATCCAGCCCGAGTTTCAGGAGCGTTTGGCCGGCATGGGGGCCTGGCTAAAGGTTTATGGCGAAAGTATTTACAACACCAATGCAGGTTTCATTAAACCACAAGCCTGGGGAAGTATTACCCAAACCGATAAAAATATCTATATCCACATTTTGGATGGTAAAACCGCTACGCTCGATTTAGATAACATTCCGGCTAAAAAAGTTAATAAAGCCTATTTATTAAAAGATAAAACTGCAGTAAATTATACCTTTAAAAAAGGAAAGTTAAACATAAATACCAGGGTGAGTAATACTGATCCAGACCATGTAATTGTATTGGATATCGAGAAATAAATGGTTTGAGCGATTATAGCTTAGATGTAATTCTTTTTCATTTTAAATGAAAATTAACGTAAAACGTTTTACTTTTAGGGCTTTAAAACCTATCGTAGGATACACCATGCATTTCAACAAAATCTCATCTATTCTATTTTTAACCGCCTCTTTATGCGTTAATCAAGCCTTTGCGCAGCAAAAAACGAAATTAACCCAATATATCGATCCGCTAATTGGTTCGGCAAAACATGGGCACGTTTTTGTGGGTGCCAATGTGCCTTTTGGCGCAGTACAGCTCGGACCCAATAACATTTTCGAAGGTTGGGACTGGTGCAGCGGTTACAATTATGTTAGTAACACGATTACCGGTTTTGCACATACTCATTTGAGCGGTACGGGTATTGGCGATTTGGGCGATATTTCCATTATGCCAGCAACAGGGAAAACCTTGTTAGAAAAGGGTAAAACGGCCAACGATCCGGCAGGTTATCTATCTACCTTTTCGCATCAGAATGAAGTAGCAAAAGCTGGCTACTACAGCGTATTGCTCGATAAATATGGAATCCAAGCCGAATTAACGGCTACCGAAAGGGTAGGTTTTCACCAGTATACCTTTAAAAATGCAGCCGAAACCCCACATATTATTATCGATTTAGTTGAAGGGATTGGCTGGGACGCACCGGTATCAGCTTCATTTAAGCAGCTTGATGCAACCACAATTGTTGGGCACAGAAATTCGAAAGGTTGGTCCAGCGATCAGCGCTTATATTTCGTGATTAAGCTTTCGCAACCCATTAAAAACATAACCTTATACGATAGCACTGTTGTTAAAAGCGGGAAAGCATTAACAGGTAAAAAGCTGAAAGCTGTTGTCGATTTTGCAGCTATCAATAACAACAAACTGCAGGTTAAAGTGGCACTGTCGCCGGTAAGTATCGATAATGCCATTTTAAATTTAAAAACAGAGCTGCCCAACTGGGATTTTGCTGCAACTGTTAAAAACAGTGATGCGAAATGGGAAAAAGAGCTGGCAAAAGTTAAAATTGAAGCCTCAAATACTACCAAAAAAGTATTTTATACCGCTTTGTATCATACCATGGTTGCGCCATCGCTGTTCAACGATGTCAATAAAGATTACCTCGGCACCGATAAAAAGGTCTACAAAAAAGCCAGCTTTAATAATTTAACTACTTTTTCGCTGTGGGATACTTACCGTGCAGCCAATCCGTTGTTTACCATCTTACACCAGGATAAGGTGAACGATGTGGTGAATACCATGCTGGCCATTTACAAACAGCAGGGCAAATTACCTGTATGGCATTTAATGGGAAGCGAAACCAACACCATGGTAGGCTACCACGCTGTGCCGGTTATTGTTGATGCTTATTTGAAAGGATACCGTGGTTTTGATGTTAATCTGGCTTATGCAGCAGTGAAACAATCAGCCATGCAAAAAACTGACGGGATCGAGTACATCCAGGAGTTGAAATACATTCCGGCCGATAAAATAAATGAATCAGTAGGTAAGGCTTTGGAATACGCGATAGATGATTATTGCATTGCACTGATGGCCAAAGCACTGAACAAAACCGCCGATTACAACTATTTCAGCAAAAGAGCAAAGTTATACAGCCAGTATTTCGATCCTAATGTTCAGTTTATGCGTGGTAAACTGGCCAACGGAAACTGGAGAAGCCCCTTCGATCCTTTTTCATCTAAACACCGCGAAGATGACTACGTAGAAGGAAATGCCTGGCAGTATACCTGGCTGGTACCTCAGGATGTAGAGGGACTGATCAATCTTTTTGGCGGCGATAAACCTTTTGTCAACAAACTCGATTCGCTGTTTACCTTACCTTTAGATTTGGGAACCAATGGTTCGCCCGATATCAGTGGATTAATTGGTAATTACGCCCAGGGAAATGAACCCAACCACCACATTACTTATTTATACACTTACGCAGGTCAGCCCTGGAAAACTGCCGATCTGATCCGCAAAATAGACAAAGACTTTTATTCGGCTAAGCCCGATGGTTTGTGCGGCAACGAAGATGTAGGGCAAATGAGCGCCTGGTATATTTTCACAGCTATGGGTTTTTATCCGGTAAATCCGGCAAATGGCGCTTATGTTTTCGGTACGCCATTAATTAACGAAGCCAGCATTGCGCTTGGAGGGAGCAAAAAGTTCGATATTAAAGTAATCGGAAATAGTGCCGCAAATAAATACATCCAGAAAATTGTACTAAACGGCAAGCCCTACACCAAATCATTTATTTTGCACAAAGCCATTATGGCCGGTGGAAATATGCAGATTTATATGGGTAATACACCATCGGCAACCTGGGGAGTAAAACCTGAAGACAGACCTATATCAACCAAATAAGGTAAGAATGATTAAATTAGCGCATGACTGAATGTGCAAAATATCCCACTCATTCCATCATGCAGTCATTCAATCATTCATTCCAATAAATCACTCATACAATAATTAATAAAATGAAGAAAATATTTCTACTTCTTTTATGTTGCTCGGGTTTAATCGCAGGTGCGCAACAGCGTTACGAATTAAATTCGGGATGGATTTGTACCAACGTCAAAGATGTAAAATCAGATGGTGCAGCAATTTCTAAAACAGGTTTCGTGCTCAATAACTCGATGCCGGCTACGGTGCCCGGAACGGTGCTTACCACTTTGTTGAACAATAAAAAAGTGCCCGATCCATTTTATGGTATGAACAACGAAAAGATTGCCGATGTATACCACACCGGTAACGATCATTATACTTATTGGTTTGTAAAAGATTTTGACGAGCGTGCAACAGGAAATGAACAGGTTTGGTTACAGTTTAGGGGAATTAATTACAAAGCCGAAATTTATTTGAATGGCAAAAAGGTAAATCCTAAAACCCAGGTGGGGATGCATTTAAGGGCGCAGTATAACATTACTAAACTACTTGCAGCTAATGGCAAAAACAGGTTAGCCGTAATTGTGTATCCGCCCGACTTCCCAGGTAATCCCAATGGAGGCCAGGGTGGCGACGGAACTATTGCCAAAGGTTTAACCACGCAATATACAGCGGGTTGGGACTGGATTCAACCTACCCGCGACCGTAATACCGGTATTTGGGACAAAGTTACCATCGAAAAAACCAAAAGCATTAATCTCCAAAACCCACATGTGGTTACTTTGGTTCCGGGTAAAAGATTAGCAACGGGTAAGCAAAACCCGGCAACGGTGAAGGTTACTGTTGAAGTAGAAAACCCAACCAGCAACGCAGTTTCCGGTACGCTACAATACGAAATAGCAGGAAAGATAATTAAACAACCTGCAACAATTGCCGCCAATCAAACTGCTATCGTTAAGCTTTCTGATTTACAAATAGAAAACCCGAAACTGTGGTGGCCAAGTGGCTATGGCGATCAAAACCTTTACGATTTAAAGATCAAATTTGTTGCCTCAGCACAGGTACTGGATCAGGAAGCACTTAAAGTGGGTATCCGCCAGATTGATAATATCTGGAACGACCATACCAAAAGCATGGGCACATTTGTAAACGGGCAAAAGATTTTTATTAAAGGTGGTAACTGGATTATTTCTGACGCCATGCTCCGTTTTACCGATGCCCGCTACGATGCTGAAGTGCGTTACCATAAAGATATGAACCTGAACCTGATCAGGATATGGGGTGGTGCCATTTTAGAAAGACCTGAATTTTACAATGCCTGCGATAAATATGGTTTGTTGGTTTTCCAGGATTTTTGGTTTAGCGGCGATTGTAATGGCCGCTGGGTAGATTCGATGAAAAAAGAAGATCAATGGACCAGAAGAAATTATCCGGATGATCATCCATTAGTTTTAACGGCAATTGAAGATCAGATTAAACTCATCAGAAACCATGCTTCACTTGCTTTTTGGTGTGGTGGAAATGAAATTACCCCTCCGGATGATATTTTAAATCCTTTGAAAAACGATATTCTTCCGAGGTTAGACGGAACACGCCAGTTTTTCGATTTCTCTAACAGCGATGAAATGTCGTACAATTCTATTGGTGGTAATGGCGATGGCCCTTATGGCATCCAGGATATTAAAACCTTCTGGGGAACCAGAACTTTCCCTTACAACTCGGAAGTAGGCTCGGTAGGGGTGGGCGATTACGCTTCTTTGCTGCGCTTTATTCCGGAGAAAAATCTGATCGCACCACAATATAAAGCTAAGCCAGATTCGGTATGGGATTACCACAAATACATTTCGTACGAGCAATATCTTAACCCATATGGTAAACCAAAAGATGCCAAAGATTTTGCCATGAAAGCGCAATTGGCAAATTACGATCAGTACCGTGCTTTAATGGAGGGTTTCTCTAACAAAATGTGGGATTGGTATACCGGATCTATCATTTGGAAAACCCAAAACCCCTGGACAGCCATGCGCGGGCAGATGTACGATTATTACCTCGACCCTAACGCCTGTTTATATGGTTTAAGAAAAGGTAGTGAACCGCTACACGTAATGATGAATCCTTTAGATAGTATGGTAACCATCGTAAATAATGGTTTTACTACCCGCAACAACCTGATGGTACAGGCTAAAGCTTACGATATGGATGGGAAGGATTATTTCTACTCGCAGGTATTTAATTCAGTTGGCCCATCATCGGTAAGAAGGTTGTTCCCTTTAAACGAATTTTTAACCAAACTCGATAAAAAAGAAGGGGTATTTGTTTCGTTAAGAATTTTGGATCAGCAGCAAAACATATTGAGCGAAAATATTTACTGGCTACCTGGAAAAGATGGCGAATATTCTGGCCTGAAAAACATAAAACAGGCACCATTAAAAGTTGCTACGGTTAAAAAGAATGGTAAGGTAGAAGTTACCTTAAGCAATGCTTCAGGAAATCCGGTTGCATTTTTTAATCGCGTAGCCTTAATTAACGGTAACAGCAACGAAAGGATATTACCCGCATTTTACGACGATAACTATGTGAGTATTTTACCGGGTGAAAGTAAAACCGTTACAGTAGAATATACGGGCACACAAAATAATTTAGCTGTTGAGGTGTATGGCTGGAATGTTGCCAATCAAAAAGTGAGCGTTCAATAGAAGAAAGCAGACCTCACAGGTTTTTAAAACCTGTGAGGTCTGAACTTGTTAGTCGTAATTTGTAATTAGGAGTGTTCGAAACATTTTGATTTTAGAAAACCAGCAGAAAGATCTCTAAACAACATCCTGATGTATTTAGATAAGGGACTAATATAAGTTCCAAAAACAGATGCACTTTTTTTAATGGCCTGCGTTTATTTAACATTGCCTTTACCCGGTTTCGATTTTACAATAGTGTTTTTACCCTGCTTGCTAAACGATAAATTTCCAATAGAACCACGGAGGTTCTTTCCGTCTAAAATGGCCGTAATTGTAAATAATATTAATGAACTATTCTTAATGGCTACCTGCTGCGTACCTCCTTCAATATTAATATACTGCAAATCCGTATCAAATCCATAGTAAGTCCGCATTTAAGCCATAAAACGCGGACTATATGCGGACTCACTGCGGACTTACCCTTAAGTTGGTATGACGCAGATATGCAGATGAGCCGGCTTTAGCTCCCTTATTCTTGAGTCGGGATTTGCAACCCATCTTTAATTTATTCATTTTTTAGACAGATGACACCAGTAAGGTTTCGAACACTCCTTATTTGTAATCCCGACTAATCAAAAACAAAAACGGCGATACTTTGGTATCGCCGTTTCTATTTTATGTAGTTTGCAATTAGCTTACGCCGTGCAATTTCACTTTTAGTCCGTCCATATTGTTGTTTAACTGCAGCTGGCAGGCTAAACGCGAATTGGGTAATAAATCAGGTAGCGTATCTAACATGGCATACTCATCGTCTGTCATTTCGTTAAGTTTTTCTTCACCTTCCAAAACGTCGACACAGCAGGTAGCACAAAGGGCCATTCCGCCGCAGGTAGCCAGAATATCGTATTCTGATGCCTTTAAAAACTCCATCAGGCTTAAGCCCATGTCGGTTGGTGCAACGTGTTCGGTAACCGAGCCATCCGGCTCTTGCATATATATGTTAATGTTGTTCTCCATTTTTAGCTCTCTTTATAGTCGCAAATATAGCAGAAAGCTTAAAATTCTGAAACTCCGTTTACTGTTGTATATTTCATGGTATACTTCACACCAGGGTTCATATAAGAATAAGCACTGTGGCTCATTAATGCCGCCTCGTGGAAACCACACAGAATTAATTTTAATTTATTGGTGTAAGTGTTGATATCGCCAATGGCATAAATACCCGGGATGTTGGTCGAATAATCATCAACATTTACTTCAATTGCACTTTTGCTGATGTTTAGGTTCCAGTCTTCGATCGGGCCTAATTTAGGACTCAAACCAAACAAAGGAATTAAATGATCGGCATCTACAACCGTTTTTTCCATCGTACGGTTCTGTACAATTTCAACCTTTTCTAATTTGTCGGTTCCGTGTACGGCTTGCAGGTTACTGTTTAAAATCAAGTTAATTTTCCCGCTTTCGGCCAATGCCATTACTTTAGCAACCGAATCTGGTGCACCACGGAAACTTTCGCTTCTGTGTACCAAAGTAAGTTCAGAACAAACTTCGGCTAAGTAAATGGTCCAGTCTAAAGCAGAGTCGCCACCACCCGCAATTACCATTTTCTGATCGCGGTATTTTTCCGGATCAAGGATCATGTAGTTAACACCCTTTCCGTTTTCAAAATTTTCTAAGTTCTCTACGGCCGGTTTACGTGGCTCAAAGCAACCTAAACCACCTGCAATTACCACAACCTTAGCTTCGATAACGGTACCCATGTTCGTAGTTAAAACGAAATCGGCTTCGCCACGCTTTTCTAAGCCTTCAATACGCTCGCCTAAAGTAAACGTTGGGTGGAAAGGCTTGGCCTGCTCCATTAAGTTGTCGATAAGCTCCTGAGCCAGAACAGAAGGGTAGCCCGGGATATCGTATATCGGTTTTTTAGGGTAAATTTCAGACAGCTGACCGCCAACCTGAGGCAGGTAGTCAATTAAATGGCAACGCATTTTTAATAAACCGGCTTCAAAAATGGCAAATAAGCCCACCGGACCAGCGCCTATTACGGCTATATCAGTAGTGATCATTAAAAAAAAATTTGATGCAAAGTTACGAAATAAAGTATTATCAATTTTGTTATTTAGAAATATTCCAGATAATTTTGTAAATCTGTTGTATTCAATATTTTATATGTTCTGCTGCTATTAAAAACAAAAGTTAAGGTTTTTTGAGGTTTTAAAGCAAATTATAATTGGTCTATAGGTTTAGTGGGAAATGCTTTGTTTGTCATCCTGAGGAACGAGGCAATCTTAATGGGCTCGCTAAGTAGCGATCGTGGTAAGATTGCTTCGCCGGCTGAAAAAGCCTTCTCGCAATGACGAATTTTCGCAATGGGTTGAATTTCTCAGAATGACAAAAAACTACCACCCCATCCCTAAATTCTGAAATACAAAGCTCCATACATCTGCCGATTCCTCAATCAATTTTGTAGTCGGTTTTCCGGCGCCATGCCCGGCTTTGGTTTCAATCCGGATCAGCATCGGGTTATCGCCTTTGTATTTTTCTTGCAAAGTAGCTGCAAACTTAAACGAATGCGCAGGCACCACCCGGTCGTCATGGTCGGCCGTAGTGATTAAAGTAGCCGGATAATTTACGCCACTTTTTACATTGTGCAGCGGCGAATACTTGATCAGGTAATCGAAATCAGCTTTTTTATCGCTGGTTCCATATTCTACTGCCCAGCCCCAGCCTACTGTAAATTTGTGGTAGCGCAACATATCTAAAACACCCACTGCTGGCAGGGCAACTTTAAAAAGCTCGGGTCTTTGTGTCATACAGGCGCCAACCAAAAGCCCTCCGTTTGAGCCGCCTGAAATGGCTATTTTAGCCGGATTGGTATATTTTTCTTTAATCAGATATTCGGCTGCAGCAATAAAGTCGTCAAAAACATTTTGTTTCTTTTCGAGCATACCACCTTTATGCCAGGCTTCGCCGTATTCGCTGCCACCACGCAAGCTTGGCTGTACATAAATACCACCATGCTCTAAAAACAACATGCGCGATAGGCTAAAGCCTGGTGTTAAGCTGATCTGAAAACCACCATAAGCGTACAAATAAACCGGATTGTTGCCATCAAGCTTGATGCCTTTTTTGTGTACAATAAACATGGGTACTTTTGTGCCATCTTTTGAAGGATAGAATACCTGTTTGGTTTCGTAGTTTTCGGTATTGAGCTGTATGGCCGATTTTTTGTATAAAGTAGATTCGCCTTTTTTCAGATCGTAGCGGTAAATGGAGCTCGGTGTGGTAAAGTTAGAAAAGGAATAGAAGAATTCCTGATCTTCTTTGTAGGCGCCAAAACCATCAACGGTGCCAATAGCGGGTAATTTTACTTCGCCAATTTTTTTGCCGGTTAAATCGAACTGAACAATATTGGTGCTGGCATCCTTTAAATAGGTTGCCCATAAAAAGCCACCACCTGTAGCAATGTTTTCCATGGCCAACGTCGATTCGGGAATTATTTTCTGCCAGTTTTTGGGATCGTTATTCTTCGGGTCTATCAATACAATCTGTTTGTTTTCGGCACCCAGATCGGTGCTTAACAAAAGTTTATCGCCCACATTATCTACTACGCCGTGGTTGTTTTCGAAACCTTTTACCAGCAGGGCAATTTTACTGCCCGGTAATTTTAAATCCTGATAATATAACGCATTGCCCGAAGTACCGGCATTGGCGTAGATAACCAAAAAGTGTTCATCTTCGGTAACACTGGCCCCAAAGTACAGGTTCGGATTGGTTTTATCTTCAAAAATCAACTGATCATTTTTCTGCTGATCGCCCAGTTTATGGTAGTATACTTTCTGGTATTTATTGGCCGCAGAAAGGTCGGTGCCCTTTACCGGCTCGTCGAACCTGCTGTAGTAAAAACCATCACCACACCAGGCCGCACCCGAGAATTTGGTCCATTTCAGTTCGTCGCCCTGTTTCGTTTTGGTGGCCACTTCCATTACATATATATTACTCCAATCAGATCCGGCCTGGGCAACAGAATAGGCCAGGTATTTTTTATCGTGCGAAAAGCCAAGCAACGAAACTGCTGCAGTTCCATCAGCAGTCAATTTATTTGGATCGAGGAAAACTTCTTCCGCTCCATTCAGTCCTTTTTTAATAAACCAGATGCTTTGATTCTGCAAGCCATCGTTTTTGGTAAAGAAATAATATTCGCCTACTTTAAACGGAGCGCTTTCTTTGGGATAATTCCAGAGGTCGGTTAATCGCTTTTTAATATCGGCGCGGTAAGGAATTTGCTCCAGGTAATTTTGAGTTATCTTATTTTCAGCGTTAACCCAGGCTTTGGTTTCGGCCGATGTATCGTTTTCCAGCCAGCGGTAAGGATCGGCTATTTTATTGCCAAAGTAATTATCGGTGGTACTATCTTTTTTCGTGTTGGGATATTTCATTAATGTTATTTTTTCTGCGGCTTGCTTTTCTGGTTTACAAGCGAAAAGACTTACTGCAAATAAGCTCAATACAATTTGTTTTTTCATATTCAACAAGATTTATTTACTAATATATGTTTTTATGGAGGGATTACACAGATTTTAGGATTACACCGATTATAAGGCTTTGAGCTTTGGTCTTTAAGCTTTAGTCTTTTTACCTTACCTTTGATAGTACATGGCCAAGAATATTTATTTCGCTTCCGATTTTCATTTGGGTACCCCGGGTTATGCCGAAAGCCGCGCACGTGAGGCACGCATTGTAAGTTGGCTGAATTTTATAGAACCAACCTGCGCCGAGCTTTTTTTAATGGGCGATATTTTCGATTTCTGGTTTGAGTATGATAAGGTAATCCCAAAGGGCTTTATTCGTTTACAAGGAAAACTGGCCGAAATGGCCGATGCGGGTGTTAAAATCTATTTCTTTAAAGGCAACCACGATATGTGGGTGCGCGATTATTTTACCCGCGAGATCGGGATGGAAATTATCAGCGATGAAATGATTATGGAGCGTGGCGGGAAGAAATTTTACCTGCACCACGGAGATGGCCTTGGTCCGGGCGATAGCAAGTATAAATTTTTAAGGAAGATTTTTAGAAGCAGGCTTTGTCAGTGGTTGTTTGCCCGTTTACATCCCAATTTGGGTATTGGTATTGCCAATGGCTGGAGTAGGGGAAGCCGGGCTGCGCAAACTGAAAAAGAGGTTTTTTTAGGTGAGGATAAAGAATGGCTGGCCATTTACGCTAAAGAACAATTGCAGCAAACACATTTCGATTATTTTATTTTTGGGCACCGGCACCTGCCGCTCGATATCGACCTGGGTAAGGGAAGCAGATATGTAAATATTGGTGAATGGCTTAATTATAACTCCTATGCTGTATTTGACGGAGAAGCGTTAAAGTTGGAGTATTACCAACCGAACGATTAGATTAACCGCGTGTCTGGTGAAAGTCCGCTGTACCTGAACCTGATAGAGCGGAAAACCCGGAGCGAAGTATGAGCGAGGACTTGGAGAGATAGCAGGACTATTGGCTGCCATTGGTACTGGACCTTTCATTTTCTAATAAAGCGACTTCAATTTAGGTCTAAACGCTTAACCAATTCGAATAGTTAACCAATTAACCATTCGGTCTAAACAAACAAATTCAGCTTTTTTCCTTATTTTTGCATTTTCCCGAATTTTTGGCCCTATGCCAACCGCGGGGAAATTTCAACAAGAATAAATATGTTAGATAAATTAGAAGCTATAAAGCTACGCTGGGAAGATGTAGAAGAGCAATTGAGTAATCCTGATGTGATACAGGATATGAAACGTTTTGCGGCTTTAAATAAAGAATATAAAGACTTGGGCAAAATTGTAGATGAATATAAGATTTACAAGAATGTGATGAGTAATATCGATGCCAATAAAGAAATTTTAACGACAGAGAAAGATCCTGAGATGCGTGAAATGGCGAAAGAGGAACTGGATTTGTTGTTGAAACAGCAGGAAGAAATGGAAAGTGCCATTCGTGTGATGTTGATTCCTAAAGATCCTGAAGATGCTAAAAATGCTGTTTTTGAGATTCGTGGTGGTACTGGTGGAGATGAGGCTGCGTTATTTGCAGGTGATTTATACCGGATGTACACTCGTTTTTTCGAAACGAAGGGCTGGAGTGTTGAAACTGTTGATGTGACAGAAGGTACAGCAGGCGGTTATAAAGAGGTAATTTTAAAAGTGAGTGGCGAAGATGTATATGGCCAGTTAAAATACGAAAGTGGTGTACACCGTGTACAACGTGTGCCCGATACTGAAACCCAGGGACGTGTACATACCTCTGCGGCATCAGTAGCGGTGTTGCCTGAAGCAGAAGAAATTGATCTTTATATTAACCCTGCCGATATTGAGCTGCAAACTTCGCGTTCAGGCGGTGCTGGTGGTCAGAACGTAAATAAGGTAGAAACCAAGGTGCAGTTAACGCATAAACCTTCGGGTATTGTAGTGGTGTGCCAGCGTGAACGTTCGCAATTGGGCAACAGGATTATTGCTATGGAGATGCTGCGTAGTAAACTTTACGACATCGAATTGCAGAAAAAGAACGGTGATATTGCCGCTAAGCGTAAAACAATGGTATCAACCGGCGACCGTTCGGCAAAAATCAGAACCTATAACTATCCACAGGGAAGGGTTACAGAACATCGCATTGGTTTAACCATGTATAACCTGCCAACCATTATGGATGGCGATATTCAGGAGATTATTGATGCCCTTCAGTTTGCAGAAAACGCTGAAAAGATGCAGGAAGGTGCTGCAAATTAAGGAGTTGTAATTATTTGAAAAAAAAGTTTGCGAATTAATATATAGTCTCTATATTTGCAACCTCGAAAGAGACAAGAGGTTCGAACTTTAAAGAAGAACAAAAGGAGTGGTAGTTCAGCTGGTTAGAATG
>Ga0256883_1000338_pt1 | contig 14690 bp, 10 predicted proteins | sample MC6MC0491MT_FD_186337 | JGI IMG/M metagenome (GOLD analysis project Ga0256883, IMG submission 186337) | Metatranscriptome of enriched soil aggregate microbial communities from Iowa State University, Ames, United States - MC6-MC0491-MT... | ecosystem: Environmental > Terrestrial > Soil >...
AAGGCTTTCCCGGCCGGATACCAACGTATCAGCCACAAGGATGATATTCGTCCGGGGGTTGAATCTGTTAGTCATTGCGCTGCTTGGCAGCGTAGGAGCGGTTTCCAAGTGAACCCTGCCGAAGGCAGGTAGCTTCATCAGCCCCGATCAGCGCCATCGATCACGGCCCGTTAAAGCCTCTCGCCCTATGGAGTCGATTGTTGAGCGGCGTTGAGACATGTCATCGACTTGATTGCGGTCCCTCCGTGCCCACGTATTGCAAAGACCATTAGGCTGTTTGCCGGGGCGTGACGCATTCGCCGACAGAAGCAGAGCGTTTGAACTATGTGTTTCGATAGGGGATCCAAGGTGGAGGTGACGGTAGTTATGGTTGAAGCTACATAGACGTGCACTGTTTAACAGCGCCAGGCTTTCGACAATTTGCCCCTTTGGTTTCGTTGAAGGGTCTCAGCCGCCGACGGTGGATCGCCGTGCAATGGACTACCGACCGGTCGCCGAGCGATTGCGTCCAGTAGAACGATTCGCTTATGCAATCGACGACTGGAATAGGCAACAGCTGGACGATCAAGCTCGGCGATCGTCTTCAATGCGAGAGCATATTTCGGCTAGTCCGTGAACCGAGTGCTTTGGGGGACGCAATGTTGCCGGGCCGCTGGAATGTGGCTCGGATGGGCACGGTTTTGAGCGCACACCGGATAAGGTTCGCGCAGCGATATCGCACGCTAGGTTCCCCGGACATCCCCGCCATCTGCTTTGGACAAGCGTTGAGCAGGCCGTGGCCGATATGTGGCCGATCGAGGGGCTCGCCTCGAATCAAGCTGGGGCGAGCAATCATTGGGTTTGGTGGAGCCATGAACCGGCTTTACTTTGTCCTAGGAATGATCCTTTTTCGCCGTATGTCGTCATCAATGTCGCTGCGGGAATGTCTTTTAATGGTTGGTAGAGGGATGGAGCTGCCGCTGATTCAACCTTTTGGCGCAGCGGAACCTATCCGTTAAGGCTGTCGGAATGACCCAATGCGATCGCCTTGTACGAACGCTTACCGCCATTCAATACACGCTCAGTTCGGTTGGTGCCCGGTCTTCACAATGTGTCGCTGATCACGCAAATGCTGGATGCTGCTTGGCTGCGCTGAAGACTGTAGAACGCTGATCGCGTGTCTCAAGGCCGGCCATCCTTCCACCTTTAAGTTCGGATCAAGAACTTGCCTCACATAGTCAGTGGGTTGTGCAGTACTGAATAGGGGCGATGAGATTTTCAATGTTGAGGGTTGAACGAGCTGGATGGCGGGCGTTGCCTGTGGTCTAGGAAACCTCTAAGGGGTGGAGTCGAAGGTCATCCCTAATAGGTGGTAGCACCACGACACTGGGGCGCATCCTAATGGAAGCACGAGCAATAGGGTGTTCCACGTGGAACAGCTAACAGGCCCCCGGTTCGTCCACTTCTTTCTCGCCATCAGAGTCGTCTATTTACACACTAGCGAACTGAGCTGTTTCACGTGGAACACATCGGTCAACGCGTCGTGTCCATAGATATGCAAAATTTGGTACTACGTCGACTCGTCAGTCCCTCCAAAGGTCATTGCTCCCAATTCCACGTGTTCTTTAACTTCCATAGGCCGGCTTGTTGGCGCACTTCTCACTGCACGTCGGGCGGTAGATCTCGTTAAGGACTGAATCGACAATAGGGACCAAGAATGCACGACGTTCGCAAGTAGTGACGAGTCCGAGCAAACGGTTGCCCGCGTGAAGTCTTGGCTCAGAGCAGGGTCGCGAAAGATTATCGGCGCAGCGCCCGTATCTGGTGGAGCCGGGCGAGACTTGGCCCGTCCATGATCGGAGCGTTTTTATGTTTTCTGCACATGTAGTTGATCTGCGCGATCACTTAGCATGGGATGGGCTTCATGGTTGACTGGCGCGGGGTAGGTCGATCCCTTCGGGCCGTCTGTGCCACCGCTGTGCCGTGCAGTAAAACCAATTCACTGCTCCGCATTGATAACTGGCCCACTGTGGTGGCGAACGGCGTAGGAAGCATGAACACCCAAAGATAAGAGGGCGGTCAAGTTTCACGTGAAACGTTTTTTGTGTAGGCGACGAGTTATTTTACGGGCACAAGCACAACGCACTTCAACGCATATTTGCGCATCGCACATGGCACGTTTCACAGTTAGCAGGAAAAGTGAATCGCCTTATCGTTTGAGCTACTGCGAATCGCTTTATCGTTTGGGTTGCTGCGTTCGTCGCAGTAGTCAACAACAGCTGCAATACTTGAGCGAACGACAAGCCTGTTCGATCGATGTGCTCGTATCGATGAATCAACGATTTTTTGCTGCTTACCCAGGGTACCCCCAAATAAATCACTCTTTTATTGCTGGCCGCTTGAGTAGACGACATCCAATCATTGATCCGACCTACTAATGCAGCTTTCGCTCGACAACTAGCCGCACCGCCATGGACATGTGCAACGACGCTAGGATGCCTGCGTTGGCCGCCCTCTCCGAAACAATATTCCCCGTATCACGCCTCTTTACCTGACCGCTGCCATACCTGGCAGTTCGATGCATTCCGGCTCCGAGAAAATGCGAGTGATGCCACCTATTAACTTCCCGGCCCATATGCGTCCCGCGAACTGCCTAACTAATAAATCCCCCCAGAGGTCTGACGGCGCGACTTTGATTCGTGGGGCGGGTTGTGCTGGGCGCTTTACTGCGTGAGGGTACCGCCGCGTCTACAACATGAAAGTCAAAGCGACGTCCCTAACCTCATGTTCACCGTTCTGTCACTCAGATCTGCCGATGTTAAAATGAACCCGATCACGACGCTGTTTAGCGTATGGATCGTCCTCAGGCACTATGCGCCTCGATCCTGCGACGTTTGCCACACGGCTTGGCGCCAAGCGTCGTTTTAATCGCTTTGTATGTTCTTGCACGTTGATGGGCATCCTTGGGCCCTGCGTTGCATCTGCTGCAATCTGGTGGGTCTCGACCAATTAGCTGAATTACGCTGCGTCGATACGCGCTTCGATTTGCTGTCCTGGTTACGACATTCGGCTGGGTGTTGCGACCCAATGCAACGTCGCTACGCGAGTCATTCCCGATCGAAATAATCGATGCTGTCGAATCCCTGGTTGGATCAGCTGAATTCCGCGATTGGCGTTGTTGGGCGACGTTGCTAGTTGCGCTGGTCCGATCACTGTTTCACGTGGAACATTCATCCTTTGGACGTTTCACGTGAAACAAACGCGTTATAGCCGTGGAACCTCGCCCAATCTATAATTGCTCACACACGCGAGAAACGCTCTTCAATCATGCAATATCCCAAACAGTTCGACGTCATTGTTGTCGGTGGTGGTCACGCCGGTACCGAAGCTGCTTTGGCTTCGGCGCGCGCCGGAGCGAAAACGCTCTTGCTGACCCACAACATCGAGACGCTCGGACAGATGTCCTGCAATCCCTCTATCGGAGGCATCGGTAAGGGGCACTTGGTGCGCGAAATCGATGCCCTTGGCGGAGCGATGGCGATTGCGACGGACGAGGCGGGTATTCAATTTCGGACGTTGAACGGTTCCAAGGGTCCTGCGGTGCGTGCGACGCGTGCGCAAGCCGACCGCGTGTTGTACCGTGCGGCGATTCGCCGCCGGTTGGAGAATCAGCCCAATCTTTGGTTGTTCCAGCAGGCAGTGGACGATCTGATTGTCGAAGCGGATAAGGTGGTGGGTGCCAAGACGCAGATTGGCTTGGTCTTCCATGCACACCGCGTCGTCCTCACCGCGGGTACGTTTCTCAACGGTTTGATTCACGTGGGAATGCAGAACTACGCAGCTGGGCGCGCCGGCGATCCTCCAGCCACCTCGTTGGGCCTGCGTCTGCGAGAGTTGAAGCTGCCTCAGGGTCGGTTGAAGACGGGCACCCCGCCGCGAATTGATGGCCGTACCATTGATTATTCAGTCCTTGAAGAACAGCCAGGCGATCTCGATCCTGTACCGGTTTTTTCGTTTATGGGCAACGTGGATATGCATCCCCGGCAGGTGCCGTGCTGGATTACGCATACGAATGAGCGCACCCATGACATCATTCGCGGCGGTCTTGATCGTTCGCCGTTGTATACCGGCGTGATCGATGGGGTAGGGCCACGATATTGCCCCTCCATCGAGGACAAGATCCAACGGTTTTCCGATAAGAACTCTCACCAGGTCTTCCTGGAACCTGAGGGGTTGGATACGCACGAGATTTATCCGAACGGCGTCTCGACCAGTCTGCCGTTTGACGTGCAACTCGATCTCATCCATTCACTGCCGGGCTTGGCCGATGCGCATATCCTGCGTCCCGGCTATGCGATCGAGTACGACTACTTCGATCCTCGCGGTTTGAAGGCGTCGCTCGAAAGCAAGGCGATCGGCGGGTTGTACTTTGCGGGGCAGATCAATGGCACCACGGGATATGAAGAAGCCGCCGCGCAGGGACTTCTGGCGGGTTTGAACGCGGCTGCCAGTGCGTTGGGTCGCGAGGAGTGGGTACCGCGTCGCGACGAGGCTTATCTGGGCGTATTGGTTGACGATCTGGTCACGCGTGGGGTCACCGAGCCCTACCGTATGTTTACATCGCGGGCGGAATATCGTCTGAGTCTGCGAGAAGACAACGCCGACCGCCGCCTGACGGAAATTGGCCGTCGGCTGGGTCTGGTGGACGATGCGCGCTGGGCGGCCTACGAGCGCAAGCGCGACGCGGTCGATCTTGAAGTCGAGCGTCTGCGCACCACGTGGGTCAATCCGAAAATGTATGCCCCGGAAGCTGCAACTGAGTTGCTGGGCAAGCCTATCGAGCGTGAGTACTCACTATCAGATTTGCTGAAACGACCCGATGTGACCTATGCGCGCCTCATGGCTGCGAGGCATGCCGACGGTGCAGCTGTGGCGGGCACAGCCGTTGAAGATCCGCAGGTCGCTGAGCAGGTCGAGATCCAGATCAAATACGCAGGCTACATCGCTCGCCAGCTCGATGAGGTGCAGAAGCACGTGCATCAAGAGCTGCAGCCGATTCCGAAGGATATCGATTACGACGCGGTGACCAGCTTGTCTTTCGAAGTGCGGCAGAAATTGAAGCAGCACCTGCCCGAGACTGTCGGACAGGCCGCGCGCTTGTCCGGCATGACGCCAGCCGCCGTGTCGCTTTTGTTGATCCATCTGAAGCGTTTGCAATACGGCGCACGCAAGCGGGCGGCGTGACCATGGAAGATGTTTTTCTGGGCGCCGAAGCTGAACGACGCCTGCGTGAGGCGTGCGCGCAGATGGAGCTCGCACCCACCGATGATCAATGCCGCAAGTTGCTGGGCTACATGTCCCAGATGATGCGGTGGAATCGCACGTACAACCTCACGGCGATTCGCGATCCGCAGCAAATGTTGATTCAGCACCTGTTCGATAGCCTGGCGGTGGTGGCCCCGTTGTCGACCCTGCTGGGACGCGATGAGAAGGCCCCAGCGCGCATTATGGACGTCGGCTCGGGCGGTGGACTGCCTGGCGTCGTCATCGCCGTCATGCGCCCCGCATGGGCCGTTTGTTGCGTCGACGCGGTCGAGAAGAAAGTGGCGTTCGTGCGCCAGATGGTCGGCGCCCTGCAATTGCCTAACCTTAGCGCACAGCACGCCCGCGTCGAAACGCTCCCGCCTGCCGGGTGCGATGCCGTGATCTCGCGGGCCTTTGCGTCGCTGGATGATTTCGCCGCGCTGGGCGGCCCGCATGTGGCGCAGGGTGGTACCCTCGTCGCCATGAAAGGCAAGACGCCGCACGACGAGATGGCATCCGTGCGTGCAGCCGGTGTGTGGGAGATCGACCGCGTCGAGTCGCTCACGGTGCCGGAACTCATTGCGCAACGTTGTCTCATCTCGATGCGCCGCATTCAAGGAAACACATGAACGCCGTACCGCCCAACAAGACCGCCCGTGTATTTTGCATTGCCAATCAAAAGGGCGGCGTTGGTAAAACGACCACTGCCATCAATCTGGCGGCGTCGTTGGCCATTCACAATCAGCGTGTGCTCCTGATCGATCTGGATCCGCAGGGTAACGCGACGATGGGCAGCGGCATCGACAAAAGCGGACTGACCTCCAATCTCTATCAGGTGTTGATCGGCGACGCGACGATCGCCCAGACACGCGTGCGCTCCGAAAGCGGCAACTACGATGTGCTGCCCGCCAACCGTGAATTGTCGGGCGCGGAGATGGACCTGGTGCAGATGGAAGAGCGCGAGCGGCAATTGAAGATGGCCATCGACACCATCCGAACCGAATACGACTTCGTGTTGATCGACTGCCCGCCCACGCTGTCGTTGTTGACGCTCAACGGTCTGGCCGCTGCGCATGGCGTCATCATTCCGATGCAGTGCGAGTATTTTGCGCTCGAAGGACTCTCCGATCTGGTCAACACCATCAAGCGCGTGCATCGCAATATCAACGACGATCTTCGCATCATCGGTTTGTTGCGGGTGATGTTCGATCCGCGCATGACGTTGCAGCAGCAGGTGTCGTCGCAACTCGAAGCGCACTTTGGCGACAAGGTATTCAAGGCGGTGGTGCCGCGCAATGTGCGGTTGGCCGAGGCACCCAGCCACGGTATGCCGGGTGTGGTGTATGACCGCAATTCACGCGGTGCGCAGGCCTACCTGGCATTCGGAAAAGAAATGATCAAGCGGGTCAAGACCCTCGACTGAGCGACTGCACGATGACGCCTGCTTCTACCACCGACTTTGCCGATACAGCGATATCGTCGGCGCTGCCGACCGTGTCGCCGGAAGCCGTTTGTGCGCGTCTGGAAGAAGCCGCCTTGAATGCCACCGCCGTGCGCGAGCAGGTCCTGCACGACGGCTGGCTGGTGCGTGGTGCACCGGGTCCGTTTCGCCGGATGCGCTGCGTGAATGTGATCGGCGCATCGGCCGGGTCGCTCGATCGCCGTCTGCGATTTGCCCAAGCCTGGTTTGCCGAACGTCGATTGCCGTTCGAGTTTCGCCTGACGTCGATATGCCCGGACGAAACGCTCGATGGTGCGCTGGCCGACCGGGGCTTTGCCGCTGAGAGCGAGACCCGCGTCATGGCGATGAGCTTGACCGCACCGTCGGCCGATACCGTACTGAATCCCGTTGGCCGCCCGTTCGCCGACGCACGCATCGAGAGTCTCGATGCGCCTGCGTTTGCCGCAGCGGCGGGTGAGATGCGGGGTTCGTCGGCAGCCGACGTCGCAGCTCATGCAGGGCGGCTGGCAGGCCTGGCGGTGGCGATCGACATGATCGTGTTGCGCGACGATGCCGATCGCGTGATTGCGTGCGGGATGGCTGCGCGCGAAGATGATCTGGTCGGTATTTTCGATGTGGTGACACATCAGGCCCATCGGCGGCAAGGTGCCGCCCGCCGCATCGTGACAGCGTTGTTATCGGCGGCGCGCTCGCGCGGCGCCGTGCGCGCGTACCTGCAGGTCGAGCCCGGCAATGCGCCGGCGCGTGCGCTGTACGCGGATTATGGTTTTGTCGACATGTATGCCTATTGGTATCGGAGCCTGCGCCAGGCGACCGGTACCGCGCCCACCGCAGCCCCATAACAGAGAGATTCTCAAGGAACATCATGGCCACCAGAAAACCCAAGGGTCTGGGACGCGGTTTGGACGCGTTGCTTGGCGCGGACATGCCCGCCATCGACAATTTCGGCAACGATAAGCATGCCGGGCAGAAGGAAGGCCCGCCATCGGTGCTGCCCGTCTCGAAGATGCGCGCCGGCAAGTATCAGCCACGCACGCGCATGGATGAAGGCGCCCTCAACGAACTTGCCGAGTCGATCCGCACGCAGGGCATCATGCAGCCGATCCTGGTGCGCGCCCTGGGCGACAAGCTGCCGGGCGAGTACGAGATCATCGCCGGCGAGCGCCGCTTCCGTGCAGCGCAGTTGGCCGGCCTCAAAGAGGTTCCGGTGTTGGTGCGCGAGGTCGCCGATGAGAACGCCGCGGTCATGGCGCTTATCGAAAACATCCAGCGCGAAGACCTGAATCCGTTGGAGGAAGCGCATGGCGTACGTCGTCTGCTGGACGAGTTCGGTCTCACGCATGAGCAGGCCGCTCAAGCGATCGGCCGCTCACGGTCGGCGACCAGCAACCTGCTGCGCTTGATGAATCTGGCCGCGCCGGTTCAAACGATGTTGCTTGCGGGCGATGTCGACATGGGCCATGCGCGCGCGCTGCTTGCCGTCGACGCCGCAACGCAGATTCAATTGGCCAACGAGATCATTGCCAAGCGGTTGTCGGTGCGCGAGGCGGAAAAGCTCGTCACGCGTGCCGGCAAGGAGAGCGGTGAAGCGACGACCAGGAAGAAGGCCAACGGCGGCGCTTCGCGCGATTTGACGCGATTGGAAGAGGCGTTGTCTGATCACCTTGGCACCAAGGTCGCACTGAAAGTGGGCACGAAAGAGCGGGGCCAGATCGTGATCGATTTTCACGGATTCGAGCATTTGAATGCGTTGCTCGAAAAACAAGGACTCTCCGGAGTCGTCGATGCCTGACACGCGCCGCAAACGGATTGCGTTGCTGGCCACCGGCGGCACGATCGCCGGCGCGCAATCCGCGACGCAAGCAGGGCGGTATACCGCCGGCAGCCTGAGCGCTGACGATCTGATTGCCGCCGTCCCGGGGCTGGCGGCGCTTGCCGACCTGGCGTGCGAGCAAGTGGCAAGTGTGGGCAGCCAGAACATGACGCATGCGGTGTGGGCGACGCTCGCAACCCGCACGACGGCACTGTTGACCGATCCCGACATCGATGGCGTGGTCATTACGCACGGCACCGATACGCTGGAAGAGACCGCGTATTTCCTGAGTTTGACGCTGCCGTGGTGCAAGCCGGTGGTGCTCGTGGGTGCCATGCGCCCGGCGACCGCGATGAGCGCGGATGGGCCGGCCAATCTGTATCAGGCTGTGGCGTTGGCGACCACGGAACATGCCGCACGCTTTGGCCCCGTTGTGCTGATGAACGACGAGATTCATGCGGCGCATGGCGTGCAGAAGATGGCGGCAGCCGGTGTGGCCGCCTTTGCGTCGCCGAACGGCGCGCGGCTTGGCGTCATGGCCGGCACGCAGCCGATCTGGGCTTCCCAGGTTGCGGCGTCGATCGAGTCGGCGTTCGTCTCCACTGCGGCACGGATCGATGTACGCCAGCACGCGCCGCATACCTGGCCGCGCGTCGAGGTGATTTACGCCCACGCCGATGCGCAAGGCGAAGCCGTCGACGAGGCGGCCGCGCGGTCGCAAGGCATCGTGCTCGCAGGCGTTGGTGGGGGGTATGCCACGGATGCGGTGATGGCCGGACTGGAGCGCGCCGTGGCACGCGGCGTGGTCGTCGTGCGTGCGACGCGCACCGGCAGCGGTTTCGTGGCGCGCAACATCGAAGTCGACGATGACGCCCTGGGGTTGATGGCGGCAGGGTGGCTCAATCCTGCCAAAGCGCGCATCCTGCTGATGCTGTGCCTGCTTGCCGGCCACCCGCCGCTCGCCATTCAGGACGCCTTCCTGCGCGCCTGACGCTCGCACTATCGAGGGGCGCCGGCTCTTGCGCGTTTACATGTGACGTTACCTCTCCTCACGTCACGACAAGCGCGATCCCGTAAGCATTGTGGCAACATCTTCCGAGGGTTCAGCAGCGAGCCACGTGCTTTGCTGCGGCAGCCTGCCGCGAAGTCGACACACAGCACCAAGGGGATCGAGCCATGCCACAGCAGCTAGGGATTCACACCGTCGCAGACGCCCGGCGTCTCGTCGAAGCAAGCAGTCTGACGCACATCAAGATCGGGCTTTCCGACATCGACGGCATCATGCGCGGCAAGTTGATGCGGCGGGACAAATTTCTGTCGGCGCTGGACTCCGGGCTGGCATTCTGCGACGTGGTGTTCGGTTGGGATTCCAACGATCAGCTTTACGACAACGTGCGCTACACCGGGTGGCATACCGCGTATCCGGACGCTCACTTGCGCATCGTGCCCGAGAGCGCGCGACGCTTGCCGCTGGAACGTGGCGCCGGCGGCGAAGAGATGTTGTTGTTTCTCGCGGAGTTTGTCGAGGATGCGGCCGAGATCTGTCCGCGGCGCTTGCTGCATCGCGTGATCGAGCGCGGCCGCGACATGGGGTTCGACGCCTTTGCGGCACTCGAGTATGAGTTTTTCGTGTTCGACGAGACACCTCAGTCCGTGCGTGAGAAGCATTACCGCAACCTCAAAAATTGGACACCGGGAAATTTCGGCTATTCGATGCTGCGCAGTACCGTCAACAGCGACTTTTATCATCAGCTGCTCGATATGTGCGAGCGCATGGATATGTCGATCGAGTCGTTGCACACGGAGACGGGTCCCGGGGTGCTTGAAGCGGCGATCGCATTCGACGAAGCGGGTGCCTCGGCCGACAAGGGTTTCCTGTTCAAGACGTTCGCCAAGGTGCTCGCGCAGCAGAACAATCTGATGGCGACCTTCATGGCGAAATGGTCGCACGATCATTCGGGGCAGAGCGGCCACATCCATGTGTCGCTCAACGATCGCAAGACGGGCAAGTCCGCTTTCTTCGAAGAGGGTGCCGAATATTCGATGAGCGCCACCCAGCGCGCCTTCATCGCCGGCATGCAGCGCTACCTGCCGGAGTTCATGGCGATGTACGCGCAAACGATCAACAGTTACTCGCGGCTCGTGCCGGGGTACTGGGCGCCGCTCGATGCAACGTGGGGCGCCGAGAACCGCACCACCGCGTTGCGCTTGATTCCAGGCGGTCCGAAATCGCAACGGGTGGAGGTGCGCATCGGCTCGGCTGACGCCAATCCCTATATCGCCTTGGCGGCGGCGCTGGGGTCGGGACTGTACGGCATCGAACAGCAACTCAGCCCCAGCGAGATCGTGACCGGCAATGCCTACGATCAGCAGTTTCCCGCCGAGCTGAAGTTGCCGTTGACGTTGTGGGAGGCCGCACAGCGACTGCGAACATCGAGCGCTGCACGCACCGTGTTCGGCGATGCCTTTGTCGACCACTATGCCGCCACGCGGGAGTGGGAAGAAAACGCGTACCGCCGTCACGTCACAGATTGGGAAATGGCGCGGTATTTCGAAATCATCTAGCCCTGCGTCATACGCCCGGCGTGGAGGCACGCCGCCCTTCTTACGCGATCAGGAGCAGCCATCATGATGTCCCGCATGCAAACCGTCTCACCCATCGATGGCCGCGTGGTCGCTGCGCGCGATTACGCCACCGACGAGCAATTGACGCGAGCGCTGGCTCACGCGGTTGCCGCGCAAAAGGATTGGCGACGGCTGACGCTCGCCGAACGCATGACGCTGATTCGTGCAGGGGTGGACAACGTGCTGGCGGATGAGGCCGAACTCGCCCGCGACATTACGCTGCAGATGGGCCGTCCACTCTCGCAGACGCCAGGTGAGATCGCGGGCTTCGGCGAGCGCGCGCGGCACATGATCGGCTTGGCGGAAGAGGCGCTGGCACCGATCCAGTTGCCGGCCAAGGATGGCGCGACGCGTTTTATTACCCGCGACGCGATCGGCGTGGTGCTGACCATTGCGCCATGGAACTACCCGCTGCTGACCGCTGTGAACAGCATCGTGCCGGCCTTGCTTGCCGGCAACGCGGTGCTGCTCAAACCGTCCGATCAAACCCCGACGGGCGCCGAGCGTGTGGTGGATGCGTTTACGCGCGCGGGCGTGCCGGCCGGCGTGTTCCAGTGCGTGCATGCGACACATGAACAGGTGGCGCGCATGATGCGCTCGCCCGACATCGGATACGTGTCGTTTACCGGATCGGTGCAGGGCGGTGCGGCCGTCGAAGCACAAGCGGCAGGGCGGTTCATCGGCACGGGTCTGGAACTCGGCGGGCTCGATGCAGCGTACGTGCGTGCCGATGCCGACATCGGCGCTGCGGTCGAATCCATCGTCGATGGGGCGTACTTCAATGCCGGTCAGTCGTGTTGCGGCATTCAGCGCATCTTCGTTGCGCGCGGCGCATATGACGATTTTGTCGCGCGCGCAGCGGACCTGGTGTCGCGTTATGTGCTGGGCGATCCGATGTCGTCGGATACCACTTTGGGCCCGGTCGTGCGGGTGTCGGCCGCCGATCGGGTGCGTACCGCCGTGGCCGAGGCGGTTGCACTGGGCGCGGTCAACCTGATCGACGCCACGCGATTCAAGCAGGCCCGGCCCGGCACGGCCTATGTGGCCCCGGCGCTGTTGACGGTGCCGCACACGCAGTGGCCCATCATGCGCGAAGAGTGCTTCGGCCCGGTTGCGTGCGTGATGCCGGTCGACGACGACGCGGCCGCGATGGCGGCGATCAACGACAGCGATTTCGGGCTGACCGCAGCGATCTACACGCGCGACATGCCCACGGCCATCACGCTCGGTCAACAACTCGACGTGGGCACCGTCTTCATGAACCGGTGCGATTATCTCGATCCCGGCCTGGCATGGACGGGCGTCAAGCAATCGGGCAACGGAGTGTCGTTGTCGATCCTCGGTTTTGGACCGCTCACCCAGCCCAAGTCTTTCCATCTGCGTGCCTGACCGCGCGCCGCTCGCAAGAAGGAGTCACGCTTCATGAGTTTGCCTAATGGCGACTGGAACTATCCCACCACGATCAAGGCCGGGCCGGGCCGTATCGGCGAGTTGCCGCACTACTGCCGCGTGGCCGGCATGTCGGCACCGCTGCTGGTCACGGATCCGGGTTTGTCGCAACAACCGATGGTGCTGAGTGCGATCGACGCCTGCCGCGCGGCAGGCTTGCGCATCGCATGCTTCGATGGCATCAAGGGCAACCCCACATCGGGTAATGTGGCCGACGGCGTCGCCGTGCTGCGGGAAGGCGGCCACGACGGCGTGATCGCGTTTGGCGGCGGTTCGGCACTGGACGCAGGCAAGGCAATCGCGTTGATGGCGCATCAAACCGGCGCGCTGTGGGACTACGAAGATGTGGGCACGCAGTTCGAGCGTGTGGATGTGGCGGCAATGGTGCCGGTGATCGCCGTGCCGACCACCTCCGGCACCGGATCGGAAGTGGGGCGGGCGTCGGTCATCACCGACGAAACGGCGCATCGCAAACGCTTCATCTTTCATCCGAAGATGTTGCCGGGCCTAGTCATCCTCGACCCCGAATTGACGGTCGGTTTGCCGGTGCATTTGACCGCAGCCACCGGCATGGATGCGCTATCGCACAACCTCGAGGCGTATTGCGCACCGGGGTTCCATCCGATGGCCAGCGGCATTGCGCTCGAAGCCATGCGCTTGATCTCGATCTATCTGCCGCGTGCGGTCGAAAACGGCCAGGATCTGGAGGCGCGGTATTACATGCTCGTGGCATCGGCCATGGGCGCGACCGCCTTCCAACGCGGACTGGGGGCGATGCATGCGCTGGCGCATCCGCTAGGCGCGCGCTACGACGCGCATCATGGTTTGCTCAATGCGATCCTGATGCCCTATGTGCTGCAGGTCAATCGCGAGGCCATCGAAGCCCCTCTGGCGCGCCTCGCTCGCCACCTGCGCCTGACGAACGAATCGTCGCAAGGCGTGATCGATTGGGTCATCGACTTGCGGCGCCGCTTCGGTATCGCCCACACGCTGGCCGAGATCGATATTGCCGCGGATGCGGCAGCAGCGGTGGGCGAAGAGGCGGCAGCCGATCCGTCCGCGGCGAGCAATCCTATCGATCTGGGGGCGGCGCGCTATCGGCTCCTCTTCGAAGACGCGGTGCACGGGCGCCTGGAACTGCAGCGCCCAGGCATTTGACCGATCGTCGCCGCCCGAAAGGGGCGCGACGTGGCTTTTTTTCACGGTCGGAGAAAAAAATTTGCGGGAAATCGCGATTTTTCCCCCATAGCGGTTTGACACGGGCATCGAAACTCTCCATAATTTGAGGTTCTCCGCTGGAGGGGTGCCCGAGTGGTTAAAGGGGGCAGACTGTAAATCTGTTGACCTTGCGTCTACGTTGGTTCGAATCCAACCTCCTCCACCAGAGAGCCTGTTTCAACATCCATCGTTTTGCCATTGCGCCAGCCTGACTGCGCCTGAGAGCAGCGGCCTTGGGGAGACTTGTCTCCCGGGAAACTCGATTTCCCCACCAAGGTTGTCATTTTCACGGATTGCGCGGGTCAGCGAATGTGCGGCGGGGGGATGCGGGGCAGTGGCGGTGAATCCAATCGGCGCGGGTGTAGCTCAATGGTAGAGCAGAAGCCTTCCAAGCTTACGACGAGGGTTCGATTCCCTTCACCCGCTCCACAGTTTTTTGCTAGATCAAGAATTTGCCCATGTGGCTCAGTGGTAGAGCACTCCCTTGGTAAGGGAGAGGTCACGCGTTCGATCCGCGTCATGGGCACCACTCTTTTTAGCGCGTCTTTTCCTTCTCTTTCTATCGCCGTATTCCGGTGATGCCTCGCCGGCACCCGGAAACGTCAATCCACTGTCAGGAGTTCAGCCATGGCAAAAGGTAAGTTTGAACGTACCAAACCGCACGTGAACGTGGGTACGATCGGTCACGTTGACCACGGCAAGACCACGTTGACGGCGGCGATCACGACGGTTCTGTCGGCGAAGTTCGGCGGCGAAGCCCGCGGCTACGACCAGATCGACGCGGCTCCGGAAGAAAAGGCACGCGGTATCACGATCAACACGGCACACGTCGAGTACGAA
>Ga0256883_1000346_pt1 | contig 14496 bp, 10 predicted proteins | sample MC6MC0491MT_FD_186337 | JGI IMG/M metagenome (GOLD analysis project Ga0256883, IMG submission 186337) | Metatranscriptome of enriched soil aggregate microbial communities from Iowa State University, Ames, United States - MC6-MC0491-MT... | ecosystem: Environmental > Terrestrial > Soil >...
CTACCATGGACTTATCCCCTCGGGTGCTGCGGTATTTTGTTGCGGTCGCGGAAGAGCGGCACTTCAGCAGGGCCGCGCAGCGTTTGCACATGTCGCAGCCGCCTTTGAGCTACGCGATCCGCCAATTGGAGGAATCGCTCGGCGCCACGTTGCTGCACCGCACGAGCCGGCAGGTGAGCCTGACGGCTGCAGGCGAAGCGCTCTACGTGGAAGCGCTGAGTTTGCTCAAACGCAGTGACGACGTGCGCACCCTGATTGCGGGCATCGAAAGTGGCAAGGTCGGGCGGCTGCGTATCGGCTTCGTGGGATCGATGGTGTATCGCGGCCTGCCGAACGCATTGACGACGCTGCGCCACATACAACCCGGCGTGGAGCATGTGCTGACCGAGCTCAACTCACGCGATCAGCTCGAAGCCCTGCAGCGCGACGAACTGGACCTGGCATTCATCCACGCCAATCCGGCGCCCGACGGTGTGACGGCTGTGGATATCGTGGCCGAGCAGTTCGTGGTGTGCGTACCCGCCACGCATCGGTTGGCCGATGCCGACGAGATCGCGTTGCAGGATCTGGCGGCAGACGAATTCGTGCTGTTCGCACGCGATGCGTCACCGCGCTATTACGAGACGGTGTTGTCGCTGTGCGCACATGCCGGCTTTACGCCGGCCATTCGCCACGAGGTGCGGCATTGGCTGACGGTGGCCTCACTGGTGTCGCAAGGCCTGGGCGTGGCCATCGTGCCATCGTGCCTGGCGCGCAGCGGCCTGACCGGCTGCCGCTTCATCGCGTTTCCGCACACCGATAAATCGGTGTGCCAATTGGCATGGCGCCATGCGCGTACGGCGCCACTGATACAGGCAAGCGTGGAGGAGATATTGGGGTATTACCGGGAACAGAATGCAGAAACGGAATGACGGCAGGATTGCATAGCGTCCGTCTGCGCCAACACGCGCAAGAACCGTATGCGCCGGCATGATAAAAACCGTATTCGCCAGGCGTTATGCAGCCTGACCCGCGTTGACCGCTAGGGTTTGAAATCCAATGTCGACATCGCACCGGTCACCGACTGCGGGGCGTAGTCGTCCCAGGGATCATTGCCTATCTCCAGACGATCGTCGATATTGGCGATCGTCCAATGGCCACCGCTGCTGATCCCCTCGACTTCGTCCCATTCGATGGGTACCGACACGCCCATGCCGGGCCGTGCTCGCGCCGACCACGCCGATGCCGTAGTGGCACCGAAGCCGTTGCGCAGGTAATCCACGAAGATTTTGCCCACGCGATTCTTTGGTCCGCTCTTGGCCACAAAGAGCTTGGGCAACGTGCGCGCGAGATGCTGGACGATGGCTTGCGAGAATGATTTGACGGTATCCCAGCCGTACTGTTTTTTCAGCGGCACCACCACGTGCAGACCCTTGCCACCGCTCGTCTTGATCCACGACGTCAACCCGATTTCGGTCAGCATCACGCGTACGAGTTGCGCAGCCTGCACCATCGCAGGCCACTTGATTCCCTCGCCAGGATCGAGATCGAACGTCATCCGATCGGGTTTGTCGATGGCCGTCTTGACGGCATTCCAGGTATGGAACTCGACCGTGTTCATCTGCACCGCCGACATCAATGCTTGCGCCGTGGGTACTTCGAGCAGCGGGGGGTGATCGGGATCGAGTTTGGGATCGAGTGGCTTCACCCCCGGCATCGGCGCTTCGAGATGCTTCTGAAAGAACAGTTCTTTTTCGATGCCGCCCGGCGCGCGCACCAACGACACGGGACGGGCTTTCAGATGCGGCAGCAATAACGGCGAAACACGCGCGTAATACTCGGCCAGATCGAGCTTGGTAAGACCGGTGGAAGAATCGATCACGCGCTCAGGATGCGTGAGCTTGGCCGCCGATTTCCTGGTTGCGGTCTTCGCAGGGCTTGCCGTTGCGCGGGTGGCCGTTGCCGACGCAGCGGGGGCTTTCTTTGCGGGCGTCTTCTTCGCTGTCGACTTCTCTGCGACGTCAAGCTTCGTCGTTGCTTTCTTTGAAGATGCGGTAACTGCCGCTGCCTTTTTCGAAGGTGCCGACTTCGCCGCCACTTCCTTCACAGTCGCCTTCTTCACTGGCGCTTTCTGGGCGGCCGTTTTATTTGAAGGCGTTTTCTTCGCTGTCGACTTCTCTGCAGTCGCTTTACCCGTCGTCGATTTCTTGACGCTCTTCTTGGCGTTCGTCGTCGCGCTTGTTTTCTTCATCGTGCTCTCCGAATCATCCGGCGTTGCCGCATTGAGCTTAGCGACAATCTCTTTCGCCGGCACCGGCGTCTCACGCCCGATCGCCTTCGCCGGCTTATCGCTGCGCAGTCCCTTGAACACGGGGTGCCGGATGCTGCCGGACGATGTCCATTCGGAAAACGACACCTCGGCAAGCAGCTGCGGTTTTACCCATTGCGCGGTTCGATCGACCGGCGTACGAGTAGAGAAGGGGCTTTTGTCCACCGCGATCGCATCGAGCTTCTCCTTGATTTCCGCCAGTCCGCGGTCGTCGAAACCACTGCCCACGCTACCCGCAAATCGCAGCGCGCCATCGTCGTCGTGCACGGCGATGAGCAATGCCCCCAACCCCACGCGTGTGCCTTTGGGTTGGGTGTAACCCACAACCACGAACTCCTGCCGCTGACCGCATTTGAGTTTTATCCAGGCCGGCGACCGGCGCGACACATAGGTCGAGTCGCGCAGTTTGCCGATCACTCCTTCCAATCCCATCTTGCATGCGGACGTGACCAGATCCTGCGGCCGCACGTCGAAGGCACCGCTGAAGCGCACGAGATCCGGCGTGTCGTCGTCGAATAACTGCTCAAGCAACGCGCGGCGCGTCATCAAGGTTTCGCCGCGCAAATCCCGACCCGCAAGAAAGGGCGCGTCAAACACGTAATAGGCGATGTCGCCCGTCTTGCTGCTGTCGAACGCGTTTTGCAGCGCCTGAAAGCTCGGGGCGCCGTTATCGCCCAGCACCACGATTTCACCGTCCAGCCAGGCTTTGCCGGCATTCATCGTGGCCAGCGCATCGGCCAGATGCTGCAGCTTGTGCGTCCAGTCGTGACCGTTGCGGGTAAACAGCTGGACTCGCTTGCCGTCCAGCCGTGCGCCGATGCGATAGCCGTCGAACTTCACCTCGAACAGCCAATCTTTCGGATTGGACGGTGGTGCGTCCACCAAGGTGGCCAGTTGCGGTTTGAGCAGATCGGGGAGCGCCGCGGCTTCCCCGGGCAGGCGGCCCGCAGAGCCCTGAGCCTCTGACGTAGACGCATCCGGCTCGCCATCGAGCGCCTTCTTGACCGCGGCCTTGGCGCGCTTCGACGTCGCCGCCGACGCTTTCGCCCCGCCAGCCTTCGAAGCATCCGATGCCGCCGACGTTTCCGCCCGATCAGCTTTCGACGCTTGCGTCTCGGCAGCACTCGCGCCCTCCGACGCCTTGGCGGGCCCAGCAGCCTTTGCCGTTGCTCCTTTTGCCGCGGCTCCCTTCGCCGTTGCAGCCTTCGCCGTTGCAGCCTTTGCAGCCTTTGCCTGCTGCGCCCGCGCTTTCTTGACCTCAGCCCGCAGCGGCACAACACTATCGGGCATCTCGTCCACCACGCTGAACTCGGCGGCGGGCTTCACGAACGCGTCTTTTTCCTTGATCAGCAACCAGGGGGGCTGCTTTTCGCCCTTGCCCTTCATGCGAATCAGCGCCCATTTGCCGCGCATCTTCACGCCGTGCATCTCGAACTTGAGCATGCCGCGCCGGTAACCCTCGACCGGATCCTCGAGCGGCACCCACACGCCCTCATCCCAGATAATGACGCGGCCGGCGCCATATTGTCCTTTCGGGATCTCGCCTTCGAACTGGTTGTAGGCGATCGGATGATCCTCCACCTGCACCGCCATGCGCTTATCGGCCACGTCGTAACTGGGCCCTTTCGGCACGGCCCAGCTCTTCATCGCACCGTCGAGCTCCAGACGCAGGTCGTAATGCAGCCGACTGGCCCAGTGCTTCTGGATGACGAAGGCGCGCGCCTCCTCATTGGCGATGCCCCCTTCAGCAGGCTCCGACGTGATGCCGAAATTCCGCTTTTCGCGGTACTGCTGCAGGGTATCGGCCATGACTATGCTGCCTTGCGTGGCTTCGCCGTCTTCGTGGCGCTCTTGCCCGCAGCCTTCGCGGGCGCTGCTTTCTTGGCGGCGGCTTTGCCGGCATTCGTGCCGCTGGTTTTCGCGGCCGCTTTCGTACCTGTCTTGTTCGCCGCCTTCGACGTCGATTTGGACGATTTCTTTTCGGCCGTGCCGGACTCGCCCGACTTGGCTTTCTCTAACGACACCGTCTTCGCCGTTTTCTTGGGCGCATCCTCGCCGTCAGCCTTGGCCGTAGCGCCGCCGGCACCCTTGCCTTTACGTCCTGCCAGACTGCGCGCCAACAATTCGGTCAGATCCAGAATATTGTCGCCTTGCGCCGGCGTTTCTTCTTCCGGCTGCATCACGGTCTCGGTGTTGCCCGCTTTGACCTTCTTCTCGACCAAGCCCATCACGGCCTGCTTGAACTCGTCCTTGAAATCGTCGGGATTCCATTTCTCGGTCATGTCGTCGACCAGCTGCTTGGCCATTTTCATTTCAGCCGCGCTGATGCTTACGCCCTTGCTTCCCGAAGCCGGCAAATCCAGACCTTCAGTGGTACGCACCTCATCGCCCCAACGCAGCAGATTGAGCACCAGGGCATCGCCCGACGGCATCAACGCCGCAAGATGCTGCTTGGTTTGGATGACGACGCGGGCAATGCCGATTTTTCCGGTTTTCACCAGCGTTTCGCGCAACAGCGCGTACACCTTGTGGCCCTTGTTGATCGGCGCCACGTAATAAGGTCGTTCCAGATAGACGAACGGTACTTCGGATGCATCCACGAAGCGCTGGATTTCGATGGTCTGCGTGGTTTTGGGATACGCGTTCTCGATCTCGTCGGGAGAAATGATGACGTACTGGCCGTCCTCATACGCCACGCCCTTCACGATATTTTCGCGATCGATTTCCTTGCCGGTGCGCTTGTTGATGCGCTTGTATCCCACCGGATCCATCGACCGTTTGTCGAGCCAGTCGAAATCGATGCCCTGCTCGGTGGTGGCGGTATGCAAACCGACCGGGATATGCACGAGGCCGAAGGAAATCGCCCCTTTCCAAATCGTACGGCTGCTCGAGGTGGCCATGAAAATCGTCCGAAAGTGTTCGATAAACAGGGCCAAGCGGCGCTCGCCCGAATCGACAATCCCGCACAGGGTCGAACGCGACGCACGTGCCGGGCGGATCAGGAGAGCAAATGTCATACCGCAGGCGCCTGAAACGCAGACTGCGGTTCGCTGCTGGAGGCGCGTTGCCGATCGCCCTGGCAATCGATAAGCCGGTGCGACGGTACATTGCGTACCGTCAGCAACGCCTTACAGCTGGCTCATCTCGAACATGCGTTTGTGTTCGCCGATCGCATAACGATCGGTCATGCCGGCGATGTAGTCGGCGATCGCACGGGCCTGCGCGATGGGGTCGTCGCGGCGGTAGTCGGGGGGCAGCAGGCGCGCATCGGCATGAAACGCCACGAAAAGCTCACGCACGATGCGCTGGGCCTTGGTCGTCATCCGCAGGACCCGGTAATGCCGGTAGAGGTTCTCGAACAAAAATCGCTTGAGCGCATTGGCCTCGGCGCGCAGCGCATCCGAAAACCCGATCAACGCGGGCGCTTGCCGCACATCGTCCGCGCTTTGCGGCGCATGCTCGGCGATCCGTGCGGCACTCGTTTGCGTGAGATCCACCACCAGTGTGTTGATCATGCGGCGGGTGGTCTCGGCAATCGCGCGCCGGGGCTGGATGCCGGGGTAGCGCTGGGTGACTTCGGCGAAGTGCCGCTCGAAGATGGGCACGGCTTGCAGCTGTTCGATCGTCAACAGCCCGGAACGCAAGCCATCGTCGATGTCGTGGTTGTTGTACGCGATCTCGTCGGCCAGGTTGGCCAACTGCGCCTCCAGCGACGGCTGAGTGCGATTCAGGAAGCGCTCGCCCACGTCGCCCAGTTGCGCGGCATGGGTCACCGAGCAGTGCTTGAGAATGCCTTCGCGCGTCTCGAAGCATAGGTTGAGGCCATCGAACGAGGCGTAGCGCTCTTCGAGGGCATCCACCACACGCAGGCTCTGCAGGTTGTGCTCGAAGCCACCGGCATCGGGCGCGTATTCGCGCATGCAGGCGTTGAGCTCGTCCTGCCCGGCATGACCGAACGGCGTGTGGCCCAGGTCGTGGGCCAGCGAGATCGCCTCGGTCAGGTCTTCGGACAAGCCGAGATTGCGCGCCAGGGTGCGGGCAATCTGCGCCACCTCCAGGCTATGCGTGAGCCGCGTGCGAAACAGGTCGCCTTCGTGATTGACGAAAACCTGCGTTTTGTACTCAAGGCGCCGGAACGCGCCCGAATGGATGATGCGGTCGCGGTCGCGTTGAAACTCGCTGCGGCCCGGCGGCGTGATTTCGGGATAACGGCGGCCGCGCGTGCGGTCGGGATCGGAGGCGTATGGCGCGAGGGCGCTCATGCAGTGGCCACCGTACGGTCGAGCACGCGACGCAGCGCCACATCGGGCACACTGCGCATCATGGCCTCGCCAATGCGCGGCATCAGCACGAAGCGGATTTCGCCCCCTTCGGTTTTCTTGTCGACCTGCATCAGGTCGATCCAGCGATCCGCTCCCAGGTCGGGCGCAACCACCGGGCAACCGATGGCTTCGGTAAGCGCGCGCACGCGCTCGACGTCGGCGCGCGGAAAGTCCATCACTTCGGCCGACAACTCCGCCGCCTGAACCATCCCGCAGCCCACCGCTTCGCCATGCAGCCATGCGCCGTAGCCCAGACCCGACTCGATGGCATGACCAAACGTGTGACCCAGATTGAGAATTGCGCGCAATCCCGACTCGCGCTCATCCTTGCCCACCACCTGCGCCTTGAGTTCGCAGGAACGCTGGATGGCGTAGGCGATCGTGGGCGGGTCGAGCGCGCGCAGCTGTTCGGCGTTGGCCTCGCACCATGACCAGAACGCGGGATCGAGAATCAGGCCGTACTTGATGACTTCAGCCAAGCCGGCGGAAATCTCGCGCGCCGGCAGGGTGGTGAGCACGTCCAGATCGATCTCGACCGAAATCGGCTGATAGAACGCGCCGATCATGTTTTTGCCCAGCGGATGGTTGACCGCCGTTTTGCCACCCACCGACGAATCGACCTGGGCGAGCAACGTGGTGGGCACCTGCACGAAGCGCACCCCGCGCATATAGACCGCCGCGGCAAACCCGGTCATATCGCCGATCACGCCCCCGCCCAACGCCACGAGCACGGCGCGCCGGTCGAGCTTGTTCGACAGCATCGCGTCGAAGATGAGGTTGAGCGTTTGCCAATCCTTGTGCGCTTCGCCGTCGGGCAACTCGATGTGCACGACGCGCTTGCCCGTGGCAGCCAGAGCCTGCGCTACGCGCTCGCCATAGAGCGCGCCGACGACGGGATTGGTCACTACGGCGATTGCCGTGGCATCGGCCGGAATGGATTCGGCCAGGCGATCGATACGGCCGGCGGCGATGCGGATGGGGTACTGACCCCCGGGGGTGTCGACGTCGACGACATTCATGTGGGCTTCTCGTAACTCAACAATTTGGGCACCAGGGACTTGACCAGGCTCGACACCGGGGTGCAACCGGTCTCGACGATGAGGTGCGCCACCTCGCGGTAAAGCGGGTCGCGCAGGCCAAGCAGATCGCGCAGCGTGGCGCGAGGATCGGCTGTGGCCAGGAGCGGACGATTCTTATCGCGGCAGGTGCGGCGATAAAGTTCATCGACGCTGGCACGCAAATAAAGCACAATGCCGCGCTCGTGGAGCAGGCGCCGATTATCCGGATTCAGCACGGCACCCCCACCGGTTGCAAGAATAATATTGCGCCGTTGGGTACACTCCGATAACACAGTCGCTTCGCGACGGCGAAAACCCGCCTCGCCCTCGATTTCAAAAATAATGGGCACGCGGACGCCGCAACGCGCTTCGAGCTCATGATCCAGATCGACGAATTCGCGCCCTACCGCCCGCGCCAACCCGCGCCCGATGGTTGTTTTGCCTGCGCCCATCATGCCGACGAGGATGATGGGGAGGTCGTGCGGCAACGGCTCGGCAGGCCTGGCCAGGAGTGCGTCGCCATCCAGCGGCACGCAAGGCTCGGCCGGCGCTTCGGGAGGCGCTTGCGGGTCGGGGCAGGAGTTGGCGATCGCGTTCATACATGCATTATCCCATTGCGCGCAGTTGCCTGGGCACCACAGTCGCCGATTCGTTCACACAATGCCGTTCGCCATGCCCAGTCATTTACCGAGTTGCCCGTAAAATCGCCGCAATGAGCCAGACCAAGAACACCCCCTCCAAGAAGTCCCCGCCCGCCAAACACGGTTCGGCCTTTTTACGATTCATCGTGAAGTCCGCTGTGCTGCTCGGCGGATTCGCCCTGTGCGGCGTTTTGCTGGGAGGGATGGCATTGGCCCTGGCCTGGCCCAATCTGCCCGATCTGCACGCGATGACCGACTATCGGCCCCGCGTGCCACTGCGTATTTTCACGGCAGATCGCGTATTGATCGGCGAATTCGGCGAAGAGCGCCGTAATGTGCTGCGCTTCAATGAAATCCCCGACGTGATGAAATCGGCGGTGTTGGCGGCAGAAGACGACCGTTTCTATCAACATGGCGGCATCGACTGGCAAGGCGTGGTGCGCGCGGGTGTGACCAATCTGGTCAACATGTCCAAGACGCAGGGCGCCAGCACGATCACGATGCAGGTGGCGCGCAACTTCTATCTGTCGTCCGAAAAGACTTATTCGCGCAAATTCTACGAACTGCTTCTAACGTTCAAGATTGAAGCGAGCCTGGGCAAGGATCAGATTCTCGAGCTGTATATGAATCAGATCTATCTGGGTCATCGCGCCTATGGTTTCGCCGCGGCGGCGCGCACCTATTTCGGCAAGCCGCTGTCGGAGGTGACGCCGGCCGAAGCAGCCATGCTGGCCGGTATCCCGAAAGCACCGTCGCGGTTCAACCCGATTTCGAATCGTCCGCGTGCCGAATTGCGCCAGCGCTATGTGCTGGGCCGCATGCAGTCGCTGGGTTATCTGACCGAGCCCGAATACAAAACCGCGATGGCGCAACCCATCGTGATCAAGTCCGCCGAAGGCACGCCGGCCGGCGGTTATGCCGTGCACGGCGAATACGTGGCCGAACTCGCCCGCCAGTTGCTCTACAACGTGTATCAGGACAACGTCTACTCGCGCGGCATCAATATCTACACCACCGTGCAATCGAAAGACCAGGAATCGGCCTATCGTGCGCTGCGCGATGGCGTGATCGACTACACGCGCCGCGCGCCCTATCCCGGCCCCGAAGAGCAATTGGAAATGCCCGCGGGTGTGGAAAAGGATCCGCAGGCCCTCGATGATTTCCTGGACGGCGTCTTCGAAAAATTTCCGGATAGCGGCGACCTGCTGACCGGCGTGGTGCTCTCGGCATCGCCGAATGAGATCAAGGTGGCGCGCAGTTCGCGGGAGATCGTGTCGATTACCGACAAGAAGATTTTGGGCATCGTGGCCCGCGCCCTGGGCGACAAGGTCAAGCCCGAGATGCGCATCAAGCGCGGTTCGGTCGTGTATCTGCACCAGGTGGGCGAAGGTTGGGAAGTGATCAACATGCCGTCGGTGCAGGCGGCGTTCGTGTCGCTCACGCCGCAGGACGGCGCGATCCGCGCGCTGGTGGGCGGCTTCGACTTCTATCGCGGCAACTTCAACCGGGTGACGCAGGCCTGGCGCCAACCCGGTTCGAACATCAAGCCATTCATTTATGCGGCCTCGCTCGAACGCGGTCTGACGCCGGCGACGCAAATCTCCGACCAGCCGTTTTCGCTCACTGCGGCGCAAACCGGCTCCAAGCCCTGGAGCCCGAAAAACTACGGCAATCAGTATGAGCCGATGCTCACCATGCGCCAGGGTCTCTACAAGTCCAAGAACATGGTCACGATCCGCATCATGCAGGCCATCGGCCCGCAATATGCCCAGGATTACCTGACACGCTTCGGTTTCGACAAATCGCGTCAGCCGCCGGTATTGCCGATGGCACTGGGCGCCGGTGCCGTGACCCCGCTGCAATTGGCGGGTGCTTACGCGGTGTTCGCCAACGGCGGCTATCGCATCACGCCCTACCTGATCGATCGCGTGACCGACAGCTCGGGCAAGGTGCTGATGCAGTCCAAACCCGTGGTCGCCGGCGACGCTTCGGCGCGCGCGATCGATGCCCGTACCGCCTATGTCATGGACGATATGCTGCGCGGCGTGGCGACCTCCGGCACGGCCGCCCGCGCTCGCGCCATCCTCAAGCGCAACGATCTGGCGGGCAAGACGGGCACCACCAATGAATCGGTGGACGCCTGGTTCTCAGGCTACACCCCGGCATTGGTCGCGACCGCCTGGCTCGGCTACGACCAACCGAAATCGCTGGGTTCGCGCGAAACGGGCGGCGGGGTCGCGTTGCCGATCTGGCTCGAATACATGCAGGATGCCCTCAAGGGCGTGCCGGAAGAAACGCGCCGCCCGCGTCCCGAAGGATTGCTCGTGGAAGGTGGCGAGTTGTACTTCGCCGAGTTCCCGCCCGGCCAGGCCGTGGCGCGACTGGGCCTGCCCGTCAACGATTCGCTGGGCGATTTTCTGAGCACATTGGGTGAATCGTCGCCCAGCTCGCGTGGCGGCGTGACGGTGGCCCCCACGATGCGCGGCGACTCGCAGATGAGCCAGAACCTGCAGTTTTAAGTCCGTACCGGCCAAGCGCCGGTACACCGCGCCGCAGCGCCACGCAACACGTGACGCCGTCGGGCCCACGCAAAAACGCCGGCTTGCGAGCCGGCGTTGCAGGTGACGCTTACACGCTGACCTTGACGACGATGGGCACGCCGGCCGCATCCGAGCAGATCTGCGACAACGCATCGTCCAGATTCGGGCCGCCGCGGGTGTCGTGCCAGTGCTCGCCTTCGAAGCGGTAGTGAAAGCCCCCGCTGCGTGCGGCGACCCAGATTTCCTGCATGGCCGCCTGACTGTTGACGACAATGTGGATCTCGTCATCGAACACCAGCGTCAACACGTTGCCGTTGCGCGTGGCTTCGATGTCGATATCGTGGGTGGCCGCCCAATCGTCGGCCTGGCTCTCGATCGTATCGAGCACTTTTTCGGTCAACGCAAGAAATTCGGTATCGTTCATAATCCCAACCTGCACGCTTTTGGAGTTCTCTGTGTTCCATTTGGCTTACAGCCGCCTGGTTTCCCGCATTGTAGCGACTGCCGTCCTGACGGCAGTTGTGGCAGCGTGCGGCTACAAGGGCCCGCTCTATTTTCCGCCCGCGCCCAATGGGCAACCCGCGCCCGTCCAAACGACGCCTACGCAAACCCAGCCCAAACCGCCTTCGCCGATTACCTCGCCGACCGAGACCCAGGAACTGCCGACTTCGTCGTCCTCTTCCGGCAACTCGTCGACCACCGGTATTTCCACGCAGGCGCCCGGCGGCACGTCGTCCGGCTCCAACGCGAGCAGCACGTCCCAATAACGCTTTACGCGCTTTGCGCGGTATCTCTCTCATGACGCAGACTTCGCACCCGGCGCTGGCCGGACAACCGCATTTTCATCTCCAGGACGGCACCCTGCACGCCGAGGACGTCGCACTGGACCGTCTGGTGGCCGAACACGGTACGCCGCTGTACGTGTATTCCCGGGCCGCGCTGGCCGAGGCCTATGGCCGCTACAGCGATGCCGTCGGCACGCGCGACGTGGTGGTCTGCTACGGCATGAAAGCCAACTCCAATCTTGCGGTGCTCAAAGAGTTTGCGCGTCTGGGTGCGGGGTTCGACATCGTCTCGGGCGGTGAGCTGCAGCGCGTGCTGGCCGTGGGTGCCGATCCCGCCAAGATCGTGTTCTCCGGGGTGGGCAAGCAAGCGTGGGAAATGCAGGCTGCGTTGAAGGCAGGGGTGAAAAGCTTCAACGTCGAATCCGAGGCCGAACTGCGATTGCTGTCGCTGGTGGCCGAGGCCGAGGGCAAGCGCGCACCGGTGTCGCTGCGCGTGAACCCGGATGTGGATGCGCAAACGCACCCCTACATTTCCACCGGCCTGAAAGAAAACAAATTCGGCATCGCGATCGAAGATGCGCCCGAGGTATATCGCCTGGCGAAGTCGCTGGCCAACATCGACATCGTGGGTGTGGACTGCCACATCGGCTCGCAGTTGATCGATATCAGCCCGTATCTGGACGCCCTCGACAAGCTGCTCGATCTGGTGGACGGCTTGAAGCGCGACGGCATCGAGATCCATCACCTGGACATCGGTGGCGGCCTGGGTATTCGTTATACCGACGAAACGCCCCCCTCGCCCAAGACACTGCTGGATCAGGTGTTCGATCGCCTGGCGGCGCGCGGCTACGGGCATCTGCAGATCGTGATGGAGCCCGGCCGCTCGCTGGTGGGCAATGCCGGCATCCTGCTCACCACGGTGCAGTTCCTGAAGCACGCCGAAGCGCGCAATTTCGCCATTGTCGACGCCGCCATGAACGACCTGCTGCGCCCGGCGCTCTACCAGGCGTGGCACGGCGTGGTGCCGGTCAAACCCCGCCTTGGCGCAGTACAGATCTACGACATCGTGGGTCCGATCTGCGAATCCGGCGACTGGCTGGCCAAGCAACGCCCACTCGTGCTGGCTCAAGGCGATGTGCTGGCAGTCGAATCGGCCGGTGCCTACGGCATGGTCATGGCCGGCAACTACAACAGCCGCGTGCGGCCCGCCGAAGTCATGGTCGACGGCGAGCAAGCGCACGTGGTGCGCAAGCGTGAAACGCTGGAGATGTTGACGGCGGGCGAGTCGGTTTTACCCGACTGAACGCATCGAAGGTGCCCGGGATATCGAACGTATCGGAATACCGAGCGTCCCGAACGTATGTAAGGTACCCAGGGTACTCAACGTACCCCGAATATCGAACGTATTAACGTCTCGCACGAACCAGACGTCTCGAACGTATCAACGCGTTTACCTGGTGATCGGCGTTCAAAACCCGGCGGGTGCGTTGGCCAATATCGTCTGTGCCAGCACGTACACCGGGCGGTCGACCAACTTGCCGTCGACTGCAATCGCGCCCAGCCCCTGGGCCGCCACCGCGTCGTGCACTCGCCGCGCCCAGGCCACTTCTTCGGCGCTGGGTGCGAATCCCGCGTTGATACCGGCAACCTGCTTGGGATGCACGCACAACTTGCCGCCGAAGCCGAAGCGGCGGGCCCGCCGCACATCCGTCGTCAATGCGTCGAGATCGTCCAACGCGAGCGACACGCCGTCTACCGGGGGCAAGACGCCGGCCAGACGCGACGCCATCACCAGCTGGCTACGCACCAGATCCAGAGCATCGCCATCGCCGCTCGTGCCGGCATCCGCATTGAAGTCCACAGACCCGAACGCCAACCGCTGCACTTTCGCCTGACTGGCCAGCGTGCGGGCGATGTCCCAGCCCTTGACGGTTTCGATCAACGGCACGATCAGTTGATCGGCCCGCAGATGCGACGCCAGCGCCTTGAGCACCTCGGTGTCCTGCGACTTGGGCATCATCACCGCATGCACGGCAGCGCGGCCGACGATGGCGCAATCGCGCGCAAACCAGGCCGTGTCTTCCGTGTTGATGCGAACGAGGATGTGAGGACCGGCCGAGTGCGCCGCATCGGGGCTGCCGTTGCCGCCAACAGCGGCACCACGCGCATCCAGCCAGGCCGCCACAGCGTCGCGCGCCGCGTCCTTGCGATCGGGCGCCACGGCGTCTTCCAGATCGAGGATGATGGCGTGCGCGCCGGCGGCCGCCGCCTTGTCGAAACGCTCCGGACGATCGCCGGGTACGAAGAGGTAGCTACGGGGGGTCATGCAGTCTCCTTGTTATTTATCGATTGCGACCAGCGGCAGGTGTGCATTTTTACGCAAAGTTTGCTGAACGCGGAAATCCACTTGCCGATCTATTCGCCAGCGGCTCCCTGAGGTGAGGAAGGTACCGGCACGAACGCCTTTCGAAAGCCCAGCGTCAGCGCGAAACAGAGTGCGGCCGGCACGATCAACGCCGCATAGGCCAGACCATAACTGCCGGCGGCACTGGCGATCGCGCCAAATATCGGCGGCCCCACGACCACGCCCAGGAACGTGAAGGCCAGCGCGCCACCCGTGGCCACGCTGGTCTGCCCGGGCGGTGCCTGGCGCGCGACCTCGGCCAGATACACGCCGTTCCAGCCGATCGCACTGGCGCCGAATACGGAGAGCACGATCAGCAGCAATACCGTCGACGTGCCCGGCACCATGAACGCCGTGGCCAGGCCGCTTACGGCCACAAGCACGGCGAGTACCGCGAGCATGCGGGGCGCACCCAGGAATCGGTCCGAGATATATCCC
>Ga0256883_1000350_pt1 | contig 14419 bp, 10 predicted proteins | sample MC6MC0491MT_FD_186337 | JGI IMG/M metagenome (GOLD analysis project Ga0256883, IMG submission 186337) | Metatranscriptome of enriched soil aggregate microbial communities from Iowa State University, Ames, United States - MC6-MC0491-MT... | ecosystem: Environmental > Terrestrial > Soil >...
CGGCTACCACCTGTCACTAATGCAATACGTTTACTCATGAGAAACCTCGTTTCGGCTGTTATGGAGATTGAGAAAGAGCTTATTAGGTGATAGAAAATCAATAAAGACAGTGGATAACGCTTCACTGTTTCATTAATAACAACAATGAGCGCCGCCTATGGATAAAATTCACGCAATGCAATTGTTCATCCGTGTCGCAGAACTGGAAAGTTTTTCCCGCGCGGCGGAGACGCTGAGCCTGCCAAAGGGCAGCGTTTCGCGGCAAATCCAGGCGCTGGAAAACCAGCTGGGCACCCAGCTATTGCACCGTACCACCCGTCGCGTCAGCCTGACGCAGGATGGGATGGTCTATTACGAACGCACAAAAGATCTGCTGGCAAACCTCGACGAACTGGACAGCATGTTCCTTCATGACCCTTCCAGCATCAGCGGGCGTTTGCGTGTCGATATGCCCGTTGGCGTTGCACGAAATTTAGTCATCCCCAAACTGCCCGCCTTTCTGCAACAGTATCCCGGCATCGAACTCGAACTCAGCAGCAGCGACCGTCTGGTGGACGTGATTCGCGAGGGGTTTGACTGCGTGGTGCGCGTGGGCACGCTGAAGGATTCAGGGCTGATAGCCCGACCGCTGGGCAAGCTGTCCGTCATCAACTGCGCCAGTCCGGCGTATTTGACGCGCTTCGGCTATCCTGAGACGCTGGAGGATCTGGCTTCACATGCGGTGATCCACTATGCCGCCACGCTGGGCACACGCCCGCAGGGCTTCGAGTTTTATAACGGCAGCACGACGCAGTGGGTCAAGACGGGCGGTGTATTAACGGTCAACAGCACGGAGACCTACCAGGCTGCTTGCCTTGCGGGGTTAGGCATTATTCAGGTTCCGCGGGTTGGGGTGCGTGATTTACTGCGCGCGAAGAAACTGGTTGAGATCCTCCCGCAGTACCGGGCTGAACCGATGCCCGTTTCGCTGATTTATCCTCACCGCCGTAACCTCTCCCGCCGGGTACATCTGTTTATGGAGTGGCTAACTGAACTCACGAAAGCTTACGTGGACTAGTCGCAAGCTATAATTCAAAAACACATCCAGCTCAACGAAAAGGAAAATGCGCGTGACGCCGGAAAACAATCCGCAACGACCGACTCAACATTTAGAGTATGAACCCATCAAAAAGATGGAAACCGAGCCTGAAGCGCCCGCAACGCCTGGGACAGCCAGCAAAGCGCTGGGTACGGTGACCAGCATGGCAGAAAAGATCCAGCAGCTTCCCATGATTGCACACCTGATACGTGCCGCAGAACGGTTTAACGACCGCATGGGCAATCAGTTTGGGGCGGCCATTACTTACTTTTCTTTCTTATCGATGATCCCGATCCTGATGGTGTCGTTTGCTGCCGCCGGTTTTGTGCTGGCGTCACACCCGACACTGCTGCAGGACATTTTCAATAAGATCCTGATTAACGTCAGCGACCCAACGCTCGCCTCCACGCTGAAAAGCACCATCAATACCGCCGTACAGCAGCGTACTACCGTCGGTATCGTCGGTTTACTGATTGCCCTCTATTCCGGCATTAACTGGATGGGCAACCTGCGTGAAGCCATTCGCGCCCAGTCGCGCGACGTGTGGGAGCGCACGCCGCAGGATCAGGAGAAGATTTGGGTTAAGTATTTTCGTGATTTTGTATCGCTGATTGGTCTGCTCGTGGCGCTGATCGTGACGCTTTCCATCACTTCCGTTGCAGGCTCGGCGCAGCAGATGATCATCTCCGCGCTCTATCTCGATTACATCGAATGGCTGAAGCCCGCATGGCGCGGGATTGGCCTGGCCATCTCCATCTTTGCCAACTACCTGCTGTTCTTCTGGATCTTCTGGCGCCTGCCGCGCCATCGTCCGCGTAAGAAAGCGCTTATTCGCGGGACGCTCATTGCGGCGATTGGCTTTGAGGTGATCAAAATCGTAATGACCTACACTCTGCCGTCGCTGGTGAAATCCCCGTCCGGCGCGGCGTTTGGCTCCGTACTGGGGCTGATGGCGTTCTTCTACTTCTTCGCTCGCCTGACGTTGTTCTGCGCGGCGTGGATCGCCACTGCCGAGTATAAAGATGACCCGCGCATGCCGGGAAAAACCCACCGTTAAGCCCCCTGTCGGGCTGATATTTCAGCCCGACCAATCATTTCAGCATATAAATCCAGACCGTAACTTTTATTTAACCAAAAACCAGTTTTAATCACTAATATTTGAAAAGTGTGAAGCATTTCATGGAAGGTATTTCGCTGGTCTGAAAATTATCCGCTTTTTGTTTCTTTTTTCACCGCCTCGCGACTTTGTAACAGATTGAAATGTCGCTTTTGCTATGCGTAATATGGCCTTTCGTTCGTCCAAAAATAAGAAAATATTATGCAAGCAACAGCCACAACACTTAACGAAGGGGCGGAAAACGTTCCGGTCAACTCGCGTAACAAAGTTGTCGTCGCATCGCTGATTGGCACCGCCATTGAGTTCTTCGACTTTTATATTTATGCCACCGCAGCGGTTATCGTCTTCCCGCATATTTTCTTCCCGCAGGGCGACCCGACGGCGGCAACGCTACAGTCTCTGGCAACCTTTGCTATCGCCTTCGTGGCGCGTCCAATTGGTTCAGCGGTCTTTGGTCACTTTGGCGATCGCGTTGGCCGCAAAGTGACGCTTGTGGCGTCGCTGCTGACGATGGGGATTTCGACCGTGGCCATCGGTCTGCTGCCCACTTACGAAACCATCGGCATTCTGGCACCGGTTCTGCTGGCGCTGGCGCGTTTTGGTCAGGGTTTGGGCCTGGGTGGTGAATGGGGCGGCGCGGCGCTGCTGGCCACCGAGAACGCCCCGGCGCGCAAGCGTGCGCTGTATGGCTCATTTCCGCAACTGGGCGCACCGATTGGCTTCTTCTTCGCGAACGGCACCTTCCTGCTGCTCTCCTGGCTGCTGACGGATGAACAGTTCATGAGCTGGGGCTGGCGTATTCCGTTTGTCTTCTCTGCCGTACTGGTGCTGATTGGTCTGTATGTGCGCGTCTCTCTGCACGAAACGCCGGTCTTTGCCAAAGTCGCGGCAGCAAAAAAACAGGTAAAAGTACCGCTGGGAACGCTGCTGACCAAACACGTCCGCGTGACCGTGCTGGGCACCTTTATCATGCTGGCGACGTATACGCTGTTCTACATCATGACCGTCTACTCAATGACGTACAGCACCGCCGCCGCGCCGGTGGGTCTGGGTCTGCCGCGTAACGAAGTGCTGTGGATGCTGATGATGGCGGTGATTGGCTTTGGCGTGATGGTGCCGATTGCGGGTCTGCTGGCGGATAAGTTTGGTCGCCGCTCAAGCATGATTGTGATCACCACACTGATTATTCTGTTCGCGCTGTTCGTCTTCCCGCCGCTGTTGGGTTCTGGTAGCCCTGCACTGGTGATGGCGTATCTGCTGATTGGCCTGAGCCTGATGGGCCTGACCTTCGGCCCGATGGGTGCGCTGCTGCCGGAGCTGTTCCCGACGGAAGTGCGTTATACAGGCGCGTCGTTCTCCTACAACGTTGCCTCTATTCTGGGCGCGTCCGTTGCGCCGTATATCGCTACCTGGCTGCAGGCGAACTATGGTCTGTTCTACGTGGGCGTCTATCTGGCGGCCATGGCAGCACTGACGCTGATTGCGCTGCTGCTGACGCACGAGACTAAGCATCAGGCTCTGTAATACACTGCGGCCTGATGCCCTCACCCCGGCCCTCTCCCACAGGGAGAGGGAGAAAGGGAGCTACTTCTTCATCTGCGACAAAATGTTCCGGCACTGATTGGCATCCCCTTCTGACGGCGAAATCAGCGCCAGCAGCGCCGCAGCGGGCGTCACCAGCGTGGCAAGCGCTGCCGCTACCGCACCGCGCGCAATCAGCGGCCCGGGCTTCACGCCCGCCTGCGGATTTTTGAAGGTGCCGCGCACGTAGAGCGGCGAGCGCAGGGTGATGATACGTATCCCCTTACTTTCCGGGTCGATGGTGAGATCAAGTTGCTCAGAGGCCATACTGGCCGTCCCGGTCACGTTGATCACCGCATTCTCCGTATCGAAGGCGAAGATCTGCGGGCGCGCCACGCCGTTGACCAGATCCACGTTTGCCGCCGCACAGTTCACGCGGACTTCATCGTCGCCGAAAATCTGGCCGATGATAAAGTTACCGACGTTAAGCCCCAGAATTTCCATCAGGTTGCGGCTGATCAGCCCGTCGTTCATCAGCAGTTTCAGGTTACCATTACCGCTGCCCAGCAGCGCCGCCACGGAGTTGCCCACGCCGCGAATGTCGGCATCGCCGTTCATCTCACCGAGGGTTTTCTGCATCAGTTCGACGTCAGGCATCAGCTCTTTTAGCTTAAGCCTGCGCGCCTGAATCTCTGCCCGTCCCTGCATCGGCTTTTTGTCGCCTTCCAGATGAATGTTCGAGGAAATCGTTCCGCCCGCCATGCCAAACTTCAGCGGCTGCAGGCGCAGATCGGCGTTTTTCAGGATGATATGCGTCGAGAGATCGCTCAACGGCAGCGTGCTGCCATGCTCAATTTTGCGCCCTTTGAAGCGGACGTCCGCATCCATCACGTCCCACTTATCGGTCTCAAAGCGATCGTAAGGCAGCACTTTTCCCGCAGGCTGGATGTCCTTTTTCACCTCTTTTGATTTGGTGCCTTTGCCGGAATCCACGCCAATCAGCGGGCCGAGATCGGCCAGGCGCAGCTGGCGGGATTCCACATCCCCTTCCAGTTTCGGACGCGGTTTGCCGGTGGTGTAGGTCAGCGAGCCGTGAATATCGCTGTCGCCAATGCGGCCGTTGAAATCCCTGTAGTCAAAGACCGACGATTTCCCGGTGTCGATTTTTGCCACCAGATGCCCGTCCGTTTCAAACGGTGGGGTATCCGGCAGCAGCACGCCGGTCAGTTCATACAGCTCACCCAGCGAATCACCGGCAAACTTCAGCTGCAGGTCAACACCGCCCATGTTCATCGGGTCGTTAACCGTGCCCACGAACGCCACGCGGGTGTTGCCGGAACGGAAATCCGCCTGCACCGGGAACGGTGTGCCCTCGCTCCTGAGCGCCAGCATGCCGCCAATTTTCCCTTTCCCGGTCAGCGGCTGGTCGTTATAGCGCCCTTTTGCCGTCAGACCGAAAACGTAATCGCCGGCTTTTGCGCTGTCGCCTTTGGCCTTGCTGCCCGTGACTTCGCTAAACGGCAGCGGCTTGCCGAGCGGATCGACCAGGATCTCCACGTCGGCTTTGCTGACCTTATCGTCAATGGCGATCCGCCCGCGATCGAAAAGAATGTTATCGAGGCGGAATGACCACGAAGAGGGCTGCGCATTGGGATCTTTCTCGCCGTCGCTGGCAAGGTTAAATGTCCAGTTGTTGTTCTTTTCAGAAAGGCGGATCAGGCGTGCGTCGGGCTGCTGGAGTTTGATCCACGGCAGGTAAACCGTTTTGGTCAGCAGCGCGAGCGGTGCCAGCGTGGCTTCAACGCGCGGCAGGTGAACCATTGTCACGTCAGGAATGTCCGGCGGGTTGCCAAGAATAATGTCATCGGCGTGAACATGCGGCCAGGGCACCCAGCTTCGCCAGCCGGTCTCCTCTTTCTGCCTTTCCCACACCACTCCCAGATCGCCGCGTATGGCAAAGGGTCGGTTCAGCTCAGTTGAGACTTTCTGGTTGATGGTCGGCTTAAGACGGTTCCAGTCGAATGTCGCAATAATGATGATGGCGACCACGATCAACAACAAGAAAATCCCTGAGATCCAGGCGATAACCCTGGTTGTCTTTGTCATTTTTGTCCCCTTTCCTGATGACCTGTCCTGTAAAACTATAGTCCAGACAAAGGGAAGCGGGCAGTTTAGAGCGTCGTTATCACCGTTTCGAGCGTATCCATCGGCACCGGGCGAGAGAGGAAGTAGCCCTGCGCAGCGGCGGCAGGAGAGTTTTGCACATCACGCCACTCTTCCAGCGTTTCAACGCCTTCAACAATCACGCCCTGGCAATAGCGATTCATCAGCTGCAGCAGCAGCGTGAACAGGTTTCGACCTTCCTGCGTCTGGCGCAGCATGATAAAGAGGTCGCGGGCCACTTTGATGTAGTCGTAACGAACTTCGCTAAGGGCCTAGAAGTTCGCCATGCCGGTGCCGAAGTCATCCAGCCACAGCGGGCCAAACTCGCACATGGAGGCAAATGAGGAGTCCTGCGGCAGGCGGACGTGCTCCACCAGTTCAAAACGCATCCAGGGCAGGGAGGCAATCAGCGCCTGCAATTTCTCGTTCTGGCGCAATGCCAGCAGAGTTGGGCCGTCTACATTGACCGACGCAAGGATATCGTGCCGGGCGAAAAATGCCTGCTTCGTTGCCAGCATCCGGAGTTGTTCTTCCAGCACATCCAGTCGCTGGCGAACCGCCACCTCAGCAAAATAGCGGTCAGGCGCAATGCGCTGTGAAGGATTCGATGGGTGTGTAACGACCGTTAAAATCTCAATCGCCATCAGCCGACCATCGGTGCGATAGATGGGCTGATAGGTGTACGCTCGATCACATTGCAGCCAGTAGCGATGCTCCTGCAAGTTCTCAATACTTGCCTCTGGCGTAGTGTTCAGCCGCTGGATAACCTGCTCTGACTTCATTTCAGATGTCCTGTTGTATGGGATGACCTTTTTGGACTCGTCACTGGGTTATCGGCGCGCTAATTGAGAACTTTATGTTCAATTAGCCGGGAAAATGAAATTAAGATGACAGAAATTTGCAGGAACACGCGCTGGCTCAAAAAAAATATTGGAACGTCGTTTTAATATGGTTGACCACAAAATCCACTCAACGCACACTACCGTAAATTACTCTGTTCAGGTTCACGACTATGTCCAAAAAAATTGCCGTGATTGGCGAATGCATGATTGAGCTGTCCCAAAAAGGCGAGGAAGTCAGCCGCGGTTTTGGTGGCGATACATTAAACACATCTGTTTATATTGCCCGTCAGGTTGCTCCTGACGCACTGAGCGTGAACTACGTTACTGCGCTTGGGACGGACAGCTTCAGCGAGCAGATGCTGGCGTCCTGGCAGAGCGAGAATGTTCACACCTCCCTTATCCAGCGTATGGAAAACCGCCTGCCGGGTCTGTACTACATCGAAACTGACAGCACCGGCGAGCGCACCTTCTACTACTGGCGTAACGAAGCCGCCGCCAAATTCTGGCTGGAAAGCGATGCCGCCGCCGCCATTTGCGAAGAGCTGGCCACCTTTGACTACCTCTATCTGAGCGGGATCAGCCTGGCGATCCTGAGCACGGAAAGCCGGGAAAAGCTGCTGTCTCTGCTGCGCGAATGCCGCGCCAACGGCGGCAAGGTGATCTTCGATAATAACTATCGCCCTCGCCTGTGGGCCAGCCGCGAAGAGACGCAGCAGGTTTATCAGCAGATGCTGGAATGCACCGACATCGCATTTCTGACCCTGGATGATGAAGACGCCCTGTGGGGTGAGAAGCCCGTGGATGAGGTTATCTCACGCACTCAGGCTGCTGGCGTGAGCGAAGTGGTGATTAAACGCGGTGCGGATTCATGCCTGGTGGCCATCGCGGGTGAAGCGGTGGTTGAGGTACCTGCGGTGAAACTGGCGAAAGAGAAAGTGATTGATACGACGGCGGCGGGAGATTCTTTCAGCGCGGGGTATCTGGCGGTACGCCTGACGGGTGGGACACCTGAAGCGGCGGCACAGCGTGGTCACCTAACGGCGAGTACCGTGATTCAGTATCGCGGGGCGATTATTCCACGTGAGGCAATGCCTGTTTAACTAAGGTGCGGGCTGATGCCCGCACCCTAACCCTCTCCACAGGGAGAGGGAACAAAGAATCAGGGTCTTACTGACCCTGCGGAATATCGCTCGCATCCTGGTGCAAATCATCCGCCGATGCAGCCTGTGCAGGCTGCGCTTCAGGCGCCATGATCGCATCCCAGGTCGCTTTCAGTTCCTTCATGTTATATTCCGGCTCGCCTTGCGGCTGCAGCAAAATCAACGCCATATCCTGCGATAGCTGCTGACGCAAATCCTGATTTAACATCTCGACGGTCAGACCGCTGAGGAAATCCTGGCGCAGCTTTTGATACTGCTCCGGCGCGATATCGACCACCTGGTTTTGCAGGGAGCGAATACGCTGGCTAATCAGGATATCGGTATCGGCGCGAGCATAGGTGGCAAACAGTTTCTGCAGCTCAAGTGATTTCTGCGCGACCAGCGCGTTGAACTCCTCTTCAGAGAGCCCCTCTTTACGCACTTTTGCCAGCTCTTTCGCCACCACGCCCAGGTTCGTATTCAGCTTATCGCCCGGCGATTCAACGTTAATGGCGCACTGCGCACGCTGGAACAACACCCGGCAGTCAAAGCCCAGACCAATATTCTTCACGTTGTTTTTACTCAGCGTTTGCTGAACGTGCCAGAACAGCGCTTCACGCGCCAGGTCTGCACGCCAGTAGCGCAGCAGCGCGGCGGATTCGCGAATAGGCTGCCAGGCGGTGTCCCACATCATAGAGAGACGATCCTGACGCACGGTGTCCGTCATGATGCTGACAGATTCAGGACGCAGCGGCGAAAGGGTCGGTACGGGCGCAGGCGTTTCACGCTTGCCTTTAAGCTCACCAAATACTTTGTTGATTTGCTCGACGACCGCACGGCTATCCACATTGCCGACCACGATCAGGGTCATCGCATCCGGGGTGTACCATTTCTGGTAGAACGATTTGACCTGCTCGGCATCCACAGGCTGCTTCAGTGGCTCTGCCGGATCGTGACCGAGCAGCGTTGACCCTTTCAGGCGGTAGCGCCACCAGCCCTCTTTGGTATCGACAGGCCAGGTCGCCACCATGTCACTGTTACTCAGCGCATAGTTGACGGTTTCCGGCGTCACCGACAGGTTACCGGTGGCGTCGGAGAGATAGGTCAGCGCTTCTTTCAGCAGGTCGTTACGGTTATTTGGCAGACTCAGGTTGAACATGGTGTAGTCGTATGACACAACCGCAGGGGGCAGAGGACGTTTCGGGTCGATGGCCTGTTGCCAGAGCGAACGCACCTGTACCGCCTGCAAACTGCCGCTCTGGGTGAGCGCCAGTCGAGGAATAAAGTGGCTGAAGCCAGTCTGCTGGGTGCTTTCAGTGAGGGAACCGGTATTCACTGACAAACGAATTTCAATACGATCGCTGGGACGCTGCGGAGTCGCTAACAACTGCCACTGAAAACCATTCGCCAGGGTCCCTTGTTGCCAGGCCGGGTCTGGCTGGAGCGCATCTGCCTGCACATAACTGGCTGCTGCCATCATCAGCAAACCGCCGGTTAAGAGTCGAATTTTTGTGCCCTGCATGTGAACCCCTGATCAACATTCCTGGTTAAAAAGAGTGTCTCGTGACGTGAGCACTCTAAAGATGACGATGAAAACACTCCGATTAGACCGCGTGTTAAGCCAAACGTCACGGAGGGAAGTGAAATATACCCAAAAAAAATCTTGTCGAAGTATGACAGGTATGAAGCATTATTATGCGCAGGAGCCCGCATCCCGACAAGGGAATGCGGGCAATTATGACGTGATTAAGAGGATAAACCTGCTGATTTGCTGTCAGTTGGGCGATTATTTAACGTATCGGTGAGCTTTTTGTGATCCAGCTCTTTCACCCATTTCGCCACCACCACCGTAGCCACACCGTTACCCACCAGGTTGGTTAAGGCGCGCGCTTCAGACATAAAGCGGTCAATACCCAGGATCAGCGCCAGACCAGCCACCGGCAGGTGTCCCACCGCTGAAATGGTCGCCGCCAGCACAATGAACCCACTTCCGGTAACACCCGCCGCCCCTTTCGAGGAGAGCAGGAGCACCACCAGCAGGGTGATTTGATGGAAGATATCCATATGGCTGTTGGTCGCCTGGGCGATAAACACCGCGGCCATCGTCAGGTATATCGAGGTGCCGTCCAGGTTAAAGGAGTAGCCCGTCGGGATCACCAGCCCCACCACCGACTTCCGGCAGCCCAGTTTTTCCATCTTATCGAGCATACGCGGCAGCGCCGACTCAGAGGACGAGGTGCCCAGAACAATCAGTAACTCTTCGCGGATGTAGCGGATGAACTTGAAGATGCTGAACCCCGCCGCACGGGCGATTGAGCCCAGCACCACCACCACAAACAGAATACAGGTGATGTAGAAGCAGATAATCAGCTGTCCCAGCTGTACCAGCGTGCCGACGCCGTATTTACCGATGGTAAACGCCATCGCGCTGAAGGCACCGATCGGGGCCAGACGCATGATCATGTTGATGATGCCGAAGATGACCTGCGAGAAGCTTTCAATGACGTTGAAGATGAGCTGGCCTTTGCTGCCCAGACGGTGCAGGGCAAAGCCAAACATCACGGCAAACAGCAGCACCTGCAGGATATTGCCACTGGCGAATGCGCCGATAACGCTGCTCGGAATTACGTCGAGCAGGAAGGCGACAACCCCCTGATCTTTCGCTTGCTCGGCGTAAACGGCTACCGCCTTCGCATCGAGCGTGGCCGGGTCAACGTTCATTCCCGCGCCAGGCTGAACGACGTTAACAATGATCAGGCCGATAATCAGGGCAAGCGTACTGACCACTTCGAAATAGAGAAGCGCCACAGCACCGGTACGTCCGACAGCCTTCATGCTTTCCATGCCAGCGATACCCGTCACCACCGTACAGAAGATGACCGGGGCAATGACCATTTTGATGAGCTTCACGAATGCGTCGCCAAGCGGCTTCATTTGTGCGCCCAGTTCAGGGTAGTAGTGGCCAAGCAGAATACCGACTGCGATGGCTGTCAGGACCTGAAAGTAAAGGCTTTTGAAGATTGAGGTTTTCATAGGGTGTCCTTGGGAAGAAAAACCACAGGCTTTTTAAGGTTATGGTTAACCTGCGGCTCTAAAATAACACCCGCATAACAGGACAGAAATAAACCAGGTTCAAATTTGAAACACAAATGTTAAGAACTTTGAGCTGGCTCGCACAAGCCAGCAACAAAATTACACTTTTGCGTTATTGCCCACGTCGGCAAGGTAGCTTTTTTCGAAGATATCCGACGGTACGGCACGGCCAAATAAGAAGCCCTGACCGCCCTCCACACCCGCTTTAGCCAGCCAGTCTCGCTGGTCTTCATTTTCGATACCTTCAGCAATCACATGCAGGTTGAGACTGCGCGCCATCTGGATAATGGCCTCGACCATACTGCTGTCTTCCGGTAGCCCATCGACAAAGGTTTTGTCGATTTTCAGCACGTCGACCGGCAGCGTTTTCATATGCTGAAGCTGCCGCAGTCCGGCGTAGCCCATACCGAAATCGTCAAGCGCAATGCGAACACCCGCGTTACGCAGCGGTTTCAGGATCGCCACGGCTTCGTTCGGGTCGTCAATACGACGGCTCTCCGTCACTTCCAGAATCAGCGTGTCCGGCTGGATACGATAGCGGTGGATCAGCTCCAGCAGCTCCGACACCATGGTCGGGTGCATCAGCTGTAAAGCGGAGAGGTTTACCGACATCGGCAGGGTGATGCCCCGCTCCTGCCAGGCCGCAAGCTGGCGGCAGGACTCTTCCAGCACCCAGTACCCCACGCTGACCATCAGGCCACAGGATTCAATCCGCTCTATCAGCCCCTCAGGCAGCTCCCACGAGCCATCCGGCTGCTGCATACGCAGCAACGCTTCGGCACTGTTTACTTCACCGGTGAGCAAATTGACCTGCGGCTGCAGCCAGATGGCAAACTGGCGGTTGTCCAGCGCGGTCAGTATGTCGCTCTCTTCGGTCAGACGCTGCTGCGCCTTTTCCATCTGCTCCGGGTCGAAGAACTGGATCTGATTCTTCCCTTTGCGTCGCGCGGTGAAGGCCGCAGAGAATGCGCGACGGTAAAGCTGCTCTGCCGTCAGGTCGCCGTAGAACATCGCAATCCCGATACTGGCGCTCGGACGAAGCTGGATCCCCTGAATCGGTAACCGCTCATTAATGACAGTGAGCACTTGCTGACCTAGCGTAATAGCGTGCCATGGCTCTTTCACCCCATGAGCGATGATCACCAGGTCATAGCCGCTAACCTGAGTCAGCACCATGCGCGGGGCAAGCACCGATTTCACCTTTTCCACCAGCGTCAGAAGCAGCATTTCACGCTGGCTCTCCTTGAGCACGCCCGCCGTATCCTGCAAGGTTTCGCAGGCGACCACCATCAGTGCGGTGGTCTGTTGGCGGGCAACCGTCTGCTCCAGCATCGCCATCAGGAAGGCTTTATTTGGCAAATCGGACACCGGGAAACGGGTGGCACTGATATTGAGTTCATCCTGCTGGCGCATAATGCGCTGTTGATTGATGTTGTAGCTGCGCACCAGCATGCCGATTTCATCGTCATGATGCAGACGCGGCAGCGCAATCTGGTGGCCTATCTGCTCCTGCGGCGGGAGATCGTTCAGCTCTCTGGCGATGCGGCGTAACGGATGCACAATCAAACGATTAATACACCAGGTGAGCGCGACGCTCAAAATAAGCGTCAAAAGTAAGTAAGCAGTCACTAACGTCGCAACCCAACTCATGACAAACTTATACATGCGATAGGAGTCTGACTGAAGGACAAGGTAGGCTAACGGCTGAGGGTTGGCCGGACGTTCCAGTGAATAGATGGGCAGGGAAATTTGCACCGGTAGCTCAAACATGCGCATGACCATGACCGGGACGGGGCGTTCAGGAATGAAGCGCATCCGTAACGCCTGAAACTGATTAGGCAGAACGACATCCGCGCGGCTGACAATACCCGCAGGCTGGATGCGTTTTAAAATGGTTTCCGCGTCGGGAATGTCCCCTTTCAGGATCGCGGCCGACAGCGGCTCACGCACCTCACGGGCAATACTTTCGAGTTGCGAAGCCGTGTTGTAGCGATTCTGCTGTACGGCATGAAACAGCAAAATAACGCTGAAGAGAAAGACAAACAGCATTGTGACGGCTGAAACCATCGCCATCTGTTTGATCGTTAAAGAACGGCTAACACGCAAAATGACTCTCCACAGAACTCGAAGCGCAGGGCGCACCAGGGAGTGAACCTGGTGCGCCTGAGTATACCCGATTGCTGCACTTTTAAGAGAGACTTACAATTGGATTAAGTTAAATCCGATTACCAGTCGGCGTAAGGGACCAGCGGCTCTGGCGGCAGGTCCATATCGCCCTGCCAGCCTGCAGCAGAATAACGCACGTAGAGCAGCGCATGGCTCGGGGTATAGTCTTTTGCTTCCTGAATATCCACGCCCAGACCGACAAACCAGTTAGAGGTCACGCGGCGCTCGATAATCGCCCTCGCGGTATAACCTGTACCGGAGGAGCTGCTACCGGTTTCCATTTCGCCTCTGTCGGTATAGCGGCCAGGCTCATCGGTTGGGATCAGACCCTGTTTCGGATAACGCAACTCATCTTTCGTCTTCGAATGCGACCAGGAGACCGAGCCGCCCAGCTCCCATGACCAGTTCTCAGTACGCTTACGCCAGGTGACGGGCAACGCAAAGGAGACATACTCCTGCGGACTGTAGTAGCCACCTTGTCCCAGCGTGTAACCACTGAGATCTTTGTCGTAATGCCAAAGCATGTTAGAGACACCGACCGTCAGACGCTCGTTGTTCTCGTTGATCAGCTTGTAGTAATAGCCGGTCATCCAGCGGATGCGCCAGTTATCTTCCACATTTTTACCGGTCAGGCTGTCCATGTTCAGGCTCGACCAGATACCGTTCGCCTCGCCTTTGTCATAGCTTACGCTCACACCGCCGCCGGTCGAACGGACGCCGCCCCAGGTGGTGTTGGTATTGGTATCTTTTTGCCCGGCGAAGGCCAGCACAGAACTGGAGATAGGACGACGGTGCGCGTTCAGGGTGTAGCCAATCGGCCCCAGGTCATTGCTGTAGCTCACGCCACCGACCACATCCACCACGTCGAAGCCCATTGGCGTCGTACCCAGATCCCACGCCCAGGTTTTATTCTGCCAGCCCACGGCCACGCTAGCACCGTTCGCTGACTGGTTCGTGTTGCCGCTACATGGCGTTTCGGCACAGGTACCCCATTTCGGATCGTAGGTGCCGTTATTGGTGGCAAACGAGCCAGTGTCCATATTGACCAGATCGCTTCGGAAGAACATGCGTCCATCCGACAATGGCGCGTCGACCTGCAGCATCGTGGTATGCGCTTTCAGGTCGGAATAGCCACCGGTGCCGCTGGAGCCCCAGTAGTCGTGTTGCAGCGTGACGTTCACATCCTGCTGGCGATACAAATCACCGGCATCGCTGCGCACGCCGCGCTTCAGCCAGTCGTCTTTTTCATCATTTCGCGTCAGGCGGGTGAAGCTGTCGTTATCCGCCGGGCGAGTTGACG
>Ga0256883_1000383_pt1 | contig 13593 bp, 2 predicted proteins | sample MC6MC0491MT_FD_186337 | JGI IMG/M metagenome (GOLD analysis project Ga0256883, IMG submission 186337) | Metatranscriptome of enriched soil aggregate microbial communities from Iowa State University, Ames, United States - MC6-MC0491-MT... | ecosystem: Environmental > Terrestrial > Soil >...
AATAGATATAGCTCGTTTATGTGGGGGTAAGATGGCATGCTGGCAGTGTCCCGGGCACCCCGGTGACGGCGCGGGCAAACGCGCGCGCGAAAGGGGAGGCGGCACGCACCAAGCGCACTTCTTTCTTGGTCTCCGACTCCGGCGCCGGTACGGTGCCGTGCGCGCGTGAGTGTGTGAGGGTTCGTTCAACGAGCTGCAAAGTGAAACTGCGGCGAGAAGAGCCAGAGGGTGGACGGCCGAAAGAGGACGGTTGGACGAGCGCGGATGTCAGTGCAGTGCAGCCTGCTAGCTGTTTCGGGTGGTGCGACGGAAAGGCGGATGCAGGCGGCGGCGGGACAACGCCGCTGCCTTGCAAGCGCCGGCAGGCACACAGGCCACACTCCCATGCACGGTACACGCGCGCACGTCGCACACGTCCGCGAACTTTGGCTTCTTCTGGTGAGGACACCATCGCCCTTCAGCAACACAGTGGGCGAGAAGTCCCGCGAGCAGGATCGCCGGCGCCGGAGCTGGAGGTAGGAAAGCGGGCGACTTTAGTGCTCGAGGGTGGCGACGTAGGCCTTGTAGGCCGCCTCGTCCATGAGGCCGATGAGGTCGTTCTCGCTGTTCATCGAGACCTGGATCATCCAGCCGTCGGTCTCGGCGGCGCTGTTGATCAGGGCAACGTTCTCGGAGAGCTGCTCGTTGACCTTGGTGACAACGCCGGTGACGGGGCTGTAGACATCGCTGGCAGTCTTGGTCGACTCGACGGCGCCAAAGGTGGAACCCTTGGTCACGGCGGTGCCCTCGGCGGGGAGGTCGCAGTAGACAAGGTCACCGAGGGCCTCCTGGGCAAAGTTGGAGATGCCAATGGTGCCGAACTTCTTGCAGTCGGAGACCTTGATGTACTCGTGCTCCTTGGTGTAGAACATCGACATGGCGCGGGCGCCAGTGGCGTTCACGAGGCCAGCGCGGACAGCAATGGACGCAGACTTCATCATGGTGCGGCGAAGAGCGAGCATGTCTCTGTGCGGAGCGGTGCGGCAAGATTGAAAGAGCAGGACATTTAAGACGAGTAAAAACACCACTAAACTCAGGCATACTATTAAACAGAACTGCTTGGTACGTTCGCTACACCGCTTGAATCGTCTTTCCGATCGCCCGTTGACGTCAAGAGCGAGTGGCGTGATTCAGTCAGCGACTGTGAGCAAAACTCCACAGCCCCAGTTCCCGCGCGCTCCGACTGCGCTGCTTGCACGTCTCCACGTTCATTTTGAATGTGGATAATATATTTCGGTGTGATTCTTGGTGAAATAAGGACAACTGTAATATAAATCTACAAGAAAACAGGAAGACGGTCATATTCGTTGTCGAACTGTGGTCGCGCGCACACCGTCCGTAGATCTTGTGCATCGCGCGCCGTAACAAGCAAATGAGGAGAGAGAGAATTGTAAAGCAAAAAAACAACAAAATCGAGACAAAGTGAGAAAGCATACAAGCATCTAGTGAACACATCAATGTTACACCCACAGGAGCGCCGCGAGCAGACTCGCCGCGAGGGCCGCTACCGCGGTAGCACGCGAGCCGGGCCCGGCACCGGCGGCGTTGGTGCTCACGGTGTTCGCGCAGTGCTGCGGCGGCACCGAGTAGCAGTACGGCCGCGTGAAGTCCGTCGTGACAATGGAGCGCGCGTGGCAGCTCAGGAACCGGTCGAACCCTGGCAGCGTGCTGGCCAGGCTGTCCTCCATGTCCTGCAGCGTCGCCTGCGTTGCATCGACGGAGCCCGGCGCGAGCCCGGCCGGTGGCGGCGCCACGGCCTGCATGCCGCCGTTCACGTTTAGCAGCGCCAGCAGCGGTGGGTGTGCGTTAATAGCACTGAGTGTCGCCGCTAGCCCGGCTGCGCCGGCCGCCGTCAGCGAGTTGGGCCGCACCAGAAATACGCTGCCGGGCGCTGCCGTGCGCGCCGTCACGGCTGCGCGCGCGAGTTGAGTAACGGACGCCACGCGGACAGTGGGCAGCAACTCGCACCAAGCCGGGCGAAGATCGCCGACGAGCACGCCGTTGACCTTGCTGGCCTTACCGAGCGGCGTCGTCGCGCCGCCGCCGCAGACGTTGTCGTAGGTTGTGTTGCGCACGAATGCGACCTGGCACGCGCGCTCGGCGAGCCCGCGCAGCGCGCCCTCCTCGCCGGCGTACCGGTTGTACCGCGAGCATGTGAGCACGGGCGACGTCGCCGAGACCGGCACCGAGACCACGGGCCCCGAGCCGGGGGCACTGACAGTGATAAATGACGAGTTGAATGTAGCAGGCCCGGTCTCGCTGAAACACAGGTCGCAGATACCCGCGTCACCGTCGTTGACCGGCGGTGCGCACATAGGACCGAAAAATCCGCGCATAGCGGCGATCAGCGGGCTGCCGCAGGCGTCGATGACGGACGCCGCCGTGTCTGCCGCGCTGCCGCTGGTTGTGGGCACGGTGAAGCCGGTGTCCGCGCTCTCTGCGCCGGCCCAGCCGAGCGCCATAAGAGAGGCTGCCGCACCAAAGGATCCGTGGCAGGCGCGGAGCCCGCGGAGGTCGGCGAACGACACCGACGCCGGGTTGCGCGGGAAGGGGCCCGGCACATCGAGGTCGGTGCTGTCAGTGGTGCGGTACAAGGCAACTGTGGACGTGATCTCGTCCTCAGCGTAGCTAAGCAAGGTCCCGCTGCTCGTCTGTGCGGCACCGAAACCACCGCCGGCACTGACGCTGCTGCTGGTGCTGGCATGAGGGGCCCATGCGCGAACGGCGTCACGCCGCATTGCCGCGATTCCTGCCTCCTCCGCAGCCGACACAGGCGCGGGCGCGGTGAAAGGTGCGGCGCGGGCCTCGGCAAGCGTGTCGGCGTAGGGCAGCGACCCTTCGAGCGCAAAGACCGTGAGCCCAAGCCGGAGCGCGGCGAGCACGGCGGTGCCGGAGTCTGTAGCGACAACGTCGACCGTGCCGCGGTACACATCCATGTACGATGCAGAGAGGGCCACGGCGCCGCTAGCGAGGCCTGCGCCCTCGCTGACGGTCTGGGGAAGAGCGGCCTCCATTGTGACCAGCGTGTTGGCCGTAGAGAGAAACTGGCCCAGCAGCAGCGATTGCGAGGCCGTCAACGACCGCGCGACGCCGAATCGAACCTTGTCCGCCGGGGTGCCGACGCGCGTATTCACGCACGACGATGGCGGGTACGTCCCGGCAGCCACATCTGTCGCGAAGACGCAATCACCAGCAGTCACGCACGCGACGGCTGCGGCAACGCCCGGCATGGTCCCGGCGCGCGTGTAGTAGCTACCGCGCGACATGTGCGTATACATTGCAAGCTGCATACCGGTGAAGGCATTCGCACCGAAGTTGGCGGAGCCGACCGCTGTGAGCGCACCGGCCGCGGTACCGTCCGGGGTCGTCATACCCGTCGCCAGCGCGTCGTACCGCTGCAGCAGCGGCAGGTAGGCGCCGTTGGACGCGCTCCAGAAGGACGTCAGCGCACGCTGCAGCTGCGCGGCCAGCGTCGCGCCGAACGAGTCGGTCCGCACGAGAAAGCCCGGGGACGGGAGCACCGGCGCAGGCTTCTGGGCGTCGGCGAAAAACTCCGCCAGAGGGATAATGTTGCGCCACGAGACGCCATTGGCGCACCAGGTCGGGGGCGTCATGCCGGCGCGCGGGCGGCACGCCTGGGCCAACGCCCCGCGCTCGGCGAACGCGACGTCACAGACGCCATCGAGAAGTCCGCGCAGCGCGCCGTCGGAGCCCGCGAAGGGGTTACGCGCGGAGCAGTCCTGCTGGCCGATCGACGGGCAGATGGAACAGCGGCCGACGGTGCCCGCCGTGCGCGGGGGCGCACAGGACCGGAAAAAGAGCCCGTCAACCATGGCTTGGTAGGGGCTATCGCAGCTCTCCGCGGGCCGTCCCGTTGGGTACGCGCTGTTGCCGCCGGCCTGCTGGAACGCCAAGTCAAGCCGCAGCGAGGCCGAGGAGAGCGTGCGGCCCCACTCGAGCACGGCGGTCGACGCAGCAGAGAGGAGCTCGCCGGCACAGACGCGGAAGCCCGCAAGCTGGTTCAGAGTCGTGAAACCCGACGCGCGGCGCACGAAGGCGACTGCTGTCGACTGCGGAGTCGCGTCCGGCGCGGCGGCATTGTCGGCGAGCGCCTCTGTGGCCTGCCCCAGTGCGGCGACAGAGAGGAACACGGCCCCCTGCTGGCGCCAGCCGAGATAGGCTGAGAATGCGTCCGCCCAGACGACGTCGGCAGTGTACGTCTGCAATGCGACGAGGGGCGACGACGAGACGCGGACTGCGCGCAGTGCGAGCGTCGACAAGGGCAGCGACGTACCCGGTGTGACAACCGAGTCGAAGAAGGCCTGGTACTCGGCAAGCTGCGCGTCCGACGTGAGCTCCGGCACGCCGACGCGGATTTCGCCCTGGCGCACCGTGATCTGCAGCGATGTGGTCACCGAGCCGCCGGTGTTGCTGCCGGTTACGATATAGGTCACTGCGTCCTGTGAGCGGCGCGGAGTGCCTGAAATGACGCCGCTCGTGGCATCAATGCGCAGCCCCGTCGGCAGCGCAGGGCTCACGGTGTACTGCGTGATGGGGCCGCCAGAGGGGTCCACCGTCGGCTGCAGCGCCGTGATGGTAACACCGGTGCGGTACGTTGCAGCCGGCACCACCGTCTGTGCCGCAATCAGAGGCTCACCCTTCTCCTCGTCGCTGGTCATCCCGTAACTTAGGCCGCCCGCGACGGCAAAGGCGCGCGTTGAGTCTGCGGCGTGCGCGCGTGCCATCAGGGTCACCAGAGACGCCTGGGGGTACTCACCGCCGCTCAGGGGGCTGTCGCCGCCGCCGCCGTCGCTGCCGCTGCTGCTGCCGGTGAGGGGCGTAACAGAAAAGGCACTAGTACGGAAGCCGCTCACAGTCGCGGCGGGGGCCACGAGAGGAGCGGCACCCTCGGCGACGGCAGCAACGTTCGCAGCCGCAGTAGCCGCAGCGGCCAAGGCGGCGGTGGGGACCGGATCGAGAGGCGCCACGAGCCCTGTCGCGTCGGCCGGCAGAACGTAAGTGAAACCGGCGGGCGGCTTATCTAATATAGTGATGTTGACTGTCTGTGTGTAGGTGCCGCCACCGTTGCGGCATACTACTGTGAATTGCACACGCGTACGCGCGGCGGTCGGGTGACCGCGGAACGTGCCCGAGGTCGTGTCGAACGTGATCCCGGGAGCGAGGGCCGTGGCCGCCGGCGGGGAGAGCGCGCAGGAACGGATGGGCCCCGCGGTGGGCATCGGGAGCGCGATCGGGTAGTTTGACTGCATGCGTGTGCCATCGCCCACCGCAGTGTACTCGGGGAAGCGGTAAGTGAACGAAGGCGGGGTCTCGGTGGTGAAGTCCCACGAATTGGCAGTAATTCCTGCGAAGAAGTTGCCTGCGAGGTCCACGACAGCATAAGGGTCAACGACAACGTAGACATGCGTCGACGCCGGCAGCGACCACGGCGGCCATACGTCCAGCGTCGCCGCCGCCGGCTGCTCAACGTTGGCCGCCACCGTGAGATCGATCAGAGACAATAGCTCGTTGTCTGCACTGCGGAACACACGGAAGAACCGGTTCGTGCTGTTGACGCTGGCCGTCGACGCCAGCCCGGGCTGCGCGGCGCGCGCTTCTTTGTCCGTCGCCGGCCGCACAGCCTCGGTGAACGTCACGACCAGAGACGTCGAGATGTCGACCTGCGTCGCGCCAACCACGGGGGAGAGCGTTAGCGACTGCGGCGGCGTAAAGTCGCCTACAGTGAAGTTCCAGCCCGGGTGCGCGAGGGCCACGCCGGTGCCAAAGCCCCTGAAAGAGTTGCCGGCGGCGTCTGCGAAGGCGAATACCGTGGGCCCGGCCGAGACAGTCACGCGCACCACAGTCATCTCGGTCAGCGTCGTCGACACCTGCACCGTGACCTTTGTCGTGCCGCCGCCGGTGACCGCGGAGGTATCGCCGAGCGAGATCTGCGCCAGGGTAGTGCCAGCGGCGCCCGTGCCTGTGACCGAAGTTACGGTCAGCGTAGCGGCGGTGTTGATCGTCACGGGCTCGTCGAATGTCATTACCAGCGCCGGCTGTTGCGGCGCGTTGAGCGCGCCGACGACTGGGGAGAGCGACACGATCTGCGGTGGCGTGAGGTCAACGGTCGTGAACGACCACGGGTCGCACGTCGAGATGGCCTCGAAGGCGTTGCCCGCAGCGTCGCGCACGGCGCCGGCGTCGATAAGCACGCAGAAGAGCGTGCTGTCGGGCAGCGGCGCGTTGCTGTATGCCGCTGAGATCAGCAGCACCTGTAGCGTCGCAGTCCCGTATCCCGTCGCCGCAGCGGCGGCGATCGCACGCAGAACGACCTGGTCACGCTGCCGGACCACACGGAAGTAAGCGCCTACGGCGCCCGTGGCAAAGACAGGCTCCGTGAAAGTGGCCGTGAGGTTTGTGTTGATGGCAACCTGTGTGGCGCCGTTGGCTGGTACCGGCGTAAGCAGCCGCGGCGGCGTGAAGTCGCCTGTCGTGAAGGCCCAGTCACCTGTGCTGGCGTAACCCGCCCACGCGTTGCCGGCAAGATCACTAACGCACGTAGCGTCGGCGAGCACGTAGTAGGCTGTGATGTCGACGAGGCGCACAGAGAGCGCAAACCCCAACGTCGCGGTGCCATGGCCAGAAACGCGTGTACCAGCGACGCCTGCCGCGGTGCACGGAACGGTGTCGACGAGGGTGTTGTCGCCGGAGAGGTAGAAGCGCATCGTGCCCGTCGCCGTCGCCGAGACAGTGACGCGTTCAGAGAAGGTGAGGTAGTAGGAGCCGGTGACAGGGGCAGTCGTAGAGCCCGAGGCAGGAGCCTGGGTGACCACAAACGGCGGCGTGGTATCCACGGTCGTGAAGTACCACTGCCCGGCAGTCAGGCCGCCAAAGGCGTTGCCGTGCGAGTCACGCCACGCGCCCGGGGTCACGACGACCGTGAGCACGGCGCTGTCGGGCCACGGCGAGCCGTTAGTGACGGCGATCTCGGTGGTGCCGCTGCCCGTGACGGCGGCCGAGGGCACGGGGAAGGTCGCCACCACGGCGCCGGTGCCGTTGAGCTGCACGCGCACCGTCCCAGGCGACGCGCCGTCCACGACGATCTTGTCGAATGTAAGCCGCAGCACGGCAGTGAGCGGCACGGCGGTCGCGTTAACCGCGGGCGTGTACGTCACGACGGCGGGTGGCGTGAAGAAACCCGTCGTGAAGGCCCACGCCGTTGGCGTCAGGAAGCCTGGGAAGTAGTTGTTTGAAGCATCGCTGACGCTCGTTGCCGGCAGGGAAACGTAGTACGCCGTGCCCTCGAGCAGCGGTGCGGGTAGAGGGACGGTCAACGTCGGCGAGCCGGCACCGGTGACGGGCGTCGTCGCCGTTGCCAGAGAGATGGTCGCCGCGGCAGCGCCCGTAGAGGCGCGCCGAATAATGAGCGAGCCGCCGTGTAAGTAGACGGACTCATCGAATGTAAGTACTAGCGCGGACGTGGTGGAGGCGACCAGTTCGCCGTTAGCCGGCGTGAGGACCACGATCGCCGGCGGCGTGTTGTCGCGCACCGTCCAGTACCAGACAGTTTTGGCTGCGACGCCGGCGAAGGCGTTGCCGCCAAGGTCGGCGACGGCGGCCGCCGAGACGAGCACGTAGTACCGTGTGAGATCCGCGAGACTCACTGTCGTCAGCACGCGCAGTTGCGTGCCCGACGACGTGGCGGACGATGCGGCGCCAATGAGCTCCACGGCGCTGCCGGCGACAGGGAATGACTCGATGAGAGTGTCATCGCTGTCACGGTAGATGCTAATCACAGGCCCCGTCGTCGGGTCCGCGTCAGTGGTTTTGACAACCTGTTCCGAAAAAGTCAGCGTCAGCAGTGGGAGTGAGCTCACGGTCGTGGCAGCGACGGCCGGGGAGACGTTGGTCAATGTCGGAGGTGTAAAGTCGCCGGTGCGGAAGCGCCAGGCCTGAGTCGTTAACAGCCCCGGGAAAGCGTTGCCTGACAGGTCTTTAATGGCGTTAGCCGAGACAGTGATGTAGTACTCAGTCTGTTGCGCCAGCGCCGGGTGAGCGATGCTCAGCGTGTCGCTGGTCAGCGTGCCCGTCGACAGCGTCACCTGCGCAGACGGCAGCGCATACGTCGCGACGACTACCGGTGTGGACGAGCCCGCCACAACGCGGTTCACGACGATCGTGCCGGTACCGGTGAGCGCGACGGATTCGCCAAAGATAAGCCGCGCAGGCCCGGCGAGCGCCGCGTTGGTCGCGCCCACGGCCGGGGAGTACGTCAGCACGCTCGGCGGCGTGAAGTCGCCTGTGGTAAAAGGCCAGCGCGTCTTGACCGCAATGCCAGCGAACCAGTTGGCAGCCAGGTCGCTGAACGCGTTCGCTTCAATCAGCACGTAGAACTTGGTCGAGTCCGCCAGAGTGATTCCGGGGTTAACGTCGACGGTGTGGGTGCCTCCAAAGGTAGTCTGCGTGACAGACGAGCTGTCGGCCCGGATCTGGACGACCTGCGTATCGTCTGAATCGCGCATGAGACGCACATAGCCGGTGCCGTAGGTCACAGGCTCGTTAAAGACAATGACAAGGTGCGTGGTGACACTGTTGTTGATCGAATTCTCAACCGGGGACACGGAGATGATGACCGGCGGGTCCGTATCCACCGTGGTGAAGTACCACTGGGACGCCGTCGTGGTGCCGGCGTAGGCGTTGCCGCTGTTGTCGGCGAAGGAGTCGCTCGAGATGAGCACGTACACACGCGTCGATGACGGCAGCGCCGCCGGTGGGGTGATAGCAATGTCCACGGAGCCTGACCCGGTGACGGCGGTGCTCGCAGCCCCGATCGTCTGCAAGAGTGAGTTGTCAGACGCGCGGTGGATGGCAATCGTGCCCGTCGAAGCAGGGTCGACGCGGACAATCTCGTTAAAGCGGATGTTCAGAGTTGCGGCGACAGCCACGCCGGTCGCGCCGACGGCCGGCGTGAAGGCGGCCACCAGCGGCGGCGTCGTGTCGATTGTTGTAAAAAACCACACTGCTGGGTCCGAGATGCCGGCAAAGGGGCGCGAGAGGGAATCTTCGAACGCGCCTGCGGTTACGAGCACGTAGAGCTCCACCAGCTCCGGCAGCGGCGTCGCCGGCGTGAGCGTGATTGTTGCCGTGCCGCTGCCGGCAACCTGCGTCGCCGACGCCACGTCAATGCGCTGCACGAGCGTACCGGCGTTGGCGCCGCTGCCGCCGTAGAAGACCGACACAAAGTAGGTGTTGGCGGTCATCCGCGGGCGAACAGCCTTGGAGAAGGTCATCCTGAGCACTGAGCTCTTGGGGACGTTAACAGCGCCGGGGACCGGGAACAACGCTGTGTAGAACGGCGGGGTTTGGTCACCTGTGGTGAAGGTCCACGTCGTCGGCGCGGTCACGCCGGCGAAGGCGTTGCCGCTGAGGTCGAGCACGGTGCCGGCTGAGATGAGGACCGAGTACTGGGTGAGATCGACCAGGGCAACGGTGCGCGGGACCGTGATTGTAACTGTACCCCAACCTGTCACTGCTGCGGTGGCGAGGTTGATGGTCTCGATAACGGAGCTGTCGCTGCGGAGCACGACGCGCAGCGTGCCCGCCGCGGCCGGGCCGGCGTTGACGGGTTCGTTGAACGTGATTACAAGCGGGTCTAGCAGCGCAACGCCCGTAGAGGCGTTGGCAGGTACTGTCGACACAATTAGCGGCGGCGTCGTGTCGACGGTGAGGAACGTCCACCCGGTGCTGGAAAGGATGCCAGAGTGGTAGTTGTTGGACGCGTCACGGAAGACTGTGGAGCCGAAATTGACGTAGTAACGCGTCGCCTCGGCCAGGTCCGCGGTGAGGCCAATGGGGAACGACAGGATCTGAGTGCCAGAACCGTCCACGGTCGCCGTTGCGATATTGACTGAGGCAACGACGGTCGCGTCTGAGGCGCGGCGCAGGTATACGGTACCCGAGCCGACGAAAACGGGTTCATCGAACGTGATGACGTAAGTGCGTGTCGACACAGGGACGTTCACGCCGTTGAGCGCGGGCACGGCGGATGTGATGACGGGAGCTGCGTCATCGCGCGTCGTGAACGTCCATCCTGTCGCCACAGAAATGCCGGCGAAGGCGTTGCCAGCGATGTCGGTGAACGCGTTGGCAGCAATGAGGATGTGGACTTTGGTGGTGGACGGCAGCGGCGTCGGGGGCTGCACCGTGAGGGTGCTGGTGCCGCCGCCGCCAAACGTCCGAGCCTCGAGCGTGTACAGCAGGGTGTTGTCTGACGAGCGGTACACTGACACCAGACCGGCGCCAGCGTTGGCAGCCGCCTGCAAGACAGGTTCTGAAAAAATAAGCGTGAGGCGCGTGGCCGTGGGGACATTTGTGGACAGCGACGCGGGGTCCGTTGCGATGAGCGTCGGCGGCGTCGCGTCCGCCGTGCGGAAGCGCCAGGTGTTGTTGCCCGTGAATCCAGCGAAGACGTTGCCGGACGGGTCCGCGACGGCGGTTGCCGGGATCGTGATGTAGTACCACGTGTCGCCGGGCAGTGAAATGGATGGGTGCAGCGTGAGAGTCGTGGAGTCGCTGCCGGATACGCGGGCCGAGTTAGTGACGTCAAACGACTCGATTACCGCCGCGTCGGAGAGACGGTAGAGCTCAATGACGCCCGTTCCGACGTACACAGTCTCGTTGAAGGTGATGGCCGGCGTGACAGTGACGGGGACGCCCGTGGCGAGATGCGCGGGGGCCAGCGTGGCGACCGAGGGCGGCGCCCAGTCGCCTGTCACCCAATGCCAGTCGCTCGGCTGCAGGTACCCGGCAAAGAAGTTGGGCGTCGTCGCGAGATCCGCGATTGCGTTGGCGGTGATACGTGCGTACACGGCGGTGTTGGTCGGCAGCGGCGTCGTCGACATGGCGACGCTTAGCGTGTACGTCCCGCTGCCGGTGATCACCGGCGACGTGATGACAAAGGACCGCAGCTGCGAGTTGTCCGAGGCGCGATAGATGCTCAACGTGCCGCCACCAGACTGCGTCCGTACGGGCTCGTTGAACGTCAGCACCAGCGTCGAGTTTGGGTACGCACCCTTAGACGCGTTAAGCGGTGTAAGGGCCTCGATGAGTGGCGGGAGTGTGTCGATTGTGGTGAAGTTCCACTGCCCAAATGCCGAGTAACCAGCAAAGCGGTTCGCGTTGGCGGTCGTGTCGACGAACGAGCCCTCTGTGATGAGCACAGCAATGATCGTGTCCGTGGGCAGCTGCGCTGGCGGCGTGATGGTCACCGTCGCGGAGCTTGCCGCGCTAACGGCCGTCGTGTCGGTTGCGCTGATCGTGTGCAGCAACTGGGCCTGTGCGATGTCCGCTTTCCACGATTCGTACACTGCGGGCACGCCCCAGATGGCGATAGAGCCGCCGGCGTTGGCGACAACGGGCTTGTTGAAGAGCAGCGAAAACACCTGCGCGCGCGGCACCTCGCGCGCCAGCAGCGCCGGTGTAAGGCTGAGGACCGTGGGCAGTAGGTAGTCGCCGGTGGTGAAGGCCCAAGTGACGCCCGACGAGAGGCCGACGCCAATAAAGGCGTTGCCGGCTACATCGGCGAACGTCTGCGGCGGAATCTCGACAAACACGCGGGTAAGCGAGGGCAGAGTGATGTGGGGGATGCTCACAGAGGTCGTGCCGTTGCCCGTGAGCGTCGCCGTGGTGGTGCTCGTCGTCGACAGCAGCAGGCTGTCGTTGAAGCGCCGGATCACGACGTTTTGCCCTGTGCGGATGACAACGGCTTCGTTGAACGTTAGCCCCAGATCGGCGACCGGGTCAGCGTTGACGGCGTTGAACGCGGGGACGTAAACAATGACCTGCGGCGGCGTAAAGTCGCCGGTGCGGAAACTCCAATCCGCTTTGCTGAGCAGACCAGGGAAGGCGTTAGCCGAGAAATCGAGAATGGAGTTACTCGGTAGAAGGATGTAGATTTGCGTTGAGTCTGGCAGCAAGCCGGGCGGCGTGATGCGCAGGATTGCGCTGCCCCAGCCCTGGACGGACGACGTCGCCAGCGGGATCGTCTGCAGAATCGCATCCGAATCGTAGGAGCGGATCGTGATGGAGCCAGCCGACGACGAGCGAACGACGGGCTCATTGAAGACGACAATTAAGTCACCGAGCAGGGGCGCGTTGGTGGCACCGTTGGCTGGCGTCAGCGTCGATACTTGCGGCGGCGAGACGTCAACGGTGGTAAACGTCCAGTCCGTGCCCGAGGTACCCAGAAAGAAGTTACCGTTACTGTCGCGCACGGCCGTGGCGGGGATGTCAACGGCGAGGCGTGTGCCATCCGGCAGCGCCGCTGTTGGCGTCATCGTCACGGTGGCTGTGCCCCAGCCCGTGAAGGAGCCGGACGCGACAAGCAGAGTCTGCACGGCCGAGTTATCTGAGACGCGGCGCAACGTGACGGAGCCGGTGCCGGCGAGGACAATCTCGTTGAAGGTGAGAGAAAACACCTGTGTCAACGGCACATTAGTCGCGAGATTCTGTGGGATGCGCGCTGACAACAGCGGGGACGTGTAGTCGCCCGTGGTGAATCCCCACGCAGGGCCCGTCGTCGGATCATAGAGGTTACCTGAGGTATCGGTGATGCACAAAGCGGGGATGTCGACAGTGACAGCCGTCATGTCGGGCAGCGCCGAGGAGCACTGTAGCGACAGCGTCGCCGTGCCTCCGCCCTGAAACGATGCACCGGCTGAGCAGGCAATGGCGCAGACAATGAGCGAGTCCGACTGACGCAGGACACGGATCTGTGCCGTCGATGACGTCATCGCGCGTACGGGCTCGTTGAAGGTCATCGTGAGCGGCAGCCGGCCGTCGACGTTGGTCGCCGCGTTGGCCGGCACCACAGCGGTAACGGTGGGCGGCGTGTGGTCGGCTGTGGTCCACCGCCATGTGCTCGAGGCGGAGATACCCGCGTAGTTCTGGCCGGTGGTGACGCCCGTGAAGCAGTTGGCGGCGACGGTGACGTAGTAGGTGACCTTTTCAGCGCGCGCCGCCGCCGGAGTGATTGTGATGAGAGAGCCGCCGGAGCCGGCGACGTGGAGCGAGTCGTCGCACGGAATCGTCTCGAAGATGTTGTTAGACGACGCAATGAAAATGGTGATAGCGCCGCCGCCGGCGACTGGCGTGACACGTTCGTTGAAGCTCATGGACAGCGGTTCCTCGAGGCCAACGCCGGTGACGCCGTTGACGGGGGAGAGCAGCACTACTGTCGGAGCCGCCGCAGCGAGTACTGAAAAAAGTGAGAGCAGGCAGATAAGCGGCAAAAGCGCGGCGGGCGAGCATGGGGAGCTGGGCGCGCGCGAGGGCGGGGGGGCGTGGGGCCGGGGCAGCAGCGCCCGTGCGAGTCGGGACAGCATCGGCGGCGTTGAAGCCTCTCGGCACGCACAGGAAAACAAAGGAGATGCGAGGAGCTGCAAATGCTCACAGGCGAGAAAGTAAAGGCGGAAAAGTGCCGCGGGTGCGGCCGACTGAAGAAAAGCCAGGCAGGCTGAGGGGTCGCTGTGTTTGGAGGACCACGCCTACCGGGTA
>Ga0256883_1000386_pt1 | contig 13574 bp, 10 predicted proteins | sample MC6MC0491MT_FD_186337 | JGI IMG/M metagenome (GOLD analysis project Ga0256883, IMG submission 186337) | Metatranscriptome of enriched soil aggregate microbial communities from Iowa State University, Ames, United States - MC6-MC0491-MT... | ecosystem: Environmental > Terrestrial > Soil >...
GACACTCCATCACCTCGAAACGATTGGCAGGCACAAGAATGGCGCGGCTCGGCTCATCCATACGGTGATTGGCGCGACCGATACGCTGCGCAAGACGGCTCGCCCCCTTTGGCGCACCGACATGAATGACCAGATCGACGTCGCCCCAGTCGATGCCGAGATCAAGCGTCGAGGTGGCAACCACGGCACGCAATGCGTTGGCAGCCATCGCCTGTTCCACCTTGCGGCGCTGGCTGGCATCAAGCGAGCCATGATGCAGGGCGATTGGCAACGTATCCTCGTTGACGCGCCAGAGCTCCTGAAACAGCATCTCTGCCTGACTGCGCGTATTGACGAACAGCAGCGTCGTGCGATGGGCACGGACCGCCTCATAAATATCCGGGATGGCATAGCGGGAGGAATGTCCCGCCCACGGCACCCGCTCCTCTGAATCGAGAATGGTAATTTCAGGCTTGGCACCACCATCAACCGTGACCAGACCGGATTTCGGCTCTGTGCCATCCTGTTCGACCAACCAGCGACGCAATTCGTCAGGCTGCGCCACAGTTGCCGACAATCCAATGGTTTGCAATTGTGGTTGCAGACGGCGCAAACGCGCAAGCCCCAGCGCCAGCAAATGACCGCGTTTGGAAATGACCAGCGAGTGCAGCTCATCCAGCACGACATAACGTAAGCCCTCGAAAAACTGATCTGCCCCTTTTGAGGCAATCAGAAGTGCAAGCTGTTCCGGCGTCGTCAGCAGAATGTCAGGCGGCACAAGCTTCTGGCGCTGACGCTTATGTGCAGGTGTATCGCCAGTCCGGGTCTCAATCGTAATGTCGAGCCCCATTTCCTCGACAGGTATGGTCAAATTTCGATGAATATCGACCGCAAGTGCCTTTAGCGGCGAAATATACAAAGTGTGAACACCTTGTTTTGTTTTAGGCGCAACCCTGGACGGAGAACCGGTTCCCACTTTATTACGCATTCGCTCCAGATCGACCAACGCAGGCAGAAAACCTGCGAGTGTTTTACCAGCACCTGTGGGCGCGATCAGCAGCGTGGACTGCCCCTGTTCAGCGCGCGCAAGCAGCTCCAGCTGATGGGCGCGCGGCGACCAGCCCTTTTCTGCAAACCATTTTACAAAACGGTCTGGCAGATGAAAGGCAGCGGTCTCAGAAGTGGGTGTCAGGTTCAGCGTCACACACCCAATCTAATGCGGGCAAGGGTCATCGCCAAGATGTTTGTTCACTTTTGTTCTCATTTTGTCGGCAGTTCACTTTACGCACTCTTTCCAGCAGGAAGTTGCTGACCTATCTAGTAAATCATGCGTTTTGACGAGTTGCTGCGTTCCACACCCAAAGGTCTTTACTGCCCGCCCGGCGATTTTTACATTGATCCGGTGCGGCCTGTTGATCGCGCGCTGATCACCCACGGACATTCCGATCATGCACGCGCCGGACATGCCCATGTTCTTGCGACGCAACAGACACTCGACATCATGGCTATCCGCTATGGTGCAGATTTTGCAGGCAGCACACAAACCGCTGATTTAAGCGCGGTGCTGAATGTAAACGGTGTCACTGTCAGCTTCCACCCGGCAGGCCATGTGCTTGGTTCGGCGCAAATTGCAGTCGAAAACGACGGCACACGAATTGTCGCGTCAGGTGATTACAAACGTGCCGCCGATCCGACCTGTACGCCCTTTGAGCCTGTTGCCTGTGATGTGTTCATCACCGAAGCGACCTTTGCGCTTCCGGTATTTCGCCATCCCGAAGCGGGTCATGAAATCGCGACTTTGCTGAAATCACTCACACAGTTTTCTGAACGCGCGCATCTGGTAGGTGCTTACTCGCTCGGCAAAGCCCAGAGGGTTATCAAGCTCATTCGCGATGCAGGCTATGACGAGCCGATCTATATTCACGGCGGCCTGCAAAAGCTTTGCGATTATTATCAGACCCAGGGCATCGATCTTGGTCCGCTGGAGCCTGCAACGCTTGAACGTGGTGAAGCCTCGCCCGATTTTGCTGGAAAGCTCGTGGTTGGGCCGCCCTCGGCCTTTTCCGACCGCTGGGCACGGCGTTTTCCCGACCCATTGCCCGCCTTTGCATCTGGCTGGATGCGTATCCGTCAGCGCGCAAAACAACGCGGTGTCGAGTTGCCACTCATCATATCTGATCACTGCGACTGGGATGAGCTGACCGCAACGATCAGCGAGATAAAACCTGCGGAAGTCTGGGTGACGCATGGGCGTGAAGAAGCACTCGTGCGTTGGTGCGAGCTGCAAAACATCCCCGCGCGCCCGCTCCATCTCGTCGGCTATGAGGATGAGGGCGATTGATGCGTGCTTTCGCTGAACTTCTCGACCGCCTTGTCCTCACACCGCAGCGCAATGGCAAATTGCGGCTGCTGGTCGATTATTTCCGTACAACACCCGATCCAGATCGTGGCCTTGCACTTGCCGCCATCACCCGTGATCTGGAATTGCAAAGCGTCAAGCCTGCCATGCTGCGGGCGCTGATTGCCGAGCGCAGTGATCCGACGCTTTTCGCCTATTCCTATGATTATGTCGGTGATCTTGCCGAAACGATTTCGCTGATCTGGCCCGGCCCGAACGAAACCCCGGCGGGTGCAAACCTGCCGCTCAGCGTCGTCGTGCATGAACTGCAAAACGCCTCGCGCCGTGAGGGGCCGTTGCTCGTGGCTGGCTGGCTCGACCTGCTTGGGATATCAGAGCGCTATGCTCTTTTCAAACTTGTCACAGGCGGCTTGCGTATCGGCGTTTCCGCTCGTCTAGCCAAACAGGCACTGGCAGATTTTGGTGGCGTGGATGTCGTGGAAATCGAAGAACTTTGGCACGGACAGACGCAACCCTTCAAAGCGCTGTTTGCATGGCTTGAGGGCCATGGCCCCAAGCCTGCTGCCACTGCCGACGCACCATTCCGGCCCGTCATGCTTGCCACGGCACTGGATGAGGCCGAAATTCCAGCACTTGATCCATCAGCCTATAGTGCCGAATGGAAATGGGACGGTATTCGTGTGCAGGCCGTTGCAGAAAATGGCGTGCGGCGGCTTTATTCGCGCACTGGCGATGATATTTCCGGCACTTTTCCCGATGTGTTGGAGGCCATGGATTTCGAAGGCTCGATTGATGGCGAATTGCTGGTAGGCCACCACGGCGAAACGGGCATCGAAACCGCAACCTTTTCTGATTTGCAGCAGCGGCTTAATCGCAAAACGGTGACGGCCAAACAGTTGCGCGAATATCCGGCCTTCATCCGCGCATACGACCTTCTGCACGATGGCACGCAGCAGTCAGGCGAAGATTTGCGGTCGCTACCCTTCTCGGAACGACGAGCGCGGCTCGCTCAATTCGTCGAAAAGCTCGACAAGCGCCGGTTTGATTTGTCGCCAGTCCTTCAGTTTTCAGACTTCGACGAGCTCGCGAAATTGCGTCTTAACCCTCCACATCCGGTGATCGAAGGCCTTATGCTTAAACGGCATGACAGCGCCTATGTGCCGGGGCGCCCGAAAGGGCCATGGTTCAAATGGAAACGCGATCCGTTCACAGTGGATGCGGTGGTGGTCTATGCACAGCGTGGTCACGGCAAACGCTCAAGCTACTATTCGGACTTCACTTTCGCGGTCTGGACCGGCCCCGAAGAAGACCCCATGCTCGTACCCGTCGGAAAGGCCTATTTCGGTTTTACCGACGAGGAATTGAAGCTTCTCGACAAATTCGTGCGCGAAAACACGATTGAGCGTTTTGGTCCGGTGCGTTCCGTTCGCGCGGAGCCGGATCATGGATTGGTCGTGGAGGTTGCCTTTGAAGGGCTCAACCGCTCAACCCGACACAAATCCGGTGTGGCAATGCGCTTTCCCCGCTTCTCACGACTGCGCTGGGACAAGCCGCCCCGCGAAGCAGACCGGCTTGAAACACTGGAAAAACTGCTAAGCTAATTATTCGGCAACCGCAGTCGTGACGCGGATTGCGTAAATATCCACGGCCTTGCCGGAACCGCTCAGATCGGAATTGATCGTGATCTTACCTGCACGCCCAGCTGATTGACCTGCCTGAAACTCCTGATCAAACAGGAAATCACTGACAGAATCGCGGACATCATAGCGTCTGCGGCCACAATCCCCGAGACCCGCGAAATCGCAATTGACCGACATCTGTGCGGTTTTGCCATCATCACTGCGCGCAACAATGTCGAAAGTCGCTTTCTTGCCAGCAAGCTGATTAAGAACGCCCTCACCGACATCAAAGGTCACACTGTCGTTTGCACCCGAAGTCTGAACCCGCGCGAAACTGTTGGTGCCCTCGCGCTTGATCTCAGCTGTTGCGCGGCCCTGAACAGACATGCGTGTCGCATCCGCAGGCGTGAAAATGTTGATCCAGGTGCGCCCTTCCGGGTCTTCGCCTTCCTTGATCGGTGCCATGCTGTTATCGGTCAAAAGCGGGCTCGAGCCGTTACCCCGCGTGAAATCTGCAAAGCTGTTGTAGAGCGAAAATCCAATCAGCCCCAGAATGACGATAACCATAACCGGGATACCGACACTTACAAGCGGCGAACGCTTCTTCTTCTTGCGATCCTTGCGCGAAACGCCCGCTTCATAGCCGAGATCGGCCGAAGCTCGCTTGCCCTTCCTGGAAGAGGTTCGGATATCTGCGGTATCGAGCGCAGGCCCGGCTTGATAGACATCATCGCCCAGAAGCGGATCAGACGAAGATGGGGCATCCAGACTAGGTTCCTGCCGAGACGCGGACTGCCCTGTTTTGAACTCAGCTTCAATATCGGAAATCGCGTCTTTGATTTTCTGGCGACGCTGCTTTTTCTGTTCTTCACTCAGTGCAGTATTTGTCGTCAGCGCGCGTTCATGCGCCCCCCACGCGGCCTCGTAGATACGCTGGCGGGTAGCTGGATTATGTGCATCTGCCTTTGCAAATGCATTTCTGATTGCGCGTTCGATACTTTCCAAAGGGCCGCTCTTCCTTGGTTTCCGTATTCTGTCTGGGTCTTTCGGACACAGATGCTTACATGAGCCTCAGCGAAATTAACGTCTGAATCAAGGCATTTAGCTGTTTGAACCGCATTTTGGCTAGACTTAGGAACTGTCAAAGTTACCAAATCTTAACTTTAACCGTGATTTTCCCCCGACCTTTGACTGCGAGACCGGTTCAGACATTTATTTTTCCGTCTGATTCTCTCCTAATTTTCATGTTGCCGTCGGCAAAAGCCATGTTAAAACTATTACGTTTACGGAAACGTCAATTTTGTGGAGGATGAAATGGCATTGCCGGATATTCTGAAAAACAGGCTGCGCATTCCCGTGGTCGGAGCGCCACTGTTTATCATTTCCAATCCGGCATTGGTGCTTGCACAATGCAAAGCAGGCGTCGTCGGCTCGTTTCCCGCATTGAACGCACGCCCCGAAGCCCAGCTTGACGAATGGCTGGCTGAAATCACCGAAGACCTGGCCGCCCATGATGCGAAAAATCCAGATCGTCCGGCTGCACCTTTTGCGGTCAACCAGATCGTACACCGCTCCAACAAGCGGCTCGAACATGACCTTGGCCTTTGCGTGAAATACAAGGTGCCGATCGTCATCTCGTCGCTTGGCGCGGTGCCAGAAGTCAATGCAGCAATCCATTCCTATGGCGGCATCGTGCTTCACGATGTCATCAACAACCGCCACGCCAATTCCGCAATCCGTAAAGGCGCAGACGGTCTTATCGCTGTCGCCGCTGGCGCAGGCGGACATGCAGGCGCACTCTCTCCTTTCGCACTCGTTCAGGAAATCCGCGAATGGTTCGATGGGCCGCTGCTGCTTTCAGGCGCGATTGCCAATGGCGGCGCAATTCTTGCCGCGCAAGCGATGGGAGCGGACCTCGCTTATATTGGCTCTCCCTTCATCGCGACCACAGAAGCCCGTGCATCTGACGGCTATAAGCAGATGATTGTGGACTCCAATTCGTCCGACATTGTCTATTCCAACTATTTCACAGGCATTTCTGGCAACTACCTCAAACCATCAATTGCGGGCTCCGGCCTTGATCCTGACAATCTTCCAGAAGCCGATCCATCGAAAATGGATTTCGACAAAGCACATCAGGAAGGCGCCAAAGCCTGGAAAGACATCTGGGGCTGCGGACAAGGAATCGCGGCTGTGAAAGAAATCGCGCCTGCAGCCAAACTCGTCGACCGGCTCGAACGCGAATATGTTGCGGCTCGCAGCCGCATCTGCCAAGGCGCCTGACGCGCCTTGCCCCAAGATTGATGCACGGAGAGCGGATCATTTGAAAAGGTCTGAGACAAACATGCAGAATGTGCGTTTTGGACCTTGCTTTCCTTGATGCTATTGGTTATCAGCGCACCGTTCGGTCATAATTGATCGATATCCCTTCGGGGATTTGGAACGTTAGTTCCGGGCCGCTTTAGCTCAGTTGGTAGAGCACATCATTCGTAATGATGGGGTCAGCAGTTCGAGTCTGCTAAGCGGCACCATATTTCATAACAAAATCAATAACTTACGTATAAAAGATCGCATTCACCTTTGATGGTTAGCCTAGGTGTCGCCACAGAGTCACCATGTGATAAGCTACTGTGGCGCGGCGGCACCTTCTGGACAGACCAGCGTTAGCTTCTGGACAAAAAAAGAAAGCTAACGCTGGATAATCTAATCTTTGGCAGTGCCAATCCTAAAACCGGCAACCCCTTATTGTTTCGAAGCGCAAAGTCGACTGGATTTCTCTCTCAGCCGTTCAAGCGCGGTCGTCGTCGCTTCATTACCAGCCCAATCGTCATGTATCTCAAGGATGTCGATTGGATTGGTTGCGTGTTTGATCTCAACCTCTGTTTTAAAGCCAAGTCGGGGCGGAGAGTTAAAACGCTTGTGGCGCAGCTCTCCTGTCGCTTCCTCAATCCACCAAACTGTCGCGCCCTTATTCTTCATCCTGCTACTGGGTTTCCATTGGGTGTTGGAACAGGCGGATTTGTTGCATACGCTGTCGGATCAAAGATGCCGTCGCCATCCTTCTCTCCTGTTTTCGGAGTTTTCAGCCGCAAAGCCTTGTTGGCTTGAACGGCAGAATTTGCGTACGGTGTAGTCACAAGGCCGGAACAGCTAGCCTTATGAGCAATCGTGATTTGCGGGAGTGGCTTCCAGTCGAAGTTTTCGGAGAAGCGGACATGCGGCATATTTCCCTCCTTCACTCGACAGCAAAGAACGAGTCTGATCATATAGCGGCAAAGACTGGAGAAGCGCGGTTAGAGCAAAATTCAAACGCCCATCAGCCGCGCGCGTGTATCGATGATTGCAGAACAAAACGAAATTTTTGATGAGTTTCAGATTTCCCTGCTTGTCAGAAAGCATGGATGGTCAAATCTTGTTCTCAGCTTGCCGAACAGCACACATACTTCAGTTGTAACAGACGTATTTTCCGACATCGTCAACAATATTCTTACGTGCTGCGAAGCAGTCATCGACAATCATCAACATACTCAGCCGTTTTATGATGAGCCGGGTGGATCAGTCTGGAGATTGAATCCAGATCCAATCATGAGGCATCTTGTACGGGTCAGGATTTTTGATCTGCCGAACAAAGCCGGCGAATTCTCTGAGTCCGATCTAAATGAGCCGGTGTTTGATTTGCTCACAAAAAGGAAGCACTTGCTTCTCAACTTTATGATGGAGCTATTGAGGACCAAGCTGTTGTATGCGGATGCGTCATTTTACAAAGACCGGCAGGCCTTTCCGCATGATCGTTTTGAGACTGTTTGGAACAAATGGGCAAAAGCCAACATCGGCTGCCCATTCTCTCTGCCGCGCTGACTATTTATCCCCGCCAAACCCGGTATGCCGAGAGCAGCGCTCGAACATGTCTCGGCAAAACTGCGTCTCCGCTAGATGCCGTGTCAGGCTCGCAATTTTCGTAAAGGTCTGCACCGACAAGCAGAATGGCCGCCGAAATAGCGGCATTAATTACGATGCCTTCAGTAAGTGATGGCGTTTGACCCTTCGCTACGACCTCGCATTCATCTATCATCGGCTCAACAATACGGCGCGCAAACGTTTGGAGTACAAAACGCCTGCAGAAGTCTTTCGGCAAAAATTAATCGCGAACAGACATCGTTATGCGTAACCACAAACGGCAAAAGTCGCGCTTCAGCATGACCTCACAATACTAACTGCCGAACAAGAGCTTACAGTCGTGATAATTGAATAGTTATTATTATAAGTATGATGCGCTCGGTCGAATTGCTCTAAAGCTAAAACGCGCATCCGCTTAACGGCTATCATGATCGCGGATTACTCGTAACGATGGCCGTTACCCCGATACGCTGCGCGCGATTTGACGCCTTAGATCAGATGGACTGACGCCGTAATAATTGCGAAACGCCCTGCTGAAATAAGCTGGATCATCAAATCCGACACCATAAGCAATTTTCGCTATGGCAGATCTATCATTATGCAATATTGCAGACTTCGCCGTATCAAGCCTCCGCTCAAGCAGATAACGAGAGAATGTGGTATTCTCGCGTTTAAACAGCTTCTGGATAGCACGGGCAGTTATCCCCTCAGACTGTGCAAGCTCCATTATCGAGAAGCCCGCATCCATGATTCGGGCATCAATCCGGGCCTTTATAGCCCCCATGCGCCCTGTCAAAACCCGTTGTTTACGTCCTGCCGTCAGGTTTGCAGCCAGTATGGGTAGTAACTCGTAAAAGTGATTGACCATGATCTCGGCGTCACTTTCGGTCTGATATTCCTGCTGTAAGAGATAACCCGCATAGGTCACCAGCAGCTGAAAAGGCAGATAGGTGATAGGGAGCGGTTGCCAAAACAAACAGGAAACTTCTGCCTTGATTTGAGTGATAGCCGCCGATGGCAGATAAGCGCAATCCAAACGCCCTCCCTCCGGAAGGCTTAACGAAAGCGGCACATCCGATGGCATAAAAATGGCATCGCCTTTTGCTAGATCAAGCCGGATTTGTCCCTGCTCCACTTGAACCGGACCACTCATTGCACGCAGAATTATGACGCCTGAATCCCGAGAGCCCGGCGCCGAAAGACGTGTGTGGATCAGCGGAAAATAGATCGTGGTAAGCGCCAGCGTTCCATGGTTCCAAAATAGTCCGCGCACCTTTGACAGATCACCCTGAACCGGTGAGACCGAAGGCATACCAATCATATCTCGCAGGATCTTAAGGCAGGGCTTCAACCCATCTGTCGCCCTTGAGGCTGCGCTGCCGAATTTTTGTGGTTTAACAGTTCCCATCATATCCAGTGCAAAAACTCTTCAAGGTTCGCTTTAATCCATTCCCGGTTCGCTCGTCTCCAAGCTATCCGTCTTTTAATGAATTAAACATGATGAGAATAGTCCTCTTTATAAAATACTGGATGAAGGGCACATACAGCGTTGCTCATGTCCTTGGAGAAATTCATGCACAACAAATATCTCGGGATTTCGGTTGTCGCCCTGGTGGCGGCTGGCAGCTTCGCTGCACAAGCATTGGCACAAACCGCGACCGAAACGGAGACTGAGACCGGCAAAGGGACGGTACTGAACGCTATCACGATTACCGGGAGCCGCGGTGGACAACAGATTTCAGAGACGGCCCGCACCGTCTATGTCGTTGACGCGCAACAGATCCAGATGCGCGCGCGTTCAGGCGAAACCATCCAGCAGATTTTGGCCCAGGAAATACCAAGCTTTGATCCGGTCAGCCAAGGGTCACGCACCTCATATGGGCAAAACCTGCGCGGACGCACCGCCCTGGTGCTCATCGACGGGATATCGATGAATTCTGCCCGCGGACTGAGCCGCCAGTTTGATTCTATCGATCCATTCAACATTGAACGGATCGAAGTTCTTTCTGGTGCGACCTCGCTCTATGGCGGCAATGCCACCGGCGGCATCATCAATATCATCACCAAAAAAGGCAAGGACGCGCCGGACGGTTTGCATGGCGAGGTCACGGCAGGAATTGTAAGCGGGTTCCGCGCTGGCAATGACCTGGATCGCAACGGCGCTGCAGCTGTCACTTATAACAGCGAAACATGGGACGCCCGATTGTCGCTGGCGGGTAATCGCAGTGGTGCGTTTTACGACGCCGATGGTACAATGGTTGTACCTGACATCACTCAAACTTCGACGGCTTTCAACCGGCGCATCGATCTTATGGGCAGCGCAGGTTTCCAGTTTGACCCAGACAGACGGCTTGAGGTCAGCGGACAATACTTTAACTCCGAGCAGAAATCCGATTATAGCGTTTACTTCGGACAATTTCTCGCTGGACTGCGCAATCCAAGCCTCATCGAAACGCGAGATGGCTATAATTCGGATTTCAACCCGCGCACACGCCGCTCTATGTTAAATGCGACCTATACGGATAATGACTTCTTCGGCCAGCAGTTGCTCTTGCAAGGTTTCTATCGCAGCGAGAAGATCAATTTTCATCCGTTCCCAAGCTCGACCTACTTCTATGGCAGCGCTCAGGACACAGATTATTACGGCATGAAGGCCGCACTCATCTCTGAGCCGCTTGACGGATTGCGTGTCACCTACGGTGTTGATGCTGATAGAGATTCACTTTCTTCAAACCAACATATCTTCAATATGAGCAAGGCACTGCAAAGCGGTGCAATGGACTTCCAGACCGCAGGCGTCACCGGCCTTTATCCAAAAATTGACGTTACCACCTTCGCTGGCTTCGTAGAGGCCTCCTATGAAGCAACAGACCGCCTTACCTTCAATGGCGGCGTGCGCTATCAGTACACTAAAACGGAAGTTGGCGACTTTGTTGGCGCTGCGCAACAGATCGCTATTCTCAACGGGACAGCGACCTCTGCCGATTCAATTCCCGGCGGCTCGGTCGATTACGATGCCTTCTTGTTCAACGCCGGCGCAACCTATAGCCTGACAAACACACAGCAGGTCTATGCAAATTTCAGCCAGGGCTTTGAGCTACCCGATCCGGCAAAGTACTATGGTTATGGTGCCTACTCGTTGTCGGGTGGCCATTACACGTTGCTAAGTGGCGTGAATGTCGCAAATTCTGCTCTTGAAGCGATCAAAACCAATTCCTTCGAAATCGGCTACCGTCTTGATGATGGCACCTATAATCTGGAGGCTGCAGGCTTCTACTCCACCTCCGATCGCTCCATTGTACTCAATCGTACTACACTGGCAGTCGAACTTGAGGATAATGAACGTCGGGTCTATGGCATCGAAGGCAAAGCGGGCATCAAACTTGATCATGGCTTCGATGTAGGCATTCTGGGTCAATGGGTACGTACCGAAGTTGATCAGGATGGTGACTGGGTCAAGGATACGATCGGCTCTGCCAGCGTTTCCAAACTCGGTGGCCATATAGGCTGGGGCAATGAAACACTTAACCTGCGCTTACAAGGTCAGCACGTCTTCGATCTGGGAGACAACTCCGGTTACAAGATCGAAGGTTACACGCTGTTTGATCTCATCGGCTCTTATCACGTTGAAAAGGCCGACATGACAGTGAATTTCGGTGTGCACAACCTGTTCAACAAGGAATATAACACTGTCTGGGGGTCACGGGCCAAAGCACTTTATGGGGCACTCGCACCTGAAGAAATCTTCGACTACAAGGGCCGCGGTAGGACTTTCGCCCTCGCTTTGAGCAAAAACTTCTGATGGTCGCACAACAAGACACGCTACCGACAAAGACTAAAGGCGCCAACGCGCGCCTTTATGCCGTTCTCGGAGGGCTTTATCTCGCGCAGGGCATCCCGACCTATCTTCTATTGGTCGCATTGCCCCCACTGATGCGCGAAAGCGGTGCCTCGCGCACGGCTATCGGGCTTTTCTACCTCCTGATGATCCCTCTGATCGCGAAATTTGCGATCGCACCACTAGTGGATCGCTATCCGCTGATCGCAAGCTGGGGGCACCGACGAAGCTGGGTCGTTGTTACTCAGCTCCTTGTCTCTTTCGGCATTGCTTGTATGGCTTTCATAGAACCGCAACAGGCGGGTGCGCTATTTGCAATCTGCCTATGTATAACGCTTCTCTCTTCTTTGCAGGACATCGCAACTGACGGCTATGCCGTGCGCCATCTTAACGACAAGACGCGCGCCACCGGCAATGCAATCCAGGCCGGTGCAGTGGCGCTTGGTGTCATCGTGGGTGGCACGCTGGCACTGGTTCTCTTCCACAAGATCGGCTGGCCTCCAACGATTTTCATCGTTTCCGCTCTTTCACTGCTGCCACTTCTGGCAGGGTTCTGGATGCAAGAAACAAGCGATCAGAAGCAGTCTCGGGAAAAACCGCGCGCCAGCCTGAAACGTTTCTTCCAGCAGCAGAATGCGTGGCTCATCCTGTGCTTTGCTCTGACCTATCGGGCGAGCGAAGGCATGGTAAGGGGGATGGAAGGCAGCTATCTCGTGGATATCGGGCTGCCGCTATCGTGGATTGGCTATCTTTCTGGAGCTGCCGCTGCGACTGCTGGTCTGATTGGAGCTGTTTTGGCCGCGCTGCTGATCCGCTGGACTGGGCTTTTCTCAGCGCTCATTCTGCTTGGATTATTGCGCAGCCTCTGCTTCCTTGCTTTCAGCTTCAATGCTGCGGAAATCTGGCCGGGTGTGACGATTGCTATGACTGTGTCAGCGGTCCAAACCTTTCTGCGCTATATGGAACTGGTCGCGATCTACTCACTGTTCATGAAAGCATCGTCCTCCGACCAGCCAGGAACGGATTTCACAATCCTCGCCTGTGCAGAACTGCTGATTTATCTCGTTGGTTCCTCGGTGGCTGGCTATCTCGCGGATAAATTTGGCTATGCCGATCTGTTCACACTGGCAACCGTGCTCTCTGCACTCGGGATCGCTTTGACATTCTATATTTTACGGAGATTACGGGGCAATGGACTTGCCCTGTAATTGTTTTTTGCATGATAATCAGCGATTACTTTTATCGTCTCCCGCACAGTCATCAAAACCACCATTCATTTCCAATCGCCCTGCGAATTTGGACAGAACCTATCCGCGTGACATATCCAATGGTGGCGAGACACCCGAACCAAGCGGGGAAATGTAGGGTGTTCTGGACGTATGTTCTGCCAACGCTGCTTTCGCATTTTTCAACAAAAGCGGGTCGGTTATTACAATCAGTCCAGTAGCAGCCATCGCTTTTGCTGCATGCACCATCGCCTTATGGGCTGCCGGTGATTTACCTTGTGCAACAATCTGCCACGTATGAAAGGGCGTGCCGATGGCGACTGTCGGGGCATGTACCTGAACCGTCGGGACAACCCAGCTCACATCACCTATATCAGTCGACCCGATGAATGGCTTACGATTGGTATTCTCGGGGGTTAAGAAGTTTGCGAGCGGCTCATCGGTGATTGGCAAACCTATCGCTTTATAGACCGAGGCTATGTCCTTTTCAGAGAAAGTCTTCCGAATTTCACGGGCAAAGGCACGATCTTGACTGTCAAAATCGGGTACGCCCAATTCATCCATAGCCGTGTGGAGCGCGTGTTCCAGCGGCTTATTATCCAACGTATTGGATACCGCGCTTACTATTTTCATCTCGACGGTTGTCTCAGTCATCA
>Ga0256883_1000390_pt1 | contig 13498 bp, 11 predicted proteins | sample MC6MC0491MT_FD_186337 | JGI IMG/M metagenome (GOLD analysis project Ga0256883, IMG submission 186337) | Metatranscriptome of enriched soil aggregate microbial communities from Iowa State University, Ames, United States - MC6-MC0491-MT... | ecosystem: Environmental > Terrestrial > Soil >...
CAACCAGGTTGGCGTCCGTCGCAGGCCCATTCTTTTATTCTGCCAGGCGGTCGTGCACCCAAGCGATCATGCAGTCAGCCACTCGCAATCGCTCAGTCGAACTGCGCGCTGATCTTGCTCAGATACTCGACCTTCGCGCTCTGCAGGTGATCGACGCACAGTTGCGCAAGCGCCCAGCTGTCCGTTCCCTTGAGCAATTGAATGATCAGGTAGTGATCGCGCGCTGAAGCAATGGCATGCTCATAGTCTGCCGTGCGTTTGGCGCGCACCGGCAACGTCAGCCACATGTAGTGCTTGATCGAGGCCACAAGATATTCGTTGCCGCAGGCGGCAAACATGGTGAGGTGAAACGCATCGTTGGCTTCATGCACACCAGTGAAATCCCGAGCCTGCAAGCAGGCACTGTAGTGCGCATGCAGACGCTCGAGTTCTTCGATTACGGCAGCCGGCGCGGGCAACGCGATGCGCAGCGCGGCTTGTCGTTGCAGCAACTCCCGCACGTCGTAGATCTGGCGCACCTCGGACGGGGTCAGCGAGCGCACCGCCACACCCTTGTTCTTTTCGCGCACCACAATGCCGGTGCGTTCGAGATCGGCCAGGGCCTGGCGCACGAAATGGCGGGTGACCCGAAAGCGGGCGATGAGCGTATCTTCGGTCAATCGTTCGCCTGGCGCGAGACGACCGAAAATGATGTCTTCGCCCAAGGTCTTGGCAATGTCGGCCACGCCCAGGGCGGTTGCCTCATCTGCCTGATCGATCAACGCCCGCTCTGTCATGCCTGTTCCGTTGCACTGCCCCCACGTGCGTAAATGGCTTCGACCAACGAAAGGGTGAGAAGGTTATCTTCGGGATTCGTTTCGAAGGGCGTGCCGCGATCGAGGCAATCGACGAAATGCGCGATTGCCGATGCATAGGACCCGAGATAGGTCGTGGGCGCATCGTATTGTAGCGTGGCGGCGTGCTCGCCGAGACAGCGCAATGTCATGCCTTCGAGCTCGATCGTGCCGTGCTCGCCGACGAGCGTCAGACGATCGGCCTGGGCCGCAGCTCGCCCGTGCACCCGCAGGTTTGCCATCAACAGCACCGGCGCGCCTTGCGCTGTTTCAAAACAGATCGCCGCGCGATCCTCACCGCGCATCGCCTCGCTTGCGTGCCCCAGACGCGCGTACTGAAGCGAAAGCGCTCCCAGCAGACAACGCAAGGTGTCGATGTGGTGGATCAGGATCTCCATCACCAGCGCGCGATCGAGTGTGCCGATGAAAGGCTGACGTTCCAGGGCAGGCAGCAGCCCCTGGTCATCGGGGATGAGACCGGAGGTGAAGAGCGTCATCTCGGCCTGCAGCACCCGGCCGATCCGGCCTTCGGCCAGCCAGGTTCCCAGGTCGCGGTAGTACTGCCGGAAACGCCAGTTCTCATGCACCATCAAGCGGGTCTGGTGCGCCACGTCAGCCACGAGTTGAACGGCCTCGTCGTAAGTGGGCGCCAGCGGTTTCTGGCACATGACGGCCACGCCGCGCGCCCCTGCCAGGCGCACGAGCGACGCATGCGTCTCGCGCGGCGCGGCGATATCGACGGCATCCAGGGTGAGCTGATCGAACATCGCCTCGGCGGATGCAAACACGTGCGGGATGTTGAAGGCCTCGGCCCGCCTGCGCGCCTGCGCCAGATCGGGGTCGACAATGGCCACGACCTCCGCGCGGTCGATGATCGCCTGCCATCCCGCCAGATGATGTTGCGTGACCCAGCCTGCGCCGATCAGTCCAATGCGCAAGCGCGGTTTGATCGCGGGCTCACTCATTGCAGACCGTCGTGCGGAATGGATTTTTCGGTGGTCGCATCGAAGAGATAGAGGGCGGACTCGGGTACGCGCAGGCCGATCCGGTCGCCCAGGCTGGCGGAAATGTCGCGATGCACGCGTGCCGTGACCTCGCCCGCGCCGTCGTCGAGTTCAACCAGCACCAGCGTCTCGGCCCCCAGGGGCTCGACGCCGGACACCACACCGCGCAGTGTGTTTGCGCCCTCTATCGCCGGTTCGACCGCGATCTCCTCCGGCCGCATGCCGACCAGCACGTCGCCGTCTCGCGGCAGGCCGGCATCCACTTGCCGGTTCCAGCGCGCCAACGACATCGACGCGCCTGCAAGACGCACAGCGGGCTGACCGTGTTCGGTGTGCAGGCGTGCCTTGAGCACATTCATCGGCGGATTGCCCAAAAAACGCGCGACAAAGGCATCGGCCGGCTGACGGTACACATCCAGAGGCTTGCCGATCTGCGCCACCCGCCCCTTGTTCATCACGCAGATGCGCTGACCCATGGTCATGGCCTCGACCTGATCGTGCGTGACGTAAATGATCGTGGCGTCGAGTTGCTTGTGCAGGCGCACCAGCTCGTTGCGCGTGCGTACACGCAGCGACGCGTCCAGATTGGACAACGGCTCGTCGAACAGAAATGCTTTGGGTTCGCGCACGATGGCACGACCCAGCGCCACGCGCTGGCGCTGACCGCCCGACAGGGCAGCAGGCTTGCGCGCCAGCAATTCCGTCAGGCCCAGCACGGCGGCGGCAGCATTCACACGCGATGTGATTTCAGCCGGGGCGACCTTGCGCCGCTTCAGCCCGAATGCCAGGTTGTCGGCCACGCTCATATGCGGATAGAGCGCATACGACTGGAACACCATGGAGATGTCGCGATCCTTGGCGGGCACGTCGTTGACCTTGCGGTCGCCGATCGCAAGCGTGCCTTCGCTGATCGACTCGAGGCCGGCAATCATGCGCAAAGTGGTGGACTTGCCGCAGCCTGAGGGCCCGAGCAGCACCATGAACTCGCCGTCCTTGACCGACAGTGACACATCCTCGACGGCGGCTTGCGCCGTACCCTTGTAGCGCTTGTAGATATTTTCTAGGTGAACCGCAGCCAAGAGAATGCTCCTGTAAATGGGGCGAGAACGCGAGCGGCTTTACTTGACGGCACCGGCCGTCATGCCCTGGATCAGTTTTTCCGAGAAGAACGCGTAGAGGATGACGACGGGAATCACCGCGATCATCATGCCGGTGGCGATCATGCCGATATCCTGGAAGTAGTCGCCCATGTAGGCGCGAATGCCCAGCGGCAACGTGCGCGAATCCTGGTCGCTGAGCAGCACCACCGCAAACAGAAATTCGTTCCAGAGCTGGATGAAGTTCAGGATCACCGTGGTGGCAATCGCCGGCATGCCCACGGGCACCACGATGCGCCAGAAGATCTCGAAGTCGGAATAGCCGTCCATCTTGGCGGCATCGAAGAGATCCTGCGGAATACGGGCAAAAAAGCTCTCGAGCAGATATACCGTAAGCGGCAACTGCAGGCTCACATACACGATCATCAATCCCAGGCGCGAGTTGTAGAGGTCGTACTCGACCAGCACCTGGAAAAGTGAGATCAGAATGATCTGCGGCGGAAACACGATCGAGCTGAACAGGATGAAATACACCAGGCGGTTGCCGCGGAAGTTGTAGCGGGCCAGGCAATGCGCCGCGGCCGCGCCCAGCACCGTCACGATCGCCACCGCCGAGACCACGATCAGCGTGCTGTTCCAGAAGTACTGCGCGAAGTTCGAATCCACCCAGGCGATGCGAAACTTCTCCCAGTGAAACGTTTCCGGCCATGCAAAGTGATTGGCGCTGATCTCGGCCGTAGTGCGCAACGACATCGTGCCTACCCACACGAAGGGCAGCGCCGAATACAGCGTATAGAGCACGACCACGGCCATCAGGCCGCCATTGCGCAACATGCGCGATAACGTCTCGCCCACACTTGCCCGAGGGCTGAAGGCTGTGGGTACGGGAACGGCCGGCAGGTCTGCCATGTCAGTATTCCATCCGTTCGCGAGAGCGGAACAAAAAGTTGAAGAGGAGCACGAAACCCACCACGACGAAGAACCACACCACGGCGATGGCCGACGGGTATCCAAGGTCGAAGGTGTTCCAGTTGAACGCGCGCTTGTACACGTAGGTCGACACGGTTTCAGTCGCCCACACCGGGCCGCCCTCGGTCATGATCCACACCAGATCGAACACTTTCATCTTGCCGATGAAGGCGAGGATGTAGAGGTTGAGCAGCGTGGGCCAGAGCATGGGCACGATGATGTGCACCAGCTTGTGCCACCAGCCGCAGTTGTCGAGTTCAGCCGCTTCCAGGACTTCGGATGGCAAGGAGTGCAGGGCGGCCAGGCACACCACCATGTTGAAGCCGGCCCACTTCCAGGCGTGCGTGACGATCAACGCGCCCAGCGCATACTTCGGATCGCCCAGCCAGGCTTGCGCAAATTCACCCAGGCCCACCGCGCGCAGCAAGGCGTTGACCACGCCCCAGTCGTAGTTGTAGATCCACACCCACATGATGCCGACCACCACGTAGGACAGCAGCACGGGGGTGAACCAGGCCACGCGCAGGAAGCGTCCGAAACGCACGCCGGCGTACAGGCACAGCGCGAGCAGCAGGCCGACGACCACATCGAGGATGGGCCCCACCACCGACCAGATCGCCGTGTTGCGCACCGCGGCCCAGAATGTTTCATCGCGCAGCACGGCCAGATAATGATCCCAACCTACAAACTCGGACGACGAGATGTCTGCGACCACGAAGAAACTGTTGTAGAACGTGCGTGCCACCGGATAGGCCGTCAGCGCCGCGTAAACCAGGAGCGCCGGCGCGAGGAAGACCATCAAGGTAAACATCGACGCACGACGCGAGTCGGTTTCTGGCGCGGCAAACCAACGCGCCAGCACGCCGCGCAGGCCCGCCGGCGCTGGGGAGGAGGATCGGGTCATGGCAGGGGTCCCGGTGGCGTCAGGACTTTGCGGTGCAGGCGGCGTCCATCTGTGCGGTGGCCTCTTTCACGCTGAGGAAGCCACCCGGAAAGGCCCGGTTGAGCACTTGCGCAAAGGTGTCGCCGCACTTGCCGCTCATGAAGTGCAGCGGCGTGCCGATGAAGAAGGTGGCACCCGCGCTGCGCTTGAGCAGTTCCTTGAAATAGGGTGCATAGATGCCCGTGATGCGCGAAGGATCGGTCTTCACGCCCGTCTGCAGCAGCACGCTTTCCATCCACTTGTTGCCGTTTTCCACGGTAGCAAGCGACTTCAGCATCTTGCCTGCGCATTCCTTCTTCTTGCTGCGGGCGTACATCACGTAGCTGCCGCCTACCGCCAGGGTCTTGCACTCGGGGCACTTGCTGTCGTTCATCACGGGATAGTTCATCAGGCCAAGGGAGAAATCCTTGGGCTGCCCACCCTTGTCGGGCGACACGAAGGCGCGGCCCGTGTACCAGCTGGCAATAGGGAACATCAACGCGCCGGGGTTGGTGTGAAAGTAGTAATGCGACTCGCCCAACTTCAGGGTAGCCAGGCTCTTGGGATAGGCGCCCGCATCCACGAGTTCTTTCACCCAGGTCAGCGTTTCCACCACCCGGGGATCCTGGAAGCTGAGTTTGCCGGTCAGCAGGCGGCCGTAATCGTCAGGCCCCAATTTGCGCAGCAGCACTTCGCCAAGGAAATACGCGCCGGGATAAGGCCGGTCGCCCACGCCTTGCGCCAGCGGGGTGACGCCCGCCGCGACCGATTTCTTGACCATGTCGGTGAACTGGGGCTGGTTCATCTGGCCGTTCTCTGGCACCTGTACCCCAAGCTTCTTCATCAAGTCGACGTTGTAATAGAGCTCGACCGAATAAGCTTCCTGCGGCATGGCGTACACCTTGCCTTCCCAGGTCCACGACCGCTTGGCCCAATCTTCCAGGTTGTTCAGATCGATGTAGTTGTCGAGCGGCTCGAGATAGCCGCTTTTGGCAAATGCGATCTCGTCGGGTTCCAGCCAGAAGATGTCCGGCGCCTGACCCGTGCGCACCGAGGTTTTGACCGAGGTATAGAGGTCGGCTTTCTGCACGAACTGCAGGTTGACCTTGCATTGCGGATCGGCGGCCTCGAATTCCTTGACGCGCGCTTCGATGAAGGTGCGCTTGGAGGCCTCATCGGGCCAGTGGCTCCACATCGTGATGGTTTGCTGCTCGGCTGCGATGGCTTGCGCACCGAGCGCACACGTGAGGCCAAGGCCGGCGAGCACGGCAAGGATTGCGGTCCGCCGGCGTGCGGGGGGCTTTAACGGGGTGGTCATGAGGCGTCTCCAGAAATTTTCTTTTTTCTAATGGTCACGCCCACATTGCATGGTCGACGCCATCGCATTATTAATACTATAGAGCGCCACGATTTGCCGTCACTAGTGCTTTCCCGTACGGTAGGGCGAATTTGGCGCACGATTTCCTGACTAGCCTTTCATGATTATTGACAATGCTGCTGGCGCTTGGCATGTTCGGTGTTCTGGTCACAACCGATGCGCAGCCTTGATATGCCGGCTCTACCTGATTGCTCGCCGCCGCCACGGATCTATCTGCCCTGTGTGCAGGGGCTGCCTGTTGGCACCTGCGACACTCACCTGCACGTCTTCGGCGAGCAGGCGTCGTATCCCCTTGCCGTCGGCCGCGGGTATACGCCTCATGTGTGCACCCTCGAGCACTATCGGCGCGTGATGAACGCGCTCGGCATCCAACGCGCGGTGTTGGTTCAGCCAAGCGTATACGGGGTCGACAACCGCGCATTGCTCGATGCGCTGCGCGCGGGCGGCGCGCCATTCAGAGGCGTGGTCGTGCCGCCTGCGGACATTGGGGATCAGCAGTTACAGGCGATGCATGACCTGGGCGTACGAGGCATTCGTCTCAATCTGGTCAATCCGCATGTGCTGTCGACGGCAGTTGCCATCGACCTGTGCCATCGCGTTCGGCATCTCGGCTGGCATTTGCAGTTGCAGATCCGCCTGACTTCCGCGGGAGCGGGCGACGGCATATCGGTGCCCCAATTGCGTGCGTTGGCCGATCGCGTTCCCGTGCCGCTCGTCATCGATCACATGGGGCGTCCGGACGCATTGGATGATGTCGACGCGTTCATCGATTTCTTCGCCCGGTCGGATTGCTGGGTCAAGTTGAGCGCGCCGTATCGACTGAGCCGGCAGCCTTGGCCGTATGAGGACGTGAGTGCGTTTGCGCAGGCGCTGATCGGGGCGCGCGCGGGCGGCCTGCTATGGGGCAGCGATTGGCCGCATACGGAGTTAGCGGGCGCTGCGCCCCAGGCCGGCTCGCTGGCCGATCTCGTCAATCGCTGGACTGGAGATCCTGCGATTCGCGAAGCGATTTTTGTCGATAACCCCGCCCGGCTTTACGGCTTCTATTGACGTGCCGTCCGCAGGTCTGCCGGCGGCGGTGCGCCGGTATTGCTGCGCCAGGGATTGATGTCCAATCCGCCACGGCGTGTGTAGCGCGCATAAACCGTGAGCGCGTGCGGGCGGCATCGCGCCATGATGTCGACGAACATGCGTTCCACACAGTGCTCGTGAAATTCGGCGTGATCGCGAAAGGACACCACATAGCGCAGCAAGCCCGCGCGATCGATCGGTGCGCCGTGGTAATCGATATGGACCGTGGCCCAATCGGGTTGGCCGGTAACGGGGCAGTTCGACTTGAGCAATCGCGAGCGCAGCGATTCATGCACGGCTGGCGCGGCGGCATTGGCATTCAAGTAATCGGGGTCGGGTGAATAACCGGTGATCTCGATGTCCTGATCGTCGATGTCGATCCCGATACCTTCACCCATGTGCAACGTGTGGAAGTCGGCCGGCAAAATCAACGCGACCTGCACCGGTGCGCCGGCGGCGTGGCTCAGGTCGTGGGTCAAGCGGGCATGCAACTCGTCCGCATGGCTCAGGCGGGTGTTGTTGAAGGCATTCAAGTAGAGCTTGAACGACTTGGATTCGACGATGTTTGGACTCGTGGCGGGAAACCAGAATCGTGCCATCGCCACTTGCGGCAAGCCACGTTCATTCAGCCACGACACCTCATACGCATTCCAGATATCGCAACCATCGAACGGCAAGGGGTGCGGCACGGCGCTGCCGGCCGCCCCAGCGAGACTCGCCCACGCGAGGGCATCGCGATTGGTCGCGCGCGGCAGTGGAAACAGCAGCGACGGATCGTACTGATTGGGATATGCGACGGTGTGCCCCAACGGGGCGTCGGCCAAGGACATAGATGCGGCTTCGGATGCGAGGTAGACCCTGCATTGTAGTCGCCGGCACTCGGATTTTTCATGATGCAGCGGTCTCGTTTCACGCTATGAAACGTCGTGCTGCAGCGCACGCAATACGCATTTCACGCGCAGCATTATCGTCTCGCATTGCGAAGCGACGACTCCAAGCCATTGATAATAAAGAATAATAAAAATCATCTTGTAGAGGACTTACCTTGGTTTTGCACCGCACGACACGCCTAGACTTTAGCCATCGAATCACCTGCTTTTCAATCGACCGAAACCGCCCGGTTTCACATCAAGCCCCAAGGAGATAGTGATGTCTACACGTGAACATGCAGCGCGTCAGCTTCAGAACAACTGGGATCAGGATCCTCGCTGGCAAGGGATCAAACGCGGCTACGGCCCCGAAGAAGTCGTGCGCCTGCGCGGTTCGATGCCGATCGCGCATTCGCTGGCACGCAATGGCGCCGAGCGCTTGTGGCAACTGCTGCACGACGAGCCCTTCGTCAACTCGCTGGGTGCGATGACCGGCAACCAGGCCATGCAGCAGGTGAAGGCCGGCCTGAAGGCCATCTACCTCTCGGGCTGGCAGGTGGCGGGCGACGCCAACGGCGCCGGCGAGATGTACCCCGACCAGTCGCTGTATCCGGCCAACTCCGTGCCGCAAGTGGTCACGCGGATCAACAACGCACTGTCACGCTGCGATCAGATCCAGTGGATGGAAGGCAAGGAGCCGGGCGACGAGGGCTATATCGATTATTTCGCCCCCATCGTGGCCGATGCCGAAGCCGGCTTCGGCGGCGTGCTCAACGCCTTCGAATTGATGAAGGCGATGATCGCCGCCGGTGCGGCCGGCGTGCACTTCGAGGATCAACTCGCGTCGGTCAAGAAGTGCGGGCATATGGGCGGCAAGGTGCTGGTGCCCACGCGCGATGCCGTGGCCAAGTTGGTGTCGGCACGTTTGGCGGCCGATGTGATGGGTGTGCCCACCGTGCTGTTGGCACGCACCGATGCGGACGCCGCCGATCTGGTTACCACCGATATCGACGAGAACGACAAGCCGTTCGTTACCGGCGAGCGCACGGTGGAAGGGTTCTACCGCACGCGTGCCGGCATCGATCAAGCCATTTCGCGCGGGCTTGCTTATGCCGCCTACGCTGATCTGATCTGGTGCGAGACGTCGACACCCAATCTCGAATACGCCAAGCGGTTCGCCGACGCCATTCATGCCAAATATCCGGGCAAGCTGCTGGCCTACAACTGCTCGCCGTCATTCAACTGGAAAAAGAATCTGGACGACGCCACGATCGCCAAGTTCCAGCGCGAGCTGGGGGCGATGGGCTACAAGTTCCAGTTCATCACCCTGGCGGGTTTCCATGCGTTGAACTACGGCATGTTCGAGCTCGCGCACGGCTACGCTCGCAACCAGATGAGCGCCTTCGTCGAACTGCAGCAGAAGGAATTTGCCGCCGCCGATCTGGGGTTCACGGCGGTCAAGCATCAACGCGAAGTGGGAACGGGCTACTTCGATGCCGTCACCCAAGCGATCGAAGGCGGGCGCTCATCGACCACGGCGTTGACCGGGTCGACCGAAGCCGCGCAGTTCGACAGTCATGGTCATGAAGACAGCCCGCGCGTGGTGCGTGTGGCGTAGGGGCATGCTGCCTAAGGGTCTGCTGCAACGGGAGGGCAAGCGCTGAGGCGTGCACCCGCTGCTACCAGGAAAAAAACGGGCATCGTAGAAACGATGCCCGTTTAGTTTGGTTGGCGAGCTCAGTGCTCGTCGCTCAGGATGCGTTGCAGTTGTGGCATATCGATGATGCGTACGCTGCGCTGGCGCACGTTCAGCACACCGTCGCGCGCGAACTTGGAGAACAGCCGGCTGACGGTTTCAAGCGTCAGCCCCAGATGGTTGCCGATCTCTTCGCGGCTCATGCGCAGATTGAACTCCGCCTCGGAATATCCCAGGCGTGCGTAGCGCTGCGAGAGGCTCATCAGAAACGAGGCCAGGCGGCGCTCGGAGCGCATGCCGCCTACCGTATGCAACAACTGCTGCGAGCGCAGAATCTCGCGGCCCATCAAGCGACGAAATTGGTTTTGCAAGGTGGGTAACGCAGCGGCGACTTTGTCGATCGCCTCGAGCTTGATGACGCACACCTCGGCGTCTTCCAGGGCGGTGGCGCCGGACACATGCGTGCCGGTGGCAAGCCCGTCGAAGCCGATGAGTTCACCTGCGAGATGGAAGCCGGTGATCTGGGCGTGGCCGGCCTGGGTTTCGATTTGCGTTTTGATCGACCCGAAGCGGATCGCAAAGACTTCCCGCACAGGTTCACCCAGGCGGTACAACGCGTCGCCGCGATTCAGGCGAGCCCGGTGGGAAATCAGCGCGTCGAGTCTTTCGGCCTCGACTGGCGCCATGCCGATCGTCACACACTCGTGCCCGAGTGCGCAGGTGGCGCAGTTCGGGTTCTCGACAGGAGGGGTGACTCGTTTCAACATGCGAGTACGGTCGTTCTGAATGACATATGACGTATTGTAAGGACTTACGCGAACGCTGTGTGACCGAATTGGCACCTAAAAAGGTCGAAGTTCGGTTTTCTTTGCGCAATTTGCCAAATTGGCGTTAGCGTGTTCAAGACCTATTGAAAAATGCGTCCTGCACCCGCACCTTTTGTGCATCGAGCCCGTTTCGGATGCGGCTCCCCCCTACAAGCAAAAAGAAATCATGCGATTCGACAAACTGACGACCAAGTTTCAGCAGGCGTTGGGCGATGCGCAAAGCGCGGCTGCCCGTAACGACCATCCCTATATCGAGCCCGTCCACGTGCTCGCTGCCATGTTGGGCGATCCCGATAGCGGCGCGTCCAGTCTGCTTGCGCGCGCCGGCGTGGCGGTCAACCGGGTGAATACCGCCCTGGAAGCCGCCATCAAGGGGTTGCCCCAAGTGCAGAACGGCGACGGCAACGTGCAGATCGGCCGCGATCTGCAGTCGGTGCTCACCCGCACCGATAAGGAAGCCGCCAAGCGTGGCGACACCTATATCGCCGGCGAGCTATTCCTGCTGGCGCTCGCCGACGACAAGGGCGATGCCGGCCGCATCCTGCGTGACGCGGGCCTGCAGAAGAAAGCCCTCGAAGCGGCCGTGGACGCGGTGCGCGGGGGGCAGAACGTCACCGGCGCCGAAGGCGAGTCCAACCGGGAAGCGCTGAGCAAGTACACCCAGGATCTGACGGCCCGCGCACGCGAAGGCAAGCTCGATCCGGTGATCGGCCGCGACGACGAGATTCGCCGCACGATCCAGATCCTGCAACGCCGCACGAAAAACAATCCCGTGCTGATCGGCGAACCCGGCGTGGGCAAGACGGCCATCGTCGAAGGGCTCGCGCAACGCATCATCAATGATGAAGTGCCTGAAACGCTGCGTGGCAAACGTGTGCTGTCGCTGGATCTGGCCGCGCTTCTGGCCGGCGCGAAGTATCGCGGCGAGTTCGAAGAGCGCCTGAAGTCGGTGCTCAAGGAACTGGCGGCCGATGACGGCAGCAACATCGTCTTCATCGATGAGCTGCACACGATGGTGGGCGCGGGCAAGGCTGAGGGCGCGCTGGATGCCGGCAATATGCTCAAGCCGGCGCTGGCGCGCGGCGAGCTGCATTGCATCGGCGCCACCACGCTCGACGAGTACCGCAAGTACATCGAGAAAGATGCCGCACTCGAGCGTCGTTTCCAGAAGGTGCTGATCAACGAGCCCGACGTGGAGTCCACCATCGCCATCCTGCGCGGTTTGCAGGAGCGCTATGAGTTGCACCACGGCGTGCAGATCACCGACCCCGCGATCGTGGCGGCGGCGGAGTTGTCGCACCGCTACATTACCGATCGCTTCCTGCCGGACAAAGCCATCGATTTGATCGATGAAGCGGGTGCGCGCATCCGCATGGAAATCGATTCCAAGCCCGAGGTGATGGATCGCCTGGACCGGCGCATCATCCAGTTGAAGATCGAGCGCGAAGCCGTCAAGCGCGAATCCGATGACGCATCGAAGCGGCGTCTGCAAGCGATCGAGGAAGAACTCGAGAAGCTGCAACGCGAGTACAACGATTTCGAGGAGATCTGGAAAGCCGAGAAGGCCGCCGTGCAAGGCAGCCAGGCCATCAAGGAAGAAATCGAACATGTGCGCGGCGAGATGGCCGAGCTGCAACGCAAGGGCCAATTCGATAAATTGGCTGAGCTGCAGTACAGCAAGCTGCCCGAACTCGAAGCGCGCCTGAAGGCTGCCGAGAGCAACGCCGACGAGGCGCCCAAACCGGGTGACAAGCCACGCCTGCTGCGCACGCAAGTGGGGGCCGAGGAAATCGCCGAAGTCGTCTCCCGCGCTACCGGTATTCCAGTCTCGAAGATGATGCAGGGTGAGCGCGACAAGCTGCTCAGCATGGAAAGCTATCTGCACAATCGAGTGGTGGGGCAGGATGAGGCCGTCAGTCTGGTGTCCGACGCGATTCGTCGGTCGCGCGCCGGTTTGTCCGATCCGCAACGTCCGTATGGTTCGTTCCTGTTCCTGGGCCCCACGGGCGTGGGCAAGACCGAACTTACGCGCGCCTTGGCGGAGTTCCTGTTCGATTCGCAAGATCATCTGGTGCGCATCGACATGAGCGAGTTCATGGAGAAGCATTCGGTGGCACGCCTGATCGGTGCGCCGCCGGGATACGTCGGCTATGAAGAGGGCGGTTACCTCACCGAAGCGGTACGGCGCAAGCCCTACAGCGTGATTCTGCTCGACGAGGTCGAGAAGGCCCATCCGGATGTGTTCAACGTGCTGCTGCAGGTGCTGGACGATGGCCGTCTGACAGACGGTCAAGGCCGCACGGTCGACTTCCGCAACACGGTCATTGTGATGACGTCCAACCTGGGTTCGCATCACATTCAGGCAATGGCCGGTCAGCCGTATGAGGAGATCAAGTCGGCGGTGTGGGACGAGTTGAAGGTGAGTTTCCGTCCGGAGTTCCTGAATCGTATCGACGAAGTGGTTGTATTCCATGCGCTGGACGCCAAGCACATCGAATCGATCGCCACGATTCAACTGCAACGGCTGCGCGAGCGGTTGGCGCAGCAGGACATGACGCTGGAAGTGACGGACGCCGCGCTGGCCGAGATTGCTCGCGGCGGCTTCGATCCGGTGTTCGGCGCGCGGCCGTTGAAGCGCGCGATCCAGCAGAAGATCGAGAACCCGGTGTCACGCCTGATTCTCGAAGGCAAGTTTGGCCCGCGCGATGTGGTGCCGGTGGATTGGCAAGACGGCAAGTTCGTCTTTACGCGCACGCTGCAGTAAGCAAGACAGGCAGCGGTCCCGATGCACTCGGGGTCCGTTGCCGTCAACTGTACCGGGCCCAACTGCGA
>Ga0256883_1000392_pt1 | contig 13471 bp, 10 predicted proteins | sample MC6MC0491MT_FD_186337 | JGI IMG/M metagenome (GOLD analysis project Ga0256883, IMG submission 186337) | Metatranscriptome of enriched soil aggregate microbial communities from Iowa State University, Ames, United States - MC6-MC0491-MT... | ecosystem: Environmental > Terrestrial > Soil >...
GACGCTGCCCGCGGTGCGGAGCTTTCCCGTGCCCAGCTGGAGCGTACCCGTGCGATCCAGGGCGCTGCACGCGAGCGTATTGCCGCAGAGCAGGCGGCCCTGGATGAGTTCACCCGCCGCGAAATCCCACAACTGCAAAAGGAAACCCAGCAGCTGTTCGCCATGATCAACGCCACCGGCAGCGTCAGTGCTGACGACGTGGCTGCAGCAATCAACACGTATGCCACGCTGCTGGGCAAGAAGCTGCAGTTCCAGACGCAGGACGAGTTCGACAGCTTCATGGACAGCGACAGCCCGCTGGTCCTGTAAACCGATTGCTTACCTGAAGAATTCCCCCAAGGAACAAGGACACCCCGTTCATGCTGATCAAGCTCCTGTCCACACCGGACAAAAAACACCTGGTCGACCTGGCAAAGCTGCTGGCGCTTTCCGACAAACCCCTGCTGTGGGATGGCAAGACCTCTGCCGAGCTCACCTCCGACACCGACCTGAAAGAGCTGACGATCGAGGAGGGCGAGCACGAGCGCGAGCTGATCGCAGACATGGAACAGGCTGCCGGCATTTCATCGTCGGTATCGCCGGCCCTGCGCATGTTCCTGTCCACCTGTGACATCGGCACACGCCTGGTCGAGGTGACCAAGACCTTCCCGATCACCCAGGCGGAGCGCCCGGAATCCCGTGTTCAGGCGGCCAAGACCGTGCTCAAGGAGTTGCTCAAGGACAAGAAGGCCGAGCAACCCTCCGTGCCGAAAGTGATGCTGTTCGAACTGCTGCTGGTGGCCCTGCGCGACGGCAATATTTCCAGCATCGAATGGGCGCTGCTCAAAGAGTTTCAACAACACCACAAGCTTGAAGACTTCATCTTCGACGACCTCCTGGAACGCGCGGAAGTGCTGAACAAGGAAGTCAACAAAACCATCTCCATCGTGCTTGAGTAAGGACCCCATCATGCCACTTCCCCTGCTTATCGGTGCCGCCGCCATTGCCGGCATCTACGGTGCAGTCAAAGGCGTCAGCGGCGCCATCGACCACAGCAATGCCAGCGACCTCAACGAAGACGCTCGCACCCTGGTCAACAAGGCCAACGAGCAAATCGAAGAGCAGCGCAAGACCACCAACAGCACCCTGGAAGACTACGGCCAGCGCAAGCTGCGCGCATTCAACGGTGTGGTCGCCGATTTCATCACCACCTTCGAGCGCATCAAGAACGTCGAGCTGTCGCAAAGCCCTGAGCTGGACAAGCTCAATGCGGGCGACTTCACCAGCAAGACCCTGACCGGCCTGCGCCAGGACTACAAGGCGCTGCAGGACGCGGGCCTGGGCCTGGGCGCTGGCCTGAGCGGCGGCGCCGCGCTGGCCTTCGGTGCCTATAACGGCACCATGCTGCTGGCCACCGCCAGCACCGGCACGGCAATTTCCTCGCTGGGTGGCGTGGCCGCGACCAACGCCACGCTGGCCTGGCTGGGCGGCGGTTCGCTGGCTGCCGGCGGCTACGGCATGGCAGGCGGCATGATGGTGCTCGGTGGCATCGTTGCCGGCCCTGCGCTGGCCATCTTTGGCCACGTGCTGGGCAACAAGGGTGAAGAGGCGCTGAACAAGGCGCGCAGCAACATGGAGCAGGCGCGCACCATCCGTGACGAAGCCAAGCTGCTGACCGACAAGCTGAGCGCCATCGCCCAGGTCACCACGCTGGCCAACAACACCTTCTCCAACGTCAGCTCGCAACTGCGCCGCGCAGTGAACGAGCTGAAAACCGTCATCGAGCAGCAGGGTGTCGACTACCGTGCCTACTCCGACCAGAGCAAGAAGGTGGTGTTTGGTTCGGTCAAGTTCGCCCAGCTGCTCAAGGCCATGATCGATACCCCGATCCTGGATACCGACGGCAACCTGGTGCTGGCCACCGAAAAACGCATCAAGGACGTCACCCTGGTCGCCAACGGCAAGAAAGCTGGCCTGGATGCACCTGTCGCTTGATTGCGCTCAGGCGCTGATTCACGCTTGAAGCCACCGTGCCCACGCCTTGCGTGGGCACATTCATTACCAACTCGGTCGCTTCAAGGCGCTGAAAGGTCTGCATGCCCACGATGGTTTCCCCGCGTTCACCGTTCCCCTGCAACCAATGCGGCTTGTGCTGCCAGCGTGTTGACCAGTCTGCCGAAACCCGCGGCCTGGATCGTGGCGACGGCACGTGCAAGCATTACGACGCGGTGTTGAAGGGGTGCAGCATTTACCAGGAGCGCCCTGACATCTGCCGGGTGGATCGACTGTACGCACAGCGTTTTGCCCAGCATTACAGCTGGGACGAGTTCGTGGCCCTGAATACTGCTGTTTGCGCCACGTTGCAAAAAGGTGCCCAACAGATGCTTTTGTACAAAAGCAAAGGCTGACTCCACAGACTGGACGCGCTCGGGTAAGTCCATTTATGAGATGCCCTCTGCACGTTTGCCAGGCGAGCATCCCCAAAAATGCTGGCATTTACCTTGCTGAGCCAAACATCCGCCACATCGCGTTAGTTTTCTGATTGGCCTTTTCCCTGACCATATCGCTTGGGTCATTCGCCAGGACTGCTTGAGCAGCGGGAGATAGTCGGCGGCTTCCCGCCAGGGCAGCCCGCACGCTCACAGCTTGATCCCTTGCCAGACGCATTTGCGCACGCTCATCCAGTTGGCCAATGAACCAGCCATCTCGACCTTGAGCCAAAGCCTTGCGCACTATCGCCGACTCATCCTCGGCAAGAATGAGTTGCACTGAAGGTATTGTGCGTGAATACAGCGCGAGCTCCTTGCGAATCTCGAGATCGCTATCGTGCGCAAGGATTAGCTGGGCGAGTGGATGCACGTCGTTCGAAAATAGGTTTTCGCGGTGCAGGAGGCGGGCACGCACGCTCTGGTCCAGATCGCGGGCAAGCAACACCTGAACGGTCTTGCTCGGCCTTCGTCGAGCAGCAGCAGCGCGACGAACGCTGACCGTCGAGTCTTGTGCCAACTGCAACTCGATACCTCGGTCCACTCGCCAGTCGTGTAACAGTGCTGCGCGTACGTGGGCCGATGTGTCTTTGAGAAGCGCATGCTGAATGTCGTCATGAAGGCTTGAGTTGGCGGCAAGCTTCTCCCGCACATTGGCATCCTTGTGGGTTGACAGTTGCTCCTGCAGTTCCAGTGTCAGTCTCGGGTTGCTGGCCAATGCCTGGAGTAACTCTCGTGTTGGGTTGTCCTCGGTCAGCAACATCTGAAGCGAGGGCGGTAGTTCTCGGTTGCTGGCGACTGCCAGTTTGGCCTTCGATGGCATAGGGGGAGGTGGGGCCGATATGCCGCGCGACATGGCGGTAAGCCCTCCCATTATCTTGGCGGGCTTGATCGTCTCCTCCCGGCAGATTCGGGCCATCAGGTCTTCGCTGATCTTCGGATTGCCAGCGATCCTCTCCTGAATGTCTTCGGAGCCTGATTTATACAGGTGGGCATACTGCGCTTCGTTCAATCGCTGATTGCTTGCCAGCTCCTTGAGAACTGCATCCACATCGCAGATCAGCTTGTCTGCGACGGGGGCGACCAGGGCCGGGTTACCAGCCAAGTTAGTGCGCACTTCGACATCAGCGTCTTCTGCGAGCCTTGCCTGTGCCGGGCCGGACAGCGCGCTGTTGGAGGCTAATTTACGGCGTATTTGCAAGTCGCCCACCAGTAGACGCAGCTGGCTGGCTGCATTGATGCTGGTATTTTCTGCCAGCACCAGCAGTACTTCAGCTATATCGTTGGCCAATGGGTCTTGTATATTTTCTGGCAAAGTCGATGCACTGGCGACGGAAACACGAATGTCGCTGCACGTGTCGATCGCCAGCTTCAATTGAACACTAGGTGAAAGCATTTCATATCTGCAGACGAAGCCCTGGCGCACCTTGTCATTCTTGTCCTGCAGCAGCACATCGATGAATTTATCTGCCAGTGACCTGTTGCCCGCCAGCGCTGCCCGCACTGTGGGACAGCGATCTTTGACCAAGCGGGCTTGCACTTGAACGTTCAGCGCTTCATTGCCGGCAATTGCTCTGCGTACGTCCTCTTCTTCATGCTGGCTCAGGCTCATCTGCAGCAACGCCGATTCCAACTGCGGGTTACCGGCCAACCTGGCCTGTACTTCTTTAACATCTTGAAGCAGATATTGCAGTGTGGCGGTTGCAAGCGAGGCGTGACGAGCCAGGCTCAGGCGCACGTCAATAATAGGGTCTTGGGCCAGCAACAATTGTGCAGCAGCGCCAAGGCTAGCGTTACTGGCCAGTGCCTCGCGAACCTGAACGTCCTCCTTGGCCAGTTCCAGCTGTATTGCCTCAGGGAGACAACCCTCGCCGGAGCGCTTGGCCAAGGCAATCCGTACGTCACTGTCTTCATCGCGTAGCAAAATCATCTGCACGCTCTCAATCAGATGATCAAGGCTTGCAAGCGTTTCACGTACCTGGAAAGACTCATCCCTTGCCAACAGAGCTTGTGCGTCCGGGTGCAAGGCTTTGTTGGCCGCCAAGTCATTACGGACAATGAGTGAGGAGGCCTTGGTTACCTGCGATTGAAGCGCTGCACTGAGGCTTCCGTTGCGAGCCACCGTGCGGTGCACCCGTTCCTCTTCATCGCCCAACAAACGCTCCATCAGCGCCATGTCAGTACTCTTTTCCGCCAGTTCGAGCCTTTGCGCTGGTTTCAACTGTAGACGCTCGAATTGCGCCGCCAGTAGATCATGCGGTGCGTGGGCGTGCATGCACGCTAGGTGCAGCAGCGCGAGATCGAAACCAGGCTGACCTTCTTCGATATTGATGCGCAGGGTCAACACGTGTTCGGGGCAATTCGGGTTACTGAAGACGGCGGTGCGAACCTTCGGCTCGACATCACCGGCCAGCTTCTCCAGTAGGTCGTCCGGGCAGTCTTCGCTATTGGCTACTTGCTCACGGCGTAGGGCGTTGTGGCTGTCGGCCATCTGGATCATTTGCGCGACGCTCAGACCATCACATGTAGATGCTGGTTTGAGCTTGAGCTTGTCAAAAAGCTCTTCGTACTTGGCGACTTGGTCCCGCAGGGTTTCGCGTAATGGCACAGTAAGCTCGATGGCAGCTTCCAGATCTTCGAGCTTCAACGCGCGGTTGTTCAAAAAGGCCATCTCACGTGCCTCATTGATCGCGTTTTGGATATCCGCACCCGCGTAGTCTCGGGACTGTGTAATCAGCTTGCTGCGTTGCTCAGGTTTGAGCTCTAGTGGCTCGCCGTCGAGGTGGATATCAAGGATCGCGCCTCGCTCGGCGGCATTCGGGAAACCGACGTAAAAGACTTCGTCGAAGCGGCCTTTGCGCAACAGCTCCGGGGGCAGTGCGGTGATGTTATTGGCAGTCGCTATCACAAAGACTGCACCGGTCTTTTCCTGCATCCAGGTCAGGAAGTAGCCAAACAGGCGCGAAGATACCTCCGACCCACTGCCACTGTTCATGCCGACAAAAGCCTTTTCAAGCTCGTCGATCCAGAGAATACAGGGGCTCACCGACTCGGCCATGGCCAAGGCGCGGCGCATGTTGTGTTCGCTTTCGCCAACGTACTTGCCCAGCAGCGAGCCGATATCCAGACGCAGCAGCGGCAGCTGGAACAGGCCAGCCGCTGCCTTGGCGGTCAGGGATTTGCCACAGCCGGGCATCCCTGCGATTAGTACGCCTTTCGGTGCCTGTACCCGGGCATCACGAGCCTCACCGAGGCGTCGAAAGATTTGTGCACGACGGCTCAGCCACACCTTGAGATTTTCCAGCCCACCAATGCTCGTCGTGCTTTCGCTAACGCGGAGCATTTCCAGTACACCACTTTTGGCAATGATCTGCTCCTTCTCATGCTGGATCAGGGCCAGGGCACCATCGTTGACCTGTTCGTGCTGTTGACGAACCATGGCCATCGCCGAACGGATCTCTTCCTGGCTCAGACCACTGCAGGCCGCCTGTAGACGCTGGCGTGTGGTCTCCGGTACCAGCAGTTCAAGTTCCCTGCAGACGCTGTCGAGCTGGGTGCTGATCTCCTCGCCGCTGGGCAATGGCAGGGGCAGCAAAGTTATCTGCGCTTCGATCTGTGCGGGGATGTGCAATGTTTCCGATACCAGCACGACTCCTGCTGCTGAGCGATGGTGGCGCTGAATACGGTTGAGCAGTTGCTTCAGCCGGGCAACCGCCAGTGGCTGGTCTTCCAGCGCGCTGCGGGCGTCCTTGATGATGAAAAGCTTGCCGTCCAGGTCATCGTCGAGCAGTACCGGCAGGCTGCTTGCCAGCCCTGTATCCGTGCTTGAGTCGCCTCGGGGCTGCTTGTTGTAAAAATCCACCCAGCCGTAACCGAGATTCCATTCTTTGGGATGCAACTGCAGTTGGGTCGCCACTTCCTGAAGCATCGCATCGACCCGCGCCTCTTCACCAGATTGAATGAACAGTCCGGGATAGCCTGCCCGAAGATGGGAAGTGATCTTGACCTTCAGATCAAATAGCGTCATTGGTGATTACCAGAATGAAAGAAGGGAAGAGACCACGTTATTGACACCGCGCCCAATGACAGAGGCAACGCGTCCGGCGCCCTCAGCGATACTGGCTGCTACTTTGACTGCTGTCCCGACTACAGCCTTGCCGGCCGAATACACCACTTCTCCAATCTGGCTGCCGGCGATCCCTCCTGCCACCCCGCCGACAAATCCACCGACTGCGCTGCCGATAGGGCCAAACACGGTACCGAGCGCAGCCCCCACTGATGCTCCTTTCGTGGCCCCGGCGATGGCCATGGATGTCGTGACCGTGGTGTTGCCGATGGCATCGAAGGCCTCGTCTTTGGTCAGCTCACCTTTGCCCAACTTATAGAGAACTTTCGCGTTCTGAAGGCCAACACAAGCAATGTTGGTGATCAACCCAGCCGGTGTGTTGCGCAGTGCCGCGCCTAGCCAGCCGTTTTTGACTGCCACCACCACTGCGCCGGACACCGCCACTTGAGCAGCAGTTTGAGTGGTCGCTCTGAGCGAGCTTTCGAAGAACTCCTTCAAGTCTTCATTGGCGTGCGGGTTCTCGCGGCCATTGAGGGCGTTCCACGCCCGTCGGGCAAGTATCCGTGCGCCCTGCAGGCCAGCGGCGATACAGGCTCCCATTACCGCCTGCTTGCCAATCTGCTTGGCAATGTCGATCCGGTTGGTGTCCTTCCATTGGTATTGTCGAGCCTCGGCTTCGGCCTGGGCTTTGTCGCGCAGGGCCTTGGCTTGTTCCTTGGACAGTGGCCGGGAATTAATCCCATCGGCCTTGATGACTTCGGTACTGTTGGCAACATCTGCACCGTGCCCCTCTGGCACCAGACGTTCCTGGTCCGAGTAATCACCACGCTCAAACTGCTCACTCGTTGCACTGGCATCAGCACCGTATTTCGACTGATAACGCCCAACCACTTTGCCGTTGCCGTCAACGACTTCGATATCTACCGAGTTCAGCTCCTGCGACTTGACCATTCGCGCGCGGTACGGGCTGCCTTTTGTGGTGGCATCGATATTGAAAGTATCGACGTGATGCTGTTCTGCGATGAAGCCATCGAGGTTGGGGTTGAGGCTGATAGTACCCGCTTGGGTTGTAACGATCTTGCGGGCATTTTCAGTGGCATCGGACAATGCCTGGTCGATACGACCCGCATATTGGCCTACGTTGTTTGAGCCAGCGAACGCAGCGTTTTTCTCGATCTCGGCGGCCAGCCATGACGCCTTGCTGCGGCCCTTGTCCATATGCTGCTGTAGCGACTCGCGAGAGTCGTTAAACGCTTTACCGGCGTCGATGACCTGGCGGCTGGCTTCCAGAAGTTCTGCTTCGCTCTTCCACAAATGGGGGTACTTGCGGAACTCGTCGTTCAGCCATTGATCCAGTGGTTTTTCACCACGGTCATTGCAGGATGCGACGAATGAAGCGATGACTGCGGTAGTTTTGCCGGCATTCTCAGCCTTATCGAACAGCGTGCCTTCGATGCGTTGGGCCTGTGTATCGGAGAGCTGATCGAAGTCGACGCAGCCGTTTTCGTCGCTGTGACTTAAAGGCTTGTTCATGTCAGCTGTCATTGGCCTCATCCTGTGTCAATGAAGATCGAAGAGTTTATGAGTACGTGGCGGAGGCCGACCATTTACAGGGCAAGCCGAATGGCGGGACAATAGCCTGAATAGTGTCAGGTGGCCATCTTTAGCCGTTCTCAACTCGAAACACTGGCCTCCCTGAACTTACTGATAGCTTTCAATGGAAGTTTTCGACCATCACTCATAGAGCCAAGGCTTCAACGCCTCCAGGTTCTTCACCACGATCTGCTGCGCCGACGCCTTGGGCTCAAGCTTCTTCGGGTCGATCTGATACCGCTGCAGCACATAGCCCACCAGCGCACAGCGCGTCGGGATCACCAACTCCCCGCCCTGCATGCCGAAGTCGACCTCGATGATTGCCTTCTGCTCAGTCTTGAGCCGGGAGTCGGGCTCGATCACTACATCCACCCGCGTATTCCAGTCATCGTCCGCGTCGATCAGGTTCTCGCTCATGCGTTCGAACTCGGGTGCACCGCGGAAGCGGCTCAACACGAAGTCCCGGTACGTGCGGTTTTTCTCGCAGTACGCCCGCACATGCCAACGCATGCCGGTGTAGATCAGGGTGTGCGGCGAGATGAGTCGCGTTTCCGGCGTGGGGTTGGCCAGCGACACGTACTCGATGGAAATCACCTCGCCGTTGCGGCAGGCCTTGAGCAGGGGGCGCAGTACGTCGGGGCGGATGGTCCGGTCTGGCACTTCCAGCACCTTGGTGTGCGCGTAGGCCAGTGCCAACCCTTCCACATGCGGCGCCCGCGAGTGGGTCTGGTTCAGAAGCTGCAAATAGGCGTTGGCACTGTCATCGATGAACCGAGGGGTGAAGTGCGCGCCGGGTACATAGCCCTTCAGCTGCTTGTCATATGTAAGGTTTTCAGGCGCATGCTCGCTGATGTAGGTGTTGATGTCCTTGGACGCCTGCTGGCGGCTGATGCCGAAGCTCTGCATCAGATGGCCCGTGGTCAGCCGGCCTTCCCACCAGGCGACGGTTTCGATCAAACGGTAGCGAAGTGCCAGGTCCCAGCGGACCTGGTTGATTTCCTGGGTACGTTTCATGGGCCTTCCATGTGCGTGATTTGTTTACCTGTACAAGTCTACAATCTATACGTGTAAAAAATCACTACATATCCTTGGCCTGTCTTCGAAACACACAGACTCGCAAAAGGATTGAACATGACTACGACGGATATGATCTCGGCAGCGGCCCTTCTGATGATGGTGGTGATCGCCGTGCTGTTGTTGGTGCAGTACCTGAAGACCCAGGAGGTGTGGGAGGCGATCGTCACCTGCAAGACCTCGATGCGCTGGGCGCGCATCCAGGAGTCGGAAAACCGGGAGCTGCGCTCGGCCCTGCGCGCGGAGAAGGCGCATGTGGATCAGTTGCAGCGCAAGGTGCGCTTACTGGAAGGATTGCTGCCTGAAGGGCAATAGGATATGCCCTAATACACGGCGTGGCCGTGCAAGTTAAGGGCCGACACGTTATGCGACGCGCCATGCTTCTACGTCATCCCGGATCACTTTTACTGTTTATATAAACAGCATGGTTGTGCATACAGTTTCGTGCGCATATGATCTGGATTCGACCCTTTTCCAGGAGCATGGCCATGACAGCTTCAGTGGGAAGCCCAGAGCAGAACAACGCTTCGCAGAGTCTGCTTACAGCGCTCAAAGATCATTTCGTCTGGGTTTCACCCGTGGCCGTCATTCTCGCCTCCCTGATCGGGCTGCTCAATCTGCTGGTCTTCACGTGGTATATCAACCGGCCCGAACTGTTCAGCCGTTCATTGGAGTTCGGGCCCAGCCTGGCCCTGCTGATGTTGTCCTATTTGATGATCCTGGCAGGGATAGTCGGGAGCATGCTGATTACCTCCTACTTTTTTGCGCTGACGCTGCAGGGCTTGCAGCCCAAGCCTGAGTACACCGGGGCGTTGGCCCGAGGCCTGTTTTTCAGGGTCATGAGTGGCATGGCAAGCATGGTACTGGTCTTGGTGGTCGGTGCTGTCTGGCACGCTGGCGCACTCAGTGGCTGGTGGATGCTGGCCATATTCGTGTTACCTGTGGTCTTGTCATGGTCATTCATCGTGCGGCATCGGGACCAGGCGAAGGTCCTGTCAGGGCCGATTCAGGGGAAGCGCAAACTGCTGCTGTGCGCGGGCGTAGCAATGGGCACCGGGCTTGTAGCGATGCTGGGTATCTTGCCAGCGTGGTATGCGACGTTCCTGTACGAAGGCAGCGGCAATACTGCTGATTGGGCAGAGGCTATCAAGCTCGCGTTAACCTGCCTTATCACTATGGCTGGCTCGCTTGCTCCTGCCGTGGGGTATTACTTGCGGGCGGGTAGTGGCGTGTCTGCACAGCGGCGGGGGGCCTTGATTGGCTTGGGTGCATTCCTCGCATTCATGGTGGTCACATCGCCGTCGTTGTTCAGCGTAGCTTCAGTGGGGTCGGTAAGGTTACTTGGCTTTAGCGAGCGCGAGGTGAGAACTTATCTGGTCGATCAGGAGCAGTACCCTGCCAGCAGCATGAGTGCAGCCCAGTGGTCGATCACGCCGCTCAACGAGAGGAAATATGCCATTCGTGCGTTTTCACTTTATGCCTATGGCGCCCTCAATTTGTTATGCCCGCAAGCGTTGAAAGATATGAAGCTCAAAGAGCTCAAGCAGCACACTGGAAACTGCATTCCCTTTGAAAAAGGAAGTGTCAAAACACAGTGATTTTTTCAGCCGCAGCGCCGCACGGCAGCAGAGCCATCGCGGGGTAGGGTGGCCCAAAGCTGCTGGCTTGTAGGCCATGTAGCTGGTTCTCTAGTTCCTGTCTCACAGATGCTGAGTGATGCAGAACCCGCCACCATGAGCGTGAGCCCGCATCCTACCAAACGCCGCTGCTCACCGTCACAGACCCTGACCTGAAGCAAGCCCTCCTGCCAAACCACCACTATGCTGAACCCTTCGATTCAAGCTCACTCAGGTAAACAAGGAGGCACCCATGAAAGCTGCTGTTGTTGCCAAAGGGCGTCGTGTGGACGTGGTGGAAAAGACCCTGCGCCCGCTGGCGCACGGTGAAGCGTTGCTGAGGATGCAGTGCTGTGGCGTGTGCCACACCGACCTGCACGTCAAGAATGGCGATTTCGGTGACAAGACCGGCGTGATTCTCGGCCACGAGGGCATCGGCGTGGTGGTGGAGGTGGGGCCGGGTGTCACCTCGCTCAAGCCCGGCGACCGGGCCAGCGTGGCCTGGTTCTTCCAGGGCTGTGGGCACTGCGAGTACTGCAACAGCGGTAACGAAACGCTGTGCCGTGAAGTGAAGAACTCCGGCTATACAGTCGACGGCGGCATGGCCGAGGCGTGCATCGTGGTGGCGGACTATGCGGTAAAAGTGCCGGACGGGCTCGATTCCGCGGCCGCCAGCAGCATCACCTGCGCCGGTGTCACCACCTACAAGGCAGTGAAGTCATCCAATATCCGCCCAGGGCAGTGGATCGCCATCTATGGCCTCGGCGGCCTGGGCAACCTTGCGCTGCAGTACGCGAAGAATGTCTTCAATGCGCAGGTCATCGCGATTGATGTCAACGATGAGCAACTGGCGTTTGCCCGTGAGGTGGGCGCCGACCTAGTGGTCAATGCCCGCACCGAGGACGTGGCGAAAGTCATCCAGGCCAAGACTGGCGGCGCCCATGCGGCCGTGGTCACGGCGGTATCGAAAAGCGCCTTCAACTCAGCAGTGGATGCCCTGCGTGCCGGTGGGCGGCTGGTGGCTGTAGGCTTGCCGCCTGAAGCCATGAGCCTCGACATTCCGCGCCTGGTGCTCGACGGTATCGAGGTGGTCGGTTCGCTGGTCGGTACCCGCCAGGACCTGGCTGAAGCGTTCGATTTCGCCGCGCAAGGCAAGGTGGTGCCGAAAGTCACGCTGCGGCCGATTGAAGACATCAACGACATCTTCGAAGAGATGCTGGAAGGCAAGATCAAGGGCCGCATGGTGATCAACTTTGAAGGCTAGGGCTTGACTGGACCTCTGTGGCGGCGGGCTGGTCCGCCACCACAGGGCCCCGCTGAACAGCGGGCCATGTTTGGCATTCTTGTGGAATAAAACCAGCCGCCTTGATCATTTCCAATTCGTTCGTGGCATAGTGTCATTTTGGAATCAAGGTCGGGTCGGTGAATTTCAAACAGAAGCGGGACGCCTATGCATATCCAATGGTCGGCCTCTCTGGCACGGTAGCGTCGCATCATGAGGTAGCGTTCGATACTTCTTCGAAACTCGAAGCGCATCACGCCCGTTTGCTGTGCTCGGCGGAGGATGACGAGGTATTGCTCGGGTATCTGAGTACCCTTTTCTGGGGGCATTACGCAGGTGCTGCTGGGCGCACGACAGCCAATCGTGCGCTCTCCCGGGTACAGCTGGCGCTGGTCGGGTCCAGTTTTGAACGCAATGGGAAAACGTGTCAGAGGCCCGGCATCAATCACTTTGGTCGTGGCAAGGCGGTTGCCTTGATCAGGAAAGCCAAGCGCCTTCTCGTCGAACGTCAGTACGGTGAAGGGGTGAAGCTACTGTGTGACTTGCCACAATTGGGCTTCGCGTTTGCCTCGAAAGTCGCCGCTTTCCTTGCCCCCGAGACCTGTGGGGTGATTGATTCAGTCATCGCAGAAAAACATCCGCACTACGGGTTCAAATTGCGCGCAGGGTATGTGAGCGACGTAAAGGAAAACGTTGCTCGCTACCAAGCCTATTGCCAGGCACTGTGCAGCGAGGCAGACAAGCAGAACCAGTTGGGCGAGAGCGCTTACTGGCAGGAGCGCAACGGCGAGTTGCGCGCTTGGCGTGCTGTCGATATCGAGCGTGCGCTGTATAGCCTGTGAAAAGTGGCGAGTGACCGCAGCCTTTGTGGGGCTAGCCAACCCCCACAAGCCTGCAGCCACAGGCAACCCTGGCTACTGCGCTTGACCGCGCTCCAGGGCCTCGGCTACCGCATTCACGAACACTGCCTGCTCGTCATACAGCGAACTCGGCGTCTCGGCATTTTTCCAGGTCGACCACTGCACCACCACCAGGTGTTCGGCCGGGTTGATGGCAATGGTCTGGCCGAAAATGCCCAACGCCCAGAAGGTCTGGTCGCTGTGCGCGGTTTGCTTCGGTGCGGCCTTGGCATCCGGTGCCGGCGCGTTGTACCACCACTGGTAGCCATACTGCCCGTTCGGCGCAGCGGCGGTCACCGAGCCTTTGGCCTGGGTCCAGTGCGTGGAGCGGGCGATCCAGTCATCCGGCAGCAGCTTTTCACCGCCCGGCAATTGCCCGCCGCTCAACACGAACTGGCCGAACCGGCCCCAATCGCGAAGGGTGGCATTGAAGCCGTGGCCGCCCATGTCGACCTTGCCGGGCACCAGCGCGTGCC
>Ga0256883_1000408_pt1 | contig 13247 bp, 9 predicted proteins | sample MC6MC0491MT_FD_186337 | JGI IMG/M metagenome (GOLD analysis project Ga0256883, IMG submission 186337) | Metatranscriptome of enriched soil aggregate microbial communities from Iowa State University, Ames, United States - MC6-MC0491-MT... | ecosystem: Environmental > Terrestrial > Soil >...
CGCCGCTTTTTCATCGAAGCAGGAGCATTGTTAAACGCGCTTCTTCGTGAACATGCTGACAATGAACAACACGATGATGGCGCCGACAACGGAGGCGATCCAGCCCACCGGTTCGCCCGAACCATACCAGCCCAACGTGCGGCCCAAGAAGCCGGCTACCACCGCGCCCACGACACCGAGGACAGTGGTCAAAATGAACCCCATGCTTTGCGTGCCCGGCATGATCGCGCGGGCGATCAACCCGACGATAAAGCCCACGATGATCATGATGATGATGTCCATGCGAAACGCTCCTTGAATGATTGACGAGCCGTCGGATGTGCTCGATTTGATCTTAGCGACCACAAGCGACGTCGGTGTAACAACAGGTACACCGTGGCAAAATTGCCGCACGCTGTTAAGCATGTAGTGGGCCTGACGCAATCGCAGGGCTCAAATTTTTTGCGTCAGCTACCGCGAGTCATCTCGAGCAATTGCTTCAGATCCTTCGTCACGACGTCGATTTGATCGCTGTCGGAGGCGAGCAGTCTGGCCTTGCCATGCTTGTCGAAGATATACACGCCACGGCTGTGTGTGACGTCATACTGTTCGGCAGTCGCGCCAGGCCTGGGCTTTTCGATCTGGTAAGCCACGCGATAACGGCGGGCCAGATTAGCCACCTCCCGCTCGTTGCCGGTCAGTCCGACCGCGTTGCGGTTGAAGGCGTCCACGTAGGCTTGCAGCACGTCCGGCGTATCGCGATGGGGATCCACGCTCACGAACAAGATCCGCACATCGCGCGCATCGTCGCCCAGGCGACGGAGCACTTCGGTCAGTTGCGCCATGGTCGTCGGGCACACGTCAGGGCAACTGGCGTAACCGAAAAACAGCAAGACGGTCTTGTTGTCGAACGCGTCTTGCGTGACGGTTTTGTTCCCGGCGCCCTGCAACGAAAAAGACAGATCCGGCAGATGACCCTGCACGTTATACAGCGACCAGTTCGTCGACCGGTCGCTGCAGCCCGCGAGGCCCAACGCAAGAAAAGCGAGTGCCAGCACCCAGCGGCGCACACGCTGATGCACGATCAGTCCTGGCCGACCATGCCGCTGTGACGCAGCAGTGCATCGATGCTGGGTTCGCGCCCGCGAAACGCTTTGAAGGAGTCGGCCGCCGGTCGCGCGCCACCCACGGCGAGAATCTCCTGGCGAAAGCGCCGGCCGGTTGCCGGATCCAGCGTACTGGGCGCGGCTTGCGTGGCCGCCGCCTTGGCGGCCGCATCGGCCGTGACCTGTGCCGCCTCTTCGAATGCTGCGTAGGCGTCGGCGGACAAGACTTCAGCCCACTTGTAGCTGTAATAGCCGGCACCATAACCGCCCGCAAACAAGTGCGAGAAGCTGTGCGGGAAGCGATGCCAGGCCGGGGGCGTCAGTACCGACACCTCCTTGCGCACCGTCGCCAGCAATTCGAGCACACCGGCAATATCGGTCGGCGTCTGCTTGGCATGCAGCAGGATGTCGAAAAGCGAAAACTCGATCTGGCGCACCGTTTGCATGCCGCTCTGGAAATTGCGCGCGGCGGAGAGCTTGTCGAAAAGGGCGCGCGGCAGCGGCTCGCCGGTATCCACATGCGCCGAGAGTTGCTGCACGACCGGCCACTCCCAGCAGAAGTTCTCCATGAACTGCGACGGCAGCTCGATGGCATCCCATTCCACGCTCGAAAATGCCGATGCGCCAGGCTCGTCCACTTCCGAAAGCAGGGCGTGCAACGCATGGCCCATTTCATGGAACAGGGTGATCACGTCGTCGTGCGTGAGCACGGCAGGCTTGCCCTCCGAGGGACGTGAGAAGTTGCAGGTGAGGTACACCACCGGCGTTTGCAATTCGCTGCCCACACGGCGACGGCTGCGTTCGCTATCCACCCACGCACCGCCTTGCTTGCCCGAGCGCGCATACAAGTCGAGGTAGAGGTAGCCCACGAGCTCGCCGGTGGGATTTTCGACGCGGACGCCTTTTGCGTCCGCGTGCCACACCGCCACTTCGGGCGCCGCCTTTAACCGCACGTCGAACAGCGTTTCGATCACATCATACAGACCCGAGAGCACGCGGGGCTCGCTGAAATACTGTTTGACCTCGTCTTCGGAATACGAATATTGCGCTTCACGCATCCGTTCTGACACAAACGCGTTATCCCAAGGCTCGAGGGCGCTCATGCCCAGATGCGTCGCGCCGAATGCGCGCAACGCAGCGAGGTCCTTTTCGGCATACGGCTTGGCGCGCGCAGCCAGTTCGCGCAGGAAGGTCGTGACTTCATCCGCGTCGCGCGCCATGCGCGTTTGCAGGCGAAGCGCAGCGAAGTTGGCATACCCCAGCAGTGTCGACTCTTCGGCGCGCAGTTTGAGCAGTTCCTCGATCAGGCTGGAATTGTCGAACCTGGCCTCGCCGTGTTCGGACGCCACCGTGCCATACGCGCGGTACAGCTTTTCACGCAATTCGCGCGACTTGGCGTACTGCATCACGGGGATGTAGCACGGCATTTTCAAGGTAAGCGTCCAGCCTTCCTGCTTGGCGTCCTGCGCCGTTTTGCGCGCAGCCGCCTTGACATCGTCCGGAATGCCGTCGAGCCGGGATTCATCCGTGACGTTGAGCGTCCACGCGTCGACGGCATCCAGCACGTTTTCCGAAAACTTCTGCGACACCTCGGCTTCACGCTCGGCGTTGGCGGCGTATTGCTCGCGCGCCGCGCCCTGCAATTCAACACCACTCAAGCGGAAATCGCGCAGCGCCAGTTCGAGCACGCGTTGCCTCACGGGCGACAACGTGGCGAACTCGGGCGAGGCGTGGACGCGTTGATACTGCTTGTAGAGCCCCTCGTGCAGACCCACCCACGTCGAAAATGCGGTGACCTTGGGCAGGGCCGCGTTGAAGGCCTCGCGCAGCGCCGGCGTGTTGACGACGGCATTCAGGTGCCCAGCCACCGACCACGCCCGCCACAAGCGTGCGCTGGCCGTATCCAGGGGCTCGCTGATCGCGTCCCACGTTGCCGGTCGCGACGGATCGGCGGTCTGGTCGACAGCCGTGCGCGCCTCGGCCAGCAGTTCGTCGATCGCCGGCCCAATGTGTTCGGGCGTGACGGCCGAATAATCGATCAGATCGGAAACGGGGGCGAGCAGGGGATTCGTAGTCATGGGGCCTGGCAGGGAGTAAGCATAAACGCGCGCCGGGGATGGCGCGCGGACGGCACAGATGCCGGGTTAGATGCTTTATATGGCGGCGCGTTCCGCAGCTTCAATAGTATTGACGAGCAACATCGCGATCGTCATCGGGCCCACGCCGCCCGGCACGGGCGTGATGGCGCCTGCAACCTCGGCCGCACTGGCGTAATCCACGTCGCCGCACAATTTGCCGTCCGCACCGCGATTGATGCCGACGTCGATGACCGTGGCGCCCGGCTTGATCATGTCGCCGGTAATCATGCCCGGCTTGCCGGTCGCCACCACCAGAATGTCGGCCCGGCGGGTCTGGGCCGCCAGGTCGCGCGTTTTGGAGTTGCAGATCGTGATGGTGGCACCGGCGGCCAGCAGCAGCATGGCCATCGGCTTGCCGACGATATTGCTGGCGCCGACGATGACCGCTTCGGCACCGCGCGTGACCACGCCTTCGGCTTCCAGCATTTTCATCACGCCATAGGGCGTGCACGGACGAAACAAGGGCTGGCCGGTCATCAGCAACCCGGCGTTGCTCACGTGAAAGCCATCCACATCCTTGTCGGCGGCGATGGTTTCGATCACCTTGTGCGCGTCCATATGGGCCGGCAAGGGAAGTTGTACGAGAATGCCGTGAATGGCCGGATCGTTGTTGAGCGCCTGGATGCGCGTCAACAGTTCTGCCTCGGTGAGGGAAGCGGGATACTGCTCCATGACGGAATGCAGCCCCGCTTTTTCGCACGCCGCAACCTTGTTGCGAACATAGACCTGGGAGGCGGGATTATCGCCCACCAGCACCACTGCAAGACCGGGTGTCGTGCCGCCGGCAATCAGCGCGGCGGCACGTTGAGCAACTTCGTCGCGAATGCGTACTGACAGGGCGGCGCCGTCGATTCTTCGTGCGGTCATGCGTGTGCCTCGGGTTTGGCCAAGGCGACTTTCATCAGGTCGGCTACGGTGGTCACTTCAAGTTTTTCCATGATATTGGCGCGATGCGCCTCTACGGTTTTGATGCTGATGCCCAGATCGTCAGCGATCTGTTTGTTCAGGCGGCCGGCGACGATGCGCTCGAGCACCTGCTGTTCGCGCGCCGTGAGGCGAGCCAGCATCGCTTCGTGGTCGCGCTGGGCCTGGAATTTCGACACGCGCTGCGAGGCTTGCTCCAGCATGCGGGCCACGATTTCACGCAGATCCTGCTCGTTGAAGGGCTTTTCGAGGAAGTCGATCGCGCCTTTCTTCATCGTGGTGACGGCCATGGGCACATCGCCGTGTCCGGTGATGAACACGATCGGCAGCGGCGCCTGGCGGGCGATCAGCTGCTCCTGCAACTCGAGGCCGCTCATGCCGGGCATGCGCACGTCGCAGATCAACACGCCGACGGTGGCCGGGTCGTAATCGTCGAGGAAACTTTCGGCACTGGCAAAAACGCGCACGCGATAGCCGTTGGCTTCCAGAAGCCAGCGCAACGAGTCTCGGACGGCTTCGTCGTCATCGACAATGAACACCGTGCTCGAAATGGGGGGGGTAGTCATGCGTGCAACTCCTCGGACTGTTCGTTCTGATCAAGCGCTTGTGGCGCTGCGCAGGGCAAAGTAAAGCGGAAGATCGTACCGCCGGCGGGATTGGGGTCGGCCCATAGGCGGCCATGGTGCGACTCGATAATGGTACGGCAGATGTTCAGGCCCATGCCCAGGCCTTGTGACTTAGTGCTGAAGAACGGCTCGAAGAGGCGCTCGGGCTCGGCCAGGCCATGACCGCGGTCGACGACCGCCACTTCGATATGCTGCTCGTGAAGAATTACCGCGACCTTCAATTCGTCCGAATCGCTCTTTTCCATGGCTTCCAGGCCATTTTTCAGCAGATTGAGCAAGACCTGCTCGATCAGGATCGGGTCGGCCAGCACATCAGGCGCGGTGGAGGGCACAAATGGCTCGATGCGAATCCGACGCTTGCGGGCATCGATATCAGCGAAACCAATGGCGTTGTCCACGATGCCGCGAATCGCCACGCGTTGCCGGCGGGGTTCGCTGCGTTTCACGAATTCGCGAATACGGCTGATGATCTTGCCCGCACGTTCGGCCTGTGCCGCCGCCTTTTCCAGCGCCGGCAACAGCATGGTCGGACTGGTGTGGCCGGCTTTGACCAGCGCCACGGCACCCATACTATAGTTAGAGATGGCGGTGAGCGGTTGGTTCAACTCGTGCGCAAGCGACGAGGCCATCTCGCCCATCGTGGTAAGGCGGCTCGTCAGCTGGATCTTCTCTTGCTGCAGACGCGAAGCCTCTTCATGCGTGCGGCGCTCGGTGATATCGCGTGCCACCTGCATGCGTACGCGGCGCCCGTCGGTCCAGGCCAGCATCCGGTGATGCACTTCAAACCAGCGCTGCACCGAAGGTGAAAGCACCTCCACCGACTCGTCCGTAAACCGGCCGCGACGCCCCGCCAGCAGCTCCTCATGCCCCCCGGTTTGCGCGCCGAACACGCGCCGGTAGGTGCGGTTGGCAAACAGCAACTCCAGGCCATCGTGCGTATCGGCCGTCACCGAAATGGCGTCGTCGAGCCCTTCGAGCACGGTCATGAATCGTTCGTGCGCGGCGGTCAGCGCTTCGCGGATGCGCTTGGGCTCGGTGATGTCGGTCATCGACGTCATCCAGCCGATCTGATTGCCGTTGGGGTCGAGCAAGGGCGAGACATACATCCGCGCCACGAAGCGCGACCCATCGCGGCGTTGGGCTTCGACCTCTAGACCGCTGCTCGGCGTTTTGCCCGAGGTGAGCGTATCAAGCGTGTGCTGATGATATTCGTGGCGGCCCGGCACCCAGTAGGGAAAGGGTGGGCTGCGGCCGATCAGGTCGGCTTCGTTCCAGCCGATCATGCGGCAAAACGCCGGATTGACATAGGCGATGCGCCCTTCGAGATCCAGCACCCGCATCCCCGTGGACATCGAATTTTCCATGGCGCGCCGAAAGCCGGTCTCGGCAATCAACGCCGCCTCGGCGTGTGACCGGAACCGGGTGTACCGCCACAGCATCAGCAAGCTGATCACGATCACGCACGAAAGGGCGAGCACCACCCACAGCAGCCGTTGCTGACGCATCTCCTGGTCGATGGTGACGAACATGACACTATCGTCGTGTATGCGCTGGAGCCAGAAAAAGGCCCCCATTACACAGATATAGAGCACCAGGACCAGTACCGGCGTAAGCCAATAGAGACCGCGCCTGCGCATGCGGGCGTGATCGTGGAACGGCGTCGGGATGTTTGATTTATGCGGGCTGGCCATGGAAGACGCATCGGTCGAGGGACCGGAATGCGCTCATTTTAGACTTTGTTTCTGCTCTGCAGGCAGCTTCGTATTTTGCATTGTGAAATGCCGTACCGCAACATGAAATTTCACTTGCTGAAGGGTCGGGTTTTTTCCTAGAATGCCCGCATAAGCTGCCCGTAAGCCCTCGATCACGCGTGCCTGTTCTCTTCAGCGTGCCGGTTTCGAAGCAGGGCTTTCACCCGTTCGACGCGACTCGCACGCTACGGACGCATGATTACTCCACAGGAGACACAACGATGTCCTCTTCCGCCCAAGCCGGCGCCCTTCAGGCTGCCAACGATGAAGATACCCTGGAAACCCAGGAATGGCTGGAGGCGCTTGCCGCCGTACTCGAACGTGAAGGCCCGCAGCGCGCCCACTATCTGCTCGAACGCTTGATCGACGAGGCACGTCGCTCCGGTGCGCATATTCCGTTTTCGCCCAATACCGCTTACGTCAATACGATTCCGCCGGGTCTGGAACCCGCTCATCCGGGCAACCTGGACCTCGAAACGCGCATCCGTTCGTATGTACGCTGGAACGCCATGGCCATGGTCGTGCGCGCCAACCGTGCTGCCCCTGACGACGGCGGCGACCTGGGCGGCCACATCGCTTCGTTCGCATCGCTGGCCACGATGATCGGCTGCGGCCAGAACCACTTCTGGCACGGCGAAACCGCCGAGCGCGGTGGCGATTGCGTGTACTTCCAGGGTCACTCATCGCCCGGCATTTACGGCCGCGCCTTCCTCGAAGGCCGCTTGACCGAAGACCAGCTCAACAATTTCCGCCAGGAAGTCGACGGCAAGGGCTTGTCGTCGTATCCGCATCCCAAGTTGATGCCTGAGTTCTGGCAGTTCCCGACCGTGTCGATGGGTCTGGGCCCCTTGATGGCCATCTATCAGGCGCGCTTCCTCAAGTACCTGCACGCCCGCGGCATTGCCGATACCTCGAACCGCAAGGTCTGGGTATTCTGCGGCGACGGTGAGATGGACGAACCCGAGTCGCTGGGTGCGATCGCCCTGGCGGCACGCGAGAAGCTCGACAACCTGATCTTTGTCGTCAACTGCAACCTGCAGCGTCTGGACGGCCCGGTGCGCGGCAACGGCAAGATCATCCAGGAACTCGAAGGCGACTTCCGCGGTAGCGGCTGGAACGTCATCAAGCTCATCTGGGGCGGTTACTGGGATCCGCTGTTGGCCCACGACAAGGAAGGCATTCTGCGCCGCGTGATGGAAGAAACCGTCGACGGCGAGTACCAATCCTATAAAGCCAACGATGGCGCCTTCGTGCGCGAGCACTTCTTCGGCAAGCATCCGAAGCTCCTGGAAATGGTCAGCCGCATGAGCGATGAAGACGTCTGGCGTCTGAATCGTGGCGGCCATGACCCCCACAAGGTGTTCGCCGCGTTCGATGCGGCCACCAAGCACAAGGGTCAACCCACCGTCATCCTGGCCAAGACCATCAAGGGTTACGGCATGGGCAAGGTCGGTCAGGCCAAGAACCCGTCGCACCAGCAAAAGAAGCTGGATGTGGACGCCGTGCGCGAATTCCGCGACCGTTTCGCCATTCCGATCCCTGACGATCAGCTCGAAGAACTCCCGTATTACAAGCCGGCCGACGATTCGCCCGAAATGAAGTACCTGCACGAGCGTCGTGCCGCGCTGGGTGGCTATCTGCCGCAACGTCGCGCCAAGTCGGACGAGAAGTTGAAGGCGCCCAAGCTGGAAGCGTTCAAGTCCCTGCTCGAGCCCACGGCTGAAGGCCGCGAAATTTCGACCACGCAAGGTTTCGTGCGTACGCTCAACCAGATCCTGCGCGACAAGGAACTGGCTCCCCGCGTGGTGCCGATCCTGGCCGACGAATCGCGTACGTTCGGTATGGAAGGCTTGTTCCGCCAGATCGGGATCTACGCCCCGGAAGGTCAGAAGTACACCCCGGTCGATAAAGACCAGGTCATGTACTACAAAGAGTCGGCCGATGGTCAGCTCCTGCAGGAAGGCATCAACGAAGCGGGTGCGATGAGCTCGTGGATTGCGGCGGCCACGTCGTACTCCACGAACAACCGCATCATGATTCCGTTCTTCATCTATTACTCGATGTTCGGCTTCCAGCGGATTGGCGATCTGGCCTGGGCAGCGGGCGATATGCAGGCCCGCGGCTTCCTGCTGGGCGGCACCGCCGGCCGCACGACGCTTAACGGCGAAGGCTTGCAGCACGAGGATGGCCACAGCCACCTGATGGCCGCCACGATTCCGAACTGCGTGCCTTACGACCCCACCTTCGTGCACGAAGTTGCGGTCATCATCCAGGACGGCCTGCGCCGCATGGTTGAAGAGCAGGAAAACGTTTATTACTACCTGACGGTGATGAACGAAAACTACGCGCAACCGGGGCTGAATACGGGCGACGAAGAAGGCATCCTGAAAGGGATGTACAAGCTCAAGTCGTCGGGCAAGGGCAAACTGCGCGTGCAGTTGATGGGTTCGGGCACGATCCTGCGGGAAGTCATGGCTGCGCAAGACCTGCTCGAAGCGGATTGGGGTATCGGTTCGGACGTCTGGAGCGCCACCAGCTTCACGCTGCTGCGCCGCGATGGCCTGGATTGCGAGCGTCACAACCTGCTGCACCCGGACGACAAGACGCCCCAGGTGCCGTACGTGACGCAGCAACTCGAAAAGACCGAAGGTCCGATCATCGCCTCGACCGACTATATGAAGGCATTCGCCGATCAGATCCGTCAGTTTATTCCGCGCGGCCGTGACTATCGCGTGCTGGGCACGGACGGATTCGGCCGCTCGGACTTCCGTTCGAAGCTGCGCGAACACTTCGAGGTCAATCGTCATTTCGTCGTGCTGGCTGCGCTCAAGGCGCTGGCCGATGAGGGCAAGCTGCCCACTTCGAAAGTGGCTGAAGCCATCAAGAAGTACAAGATCGACCCCAACAAAGCCAACCCGCACTACGCCTGAGGGACGCGAAAGACATGAGCGATATCGTAGAAATCAAAGTGCCGGACATCGGCGACGCCAAGGATGTCGAGGTCATCGAGATCCTGGTCGCCGAGGGCGACACGATCGAGGCCGAACAGAGCCTGATTACGCTGGAGTCCGACAAATCCTCGATGGAAATCCCCGCCAGCCAGGGCGGTGTGGTCAAGAGCATCAAGGTCAAGATCGGCGACAAGGTGTCGGAAGGCGCCATCGTGTTGACCCTCCAAGCCGGTGATGCCGCCGCCAAGGGCGGCGATGCGAAGTCGGTTGAAAAGCCGGCTGAAGCACCGAAGGCTGAGGCACCGAAGGCGGATGCACCCAAGGCTGAAGCCGCTGCGAGCGCCAAGCCGGCCGCCAGTGCAGCACCCAAGGCCGGCAGCAGCGGCCCGGTCGACGTCACCGTGCCCGACATCGGCGACTTTTCCGAAGTCGAGGTGATCGAAGTCATGGTCGCCGAAGGCGACAGCATCAAGGCGGAGCAAAGCCTGATTACCGTCGAAACCGACAAGGCCTCGATGGAAATCCCCGCGCCGCAAAACGGCACGGTGACATCGCTGAAAGTCAAAGTCGGCGACAAGATCTCGAAGGGCTCGCTGATCCTGCAACTCGAGGCCGAAGGGGGTAGCGATGACGCCGCCGCGGATGCCAAGCCGGCTGCCGCGAGTGACGACAAGCCCGGTGCTGCGGCCGAAAAGCCTGCCGGGGCATCTGGCGATAGCGGCGCGGCCAAGCCGGCCGACGCCGGCCAGTCGAAGGCCGCACCGGCCGCTGCGCTCGAAGCCGACTTGAAGCCGAACGAGCTTCCGCATGCATCGCCGTCCGTGCGCAAATTCGCGCGCGAGCTCGGCGCCGATCTGCGCAAGATCAAGGGGTCGGGTCCCAAAGAGCGCATCACGCAGGATGACGTGCGTGCGTTCGTCAAGCAAGCCCTGGCCTCGCAAGGCTCTGCCGCGCCTGCCGCCGCCGGCGGTTCGGCCGACGGTGCCGCGCTGGGACTGCTGCCGTGGCCGAAGGTCGACTTCACCAAGTTCGGTGAGATCGAAACCAAGCCGCTGTCGCGCATCAAGAAGATCTCGGGCGCCAATCTGCACCGCAACTGGGTAATGATTCCCCACGTCACCAATAACGACGTGGCCGACATCACCGACCTCGAAGCGCTGCGCGTGACGCTGAACAAGGAAAACGAAAAATCGGGCGTCAAGGTCACGATGCTCGCGTTCCTGATCAAGGCGATCGTCGCCGCGTTGAAGAAATTCCCGGAGTTCAACGCTTCGCTGGATGGCGACAATCTGGTGTTGAAGCAGTACTACAACATCGGATTTGCCGCCGACACGCCCAACGGGCTCGTCGTGCCGGTGATCAAGGATGCCGACAAGAAGGGCATCCTGCAGATTGCGACCGAAACCACCGAGCTGGCCAAGAAGGCTCGCGACGGCAAGGTATCGCCCGCCGACATGCAGGGCGGCTGCTTCTCGATTTCGTCCCTGGGCGGCATCGGCGGCACGTCGTTTACGCCGATCATCAACGCACCTGAAGTCGCCATCCTGGGTGTGTCGCGTTCGTCGCATCAACCTGTGTGGGACGGCAAGCAATTCGTGCCACGCCTGCAACTGCCGTTGTCGCTGTCGTATGACCATCGCGTGATCGACGGCGCGTCGGCCGCGCGCTTCAACGCCTATCTGGGTGCCTTGTTGGCGGACTTCCGTCGCATCGCGCTGTAAAGGGGACACGATGAGCAAAGTTGAAATCAAGGTCCCAGACATTGGCGACTTTCATGACGTTGACGTCATTGAAGTGCTCGTGGCCGAAGGCGACGTCATTACTGCCGAGCAAAGCCTGATCACCGTCGAAACCGATAAGGCGTCGATGGAAATTCCGGCCACGCAAGGCGGCAAGATTACCGCGCTCAAGATCAAGGTGGGCGACAAGGTCAGCCAGGGCACTGTATTGCTGGAAGTCGAAGCCGACGCCGGCGGCGATGCTGGTGCAGGCAAAGAAAGCAAGGCGGGCGGCGCTGAGAAGCCCGCAGCCTCGGCGGACGCGGCCAAGTCGGCTTCGTCCTCGGATTCGGCAAACGCGAAGTCTGGCGCAGGTGCATCTGCGGGTGCTTCGGCGTCCAACGGCGGCCAACAAGCCGCAGCCACCAAAGGCGACTCGCAGACGTCGGCCGGTGGCCGCGAAACGGCTGGCAGCGCCAACAAGGCGGCGCCTACGCCCGCCAAGTTCTCCGGTCAGGCCGATGTCGAATGCGACATGGTCGTGCTAGGCGCAGGCCCAGGCGGCTATTCCGCTGCCTTCCGCGCAGCCGATCTGGGCATGAACGTCGTGCTCGTCGAACGCTACGCAACGCTGGGTGGCGTGTGCCTGAACGTAGGTTGCATTCCGTCCAAGGCGCTGTTGCATACGGCCGCCGTGATGGAAGAAGCCAAGTCGCTCGCCGACCACGGCATCACATTCGGTGAACCCACGATCGATCTCGGCAAGCTGCGCGCGTTCAAGGACGGCGTCGTGGGCAAGCTCACGGGTGGATTGGCCGGCATGGCCAAGGCCCGCAAGGTCAAGGTCATCACGGGCAACGGCGAGTTCGCCGATCCCTACCACCTCACCGTGACGGCTGCGGACGGTAAATCGCAAACCATTCGCTTCAAGCAAGCCATCATCGCGGCCGGCAGCCAATCGGTGAAATTGCCGTTCCTGCCCGACGATGACCGCATCGTCGACTCGACTGGCGCGCTGTTGCTGCGTTCGATTCCGAAGAAGATGCTGATCGTGGGCGGCGGCATTATCGGCCTTGAAATGGGCACCGTGTACTCGGCACTGGGCGCCCGACTAGATGTGGTCGAAATGCTCGACGGTTTGATGCAGGGCGCTGACCGCGACCTGGTCAAGGTGTGGCAGAAAATGAATGCGCCGCGCTTCGACAACATCATGCTCAAGACCAAGACGGTAGGCGCGGAAGCCAAGAAAGACGGCATCTACGTCACCTTCGAAGGCGAGGGCGCCCCGAAAGAGCCGCAACGTTACGACCTGGTGCTCCAGGCCGTGGGCCGCAGTCCTAACGGCAAGAAGATCGGCGCAGAACGCGCCGGCATCATCGTGGGCGACCGTGGCTTTATCGACGTCAATAAGCAATTGCGTACCAATGTGCCGCACATCTTCGCGATAGGCGACATCGTTGGCCAACCCATGCTGGCCCATAAGGCCGTGCATGAAGGTCACGTTGCCGCCGAAGCCGCACACGGCGAGAAGAGCTTCTTCGACGCGCGCGTGATCCCGTCGGTGGCGTACACCGATCCGGAAGTGGCGTGGGTAGGCTTGACCGAAGATGCCGCCAAGCAGCAAGGCATCAAAATCCAGAAGGGCGTGTTCCCCTGGGCCGCTTCGGGCCGCGCGATTGCCAATGGCCGTGATGAAGGCTTTACCAAGCTCCTGTTCGATGCCGACACGCATCGCATCCTGGGTGGCGGTATCGTCGGCACGCACGCTGGCGATCTCATCAGCGAAGTGGCGTTGGCAGTGGAAATGGGTGCCGACGTGATCGACATCGCCAAGACCATCCATCCGCATCCGACGTTGGGTGAATCGGTGGGTATGGCCGCTGAAGTGGCTGAAGGCGTTTGCACCGACTTGCCGCCGATGCGAAAGAAGTAATGAGAAGCTAGCCGACCGGCCAAGCTGGTCGGCGCTCTTTATTAATGGCCGCTCAAATTCATTTGTGCGGCCATTTTTTTTGGTGTTTCCGTCTTTCGTTAGCGCTTTGGTAAAGCATGAC
>Ga0256883_1000419_pt1 | contig 13114 bp, 23 predicted proteins | sample MC6MC0491MT_FD_186337 | JGI IMG/M metagenome (GOLD analysis project Ga0256883, IMG submission 186337) | Metatranscriptome of enriched soil aggregate microbial communities from Iowa State University, Ames, United States - MC6-MC0491-MT... | ecosystem: Environmental > Terrestrial > Soil >...
TGATAAATTAACGTTTCGAGAACTGTGGCGCGCGGCGAGCCGCTTTCAAGCCGTACTTCTTACGTTCTTTCATACGTGGGTCACGAGTCAAGAAACCAGCGCGTTTCAAAGCCGGACGGAATTCTGGGTCAGCTTTGAGCAGTGCACGGGAAATACCGTGACGGATTGCACCCGCTTGACCGGAAATGCCTCCACCGTGAGCGATAACAAGGATGTCGTACTTGCTTCCTGTTTCAGTCAACGTTAGTGGTTGTTTCACAATCAGCTTGAGTGTTTCGAGACCAAAGTAGTCGTTAAGGTCACGTTTATTAATAATGATTCGCCCTTCACCCGGCACGAGACGTACGCGTGCTACAGAGTGTTTACGACGACCGGTTCCATAGTATTGAACTTGAGCCATGAAACTGTCCTCCCTTTCAATTATCCGCGAAGTTCATAAACTTCTGGGTTTTGAGCTTGATGTGGGTGTTCCGAACCGGCATAAACTTTCAGTTTGAGCTTCATTTTGTCGCCGAGGCGATTCTTAGGAAGCATGCCATGAATAGCTTGTTCCAGAACTCTTTCTGGTGTTTTCTTGATCATGTCTTGAGCGGAAGTCACTTTCAAACCACCTTGATAGTGGGAGTGACGGTAATACATTTTGTTTTGCATCTTATTGCCTGTCAGAACGATTTTCTCAGCATTGACAACGACAACGAAGTCGCCTGTGTCCACGTGCGGAGTAAATTCGGGCTTGTGTTTACCGCGAATCAAGCTGGCTGCTTCGCTTGCCAGACGGCCGAGCGTTTTGCCTTCCGCATCGATGACGTACCATTTGCGTTCAACTTCATTTGGCTTAGCCATATAGGTGGTGCGCATGGATGATCCTCCTTATTCATGTAACAACCGTTCATGTTATACACGTTCTCATGTATGAAGAAACGTTGCCGTTCCATCGGTTTATTCGTAATTGTTAGGATGTTTCGATCGGCTAACCAAGTCGGGGCTGTGGGAGAGCCACTTAGAAAGCACAAGTTATATTCTACTATATACAGCGCCTATGTGCAAGCAGTTTCTTCGGATTATAAACAACTATTCCGGGTATTCCACATGCAGCAGAGTTAACCCCTGAGGCGGAGCCGTAGGACCTGCTTTCGTACGGTCTTTCGACGCCAATATAGCGGGTATATCCTTGGCATCCATCTTCCCTTCACCAACCCAGAGAGCTGTGCCGGCAATGATTCTTACCATGTTGTACAAGAAACCATTGCCTGTCACATAGATGTCCAATCGGCCATCTCCCTCTACTAGGGTAGCTTCATAGATAATTCGGACATGGGTCGGCTGCGTCGATTGAGGGGAAGCAAATGATGTAAAGTCATGCTCTCCTACCAGCGCGGCTAGCACATCCTTCATTGCAGGTAAATCCAGAGGAGCGTAATGATGAACCCGAAATCGCCGCGTGAACACGTCAGGATGCTGGTTCGTATCAATCGTATACTGGTAGGTCTTGCGCTTCGCTGAATGCCTGGAATGAAACTCAGGTGAAACTTCGTCGGTACGAAGCACAACGATATCATCAGGCAAACGTGCATTGATGGCTAATGTCCAACGTTCAGCAGGAATTCGAGAATTCGTCTTGAAGTTAACGACTTGACCACGCGCGTGGACACCGGCATCCGTTCGACCGGAACCAATTATTCGAATCTCTTCTTTCGTCAGCACCTTAATCGCAGATTCAAGAATATCTTGGATCGTATTGCCGCTTGGCTGCGTCTGAAAGCCATTGTAACGCGTTCCATCATAGCTGACGATCATCCGGATGTTCTTCATTAATGCATCTCCTCTCCCGCCGACTAGGCGTCATCACGGACAGCCGGCTGGAGATGCATTGTACGATCTCTCAAGAAGTTGTCCTCAATAATAACGACATCCACAGGCTTACACCCAGGGACCCTCGGTTTTCAAACAAAAAAAGGTGGCCGCAAGGTCCACCCTTTCTTATCTACGCGCGATCGACTAGTTCCAAATATACCATAGGCGCTGAATCGCCACGGCGTGGTCCCAGTTTCAGAATCCGCGTGTAACCGCCCGGACGTTCCGAGTAACGGGTAGCCAATTCGGAGAACAGTTTTTGGATTGCATCCTGCTCACCATCGATTGACTCGCGGCGAACGAAAGCAGCTACTTGACGACGAGCATGAAGATCGCCACGTTTCGCAAGCGTAATCAGCTTTTCAGCGATCGGACGAAGTTCTTTCGCTTTCGCTTCCGTCGTTTGAATGCGCTCATACAGGAACAAGTCGGTGACCAGATCGCGGAACAGTGCTTTACGCGAGCTTGCGTCACGGCTCAACTTAGAATATGCCATTGATTTTCCCCTCCTTAAAGATTTGCTAAGCAACGCTGTGGGATATCCAAGAAAGTTTTGAGGCGCAGTTGCCAGCAAATCTGATCCTAGAAAGCATTCACTTAGGCTAGTGTAACCAACCTGCTGTTACTCCTCCATGCGAAGGCCAAGACCGAGCTCTTCGAGCTTCTCTTGAACTTCTTCCAAAGACTTGCGTCCGAGGTTCCGGACCTTCATCATGTCTTCTTCCGTTTTCGTGATCAGCTCTTGCACGGTATTGATACCTGCACGTTTCAGACAATTGTACGAACGTACGGAAAGATCCAGTTCCTCAATCGTCATCTCGAGTACTTTCTCTTTCTTGTCTTCTTCTTTCTCCACCATAATTTCAGCATCTTTCGCTTCATCGGTCAAGCCGACGAACAAATCAAGATGCTCCGTTAAAATTTTGGCTCCGAGACTTACTGCTTCTTCCGGCCGAATGCTGCCGTCGGTCCATACTTCAAGCGTTAGTTTGTCGTAGTTGGTCACTTGACCGACACGGGTATTCTCGACGCTGTAGTTCACGCGCGTAATCGGAGTGTAGATCGAATCAACTGGTATAACACCAATTGGTTGATCGTCACGCTTATTACGGTCTGCTTGAACATAACCGCGTCCACGATTTGCAAATACCCGCATATGGAGCCGCGCACCGGAAGCCAGGGTCGCGATATGAAGATCAGGGCTCAATATTTCGACATCGCTGTCCGCGCGAATATCGCCCGCCGTTACGTTACCATCGCCTTCTGCATCAATCTCCAATACCTTCTCTTCGTCGGAATGGATTTTGAGCGAAAGACTTTTCAGGTTCAGAATGATTTCGGTAACGTCCTCAATCACTCCCGGAACCGTGGAAAACTCGTGAAGCACACCGTCGATTTGAACCGAGGTTACAGCTGCACCCGGCAGCGACGACAACAGAATTCGGCGCAGCGAATTTCCTAGTGTCGTGCCGTATCCGCGTTCCAACGGTTCGACTACGAAACGTCCGTAAGTGCCATCCTCGTTCAGCTCTACGGTTTCGATTTTCGGCTTTTCGATCTCAATCACTAATAGTACCCTCCTTCAAAACGTCGCTCCGTTACCATGATCGCTAATGTAGTCAAATCATGTAGTATGGCAAACCTTCACAACCATTATTCACAAGTTGTAGTTATTTGATACCACAAGTGTATGACTACACGCGACGACGTTTCGGCGGACGGCATCCGTTATGCGGAACAGGTGTTACGTCCTTAATGAGGTTAACTTCAAGACCAGCAGCCTGCAATGAGCGGATTGCCGCTTCACGGCCTGCGCCTGGACCTTTAACCATCACTTCAACTGCTTTCATACCGTGTTCCATAGCCGCTTTAGCTGCAGATTCAGCTGCCATTTGGGCTGCGAACGGCGTGCTTTTGCGGGAACCTTTGAACCCGAGGTTACCTGAGCTCGCCCAGGAAATCGCATTGCCGTGCGGGTCGGTAATCGTGACGATCGTGTTGTTGAACGTGGAGCGGATGTGCGCTACGCCCGACTCGATATTTTTGCGGTCACGACGTTTGGTACGAACCACTTTTTTCGGTTTAGCCATTTTAGTTATCCCCCCTTATTATTTCTTCTTGTTCGCTACAGTCCGACGAGGACCTTTACGCGTACGAGCATTTGTTTTCGTCCGTTGTCCGCGAACAGGCAGTCCACGACGGTGGCGAACGCCACGATAGCAGCCGATCTCAATCAGACGCTTAATATTAAGCGAAATCTCGCGACGAAGGTCGCCTTCAACTTTTACCGTTTTGTCGATTGTTTCGCGCAAGCGGCTAACTTCGTCTTCCGTCAAATCGCGAACACGGGTTTGTTCACTGATACCCGTTGTGCTCAAGATTTTGTCGGCCGTCGTTTTACCGATTCCGAAAATGTACGTCAAAGCGATAACTACGCGTTTATCACGCGGCAAGTCTACACCAGCAATACGTGCCATGTAACGTTATCCCTCCTTTATCCTTGTTTTTGTTTGTGTTTCGGATTTTCACAGATCACCATAACGTTGCCTTTGCGGCGAATGACTTTGCATTTCTCGCAAATTGGCTTAACAGAAGGTCTAACCTTCATTGTGATTACCTCCCGAGTTCTTCGTCAGAAGACCCGCTCTAAGAAGGTCTACTTCCGATAGGTAATGCGTCCTCTAGACAGATCATAAGGCGACAACTGAATAACCACTTTATCTCCGGTCAGAATGCGGATGAAGTGCATTCTGAGCTTACCCGATACATGGGCGAGAATTTGATGTCCGTTTTCCAGTTCTACCTTGAACATAGCGTTGGGCAGCGGTTCGACGACCGTACCTTCGACTTCAATGACGTCTTCTTTGGCCACAGTCATTCTCCTTTCCCTTGCACATACTTCTGAATCGCAAAACGCAGCTTGGCGTTGGTTACTCGGCCGGTTTCCCGCATGCTGTCCGTCACTTCATGACTGACGACCGGTTGCATCAGAAGATGCATAGCGTTCTTCTTCTTCGGTTGATCGAAGCGCCGCTTGTCGCCGTCTGCAATGAGTACGAAACGATCATCCACAATGCCAATGATAATGGCATAGTCTCCTTCGTCCTTACCGCGCAGTACTTTAACGATGCGGCCGATTTCAGGCATTAATTCCAATGCGCTCAACCTGCCTGCTCTCCACTTTGGGTTAAAATTTCATAGCCATCCGCAGTTACCGCTACAGTATGCTCAAAATGAGCGCACCATGTGCCGTCCTGCGTAACAACCGTCCAATTATCCTCCAGCGTACGAACGTACCGTTCTCCAATGATTACCATCGGTTCGATTGCGAGCACCATGCCTGGTTTCAGACGTGGTCCGCGATCCGGTATGCCGTAGTTCGGAATTTGCGGTTCTTCATGGAGGTCTGCACCTATACCATGGCCAACATATTCACGAACGACGGAGAAGCTAGCCTCTTCGATCACTTGTTGAATTGCATGCGAGATTGTAAACAACCGAACATCCGGTTTCACTAGTGCAAGTCCAGCATAGAGTGACTGTTCAGTCACATCAAGCAGACGCTGCGTTTCTTCACTGATATCCCCTACACCATAGGTCCAGGCGGAATCGCCGTGGAAGCCTTCGAATTGGGCACCGATATCGATGCTGATGATATCGCCGTCATTCAGTTTTCGTGAACCCGGAATCCCGTGCACCAGCTCTTCGTTTACAGAAGCGCAAATACTTCCAGGAAATTGATTGTAACCTTTGAAGGAAGGTACGGCTTTTTGACTTCGAATGAAGGTCTCCGCAATGCCGTCAAGCTCGCGGGTCGTAATACCCGGACGAACCGCCTGCTTCAGCAAACGATGGGTCTCGGCTACGATCCTGCCAGCTTCCCTCATATATCGCAACTCCGCTTCGGATTTGCATATAATCATTCTGCAGAACCTCGCAAACAAGATACGATATCTGCCGTTACCTCGTCGATTTCCTTCTCGCCGTCCACTTCGCGGAGCAGTCCTTTGCTCGTGTAATAATTGAGCAGTGGAGCTGTCTTCGAAATGTATTCGTCGAGACGAGTACCAACTTTCGCTTCCGTATCGTCTGACCGTTGATACAGCTCGCCGCCGCATTTATCACATACACCCTCTTGTTTCGGAGGATTGAACATGACGTGGTAGGTTGATCCACAAGATTTGCAAATGCGACGACCGGTCAGCCGCGCAAGCAGCAAACCGCGGTCAACACTCAAGTTCACGACATGATCAATACTGCGTCCCATATCGGACAGCATGTGATCAAGCGCTTCTGCTTGTTGAAGCGTCCGCGGGAAACCGTCGAGCAGAAAGCCTTTGTTGCAGTCTTCCAGCAGCAGACGTTCACGAACGATACCGTTAGTGATTTCGTCCGGTACGAGAAGCCCCTGGTCAACGTATTCTTTCGCCTTTTGCCCAAGCGGCGTGCCTTCTTTCATAGCCAAGCGGAATGCATCGCCTGTCGAAATATGCGGAATGCCGAAAGTTTCGACAATACGCTCGGCTTGCGTGCCTTTTCCAGCGCCGGGAGGACCCATGAATAAAATGTTCATTAGCGTGTTCCTCGCTTTAAGCACAATAGGCCCTAAACGGGTTCCAGCACGAGAAAAGGAGTGCGGAAGCCCGAATTTGAACCTATCGTTATTTATTGATAAACCCTTTGTAATGGCGCTTAATCAATTGGCTCTCGATTTGCTTCATCGTATCTAGCGCAACACCGACGACGATCAGCAATGAAGTTCCTCCAAGCTGTACGGAACGATCCAGGCCTGCCAATGAACCAAAGGCAACAGGCAGTATCGATATTATCGCTAGGAAGAGCGCACCGCTTAACGTAATCCGCGACATGACACGAGTGATGTAAGAGGAAGTCGGTTTACCCGGACGAATACCCGGAATGTAACCACCATTCTTTTTCATTTGATCGGCCATTTGCACAGGATTGATTTGCACGAAGGTATAGAAGAACGTGAACCCGATAATCAGTATGATGTAGAGCACCATACCGAGTGGCTTATCATAGTACATGTGATTCTGAACCCATTTCGCCCATTCATGGGTAGACCAGAACTGTGCGATCGTAATTGGGAACATCAAGAGTGATACGGCGAAAATAACCGGTATTACACCTGCTCCGTTTACTTTCAATGGGATGTGCGTGGATTGACCGCCATACATCTTCCGGCCGACTACGCGCTTCGCGTATTGCACCGGAATTTTGCGAATCCCTTGCTGCACGAAGATAACCCCGACGATAATCGCGATAATCGCGATAACCATTATAAGCACTTTGACGATATTGAGGAACAATGCATCTCCAACATCAACAAATTGATCTGTATAGATCGTCCGAATGTGTTTAGGGAACGAAGCCGCGATTGCGGCAAAGATTAAGATCGAGATGCCGTTACCGATACCTCTTTCCGTAATTTGCTCACCGAGCCACATAAGGAAGGCCGTGCCCGCAGTCAGGATAATCGCAATGGTGAGATAATCCGTAAACGTTGCACCGGGAATCATTTCGTACTGATACTGGCGGTTAAAGCCGATCGCCGTACCGAAGCCTTGGATTAGCCCGAGTATAATCGTGCCATAACGCGTAATTTGTGCAAGCTTTTTCTTCCCGTTCTCCCCTTCTTTCGCCCATTCGGAGAATTTCGGGATGACGTCCATCGACAACAGCTGCACGATAATGGACGCCGTGATATACGGCGTAATCCCAATTGCGAAGATCGAAAATTGGAACAGCGCGCCACCGGAGAACGTGTTAAGCAGACCGAAAAGGTCTGCGCCGCCTTGGTCAACCTGTTTGAATACATCTTTATTGACTCCAGGAACCGGGATAAAAGATCCGATACGGTAAATCAACAAGATGAACAGGGTGAACAAAATCCGCTTGCGGAGTTCTTCCACTTTCCAAATATTGGACACGGTCTTGAACAATTAGATCACCTCGGTTTTACCGCCGGCAGCCTGGATTTTCTCTACCGCAGATTGAGAGAACTTGTTTGCTTTCACCGTCAGCTGAACGCTGATTTCGCCGTTACCCAAAACTTTAATGCCGCTTTGTGGGTTTTTGACGATCCCTTGCTCCATAAGCAGCTCAGGAGTTACTTCCGTACCTGCTGCGAAGCTGTTCAGCTCATCGATGTTAACAATCGCATACTCTTTACGGAATGGGTTGTTGAAGCCGCGCTTAGGAACACGACGGTACAACGGGTTTTGACCGCCTTCGAATCCTGGACGGACACCGCCGCCGGAGCGAGCGTTTTGCCCTTTGTGACCACGGCCAGCCGTTTTACCGTTGCCGCTGCCGATACCACGACCTTTACGAAAGCCCTCTGGACGAGAACCCTCAGTTGGTCTGAGCTCATGCAATTTCATCGTTCGTTGCACCTCCTTAAAGTTTTTGCGCTACTACTTAGGTTAAATTTCCACACAAGCCGAAACTCGCTTCGAAAGGTTAAACTAAGTTTTTGCATAGCTTCCTGCTGAGTATTCAAGCAAAACCCGTTACGGAAGCATACGCTACTATGCTGCGTCGCTTCCTGTAGAGCTCTTTAGCATGAAATACTTGCTTGAAGCGTAGTCTTGAAACTGCCGAGAACCGGCATTATTTATACTTCTTCAACTTTTACCAAATGGCTAACATGGTTCACCATGCCGCGAATGGCTGGGCTGTCATCATGGACAACCGATTGGTTGATCTTACGCAAACCAAGCGTATTTACCGTTGCACGTTGCTTCTCGTTACGGCCGATTAGGCTGCGGACGAGGGTGATTTGCAATTTTGCCATCGTATTCCCCTCCTTAACCCAAAAGCTCTTTAACGGTTTTTCCACGTAGTTTGGCCACATCTTCTGCACGCTTCAGACGGGAAAGACCTTCTAAAGTTGCATTGACCATGTTCATTGAGTTGGAAGAACCAAGCGATTTCGTGAGAATATCGCCTACACCAGCAAGCTCAAGAACAGCACGAACAGGGCCGCCAGCGATCACTCCGGTACCTTCCGATGCCGGTTTGAGCAGTACGCGTCCTGCGCCAAAATGTCCAAGTACTTGGTGTGGGATCGTTGTTTTAACAAACGGCACGTGGATCAGGTTTTTCTTAGCATCTTCAATGCCTTTACGGATTGCATCGGGAACTTCTCCCGCTTTGCCGATACCTGCGCCAACATTGCCTTTGCCATCGCCGACAACTACAAGCGCACTAAAGCTGAAACGGCGTCCGCCTTTTACAACTTTTGAAACGCGGTTGATTTGAACTACTTTTTCAGTCAGTTCTAACGCATTCGGATCTATACGCAAGTCGTTTTACCTCCTTATTAAGTAATGTCGATTAGAATTGAAGTCCGGCTTCGCGAGCTGCGTCTGCCAGTGCTTGAATTCTGCCATGATACAAGTATCCGCCACGGTCGAATACGACTTGCTCCACGCCTTTCGCTTTCGCGCGGTTTGCGATGAGTTCGCCGATTTTGCGGGCTGCCTCAACGTTACCACCGTTTCCAACTTCGCCAACTTCTTTGTCGAGTGTGGATGCGGCTGCGATCGTTACGCCTTGAACGTCGTCAATCAGCTGTGCGTAGATGTGTTTGGAAGAACGGAATACGGACAAACGCGGACGTTGTGCAGTACCGTTGATTTTCTTACGAACGCGCAGGTGACGTTTCAAACGGGCTTTGTTTTTGTCGCTTTTTGTAATCATTCGAAAGACACTCCTTTCTTTCGGTCCTTATGAAGCTATCCGATTAAGCGGCCGCGAGGGACGCTTACTTCTTCTTACCAGCTTTACCTTCTTTGCGGATAATACGCTCGCCTTCATACTTGATTCCTTTACCTTTATACGGCTCAGGCTCACGTACGGAACGGATTTTCGCAGCTGTTGCGCCAACGAGTTCTTTATCGATTCCTTTAACGATGATTTTCGTGTTGGAAGGAAGTTCGAACTCAATGCCGGATTCCGGTGTAATCTCAACCGGGTGCGAGTAACCAACGTTCAAGACGACTTTCTCGCCGCTCTTGCTTGCGCGGTAACCTACGCCTACGAGCTCAAGGTTTTTGGAGAAACCTTCGGTTACGCCATTCACCATGTTCGCGATCAAGCTGCGGGTTGTACCGTGCAGAGAACGATGCAATTTATTATCGGATGGACGTTCAACAGTAAGTGAGTTCTCTTCAAGAACTACTTTCATGTCTTTGTGAAGCTCACGGCTAAGCGTGCCCTTCGGTCCTTTAACTGTAATTACAGTGCTGTCCAAGTTAATGTTTACGCCACCAGGCACTTGGATCGGTTTGCGGCCAATACGAGACATTTGTTACACCTCCAATCGTTGTGACAGTTTATTACCAAACGTAGCAGATAACTTCGCCGCCGGATTTAACTTGACGGGCTTCTTTATCGGTCATAATCCCTTGGGACGTGGAGATGATCGCCATTCCCAATCCGCCTAGTACGCGAGGGACTTCAGTGCTTTTCGTGTAAACGCGCAGGCCTGGTTTGCTAATACGCTTCAAACCTGTGATGACGCGCTCTTGGTTAGGGCCATATTTTAGGAAAATACGGATTATCCCTTGTTTGTTATCTTCGATATACTCGGCATCGCGGATAAAGCCCTCGCGTTTCAAAATCTCAGCGATTTGCTTCTTTACTTTCGAAGCAGGCATTTCCACTTTCTCGTGACGCACAACATTCGCGTTGCGAATACGCGTCAGCATATCTGCGATAGGATCAGACATAACCATTGTGTGAACCTCCTTCCCGAACTAGGCTGATTACCAGCTTGCTTTTTTAACGCCAGGAATCTGGCCTTTGTATGCTAACTCACGGAAACAAATCCGGCAAATTTTGAACTTTTGCAAAACGGAATGTGGACGGCCGCAACGTTCGCAGCGCGTATATGCACGCACTTTGAATTTAGGATCACGTTGCTGCTTAATCTTCATCGAAGTTTTTGCCACTTGGTTCTACACCTCCTGTGGATTACTTCGCAAACGGCATGCCCATTTGGGTCAGCAGCTCACGAGCTTCTTCGTCCGTTTTTGCCGTCGTGACGATGACGACGTCCATACCGCGAACTTTGTCTACTTTATCGTACTCGATCTCCGGGAAGATCAGTTGTTCTTTCAAGCCAAGCGTATAGTTACCGCGGCCGTCGAATGCTTTCGTCGATACACCGCGGAAGTCGCGGACACGCGGAAGCGAAACATTGAACAGTTTGTCAAGGAAGTAGTACATACGCTCACCGCGCAGTGTTACTTTAACCCCGATTGGCATGTTCTCGCGAAGTTTGAAACCAGCGATCGATTTCTTAGCGCGAGTTACAACCGGTTTTTGTCCGGAAATCATGCGAAGATCTTCAACTGCAGTGTCAAGCACTTTGGAGTTCGCAACTGCTTCGCCAACACCCATGTTGATAACAATCTTCTCAATCTTCGGCACTTGCATGACCGTTGTATAATTAAACTTCTGCATCAAAGCAGGTGTAATATCATTCAGGAAACGATCCTTCATTCTTGCTGCCATGTTTCATGGTCCTCCTTTCTTTAGAACGGTGAATTAGTCGATTACTTCACCGGATTTTTTAGCGATCCGGACTTTTTTGCCGTTATCAAGCACTTTGTATCCGATACGAGTTACTTGTCCGCTCTTCGGATCAATGTGCATAACGTTCGAAACGTGGATTGGCGCTTCCTGTTCAATGATTCCACCTTGTGGATTCGTTTGAGAAGGACGTGAATGCTTCTTCACCATATTGACGCCTTCGACGAGTACGCGGTTCTCACGTGGATAAGCAGCAATGATCCGGCCTTTCTTGCCTTTATCTTTACCGCTGATTACGATCACGTTATCGTCTTTCTTCACGTGCAGTTTATTGCTATGGGATTCCAACACTTTTTTCAACCGTGGCATGAGTTACACCTCCTGCATGCTTGCGCTGATGCGCGAGCTATTTAATCAAGGTTCTTAGATAACTTCTGGAGCGAGCGATACGATCTTCATGAAGTCACGGTCGCGAAGTTCACGAGCAACTGGTCCGAAAATACGTGTGCCGCGTGGGCTTTTGTCTTCTTTCACGATTACAGCTGCATTCTCATCGAATGTGATGTAGGAACCGTCTTTACGGCGTACGGAACGCTTAGTACGAACGATTACCGCTTTAACAACATCACCTTTTTTGACAACGCCACCTGGTGTTGCTTGTTTAACGGAGCAGACGATCAAATCGCCGATATGGCCAACACGACGTCCTGTACCACCGAGTACACGAATGCACATCAGTTCTTTCGCGCCAGAGTTGTCAGCGACAGCTAAACGCGTAAATGGTTGAATCATTTTAACGTCCTCCTTTCGGAAAAATGCTTAAGGAAAGCATCCTTTACAATACGACTGCTACTTCTACGATTTCGACCAGGCGGAACCGTTTGTCCTTCGAAAGCGGACGAGTCTCCATGATTTTGACGGTATCGCCAATTTTCGCTTCGTTGTTCTCGTCATGCGCCTTAAATTTCTTGGTGTACTTGATGCGTTTATGGTACAAATTGTGCTTTTTGTAGGTTTCTACGGAAACAACAATTGTTTTATCCATTTTATCGCTCACGACTTTACCGATTTGAACTTTGCGGGCATTGCGATCGCTCATGTTCTTCCTCCTTCCAACGATAACCATTTGATATCGTTAACTGATATTCCGTGTTTAGCTGCTTATTCCCAGTTCTCTCTCACGCAGAATGGTTTTGGCACGAGCTATTTCTTTACGCACATCACGGATTCGAGTCGGGTTATCCAATTGACCGGTAGCCAATTGAAAACGAAGGTTGAACAACTCTTCTTTAAACCCGGCGACTTTTTGTTCGATCTCAGCAGAAGTCAGGTTGCGGAATTCACTAGCTTTCATTTGCTTCACCACCCACTTCTTCGCGTTTCACGAACTTCGTTTTGATTGGGAGTTTGTGGGCAGCAAGACGCATCGCTTCGCGAGCGGTCTCTTCCGAAACACCAGCAAGTTCAAACATGATCTTACCTGGTTTAACAACCGAAACCCATTTCTCCACGTTACCTTTACCGCTACCCATCCGCACTTCAAGCGGCTTTTGAGTTATCGGTTTGTGCGGGAAAATTTTAATCCAAACTTTACCGCCACGTTTGATATAACGGGTCATTGCGATACGCGCAGATTCAATCTGACGGTTCGTGATCCAACCCGGTTCCATTGCTTGTAAGCCGTATTCGCCGAAGGCCA
>Ga0256883_1000437_pt1 | contig 12900 bp, 10 predicted proteins | sample MC6MC0491MT_FD_186337 | JGI IMG/M metagenome (GOLD analysis project Ga0256883, IMG submission 186337) | Metatranscriptome of enriched soil aggregate microbial communities from Iowa State University, Ames, United States - MC6-MC0491-MT... | ecosystem: Environmental > Terrestrial > Soil >...
CCACTATGACCCAACTTTTAGGAGAATTTGATTGTAAACTTGACGCAAAGGGACGCCTTATGGTACCTGCTGCGCTTAAGAAACAATTGCCTGAAGCCGAGAAAGATGGGTTAGTAATTAACCGTGGATTTGAAAAAAATCTCGTTATTTATCCAAGAAAGGTTTGGGATGCAATTCTTGTAGATCTAAACAAATTAAATATCTACGAAAAAAAGAATCGTGATTTCTTAAGAGCATTTACACGTGGCGCAACAGAGCTTTCGCTTGATGCGGCTGGCCGTGTGCTTTTGCCAAAATCTCTTGCTGAATTTGCTGGAATCTCAACCGATTTGGTTTTGGCTTGTCAGTTAGATAAAATCGAGGTTTGGGATAAAAAAGCTTACGAAGATTTATTTGATGATGTGCCTGAAAACTTTGCAAATCTTGCGGAGGAAGTAATGGGAAGTAAAAACAGGAGGGAAGATGGAGAATAATTACCACGTTCCTGTAATGTTGCAGCCCTGCATTGATGGATTGAATATTAAGCCAGATGGTGTTTATGTAGATGTAACTTTTGGTGGCGGTGGCCATTCAAAAGAAATATTAAAGCATTTGGGCCCGAAGGGAACTTTGATTGCTTTTGATCAGGACCCTGATGCGCAGGCAAATATTCCGGCTGATGATCGCTTTGTATTTATAGATCAAAACTTCGGTTTCCTTAAAAATAATCTACGTTTAAAAGGATTTAAGCAAGTAGATGGAATCCTAGCCGATCTTGGAGTGTCTTCTCATCAGTTTGATGTTCCTCAGCGTGGTTTCTCTATTCGCTTCAATGCAGATTTGGATATGCGTATGGATCCGAACGGAAAACTAACGGCTGCTGAAGTTTTGAATACTTATTCAGAAGATAAGCTTCACAAGTTGTTCGGAATTTATGGCGAAGTTAAAAATGCTAAATCTTTGGCTCGTGCCATTGTTACCGCTCGTTTGGAAAAATCTTTTACCGATATCGATAGTTTCAAAACGGCCATTTCAGAATACATCCCGAGAGGAAAAGAAAATAAATACTTAGCACAGGTTTTCCAGGCTTTGCGGATTGAGGTTAACGCTGAAATTCAGGTGCTCGAAGATTTTCTTCAACAGGCGGCCGATGTTTTAAAACCTGGGGGGCATTTAGTTGTGATGTCTTATCATTCTTTAGAGGATAGGCCGGTTAAAAACTTTATGGCTAAAGGTAAATTTCAGGGAGAGGTAGAAAAAGATTTCTTCGGAAACCAGCAAAAACCATTTAATGTAATTACCCGTAAGGCGATTATTGCTTCTGATGAAGAGATTGCTCAAAATAATAGAGCTCGCAGTGCGAAATTAAGAATTGCGGAGAAGATATGAACAGGTTTAGAGAAGATATAGAAGAAGAGGAAGTTGGACCTGAGCCAGAATTAAAAGCTGTGCCTAAAAAGCCAAAAACTGCCGAAGAAAAAATGGATAGCAATTCATTCATCAGTAAGCTTTTTAACGATGGATTGGTAACCAAAGAGGCAGCAACAAATGCCTTGCCTTTTTTGTGCTTTCTGGCATTGTTAGGCATGGTTTACATTGCAAATAGCCATTTCGCTGTAAACAATGTACGCCGAATTGATAAGTTAAATAAAGAAGTAAAAGAATTAAGATGGGAGTATAAATCCTTAAAAGCCGACCTCATGTTCAAAAGCAAATTAACAGAGGTTGCTAAAAAGGTAGATACGCTCGGAATTAAAGAATTAATCGAACCACCAAAAAAAATAATTGTTAAAAGCGATGAATATTAGAGCAAACATCTTGCTTCGTGTATATCTGGCATTTGGCTTAATTGTGCTTTTTGCTTTAGCGGTATTTCTCCGCCTCGGTCAGGTGCAGTTTGTACAGGGGCATAAATGGAAAGCTATGGCAGATAGTCTTTCTACGCGTTATGTAAATGTAGAGGCGACCCGTGGTAACATCTATTCGAACGATGGAAGTCTGTTGGCTACATCTGTGCCAGAATATGAGTTGCGCATGGATATGTTTGCTGGTGGTATAGCCGATGATAAGGTTTTTAATGAGAAGGTAGATTCGTTAGGATTAAAACTGGCTCAGCTTTTTAAAGATAAAACACCTAAGGAATATGCCCGCTATTTGCGTGTAGGTCGCCAAGACAGCGCCCGTTATTTGTTAATCCACCGCAAGGTTGGTTATGCGGATTTAAAAACAATCAGAACTTTCCCGCTTTATAATATCGGTAAATTTAGTGGCGGTTTAATTGCTGTACAGCAAAACAAACGCATTCTTCCTTTTCAGGCTTTAGCAGCTCGTACCATTGGTTATAAAAATGAAAATGTAAAAAATGGTGTTGGTTTAGAAGGTGCATACAATGAATACATTAACGGCGAAACCGGTAAAAGATTAATGCAACGTATTGCAGGGGGTATCTACATTCCTGTAAATGAAGAAGCAGAAGTTGCGCCAAAAGATGGAGCGGATATTATTTCTACCATCGATATCAATATGCAGGATTTGGCTCAAAGCGCATTAGAAAAACAATTAATTAAAAGCCAGGCCGATCACGGCGCCGTGATCGTTATGGAAGTTGCAACTGGCGAAATCAGAGCGGTTGCCAATTTCTCAAAGGTAGAAGAAGGTGTTTATAAAGAGAAGTTTAATTACGCAATTGCGGGTAATCAAGATCCAGGCTCAACCTTTAAGCTGGCTTCTTACATGGCATTGCTAGAAGATAAAATCGTGGATACTGGAACTATGGTTGCAACAGGCAATTATCAAATTCCGGGTCATTTAATTAAAGATTCTCACGGAAGTATAGGAGTAGTTACGGTGAAAAAAGCTTTTGAGCAATCCTCAAATGCTGCAGTGGCATACTTGGTTAACAATGGCTATCGCGATGATCAATCTAAATTTACCGATCATCTGTACGATTGGCATTTAAACGAGAAAATGGGATTACAGATTCCAGGAGAAGCGCAACCGGTAGTTAAAACGCCCAAAAATAAAAGCTGGAATAAAAACATGACTTTGCCACAAATGGCTTACGGTTATGAAATGCAGCTTACTCCATTAAAAATGCTTTCATTTTATAATGCAGTTGCGAATAACGGAAAATACATCGCTCCAATTTTTGTTAAGGAAATTAGAAGACTGGGTAATCCCATCGAGCAGTTTCAGGCTAAGGTAATTAACGATAAAATCTGTTCGGATAAAACCTTAAGCAAGATTAAAAGCATGTTAGAAGGTGTGGTAACCGAAGGTAGCGGTAAGCAGATTGTTTACAACCCACTTTATAAAATTGCTGGGAAAACAGGCACGGCTCAGGTTGCCGATGCGAACAAGGGTTATAAAGGCAATAAGCAATATCAGGCTTCTTTTGTTGGATATTTTCCTGCAGATAAGCCTAAGTATTCCATGATTGTGGTAATTAATGATCCAAAAGGTGCTTATTATGGTGCTTTGGTTTCTGGTCCTGTTTTTAGAGAAATTGCCGATCGCATTTATGCAAGCGATATGCAGATGTATGATGATGTGCCTACTCGTTTGGTTGGCAACACAGGTAATCCGCCTACCAAAGCGGGACAAAGCAAAGCCACTCAAAAGGTTTATAAAGCGTTTGGGTTTAAACCACTTTTTGCTTCCAAATCCGAATACTATAATATAATTGATACCAGTGCTGGTACCGTTTTTCAAGAAAATAATGAGCGTAAGGGTGTAATGCCAAACGTAGCCGGAATGGGATTGAAAGATGCCCTTTACCTTTTGGGTAATGCAGGTTTAAAAACCAAGGCAACAGGATCGGGAAAAGTAGTTAGCCAATCCATCCTTGCCGGAACAAAAGTTGGAAAAGGCTTGGGCGTACAAATAGAATTAGAATAAGCAGTTACAAAATGATTGAATTTTGAATGAGTGAATGTTTAAGGAGATTGCCACATTCAACATTCTCTAATTCAATCATTCAATAATTAATAAAAAATGCAATTACAGGATTTACTTTATGGCGTAACAATTAAAGAATTGGTTGGTAAAACCGATAGGGAAATAAACACCCTTAACTTTGATTCGCGGAAAGTAACTAAAGATGATGTTTTCTTTGCGGTAGTTGGAACGCTAGCAGATGGACATCAATTTATCGAACAAACAATTGCTCAGGGTGCTGGTGTGATCATTTGCGAAAATTTGCCAGAGGTTAAAGATTTTACAGTAACCTACATTAAAGTAGAGAATACTTCTGTAGCGTTGGGTATAATGGCTGGCAACTATTTTGGTAATCCATCTGCCGATTTAAAATTAATTGGCATAACAGGAACAAATGGCAAAACCACTATTGCAACGATTCTTTTTAAATTATTTAGAGATTTAGGATACAAAACAGGCTTATTATCCACTGTAGAAAATTACATAAACGAAGTTGTTGTTCCGGCAACGCATACCACTCCAAATCCAATAGCATTAAATCAATTGTTAAAAGATATGGTTGATGCGGGTTGCGATTATTGCTTTATGGAAGTGAGTTCGCATGCAGTTTCGCAACATCGCATTGAAGGATTAACTTTCTCTGGCGGTGTGTTTTCGAATCTCACACACGATCATTTAGATTTCCATAAAACCTTCGATAGCTATTTAAAAGCAAAAAAAGCCTTTTTTGATGGATTACCGAAAAATGCTTTTGCCTTAACCAATATTGATGATAAGAATGGTGCTGTAATGCTGCAAAATACCAAGGCATACAAAAAAACATATGCGCTTAAGCAGATTGCAGATTTCAAGGCCAAAATTATAGAAAACCAGTTTAGTGGTTTGCATTTAGATATCGATAATGAAGATGTTTATTTCAAATTGGTTGGTTCTTTTAATGCTTACAACTTGTTGGCGGTTTACGGAACAGCAATTTTACTGGAGCAGGATAAGCTTAAAGTTTTAACCTTATTAAGCCGTTTATCAGGTGCCGAAGGCCGTTTCGATTACATTGTATCGCCAGAAAAAATAATCGGCATTGTAGATTATGCACATACGCCAGATGCTGTTCAAAATGTGTTGAGCACCATTGCAAACATTAGAAAAGGAACAGAACAGGTAATTACTGTAATTGGTTGTGGTGGAGATAGAGATAAAACCAAACGCCCAATTATGGCACAGGTAGCCTGCGATTGGAGTGATAAGGTGATTTTAACTTCTGATAATCCTAGAACGGAAGATCCACAAACCATTATTAACGAGATGGAAACTGGAGTTTCTCCAACAAATAAACGTAAAACAATATCCATTTTGGATAGAAAGGAAGCCATAAAAACGGCCTGTCATTTAGCGCAGAGTGGAGATATAATTCTTATAGCCGGAAAAGGGCATGAGAAATATCAGGAGATTAATGGGGTACGAAACCACTTTGATGATAAAGAGATTTTACTTGAACAATTAAACCCGAACAGCTAATGTTATATTTATTATTCGAATACCTACATAAGCATTATGACATTCCTGGATTAAGGTTGTTCCAGTACATCACGTTCCGTGCGTCTATTTCGATCATTTTATCCTTAATTATTACAACCGTTTATGGTCGTAGAATTATAGATTTCCTGCACAAAATGCAGGTTGGCGAAACCGTAAGGAATTTGGGCTTGGAAGGACAAATGCAAAAACAAGGTACACCAACTATGGGTGGGATCATGATTTTGTTGGGGATTCTGATTCCGACAATCCTCTTTGCCAACATCACCAACGTATATGTAATCTTAATGATTGTAACCACCATTTGGATGGGTGCAATTGGTTTTCTGGATGATTACATTAAAGTGTTCAAAAAAAATAAAGAAGGATTAGCTGGTCGTTTTAAAGTTGTTGGCCAGGTTGGTTTGGGCTTAATTATTGGCTGGACCATGTACTACAATCCAAATATTGTTGTAAGAGAAACCGTTCAGGATAATGTTAAAAATACTTCATCCGTTCCAATGGTTTTACGCCAAAAGGGAGAAACCTTCTATTATACACAAGATGTAAAATCGACTAAAACCAACATGCCATTTTATAAGAACAACGAATTCGATTATGCGAAAGTGTTAAAGTTCTTAGGCGATGACTATCAAAAATATGCTTTCATCGTGTTCTTGGCATTTACAGTATTTATTATCACGGCAGTTTCAAACGGTGCAAATATTACCGATGGGATAGATGGATTGGCAACGGGCACATCTGCTGTTATTGGAACAACGCTCGGTATTTTAGCCTATGTTTCAGGTAATACCGTAATGGCTGATTATCTAAACATTATGTATATCCCGAATTCGGGAGAGCTGATGATTTTTGCAGGTGCATTTGTTGGGGCCTGTGTTGGTTTTCTTTGGTACAATTCATACCCAGCTCAGGTTTTTATGGGCGATACAGGAAGTTTGGCCATAGGTGGAATCATAGCGGCATTTGCCATCATGATTAGAAAAGAGTTGTTGATTCCAATTTTATGCGGCGTGTTTCTAATTGAGCTTGTATCGGTAATTATGCAGGTATCATACTTCAAGTATACCAAAAAGAAGTTTGGAGAAGGACGGCGGATTTTCCTTATGTCTCCACTGCATCATCACTATCAGAAAAAGGGATATCACGAAGCAAAAATTGTAACCCGATTCTGGATTATCGGAATTATGCTCGCCATCATTACAGTAGTAACCTTAAAATTAAGATAGTATAAAGAGCAAAGAACAAGGATAAAAGAACAAAGAATAGCACCAAAAACGATTATTAAATGAGCACCAATCAAAATACAGCAAACTTAACTCAATCAGCAATGGTAGGGCAAGGTCGTGTGGTTATTTTGGGTGCTGGCGAAAGTGGTGTTGGCGCTGCATTATTGGCTCAACAAAAAGGATTCGATGTTTTTGTTTCTGATTTTGGTGTAATTACCGATAAGTACAAAGCCATCTTAGAAGGACTTTCAATTCCTTTTGAATCGGAAAAACATACAGAGGAAAAGATTCTTAATGCAACAGAGGTAATTAAAAGTCCAGGAATTCCGGCAACGGCTCCAATGATAAAAAAATTGGTCGAAAAGGGGATTTCGGTCATATCTGAGATAGAATTTGCGAAACGTTATACAAAGGCCAAAACAGTTTGCATAACCGGATCGAATGGAAAATCGACAACCAGTTTGTTAACCTACCACATCTTAAAAAATGCTGGACTAAATGTAGGCTTAGCTGGAAACATCGGGCAAAGCTTTGCTGCACAAGTAGCAAAAGAAGATTACGATTGGTATGTGCTGGAGATTTCGAGTTTTATGCTTGATGATATGTTTGAGTTCAAGGCTGATATTTCAGTATTACTGAACATTACTCCAGATCATTTGGATCGATATGATTATAAATTAGAAAACTATGCGGCATCGAAAATGCGCATCATCCAAAATCAGACAGAAAATGATGTCTTCATTTATTGTGCAGACGATGAGGAAAGCTTAAAAGCACTTGAAAATATTAAGCCATTGGCAAAAACTTACCCTTTTTCAATCATTAAAACTGTTGAACAAGGCGCTTATTTAGAGAACAATACAATACACATCCTTACAGAACCAAATAACGAACTAACCATGTCTATTTCAGATTTAGCCTTACAGGGCAAGCACAACATTTATAATTCTATGGCTTCGGGCATTGTTGCGAAGGTTTTAGAACTTAGAAATGAGACCATCCGCGAGAGTATGGGGAATTTCAAAAATATTGAGCACAGATTAGAACATGTGGCCAAAATTTCTGGAATAGATTTCATTAACGATAGCAAGGCCACAAACGTTAATTCTACCTGGTATGCTTTGGAAAGTATGACAAGCGATGTGGTTTTGATTATGGGTGGTGTAGATAAAGGAAACGATTACAACATGCTTAAAGATTTGGTTAAAAGCAAGGTTAAGGCAATTGTTTGTTTGGGGAAGGATAACAAACGCATTCACGATGCTTTTGAAGATGATGTAGAAGTAATTGTAAATACATTTTCTGCTGAAGAAGCTACACAGATTGCTTTTCATTTGGCAAAGCGTGGCGATGCAGTTTTGTTATCACCGGCATGTGCAAGTTTCGATTTGTTTAAAAATTATGAAGACCGCGGAAATCAGTTTAAAGCGGCAGTAAGAGAATTATAATAGGAGGCTTAAAATATGTTGCAAGCACTACTTAATAAAACAAAAGGCGATAGATGGATCTGGTTGATCATCATCTTGCTTTCGCTTATATCTGTAATGGCAGTTTACAGTGCAACAGGAACCTTAGCTTATAAAAAAGGTGAGGCCGTTGAAAAATTACTTCTAACCAAGCATCTTATTTTTGTTTTATTGGGAATTGGGATGATATATATCGCTCACTTACTCGATTACAGATATTATGCTGGGATTTCAAAAATCTTAATGATCATCACCATTCCGCTGTTATTTTATACGTTGGTTTTTGGAGCTAATGTAAATGATGCATCCCGTTGGGTTAAAATTCCGGTAATTGGGCTAACTTTTCAAACATCCGATTTAGCGAAGCTTGCGCTAATTACATTTTTGGCTAGGATGTTAACCAAGAAGCAGGAAAACATTAAAAATGTAAAAGAGTCATTCATACCCATAATGGGCTCCGTTTGTGTGGTTTTTGTATTAATAGCCTTAGCAAATTTATCTACAGCTTTAATGCTGTTTGGTGTGAGTATTTTACTGTTAATTATAGGTAGGATTAGTATTAAACAGATTTCCATAGTATGTGTCGGTGGAGCAATCTTACTTTTATTTGTGGTGTTTTTAGGACCTAGAAGAGCGACTTACGCATCGCGTATTAAATCTTTCATGCATCCAGAACAACAGCATTCTGATAAGACTTTTCAGGCAGATCAGGCAAAAATTGCTTTGGCAACCGGTGGTGTCTTTGGTAAAGGACCAGGTAACAGTACTCAGCGCAATTTCCTTCCACATCCTTACTCGGATTTTATTTTCGCCATTATTATTGAGGAGTGGGGAACCTTGGGAGGAATTGTAATTATGATGCTTTACCTGGTGCTTTTATATCGATGTATAAAAATTGTAACTCGAGCGCCCAAGGCTTTTGGAGCACTTTTGGCTGCAGGCTTGAGTTTTAGTTTAACCATCCAAGCTTTTGCAAATATGGCAGTTGCAGTAGGTTTGGGCCCGGTAACAGGGGTGCCACTTCCATTGGTAAGTATGGGCGGAACCTCGATGATTTTTACCAGTGTGGCTTTTGGTATTATTTTGAGTGTAAGTAGAGATGTAGAAGAAAACCTCGCCGGAAAAGAAACAAGTGAAAAGATTAAAAATAATAAAGTAATTGTTGGAGAGATACCAGCATTTGGATAGAGAAATGAGAGAATGATGGATTGAGTGAATGTAAAATGTCAAAATGAGAAAGTGATAACCCGATAAATGATCGAATCGTACATCCCAAAGTTTTAATAATTAATGTTTTTAATTTAAAAATAATGGAGAATGTAACTAAAGTAGATTTTGTAACTGCAATTAAAGCAAGAACAAAAAAGTTTGTTTTGGATTCGATAAAATTTTATCAAACACTTCCAAAAACAGAAGAGGCAAGAATAATAGGAAGGCAATTTATAAGATCAGCGTCATCAGTGGGTGCAAATTATAGAGCTGCTTGCAGAAGTAGATCTAAAGCTGATTTTTTTGCTAAGCTGAGTATTGTAGTTGAAGAGGCAGATGAAACAGCATTTTGGATAGAGATTTTAACTGAATCGGGAATAACAGATTCTTCAAAAACCTATCTTTTATTAAAAGAAGTAAATGAAATTTTAGCAATTGTTGCAAAGGCTAGAAAAACAGTAAGTAATAATAGATAATGATTAAATGAAAGAGTGATTGATGATAGAATATGGCGAGCGCCTGTAAACATTCACTCAATTACTCATTCAAAATTCAATAATTAATTTAAAATGAATAATTCCCCAAAAATTATCATATCAGGTGGTGGCACCGGTGGGCACATTTTTCCCGCCGTAGCCATAGCCAATGCATTGAAACGCATTGTGCCCACTTGTGAAATTTTGTTTGTGGGTGCAACAGGCAGAATGGAAATGGAAAAAGTTCCGGCTGCAGGATATAAAATTGTTGGATTAAACATTAGTGGTATTCAACGAGGCTCAATTGTAAAAAACCTGGCTTTACCCTTCAAAGTAATTGGAAGTGTGCGCAAAGCAATGCAAATTATTAATGGGTTTAAGCCAGATGTAGTGGTGGGCGTTGGCGGTTACGCTTCCGGGCCATTATTATACGCGGCATCTTTAAAAGGAATACCTTATTTAATTCAAGAGCAAAACTCTTATGCTGGCGTAACGAATAAGTGGTTAGGAAAAAAAGCCTCAAAAATCTGTGTTGCTTTTGATGATATGGATCAGTTTTTTCCTGCAGATAAAATATTAAAAACAGGGAATCCGGTTCGTAAAGAAGTGGTGGATATAAAGGGCAAACATTTTGCAGGAGCAGAACTTTTAAAGCTAGATCCGCAGAAGAAAACCATTTTGGTTACAGGAGGAAGTCTGGGTGCCGGAACTTTGAATAAAAGCATTGAAAAACATCTTACAGAAATTATTGCTGAAGATGCGCAGTTGATCTGGCAAACAGGCAAATTCTATTATAAGGGAATTATGGAACGTTTGGGCTTGGATTATCATCCGAATGTTCGCATCCTGGAGTTTTTAAATAAAATGGATTTGGCTTATGCCGCTGCTGATGTAATTATTAGTAGGGCAGGAGCAGGAACCATAGCAGAGCTTTGCCTAATCAAAAAGCCCGTTATTTTGGTTCCATCACCAAATGTGGCCGAAGATCATCAAACTAAAAATGCGATGGCATTGGTTAAAAATAATGCTGCAATTTTAATTAACGATCGCTCTGCAGAAGATATTTTGGTGCGTGATGCATTACAGTTGCTGAAAAATGAAGAATTGGGAGATAAACTTTCAGAAAACTTAGGTAGAATGGCCTTGCCTGAAGCAGACGAAATTATCGCTAACGAAGTATTGAAATTGATAAAATAGAAAAAATGTCGGAAGTCGGAAGACCGAAGATTTGGAACGAAAAGAGCAAATTTGCAATTAACGCTTTGTACTCCCTCTCCTTTGGGGAGGGTTGGGGTGGGGCTTTTAACTCAGAATAAAATGGAATTAAGCAAAATTAACAGAGTATTTTTCGTGGGTATCGGTGGTATCGGTATGAGTGCACTTGCTCGTTATTTTGCCAAGCGTGGTTGTGCAGTTTGTGGTTACGATAAAACCAGAACCAAGTTAACCGAAACTTTGGAGCAGGAAGGAATTTTGATTACTTATCTAGATGAAGCATCGGCATTGCCATGTGCCTTTTTGGATAATCACGATGATACGCTAATTGTTTATACGCCTGCAATTCCAAAAGATTCGAAAATATTAAATCATTTTAAAAATAAAGGTTTCAGCTTTAAAAAACGTTCGGAGGTTTTGGGCATCATCAGTAAAGGGATGTTCTGCATCGCCATTGCAGGTACGCACGGTAAAACAACAACTTCATCAATCGTTGCACATCTTTTAAAAGATGCAGGTTACGATTGTACGGCTTTTTTAGGAGGTATCACAACCAATTATAATAGTAATGTGCTCTTTGGCAAAAATAACGTAGTTGTTGTTGAGGCTGATGAATATGATCGCTCTTTCTTGACTTTACATCCGGATATTTCTGTAGTTACCTCAATGGATGCAGATCATTTGGATATTTACGGAGATAAAAATCAACTGGAAGAATCCTTTAAACTTTTTGCCGGACAGTTGAAAGAAGGCGGAAAACTGTATGCTCACGAAGGTTTGCCTTTGGTAAACAGCACCAGTTATGCGGCCAGCAGCACAGCAACGGCAAAAGCCCAAAATCTGCGTGTAGAAGGTTCCAAATTTGTTTTCGACTATGCTGATGCTTCACAAAGCATTAAAGATATTAGCTTAATGTTGCCTGGCAGGCATAACGTAGAAAATGCAACAGTGGCCATAGCGATCGCTTTACAATTGGGAATCGATGCAGATAAGGTTAAAGTAGCTGTCGCGAATTTTAAAGGGGTTAAACGACGTTTTGAGTACATCGTGAATAACGATAAGCAAATTTATATAGATGATTATGCACATCACCCAGAAGAACTTAAGGCTTGTTTTGATGCCGTTAGACAGTTGTATCCAAACAAAAAACTGACGGTAATTTTTCAGCCTCATTTATTTACACGCACCCGGGATTTTGCAAACGAATTTGCAAAAGTTTTAAGCACTGCTGATGAATTGATGCTTTTAGATATTTACCCAGCCAGAGAATTGCCAATTGAAGGTATAAATTCGCAGTTTTTATTGGATAAAATTACTTTGGAGGACAAGAAAATATGTGGAAAAGAATTTGTAATTCAGCATGTTAAGAATACAAAACCTGAGTTAATTTTAACGGTTGGCGCAGGCGATATCGATACTTTAATTGAACCTTTAAAAAACACTTTGAACAATGCTTAAACGGATAAACTGGAACGCCATTTTTACAGGCTTTGCTTGGCTGATTAGTCTTGCAGGCGTGGTGGTGCTTTTAAGTTTCATCAATGTTAAAAAGCAAACCGTTAAATGTACCGATGTTAAAATTTTAATTCCTGGGGCAGATAATTTTATTGAAAGAGAAGAGATCGATGCGATTTTAAGACAAGATCAAGGCGTACTGCTGGGTAGAAATATCGAAAATATTAATATTCACCAGATTGAGAAAAAACTAAGATCCAATCCTTACATAGGCTTCGCAAAGGTTTATATGGATATGGATGGCGTAATGCACATCGAGGTTAAGCAACGCCAGCCAATCCTACGAATCATGAATGCAAACGGACAGGATTTTTATATCGACAATGATGGTTTGAAAATGCC
>Ga0256883_1000452_pt1 | contig 12696 bp, 10 predicted proteins | sample MC6MC0491MT_FD_186337 | JGI IMG/M metagenome (GOLD analysis project Ga0256883, IMG submission 186337) | Metatranscriptome of enriched soil aggregate microbial communities from Iowa State University, Ames, United States - MC6-MC0491-MT... | ecosystem: Environmental > Terrestrial > Soil >...
CTTTTGTTACCTGTTTGTAAAGAATTGTTTAAGGGTTTGATGGAGTGGAAAAATAAAATAAATTTGTAAACGCGTTCTTATACTCCTTTTCGATAAAAGATGTCCAAAAAAATTTTAGTCTGGTTTAGAAACGATCTTCGCTTGCATGATAATGAAATGTTGGTTGAAGCGATTGCTAAATCTGATTCGATTTTGCCCGTTTATATTTTAGATCACCGCTTGTTCGGAGAAACAAAATATGGTACCCTGAAAACCGGCAACATCAGGGCGCAATTCATTTTAGAAAGCGTTTTAGGCTTACGCAATTCATTAAAACAGATTGGTGGCAATTTACTAATTGCTGCGGGTAACCCCGAAGATATTATTCCGCAACTGGTGCAGGAATACGAAATTACCGAAGTGTACCACCACCGTGAGGTAGCCCGCGAGGAAACGCATGTATCAACCCTGGTTGAAAACGCCCTTTGGAAACTGCGCATTAACCTTAAGCACTTTATTGGTCATACCTTATATAATAAAGAAGATTTACCATTTCCGATTAAAGATATTCCGGATGCGTTTAATCAGTTTAAAAAGAAAATTGAACGCGATTCGATAATTAAGCCTTGCTTTGCTGCACCAGATCGCATCAATGTAGCTGAAGTAATTGACTGGGGCACCTTACCATCACTTGCAGACCTGAATCTTGCGGCGCAGGAAAAAGACCAGCGTGCTGATTTCGAATTTACCGGTGGTGAGGCCGAAGGATTGGTGCATTTACAAAAGGTTATTGTAGCCATGCAACAGGCCGCTACTACCAAGAATTTAATTTTAGCATCGAAATTATCGGCCTGGCTGGCTATGGGCAGCTTATCGCCGCGTAAGGTGTACTGGGAAATTAAAAAAATGGAAGGTGTGCCCAATACCAAAGCCATGTTTAACCATATTTTATTGGGATTGTTGTGGAGAGATTATTTCCGTTTCATGTTTAAGAAATATGGCAATACTTTTTTCAATCCGGATGGATTTGGAAGTCAGGGTTTGGTAGATGTTGCGAACGAGCAGGAGAATTTAAACAAATGGCGTACAGGTCAAACTGGTTTTGCTGTTGTTGATGCAGTAATGACAGAGTTAAACCAAACCGGTTTTATTTCGAATATTGCCCGCCAAACGGCAGCACTTTACCTTATTAATAATCTGGAGGTGAGCTGGGTTTTTGGAGCTGCTTATTTTGAAGAAAAACTAATCGATTACAATCCGGCAAGTAACTGGGGTAATTGGGCCAATGTTGCAGGAGTTGGGAACGACCAAAAATCGAAAAGTGTTTTCGATCTCGATAAAAATATTAAGAACCTCGATCCAAAAGGCAATTATGCCAACATCTGGGCTTCATAGGGAATGATTGAAGGGTGAATTTTTGAATGATAGAATGGCAGATCGGCTTAGTATTAATGATCTGCTGATAAACCTAAAAATCACTCATTCAATAATTCAGTCAGTAGAAGTGAATGAAGGGTAGCGTTTTGAATGATAGAATAGTTGATTTACTTAGTACAAAAGATCTGATCTAATTATAAACTCAAAAAATCACTCATTTAATCATTCAATCAGTCGAAGTGAATGAAGGATGGGGTTTTGAATGATAGAATGCAGGGCAGTTTAGTATTGAAGACGAAATAAATCAATCATTTCTAAATTCTGTCATTCAATAGTTCAATCGTTTGATAATAATAATTCTAAATTCAATCAATATGATTTTTAATGCAGTTTTTTGCCAATAATGTAAGGTAAAATTCTAATTTTGTAATGCTTATAGTAAACAGTTAATAATGGGTAGTTTATCTTATCTTAACGGCGCAAATGCCGAATATATAGATGCTTTATATCAGTCGTATCAGCAGGATCCTGAATCAGTTGAGTTTGGTTGGCAAAAGTTTTTTGAAGGTTTCGATTTTGGAAGAGGATCGGAAGCCACCGCAGTAACAGTAGAAACTCCGGAACAATTTTTAAAAGAGGTTAATGTACTTAACCTTATTGATGGCTACCGTAGCCGTGGTCACTTATTTACGCATACCAACCCGGTACGCGAAAGACGCAAACACTTACCAACTTTAGAACTTTCTAACTTCGGTTTATCTGATGCCGATCTGGAAACCGTTTTCAACTCTGGTGTTGAAATTGGTATTGGTGCAGCAAAATTGAAAGACATTGTTGCTGTTTTAAAACAAACTTATACGCACTCAATTGGTGCCGAATATAAATTTTTACGTACTCCTGAAGTGTTGAACTGGATTCAGCAAAAAATGGAAAGTGTGCGTAATACACCTAATTTCTCTATCGAAGAGAAAAAACGTATCCTTAAAAAATTAAACGAAGCAGTAAGTTTCGAGAATTTTCTGGGAACAAAGTTTTTAGGTCAAAAACGTTTCTCACTGGAAGGTGCTGAAGCTTTAATCCCGGCATTGGATTCGGTAATCGAAAAAGGTGCAGAACTGGGTATTGAAGAGTTTGTAATTGGTATGGCTCACCGCGGTCGTTTAAACGTGCTGGCCAATATCATGCAAAAAACCTATAAAGATATTTTTGCTGAGTTTGAAGGTAAAAGCTACAACCCCGATACTCCATTTGGTGGCGACGTAAAATACCATTTAGGTTATTCTACCGATGTAACCACCAATGCTGGTAAGAGCGTTCACTTAAGTTTATGCCCAAATCCATCGCACTTAGAAACTGTTGATGGCGTGGTAGAAGGTATGAGCCGTTCTAAAATCGACTTTAAATACGGTGGTGATAACAGCCGCTTAGCTCCGATTTTGATTCATGGTGATGCATCAGTTGCCGGACAAGGTATTGTTTACGAAGTAATCCAGATGGCTGGTTTGGAAGGTTATAAAACCGGTGGTACCATTCACCTGGTAATTAACAACCAGATTGGTTTTACCACTAACTACAAGGATGCGCGTACCAGTACTTACTGTACCGATATTGCCAAGGTAACTTTATCGCCTGTTTTCCACGTAAATGGTGATGATCCTGAAGCTTTGGTTTATGCAATCAATCTGGCAATGGAATACCGTCAGAAATATAAAAACGATGTTTTCATTGATATTCTTTGCTACCGTCGTTTCGGTCACAATGAGTCTGATGAGCCTAAATTCACTCAGCCTTTATTGTACAAAACAATCGAAAAACACCCTAATCCAAGGGAAATTTATATTGAGCAGTTAACTAAAGAAGGCTCGCTTGAAGCTGGTTTGGCAAAAGAAATGGAAAAAGATTTCCGTGGTATTTTGCAGGAACGTTTAAATGAAGCCAAGGCATTTGTTGCCGCTAATACCGAAGTTAAATTTGGTGGTGCATGGGCCGATTTGCGTATGGCTACGCCTAAAGATTTTGAAGTTTCTCCGGTTACGGCAGTTAAAAAAACAACTTTACTGGAAATTGGTAAACGCATTACCACTTTACCATCAAATAAAAAGTTCTTCAAAAAAATCGAAAAGCTATTTGTTGAGCGGACCAAAATGGTTGGCGAAACACATGTTTTCGATTGGGCAATGGGCGAGCAACTGGCTTATGGTACTTTGTTATCAGAAGGCAAACGTGTTCGTTTAAGTGGTCAGGATGTAGAACGTGGTACTTTCTCTCACCGTCATGCGGTTTTAACTTTAGAAGACAGCGAGGAAGAATATGTACCATTGGCTAACATTTCAGATCAGCAGGCAGCATTTGATATTTACAACTCGCACTTATCAGAGTACGGTGTTTTAGGTTTCGAATATGGTTATGCAATGGCTAACCCGAATGCTTTAACCATCTGGGAAGCACAATTTGGCGATTTCTTTAACGGTGCGCAGATTGTTGTCGATCAGTATATCGCAAGTGCCGAAACCAAATGGCAGCGCGAAAACGGTTTGGTAATGTTATTGCCTCACGGTTACGAAGGTCAGGGACCAGAGCATTCATCAGCGCGTATTGAGCGTTTTATGGAGCTTTGTGCAGATTACAACATGCAGATTGTAAACTGTTCTACTCCAGCTAACTTCTTCCACGTTTTACGTCGCCAATTTAAACGCGATTTCCGTAAACCTTTGGTTGTATTTACTCCAAAAAGTTTATTGCGTCACCCGGCTTGTGTTTCTAAATTAGAAGAATTTACTGAAGGTGGCTTTAAAGAGGTCATCGACGATGTAAATGCTAAAGTTGCAGATGTAAACCGTATTGTTTTCTGTAGCGGTAAAATTTATTACGAATTACTGGAGAAACAACAAGCTGATAAACTGAAACATGTAGCACTTGTTCGTGTAGAGCAATTGTATCCTACGCCGGTTGATCAGATGGAAGCCATCCAGAAGAAATATAAAAATGCCAAAGAAGTTTTCTGGGTACAGGAAGAACCTGAAAACATGGGTGCATGGCCATACTTGTTCCGCAAGTTGTACAAAACTGCATTGAAAGGTATTGATGTAATTTCGAGAAGAGAGAGCAGCAGTACGGCTACAGGTTTTGCAAAACAACATGCTAACCAGCAAGCTTATATTTTAGCTAAAGCTTTCGAAATTCCGGTAACAGAAGATGTGAAAGACATTGCTAAAAAAGCAACAAAAAAATTAGTTCAAATCGATTAAAGGCATTGCGCTAACATTAGAAAGATAATAAAGACATATTTTATATTATGAGTTTAGAGATAAAAGTTCCACCTGTAGGTGAGTCGATAACAGAAGTTGTTTTATCACGTTGGATAAAAAACGATGGTGATGTTGTTGAAATGGATGAAGTGATAGCCGAATTAGAATCGGATAAGGCTACATTCGAATTAACTGCAGAACAAGCTGGAACTTTAAAAACCATAGCAGCCGAAGGCGATACTTTAGCCATTGGTGCAGTAGTTTGTAAAATTGAAGACGGTGGTGCAGCTCCTGCCAAAGCTGATGCGCCAAAAGCGGAAGAGAAAGCGGTTGTTGCTGAAGAAAAAACTGCAGCTCCGGTTGCTGAAAAATCTGGCGAAAGCTATGCTACAGGTACTCCATCACCTGCTGCTGGTAAAATCCTTGCCGAAAAAGGCATCGATGCATCGGCTGTAAAAGGTACTGGTGTTGATGGCCGTATTACTAAAGATGACGCTGTTAAAGCAGAAGCTGGTAAAAAAGCTGAGGCTCCTAAAGCCAGTGCTCCTGTCGCTGCTGCAGCACCTGCTGGTAGTCGTGGCGAGCGTCGCGAAAAAATGTCGCCGTTGCGTAGAACAGTTGCAAAACGTTTGGTTGCTGTTAAAAATGAAACCGCAATGTTAACCACTTTTAACGAGGTTAACATGAAACCAATTATGGATTTACGCGGAAAATATAAAGATCAGTTTAAAGAGAAATTTGGCGTTGGTTTAGGTTTTATGAGCTTTTTCACTAAGGCTGTAACCGAGGCTTTAAAAGATTTCCCTGCTGTAAATGGTCGTATTGAAGGCGAAGAATTGGTTTACAATGATTTTGCTGATATTTCTATTGCCGTTTCTGCTCCAAAAGGTTTAGTAGTTCCGGTTATCCGCAATGCAGAAAGCATGACTTTAGCACAGATTGAGAAATCGGTATTAGAGTTGGCTTTAAAAGCACGCGATAGCAAATTAACCATCGAAGAAATGACTGGCGGAACCTTTACCATCACCAACGGTGGTGTATTTGGTTCAATGATGTCGACTCCGATTATCAACGCGCCACAATCGGCTATTTTAGGTATGCACAACATTGTTGAGCGTCCGGTCGCCGAAAAAGGTGAAGTGGTAATTCGTCCGATGATGTATGTAGCCTTATCTTACGATCACAGAATTATCGACGGACGTGAGTCTGTAGGCTTCCTGGTTCGTGTGAAACAATTATTAGAAGATCCGGCTAGATTGTTACTAGGCGTTTAAACCTTTAGGATTTGTCACCCTGATCCGATAGCTATCGGATTTATTTCAGGGTCTTATATTGATAGAGAAGTCAAGTTTAATAGCCATTGTGCTATAAAACTTGACTTCTTTTGTGTTTAATGATGAAATTAACGTTTAACTCCAAATTCCTTTTTATTGCTCTCGCTATTTTTATAGTTGAGGTTTTAATAGGCAAGTATCTCAACGATCCCTTCATACGCCCTTTTGGTGGCGATGTGCTGGTAGTTGTTTTAATTTATGCTTTTTTAAGGATTTTTATACAAACCAACAACCGCAAACTAGCTCTGGGTGTGCTGCTTTTTGCTTGTTTGATCGAATTTCTCCAAAAATTAAACTACGTTGCCTGGTTTGGTTTGGAAAACAATAAGCTGATGTGCACGCTAATGGGTACGTCTTTTAGTGTTTACGATCTGCTTGCTTATTTTGCAGGTTACCTGATCTGTTTATTGTTTAAGGATTGAGTTGTGTCTTCATCGTGTTGTCGCCTCGACTGGAGCAAAGTGGAATGGAGAGATCTTTTCTCAGGATTTAATAAAAAGATTTCTCCACTACGGTCGAAATGACGGTTTATTTAAGATTTAGATAATTCCTTAATGGGTTTAATATCCAGTTGTTTAAACTCTACCTCACTGCCTTCTGCCTGCAAGGCAATCTGTCCGCTGCTAGCGGTGCAATTGGTGCCGTCATTTACCAGGGCACCATTTACCCAAACTTTAACTTCGTTATTTAAACATTGGATAATCATGGTATTCCATTCGCCAAGTGGTTTTTCGCTGCCATCGGTTAGGTTTTTAATGCGGCGCAGTTTATCGCCGTTTACGCCCCAGTTCTCTTTTGGCCCACGTCTGGCAAGCATATCGGGTACCGTAATGTCTTCTTCTATGCACCAGAAATCGCCGGCATCTTTATGTTGCATTTGTACCTCTAAAGATTTGGGGAACATGCCGTATAATGCCCTCGGAGTTGAGGCATGCACTAAAACACCACAGTTGCCAGGTTTGCCGGCAAAACGATATTGTACGGTTAACTGGTAGTTTTTGTAAATTTTATCGGTAATCAAATGACCACCTGGTGTGCCTAAACTTACCAGCATGCCGTTGCGAACAATAAATGGATTAATGGTATCTGGTTTCTTATCCATTGCAGGTACATCAACATGCCAGCCTTTTAAATCTTTGCCGTTAAAAAGGCTCTTTTGGGCAAATGCAGTGTAGCTCGAGATTAATAATAACAGGGAGATGGAGAGTAATTTCATTATATCTGGTTTTTGGTTTTTTCAAATATATGATTTTATTCATAAGCCTTGGGTTTAAACCCAAGGCTTATGAGTCGGTTCCAGTTTCAATAATTCCTCATAAGCATTTCCGGCAATATCGAGCAGTTGTGCAAAGGCAGGTTCGGTTTTAATACCCTGATTTTTTAACCTGATAATTTCCTGTCTGAAGGTTTCTCCTTTTTCTAACAAAATCTGATGTTCTATTAGCATGTGGCGATAAGCATTTTGCTGTATTGTTGGTATGGGTTGTCCGAAAATTTCGAATTCAAAACCAGCCATAAAAAAATTGGCTTTGATGGATTGAAAGGTTGGATTTTCAGAAATTATAAAGCCTTTTTCGTTCTGGAAGTGATCAGTTAGTGTTTTAGTGAATGCTGTTTTATCCTGTACATAGCAGATGATATCCAGATCACTGCTTTCAATATCGATGTTTATCGGGATGGTGCCGGTAAGGATAGGGGTGAAGGCCGTTAATTTTTCTAGTATCTGGTGTGCAGTTAAAACCTGATAAGCTTGCTGTTGCTTTTCGTTTCCGGATTGGAGATAGGAAATGTTGAGGAAGTTAATCATTTGATGCAGGCGATTTACTCATTGTAGTGGCTAAAGTTAATAAACCTGTAGCTAATATGTTGCTGATGCCGGTTGGTGAGACACCAACCGATAGGAAAATGTCACTGGGGGCATCAAGCGACAGGAAAACTGAACGACTAAGCAGCGAGTCGGAGACTCTTTTCTATTCTGTAATCCGTAGAGCCCTTCGGAATTCGACGGATAGAAGGTCGGTCGGTAAGGCACCAACCGATAGATTAATAAGAAAGCTATCATTGCGAGGTGCGAAGCAATCTTAAAGCGATCGCTGGTAAAACCAAAGCATTGAGATTGCTTCGTCGTTCCTTCTCGCAATGACGGATTTTTATAAAAAAAAAAAGCCCATCTCAGTCTAAAATGGGCTTTGTATATTTATTTAAAAGGTTTAAGATGCTGAAACAAGTTCAGCATGACGATCGGGGAGATTAATCCTCTACAATTTCACTGTTAATGCTCACATCGTCCTTTACATCTTCTTTAAAGTAGTTTTTTTGGAAGATCAGGATCAGTATCACGCCAATCGAAATAGCTGCGTCAGCAAGGTTAAAAACAGGTCTGAAGAAAACAAATTCTTCGCCACCCCAAATTGGTAACCAGGTAGGGAAATGTCCTTCTGCAATCGGGAAATAGAACATATCTACCACCCGGCCATGAAACCAGCTTTCGTAGCCATAAATTTTGCCATAAAAAACCGAATCGATGATGTTTCCCAATGCACCCGAAAAAATCAGGGCCACATTTAAGATCAATCCGCGGTGATATTTATGCTTAATTAAATAGTGTAAGCCATAGCCAATACCACCTACCGCTGCAATGCGGAAAAGCGATAAAGCCAGTTTACCAAACTCGCCGCCAAACTCCATTCCAAAGGCCATCCCGTTATTTTCGGTGAAATGGATAATACACCATTTTCCGATAATGTGGAACTCCTGTCCAAGGTACATATGTGTTTTTACCCAGGTTTTAATCAGCTGATCGGCTAATAAAACCAAAAAGATAACAATTAAAGGTTTTGTATAGCCTTTCATTAACCCTGCTTTAGTTTAGCTTCCATACTTAAAGTAGCATGTGGTACAGCACGTAAACGTTCTTTCTGGATCAGCTTACCGGTTTCGCGGCAAATACCATAAGTTTTGTTCTCAATACGTACCAGGGCATTCTCCAGGTTATCGATAAACTTTTTCTGACGGGCAGCCAATTGATTGATTTGCTCTTTCTCCATTGTTGCCGAACCATCTTCTAATGTTTTGTAAGCACCTGAAGTATCTTCTGTACCATTGGCGTTAGGATTGCTTAAAGATGCAGTTAATGCATTAAGTTCCTCTTTTGCCATGCGCAATTTATCTTGAATTAATTCTTTAAATTCCTGAAGTTCACTGTCTGAGTAGCGCGTTTTATTACTGTTTTCCATGTTTGTAATTTAGTTTTCTAATATATGGATTTATATTTTAGTTACCGAAATGCTTAACTCAACATCATCTATCACGATTTTGTTTGCATTATTTACAGTATCTGTTAATTCTAGTGTATCAGCTAAGATCTCGTCGCAAATGTAGGCTTTGTTACCAGCCACAGCATTGGCCACCAAGTTATCATTTTGTAACGAAACTTTAATCCTGTCGGTTACTTCAAAATTCAGTTCTTTACGTAAATTCTGGATACGGTTAACCAGCTCACGCGAAATACCTTCCTGTTTCAGTTCTTCAGTAATGGTTACATCCAGGGCTACGGTTAAGCTGCCCAGGTTAGTTACCTGCCATCCCGGAATATCTTCCGCAAAAATTTCTACATCATCATTTAAATCGATAGCATGCTGAATGTTATTGCTGCCAAAAACATTAATGTAGCCATCAACCTCCAAGCGCTGGATATCATCTTGCGTCATGTTTTCTAAAGCCTCTTTTACAGTGCTCATATCTTTACCTACCTTTTTACCCAATGATTTAAAGTTAGGTTTCAGTTTTTTCTTCACGATGCCATGCGTATCGGTAATAAACTCGATGTGCTTAACATTGGTTTCTGAAAGGATATAATCGGCAACTTTTGAGATTTTTTGTTCGAAATCGCCGTTTAATGATGGGATTAAGATCTTCTCTAAAGGCTGACGTACATTGATGCCTGATTTTTTACGCAACGATAAAACCATCGAAGAAATATCCTGAGCATAAAGCATTCTTTCGTTCAGGGCATTGTCGATCAGGCTTTGATCTGCTTCTTTCCACAACGTTAAGTGCACTGATTCTGCAGCTTGTGCATCAGTAACACTCAGGTTCCTGTACAACCAATCGGCAAAGAATGGTGCCACCGGACTCATTAACTGAGCGAGGGTTTCTAAACAGGTATAAAGTGTTTCGTAAGCTGCACGTTTATCTTCGGTCATTTCGCCTTTCCAGAAACGGCGGCGGCTTAACCTGATGTACCAGTTACTCAAATGCTCATCAACAAAGGTTTGGATGGCACGGGTAGCTTTGGTTGGCTCGTATGTATTGTAACTTTCGTCAACTTCGTTAATCAGGTTTTGCAATAACGATAAAACCCAGCGGTCTAATTCAGTCCTGTCTTCAATTTTGCTTAAGTTGTTTTTGTCGATCTCGAATTTATCGATGTTGGCATAAAGTGCAAAGAAAGCATAGGTGTTATACAGTGTACCGAAGAATTTACGGCGCACTTCATCTAAACCTTCTAAACTGAATTTAAGGTTATCCCATGGCGATGCATTGCTGATCATATACCAGCGGGTAGCATCGGCACTGTAAGTTTCTATTGTACTAAACGGATCAACAGCATTACCCAAACGTTTCGACATTTTGTTACCGTTTTTATCCAGTACCAATCCGTTCGAAACTACGTTTTTGAAAGCCACACCTGGGTTACCAACTTTTTCGTTTACTGCTTTAATCTCATCGCTGGCTTCGCTTAACATTACCGCAATAGCATGCAGGGTAAAGAACCAGCCACGGGTTTGGTCAACACCTTCAGCAATAAAGTCGGCAGCGTAAGCATTTTCAAACTCTTCTTTATTTTCGAATGGGAAGTGCCATTGTGCATAAGGCATGGCACCGCTATCAAACCAAACGTCGATCAGGTCGGTTTCGCGAATCATTTTTTCACCTTTCGAAGAGGTTAAGATCACATCATCCACATAAGGGCGGTGCATATCTTTCAGTTCGAAGCCTGCTGGCATAAAACCTGCTTCAATAGATTTGGCAATTTCTGCATTCAGTTCTGCAATAGAACCAATACATTTTTCTTCCAATCCATCAGCAGTGCGCCAGATCGGTAGCGGTGTTCCCCAATAGCGCGAACGCGATAAGTTCCAGTCAACCAGGTTTTCTAACCAGTTACCAAAACGGCCTGTTCCGGTCGATTCAGGTTTCCAGTTGATGCCCTTGTTTAGTTGCACCATTTTATCTTTAACCGCAGTAGTTTTGATAAACCAGCTATCCAGCGGATAATATAAAACAGGTTTATCAGTTCTCCAGCAGTGTGGATAAGTGTGTACGTATTTTTCTACCTTAAAGGCTTTATTTTCTTCTTTTAACTGGATGGCGATTTCTACGTCAACTGATTTTTCAGGAGCCTCGCCATCTTTATAATATTCGTTTTTAACATACTTGCCACCATAGTTTCCACCCAGCGAAGCAATAAATTTACCCTGTAAATCTACTAGTGGAACCGCATTTCCTTTTTCGTCAAGTACGAGCATTGGCGGTACTTCTGGCGTAGCCAGTTTAGCAACCCGGGCATCGTCTGCACCAAAAGTAGGTGCGGTATGTACAATACCGGTACCATCTTCAGTAGTAACAAAATCTCCTGAAATTACCCTGAAGGCATTTTCTGAATTTTGGTATGGCAGTGCATAAGGCAATAACTGTTCGTATTTAATGCCAACTAAATCTGCACCAACCAATTCAGCTAATATGGTATAAGGAATCTTTTTGTCTTCAGCTTTGTAGTTTGCAAAAGCTTCGTCGTTTTCAGCCAAGAAGTATTTTCCTGCAAATTGTTTACCCACCAAAGCTTTGGCCAATACCACCTGAATCGGCTCGAAAGTATATTGGTTAAAAGTTTTAACCAATACGTAATCGATTTTAGGACCTACGGTTAAAGCAGTGTTGCTTGGTAAAGTCCAGGGGGTAGTAGTCCATGCTAAAAAGTGAACTGTACCAAAGCCTTTTAAAGCTTCGGGTAAAGTAGATTCGATGGTTTTAAACTGCGCCACAATTGTGGTGTCGCTTACATCCTTATAAGTACCTGGCTGGTTTAACTCGTGCGAGCTTAAACCTGTACCCGCTGCTGGCGAATACGGCTGAACGGTATAACCTTTATATAAAAATCCTTTGCTGTAAAGTTGTTTTAATATCCACCAAAGGGTTTCAATATATTCGTTTTCGTAGGTGATATACGGATTTTCAAGATCAACCCAATAACCCATTTTTTCGGTCAGGTCGTTCCAAACATCAGTATAGCGCATTACTTCGGTGCGACAGGCCTCATTGTATTCGTCTACGCTGATTTTCTTACCGATATCTTCTTTAGTAATACCCAGTTTTTTTCTCCACAGCAAGCTCAATAGGCAAACCATGTGTATCCCAGCCACCTTTGCGTTTTACTTGGTAGCCTTTTAACGTTTTGTAACGGCAAAAAATATCCTTAATCGCTCGCGCCATTACGTGGTGAATCCCCGGCATGCCATTGGCAGAAGGCGGACCTTCGTAAAAAGTAAACGGATTAGATTTCGGACGGGATGAAATGCTTTTTTCAAAGATATTTTCCTTTTTCCAGAAATCCAGTATTTCTTGCCCTATTTTGGCAAGTTCCAGTTGTTTAAATTCGCTATACATCAATTAAGTACCTCAAAAAATTAAGGATGCAAAGTTAAAAAAATAGACTGAATTTTGGTAGTTTTGGTGTAAATACTTTTGCTATGAAA
>Ga0256883_1000481_pt1 | contig 12386 bp, 5 predicted proteins | sample MC6MC0491MT_FD_186337 | JGI IMG/M metagenome (GOLD analysis project Ga0256883, IMG submission 186337) | Metatranscriptome of enriched soil aggregate microbial communities from Iowa State University, Ames, United States - MC6-MC0491-MT... | ecosystem: Environmental > Terrestrial > Soil >...
GTTAAATTTTTATAGCGGGCGAACAATTTAGGTTATTTTTTGTATTATTTAATAAAATGCCAGCTAAATTTAATTTAAACGGCATAGTTTTTGGCTTTAAACAAACACCAAACACCCTCAGTTTTGAATAAATACGTACGCAAAAGTCTTAAAATTTTACTGTGGATAATTGCCTCCATTATTATATTGGTGGTAGGTTTAGCGCTGTCGCTAAATATTCCGGCCGTTCAAAACTTTGTAAAGGATAAGGCCATCAACTACCTCAAAACCAAAACCAAAACCGAAGTTAGCCTCGAAAGCATCAAAATAGCCCTGCCCAAAGATGTTGTGCTAAACAAATTCTATATCGAAGACCGCAAAGGTGATACCCTGCTTTATGCCGAAAAACTAGCCGTAGACATTAGCTTGTTTAAGTTGTTAAAGAACACTGTTGAGGTAAATAATATTGAGTTAAAAAATGTACGCGCAAATGTGAAGCGCATTAGCCCCGATACCACATTCAATTTTTCTTTCCTGGTTGATGCTTTTGCAAGCGATCAGAAAAAGCCCGAAGAGAAAGTAAAGAAAGATACCACCTCTACCCTAAAATTTTCGGTCGATAAAGTTTCGTTTGAAGATATAGGCCTTAGCTACCGCGATGATGTGGCCGGCAACGATGTAAAGCTTTACCTGGGTGCCTTTAAAACAAAAATCAAAGATTTTGATCTGGCCAACCAGCATTATGTGATTAAGGAGCTGAGCTTAAATAATACATCTTTAAGGTACCTGCAGCAAAAACCGCTGGTACAGCTGGTGCAACACATCACCAACAGCGTAGATAGCAGTGAGAAAGAGCAGGGAAAACTGCCTTTAATAGAAGTGGAGAATTTCGTTTTCAGCAAGGTAAAAGTAAATTACGACGATCAGATTTCGACTACCAAAGCTGTTGCCGATGTAAACGACCTTGGTTTGGTTAACTTAAAAGTAGATTTAACCAATAGCAAATACGCGGTTGATGATGCACATTTAAACAAATCTAACATCCTGTTTGCCTTTAAACCTGCGCCCGGTAACGATTTAAAAAAAGTAAAAGATACCGTATTACCCGAAAAATCGACCCTGGGGCTGCTGATCAAAAACATTAGCCTGGCCGATAATCAGGTGCAGTTCGATAACCTTGGCGCTAAACCTGCGGTAAAAGGAATGGATTTTAACCACCTCAAAATTTCCGGATTAAATTTAGGTGCGAGCGACGTATCGTACAGTGCAGCGGGGATAAAAGCCAATGTTAAAAATGGCTCACTAAAAGAAAAAAGCGGTTTTGTATTAAATGAGTTGAAAGGCGACGCCGTGTACAATGACAAGCAGATTAAACTGAGCAATTTTGTACTCAAAACCCCAAATACCACCATCGAAAATGCCACTGAGCTTAATTTTACTTCGATGGAGGATCTGACTAAACATCCTGAACGTGTAAAACTTAACCTGGCTTTTAAAAATACGACAATCGGTTTAAAGGATGCGGGCTTTTTTAGCGATGCGATTCCGACTAACTACCGCAACGAAAAAATAAGACTCAATGCTGATGTTAACGGTTATTTAAATAACCTGAATATTCCACGCTTACAAATTAGTGGATTAAAAAATACCCAGATCGATATCAGTGGAAAAGCAAAAGGCCTGCCCGATATCAAAAAAACTTTTCTGGATTTAAACATCAAAAAGCTCCATGTTACCAAAAGCGATATTTTGGTCGCCGTACCTAAAAAAGCACTCCCGCCTACCATCGAACTGCCCAATGTAATTGATGCAAAAGGTAATTTCAAAGGATCGATGACTGATTTCAACACCAACCTAAACATCCTGACGGATATGGGTGGTGCCAATGTAATTGCAGGAATGAAAGGGCCAAAAGGCAAAGAAAGTTACCAGGCCGATATTAGCCTGAACAATTTTAACGTTGGCCGTTTGTTAAAAATGCAGCCCAAATTGGGGCGTGTTTCGGCAAAAGCCAGGGTGGCGGGTACCGGTTTAGATCCTAAAAAAATCAATGCTAAATTTAATGCGAAGGTGTTAAGTGCTTACTACAATAAATATACTTACCGCAATTTAAATGTAGCGGGCACCTATGCCAACCAGAATGTGGTGGTAAAAAGCAGTATGCCCGATAGCAATGCGAACTTTGCCCTCGATGCTAAAGTTAACCTGGCCGGGAAGTACCCAAGCGTAAAGGCCGACTTAAATTTAAAACAGGTTAACCTGCAGGCTTTAAATTTTAGTCCTACCGTATTAAGTGCAGCAGGTGTAGTTAAAGTAGACCTGGCTACCGCCGATGCCGATTATTTAAACGGATCGATTGATGTAACCGGACTGCAACTAGTAAAAGATAAACAGCGGATTAATGTAGATACTATTTCGGTACGCGCCAAAACAACCGCTACTGAAAATGAACTCACGCTAAAATCAGAAATTTTATCGGCCAGAATTGACGGTAAATACCAGTTAACCAATATCAGTAGTGCCATTATCAATGAAATCAATAAGTATTATGCTTTCGGCACTGTTACTAAAGTTCCCGATCAGCGCCTGAGGTTCTTTGTGCGTGTGTACGACTCAAAACTGCTGAAGAGTTTTGTACCTGAATTAACGGTGTTTAAACAATCTCAGTTTTATGGCTTAATTGATACCCAAAAAGACAGCCTGCAGATTAAAGGAAATTTCCCGCAGGTGGTTTACGGCGATTTTAAAGTAGATACCACGGTTTTAAACATCAATAACGACAACAATAAACTCGATTACAGTTTAACTGTTAAAAGTTTGCAAAGTCCTTCCATTGCCCTTTTTAATACAGAGGTTACCGGCGATGCCGCCAACAATAATTTAGGCATAAACATTTTCTTACGCGACAGGCAACGTAAAAATAAATATGTAATTGGTGGTAATTTCCAATCCATTAACAAAGATTTTAAATTTACCCTCGATCCGCAAAAACTGTTGCTCGATTACCAGAAATGGGTGGTTTCGCAAGATAATTACATCCAGTTTGGGGCTTCGGGTATTTTGGTTAACCAGTTCCAGATCAGTAACAGCGGCCAATCGCTGGCCATAAACAGCAACCCGACCGAGCCCAATGCACCTTTAGCGGTTGAGTTTAAAGATTTCCAACTGGAAACCCTTACCAAATTTGCCGAAACCGATACTACTTTGGTAGGCGGTCGTTTAAATGGAACAGCCAATGTAAAAGACCTGGCCACAACCCCGAAATTTGAGGCCAATCTCACTATCGATCAGCTGCGCTACCAGAAAGACCAGTTGGGTACCTTGCGCTTAGCCGTAAACAACAATACTGAAAATGCTTTCGAGGTAAATGTCGCATTAACCGGCGTGCACGAATTGAGGGCCAACGGTTTTTATTATACTGCACCTCAAAGTGCATTAGATCTGACCGTAAATATCGATAAGATTGAAATGAAGAACATTGAGAGCTTATCGGCCGGGCAGCTGAAACGTGGCACAGGTACCCTAACGGGAGCACTAACCGTTAAAGGCGCATTAACTGCACCAAAAATACTGGGCGATTTAACCTTCAATAACGCAGGATTTAATGTAGCCTATGTAAACTCTTATTTCCGGATGCCAAACGAGAAGATTTCGTTTACTGAAGAAGGGATCAGTTTTAACAACTTTACCCTGATCGATTCTTTAAACCAGAAAGCCACCATTAACGGCAAAGTTTACACCAGCGATTTTAAGAACTACCGCTTCGGTTTGGATATCAAAACCAATAATTTCAGGGCACTGAATTCGACCGCAGCCGATAACGACATGATTTACGGAACGGTTTTCTTAACCAGCGATATCAAAGTGCGCGGCGACCTGAACCAGCCCGATGTAAACATGAATATTAAGGTAAACAAGGGTACCAAGTTTTTCTTTGCCCTGCCTGCTAACGATCCATCTATTATCGACCAGGAAGGTATCGTTCAGTTTATTGATGAAGATGCCCCGCCATTTAACGGCAAAAAAGCATTGAAGGTGGATAGCATCAGTAAAGCACCTATTAAAGGCTTAAATTTAGTTGCAGCAGTAAATATCGACCCTGAGGCAGAACTTAATGTGGTGGTAGACCCGGCCAGTGGCGACAACCTGAATGTTAAAGGCGATGCCGATTTAAATGTAACGATGGACCCCAGCGGTAAAATCAGCATGACGGGCCGTTACGAAATTGTAGATGGTTCGTACAACCTTACCCTGGCTGTAGTTAAAAAAGAGTTTAAACTGGTAAAAGGCAGCACCATTATCTGGACCGGCGAACCAACATCGGCCAATGCCAACATCACGGCTTTATACGAGGTAAATGCAGCCCCTATTGATTTGCTTAATCAGCCAGATCTTTACGAAGCCCGGACCAAATTGCCATTTCAGGTTTATTTAATGCTGAAAGGTGAACTGTTAAAACCGACCATTTCATTTAAACTCGATTTGCCAGAAAATGAGCGTGGCGCATTGAGCGGTCAGGTGTATACCAAGCTGATTAACGTAAACCGCGATGAAAGCGAACTGAACAAGCAGGTTTTCGCCTTGCTGGCTTTAAACCGGTTTATTGCTAATAATCCGTTCCAGAGTTTGGCTGGTGGTGGCGGTGGGGTTTCTACCCTTGCCCGCTCGAGTGTAAGTAAATTGCTAACTGAGCAGCTAAACAATTTAACTTCAGATTTGATACAAGGTGTAGACCTCAACTTCGGGGTAAATTCATCAGAAGATTACTCTACAGGTTCGATGCAGCAAAAAACCGATTTAGAAGTTGGCTTATCTAAAAAGCTACTGAACGATCGCTTAACGGTTACCGTAGGTAGTTCGTTCGCACTGGAAGGGCCGCAGGCACCGGGAGAAAAATCGACCAATATAGCTGGAAACGTAAATGTAGAATACGCACTTTCGGCCGATGGCCGCTACCGGTTAAGGGCTTACCGCCGCAACCAGAATGATGTGATTGTGCAAGGCCAGATTATCGAAACCGGCTTAGGCTTTACCCTGGTGGTAGATTACAACAAATTCAGAGAGATATTTCAGAAGAAACGCATTAGAAGAATAAGAAACATTGAACAGAAAGCACAAGATGAGAAAACTAACTAGACCGCTTTTATTTTTACTGGCCTGTTTAGTTTGGGCTTGCAGCAGTACCAAATCTTTAAAACCAGGACAGATTTTGTACACCGGTGCAGAAGTGAAAATCAATCCGGATTCTTCTGGTAAGATTGATAACGAAAAGCAGATTAAAAACGATCTGGAGGCAAAAACAAGGCCTCGTCCTAACAGTTCTATCCTGGGGATCAAATTCAAACTTGGCCTTTACAACCTTGCCGGCGAACCTAAAAAGCCAAAGGGTTTCAGGAACTGGCTGCGTAGAAAAGGAGAAGCCCCGGTGCTGCTGAACGATGTAAAACTGAAATACAATAACGATGTACTTACCAGTTACCTCATCAGTGAAGGGTACCTGCAAGCCAATGTTACCGGCGATACCGTAGTGAAAGAAAAAAAAGGTAAAGCCATTTATACGGCAGTTACCGGCCAGCGCTATAAAATCAACAAAGTAACTTTCCCGCCCGATACCGGTATCTTAACCAAAAACATCAATGCCAACAAAGATAAAACCTTGTTAAAAGTTGGCGATTTTTATGATATCGACACTTATAAAAACGAACGGATCAGGATTGATAACGACCTGAAAGAAATTGGTTATTTCTATTTCAGTCCCGATTACCTGATTATACAAGTGGATAGTACCATTGGCCAAAACCTGGTGAATATTAGGGTAAAAGTTAAGGATATTGCGCCTGATGCCGCTGTAAAGCCTTATACCATTAAAAACATCAATATTTATCCCAACTATTCGTTGCGAAGAGATAGTGCTTTAAGGAAGCTAAGTCCCTTGGTATATAACGATTTTAACATTTACGATAATCGCAATACATTTAAACCTAAACTTTTCGACCGCCTGGTATTCTTTCAAAAAGGAGAACCATACAACCGTAAAGATCATAACCAATCGCTAAACCGGATGGTAAATGTAGGTGCGTTTCAGGATGTCAGGGCTGAATTTTTGCCAGTAGATAGTTTCAGGAACAATCAGCTTGACCTGAATATCTATTTAACCCCTTTAAAGAAAAACTCGCTTACCTTCTCGGTTACCGGAACCAGTAAATCGAATAATTTTGTGGGTTCGGAAGTTAAGGTAACCCAAACCACCCGTAACCTGTTCAGAAATGCCGAGCAGCTCGATTTAAGTGTTAGTGGCGGCTTTGAAACACAAACTAAAGGAACCTCGCTGGGCAAAAATTCATTGTCGTTTACAGCCGAAGGAAAACTAACTTTCCCGAGGTTAATTGTTCCGTTTTACAAACCGAATAGCACTAATGCCTTTATTCCCAAAACCATTACCTCGCTTTCTTACCAGATGCTAAACAGGGGTTCGGAATATACTTTGCACGCAATTAAGGGCGAATACGGTTATAATTTCAAGGAAAACCAGTACAAGGAGCATAATTTTAATCCGATATCGATTAGTTATGTAGCTACAAGTTTTCCGGACACCAATACGAGAGATAGCCTTTTTAAAAGGAATCCGCTTTTAAGATCTACACTTGAAAACCAATTCATTGTAGGTAGCAATTACAATTTCACCTATACCAACCAAATGGAAGATAGCCGCCGGAATAATGTATATTTCTATGGCGCTTTAGAAACTGGTGGTAATGTGTGGGGTTTGTTTACTTCAAAAAATGATGAAGGCAAACGAACCATTTTTAATGTTCCGTTAACCCAGTTTATCCGTGCGGAAGCAGATTTAAGAGACTATTATAAAATTACCAAAAACCTGATTTGGGCCAACCGCTTAAATTTAGGTTATGGTTTTGCTTATGGCAACAGTACTTCATTGCCTTTTGTAAGACAGTTCTTTGCCGGTGGCAGTAACGATGTAAGGGCCTTCCCTGCCCGTACTTTAGGCCCGGGTACTTATAAAGTTCCGGATAATGCCATTTTTGCAGATCAGGGTGGTGATATTAAGTTAATGCTCAACTCTGAACTGCGCTTTAAAATTGTAAGTATATTGTATGGCGCATTATTTGTTGATGCAGGTAATATCTGGCTTAGGAAAGAAGATCTCGGAGAACCCGGCAAACCGGAAACTGCCAGACTTGGCTCTGGCTTTAAGCTAAAAAATGCATTTAATGAACTTGCTGTGGGTACAGGTGCAGGCTTAAGGGTAGATGTTAGTATTTTTGTGGTGCGCCTGGATGTGGCCTTTCCTGTGCGTAAACCTTATTTACCGGAAGGACAACGTTGGGTATTCAACGATATCAATTTTGGAAGTAAAGACTGGCGCAGACAAAATTTAATTTTTAATATTGGGATAGGATATCCGTTTTAGTGTTCTGATGAAGAGAGTAAGAGTATTACATAAAATCAAATATTTTTTTGTTGCCATTTATCACCTTTTTATAGCGGCTGGAAAAGGCTTTATGGAAGACAGGGTAATGAAATTGAGTGCCTCTCTGGCTTACTACACTATCTTTTCGCTTACACCACTCATTATTATCGTACTCTCGGCGGCCACGCTGTTTTTCGGCGACAAAATGAAAACCCGCGATAAGTTTTTTATCGAAGTTACCGAACTGGTTGGAAAACCCGCAGCTACCCAGATACAGGGCTTTGTTGATCATGCCAACAAAACAGGTCAATCTACTATGGGCTTAATTATTGGTATTGGTACATTAATTATTGGTGCAACGGCCATTTTTATCGAAATACAAGACAGTATAAACCTGATCTGGAAAGTAAAGGCCATGCCCAAAAAAGGCTGGATTAAAATGCTAACCAATAGATTGCTTTCTTTCTCACTCATTGTATCGATGGGCTTTTTGCTGCTGGTATCGCTGGTAATTAACAGTGTAGTGGTTGGTTTGGGCGATAAACTGGTTGCATTAATTTCGCAAAGCAAGGTAGAAGATGTGATTCCCGTTGCCAACGATACCATGGCACTACTCATTTACATTTTAAACAATGCACTTACACTTTTGGCAGTAACAGCCGTATTTACCATTATTTTTAAGGTATTGCCCGATGTTAATATTAAATGGAAATCGGCTATAACCGGTGCATTATTTACCGCGCTGTTGTTTAGCCTGGGCAAATATTTAATCGGCATTTACATCGAAAAAGGAAGTACTGTTTCGGCTTTTGGTGCCGCAGGTTCTATTATCATTATTCTGCTGTGGATTTATTATACCTCCATTATCCTTTATTTCGGGGCAGAATTTACACAAGCTTATGCCGAGAAGTACGATGGTGGTATTTCGCCCAGTAAGTATGCCGTATTTACTAAAATTACCATTGTAGAGAAAAAGGTTGATGTATTGCCTCCACAACACCCTGAAGATACAGTTAACCTGCCGAAAGAATAGTTAACTTAGATTATAATTCAGATCATCTTACTCCCAAATCGTCATGCTGAATTTATTTCAGCATCTCACAACTGAGAGACCCTTCAAGTAATACAAAGCTGGTTAGTGAAACACAACCAGTAGATAGATAAATCATCCCCCTGCCCCCTTCTAAGGGGGACGAGATCCCGAATTACCCTATCGGTTGGCGTCTCACCGACCGACTCAAGAAGTATCTAACACAACATCCCATTCACCTTATTCCCGAATCGTCATGCTGAATTTATTTCAGCATCTCACAACTGAGAGACCCTTCAAGTAATACCAATCTGGTTGGTGAGACACCAACCAGTAGATAAACAAAAAAGTCAGGCCTTTTAAAACCTGACTCTCCTTTTTTTATGCTACTTCCGTAATTACTTTAGGCTCTTCTGCCACCTCATCCTTCTCTACGCGCAGGTTCCGGATAATGTGCTGTTGCCTGTCTGGAGTATTTTTGCCCATGTAATATTCTAACAGGCTCTTAATGGTCTGATCTTTTAAAATTACAGGATCGAGCCTGATATCTTTTCCGATAAATAGCCCAAATTCGTCGGGAGAAATCTCGCCCAACCCTTTAAATCGGGTGATTTCGGGTTTGTTACCTAATTTCTCTATCGCATTTTTACGTTCTTCGTCGCTGTAGCAATAAATCGTTTCCTTTTTATTGCGCACCCTGAAAAGTGGCGTTTGCAAAATATACACGTGCCCTGCCTTTACCAGATCGGGGAAAAACTGAAGGAAGAAAGTCATCATCAGCAAACGGATGTGCATACCATCCACATCGGCATCGGTAGCGATAACGATATTGTTGTAGTGTAAGCCTTCTAATCCGTCTTCAATATTTAAAGCGTGCTGCAACAGGTTGAATTCTTCATTTTCGTACACCACTTTTTTAGTCAGCTCGTAACAGTTAAGGGGTTTACCTTTTAAGCTGAAAACGGCCTGGCAATCTACATCGCGCGATTTGGTGATCGAACCCGATGCCGAATCTCCCTCAGTAATAAATAAAGTGGTTTCGTAACGTTTTTCGTGCGTGCTGTTGAAATGCACTTTACAATCGCGCAGTTTTTTATTGTGTAACGAAGCCTTTTTAGCCCTGTCGTTAGCCAGTTTTTTAATACCCGCAATATCCTTACGCTCACGCTCCGACTGCATAATCCTTTTTAATAGCGCATCAGCAACATCAGGATTTTTGTGCAAATAATCGTCGAGCTCTTTTTTAACAAAGTCGTTAATAAAAGTAGGCACCGACGGACCTTCCGGGCCCATATTTTGCGAACCCAGCTTGGTTTTAGTCTGCGATTCGAAAACCGGCTCCTGCACACGGATAGAAATGGCGGCGATGATCGATGAACGCACATCAGCTGCATCAAACTCTTTCTTAAAAAACTCCCGAACGGTTTTCACTACCGCTGCCCTGAAAGCTGCCTGGTGGGTTCCGCCCTGTGTGGTGTGCTGTCCGTTAACAAAAGAATGGTAATCTTCGCCATATTGCTGACCGTGGGTCATGGCAATTTCGATATCGGGCCCAACCATGTGGATAATCGGGTACCTGATTTCTTCGGGCTTATTAAATTTAGAAAGCAGATCGTACAGACCTCTTTCTGAAAAATATTTCTGGTTATTGAAATTTACCGTTAAACCTGTATTTAAGAAAACATAGTTCCAAACCATGCTCTCCACAAAATCAGGAATATAGTGGTAGTTTCTGAAAATAGTTTCGTCTGGATAAAAAGTTATGGCTGTGCCGTTACGCTGTGTGGTATCAATAACCGGGTTTTCGGTTAAAATTTCGCCTTTAGAAAACTCAACTTTCTTTGTTTTTCCATCGCGGTACGATTGCACCGTAAAACTGGTAGACAAAGCATTTACTGCCTTGGTACCCACACCATTTAAACCCACCGATTTTTGGAAGGCATTGCTATCGTATTTACCACCGGTATTGATTTTGCTTACACAATCAATTACTTTACCCAGCGGAATACCACGACCATAATCGCGTACATTTACTTTTTGCTCCGAAAGGGTAATTTCGATGGTTTTCCCGGTTCCCATCACAAACTCATCGATAGAGTTATCTACAATTTCCTTTAACAAAACATAAATACCATCATCTTGTGCAGAACCATCACCAAGTTTTCCGATATACATACCGGGACGTAACCTGATGTGTTCTTTCCAATCTAATGAGCGGATACTGTCGTCGTTATAAATTACTTCTGCCATAATGTGTTTATTCTGTTCCCCAATGAAAAACCCTGCATTTTTGGTTTACAGAGCGATGAAGAATTTGTAGAAATAATCCTGATGATTGAAGTAAAAACATTTTCAGATCTCCTCTTCAGAATTATCTTACAATAATAAATTTATTATATGAGGCTAGCAAAAGAAAATATCAACACAATGATGGAAAATGGAAGATGTAAAATGGTAGATGGTGGCTAAGCAGTTAATGGTTCATGGCTTCATAGTTTATAGCGTAATCCAAAATGAATAGAAAAGGGAAGACGGAAAATGGATGATGGCGGGTAAGCAGTTGATGGTTCATGGCTTCATAGTCAATAGCGTAATCCAAGCTGAATGGAAAAGGGAAGATGGAAAATGGATGATGGCGGGTAAGCAGTTCATGGTTCAGAGCTTCATAGTCAATAGCGTAATCCAAACTGAATGGAAAATGGATGATGGAAGCATACCGTTCATGGCTTTAAGAATTAACCAAATCACCTCTTCCATTTTACCTCCTACATTTTACATCTTCCATTTTACCTCATACATCCTTCATCTTCCCCTTTACCTCATACATCTTCCATTTTACATCCTCCATCTTACCTATTTTCCCTATCTTCATCCCACATTAACAACTTATTCATGCAACAGAAAAAGCAGCTTTCGTTATTCGATTTATCTATGATTGTAGTAAGTCTGGTTATTGGCATGGGGGTTTTCCGTACACCGGTAAATGTGGCTGCTAAGGCGCAAATCCCCGAATTGTTTTACCTCGCCTGGTTTATTGGCGGTTTTGTAGCTTTTTGCGGCGCCTTAACCTATGCCGAAATCGGATCGCGTTTTCCGGTAACCGGTGGCTACTATAAGATATTTTCGGCGGCATATCATCCATCCATTGCCTTTGCCATCAATTGTATCGTGATCATTTCGAGCGCTGCCTCGGTAGCAGCCATATCTATTATTGGTGCAGAATACCTGAGTAAGATCATTTTGCCACCCGCCATGCAAAACGAAACCTACCGGGTTGCCATAGCCATTACAACCATACTGGTGTTTTATTTCATCAATCTGCTTGGTTTAAAAGCCAGTTCAAAAACACAAAATGTATTAACGGTTATTAAAATTGGGATGATTTTAACCCTCATCTGTGCTGTGTTTTTTGGAGGCGCTACACAAACTGCAACACCCATTTTTAAAACTACTGACGGAACATTACCCAACTGGGCCGATTACGGCAAAGCCCTTGGCCTTTGTTTAATTGCGGTTTCATTCTCTTACGCTGGTTATGCGCAAACCATTAATTTTGGCGGCGAAGTTAAAGAAGCAAAAAAAAGTAATCCCTCGGGCAATTATTATTGGTTTAACCATTATCGTTATCCTGTATCTGGCCATTAACTATGTATATGTTCGGGTTATCGGCTTCGAAGAACTAAAATCGGCCGAAAGTATTGCCGCCATACTGGCTGCTAAAATATTCGGCCCCGCTGGTTTTAATGCGCTTTCGGTGATCATCTTTTTCTCGGTAATGGGCTATGTAAATGTAAACTTGTTGAGTAACCCCAGGGCCATGTTTGCCATGGGCGAAGAAGGTGCCTTACCACGGGTTTTTAGTCGCATGAATAAAAAAACGGAGGTAATTACTTTAAGCTTAACCGTTTTTACGGTGATTGCAGTGGTAATTATTTTCTATGCCAA
>Ga0256883_1000483_pt1 | contig 12351 bp, 10 predicted proteins | sample MC6MC0491MT_FD_186337 | JGI IMG/M metagenome (GOLD analysis project Ga0256883, IMG submission 186337) | Metatranscriptome of enriched soil aggregate microbial communities from Iowa State University, Ames, United States - MC6-MC0491-MT... | ecosystem: Environmental > Terrestrial > Soil >...
ATCATCACATCATAACATCATCATATCAGCAATTATCACATTTTCAAATCATCACATTCTCACATTCTCACATCATCATATCAGCAATTACCCCCATTATCAAATTACCACATTATCACATTAGCGGATTAGCGCATCATCACATCATCACATCAGCTCATTACCACATTATCATGTTAACTTCAATTAACTTCTTCTCAGCTTTATAAATAAATACTTACCTTTGTCGACTGAAAAAAAGGCAAATTTCTAATATATGCAACACAAAATCGCCATTATCGGTCTGGGTTACGTGGGCTTGCCCTTAGCCCGGCTCTTCGCCACCAAATACCCAGTTGTGGGTTTTGATATCAACCAAAAAAGAATTGAGGAGCTCAACAGCGGACATGATGACACGCTGGAGGTTTCTGATGAATTATTGCAGTCGGCACTGGTCGTCACAAACCCTGGTTTTGAGGAGAAGGGTTTATTCTGTTCCCACGATCTCCAGGATATCGAAGATGCAAATTTTTACATTATTACGGTACCGACACCCGTTGACAAAAATAACCGACCGGTGCTCACCCCATTAATCAAGGCGAGTGAAACGGTGGGCAAGGTATTGAAAAAGAGAGACATTGTGGTGTATGAATCCACGGTGTATCCTGGGGCTACAGAAGAAGATTGTATCCCGGTAGTGGAAAGAATTTCGGGTTTAAAATTCAACGAAGATTTTTTTGCAGGGTATTCCCCCGAGCGTATCAATCCGGGCGATAAAGAGCATACGGTAGAGAAAATCCTGAAAGTGACATCCGGATCTACTCCGGAAACCGGAAAAATAGTGAATGAAATCTATAAATCAGTGATTACGGCAGGGACTCATCTGGCACCAAACCTAAAAGTAGCGGAGGCTGCAAAAGTTATTGAGAATTCGCAGCGAGATATCAATATAGCGTTTGTTAATGAACTGGCCAAAATTTTTAATCTGATGGATATTGATACCCAGGATGTTCTGGAAGCTGCAGGAAGCAAGTGGAATTTCCTTCCTTTTAAACCAGGTTTAGTAGGTGGACATTGTATTGGTGTCGACCCATATTATCTGGCACAAAAAGCCCAGGAATATGGCTACCATCCCGAAATTATTTTAGCGGGTCGACGGCTCAATGACTCAATGGGTAAATACGTGGCAGAGCAGGTGGTAAAAACTATGATTAAAAAGGATATACCCGTTAATAACGCTAAAATTTTAATGTTAGGAATAACTTTTAAAGAAAACTGCCCTGATGTGCGAAATACCAAAATTGTGGATGTGATTTCTGCTTTAGAAGATTATGGAACGCAGGTTAAGGTATACGATCCCTGGGCAAATACTTCAGAGGTAAGACACGAATATAATATCGAAAGTTTCTCTGATTTACCCGATGATAAATATGATGCTATTGTTTTGGGTGTAGCACATAAGGAGTTTCTAGCGACTGATCTCGAGCATTTAAAAAAGGAAAATGCTATTGTTTTTGATGTGAAAGGAGTTTTAAAATATTCTGATAATAAATTATAATTCGCACTCTGTAACTTATATATTATTAAATTTAGCCAATCACTGGATGTTACCATTGTGAATAATAAAAATTTTGAAAAAAACGGCGTAACCCTCAAAAACCAAGCCGTTTCAAGTGTTATTTGGACTTCGCTGCAACAGTTTGGTACACAGGCAATATCTTTTCTTGTGTCAATAATTTTAGCCCGGATTTTAGAGCCCAAAGACTTTGGTGTAATTGCATTGTTTGGCATTATTTCGGGCGTTGCGGTTCTTTTAATGAGTAGTGGAATGACCACTTCAATAATTCGATCCAAAAATATTGATGAGGATGATTTATCAACGGTTTTTATTTTTAACATTGTTGTTGCAGCGGGCTTGTATTTGATAATTTATGTGTCAGCACCATGGGTTGAAAAGTTTTATAAAATTTCAGAATTAACAAGCATAGTAAGAGTTTATTCTCTAATTTTTGTTATTCAGGCTTTTGGAGCTGTGCAGAAGACCTTAATTACAAAAGCTTTAGAGTTTAAAAAATTGTTTGTAATTCAATTACCATCATTGGTGATATCTTCTCTTTCTGGAATCTTGATGGCATATAATGGCTTTGGTGTTTGGGCCTTGGTATATATGGCAATAGTCCAGTACATGCTTGATACCTTACAAATATGGATAAAGTCAGATTATAGACCTACGTTGCGTTTTAGTCAGTCCAAATTTAAAAGACATTTTGGCTTTGGAATAAATATGACATTTACAGGTATTATTACCGTTATCTTTCAAAATTTATATGTGATCTACATTGGCAAAGTTTTTTCACCGACAACTCTTGGTTTTTACAATCGCGCGGACAGTTTAAAAAGTTTACCTGTAAGTAATATAATGAATGTGTTAAAAAGGGTTCTTGTACCATTTTTTTCTACAATAAATGATGATATTATTTTAAAGTCTTACTATAAAAAAATAATTTCTTCAGTAATTTTTTTGTTAGCTCCTATCCTTGTACTCATGATTTTTCAAGCACATAATATTGTACTTATTTTACTAACTGAAAAATGGTTACCGGTAGTTCCGTATTTGCAAATATTATGTCTTAGTGGATTTCTTCTTCCACTTAGTGAATACAATATTAACTTACTTGTGGTAAAAGGACATAGTAAGTTAATTCTTAAGTTAGAATTATATAAGAAGGTAATAATGATTGTTATTTTTGTTATCTCTATATATTGGGGCATTTACGGATTGTTGGTCGGCCAAGTTTTTAATGGTGTTGTGGTTTATATGCTTAATAGTCATTATACTAAAAAACTAATAAATTATTCCAATCGAGAACAGATAAGCGATGTGCTACCATATATATTGGTAGCTGCTAGCGCAGCGATTCTTCCTCATTTGTTATTGAATGTGCTACCGTTTGATAACGTATACTTTAAAGTAAGTGCCTTTGCAATTCTTTTTGTACTCGTCTATTTGCTGTTGTGCTGGATGTTTAAACTAGATGCTTACAGCAATATTCAAAAAATATATCAAAGAAAATGATATGGATTGAGCTTATAGGTCCGTCAGGTGTAGGTAAAAGTTACTGGTACGAAAAGTTCATGAAGCAATATCCATTTTATGAACCGAAGCAACTGGTGCTAAATCGAATTTATAAATCTGATGAGTATGCTAAAATGCCATTGAAGTTAAAGGTGATGTTTTGGCTTCAAAGATTGAGCATTTATCGTATTTCTAAATATTTTCAAAATAAATTATTTAGTTATTTTCTTAAGAATTTTGAAAAAAAATCAAAGAATATTTATAAAAATAAAGATGAAGTAATAATAAAAAGTTACTTGGAAAATGTTAATATCTTAAATGAACCACAGATTGTAATACTAAAAAAAATAAGTCATTTTCACCAAAAATTAAGAGAATTTAAGTTTTACCAATTTTATTTAAATGAAAACGATATTTATATTTCTGAAGATGGACTGATGCATTTAGCTCCTGTTTTTATTTCTGATCTACAGCCTGATAGGATATTTATTTTTCAAAAGAATTTTCATTGCTTGGTAAACCAGCGATTGAGGCGGGCAAAGGCTACACCCACTACTTACATTGAGTTTTTGCTAAATAAGTGTGATTTGGAAGAATATATTATCAAATATTACGAGGTTTATGCTTCAAAAATTAAAGAAATCAATCAAATAATACCTGCTCGGAAGGTGAATAACTTTAATCTTGATGATGTTGACGTTATAAAAGAGATGTATCAAGAAGTCATAACTTGTGATGAATAGAAGTATGAACGGGCACTTGGTTAGTATTATTGTTCCTGTTTATAATGCAGAAAAAAACTTGCACAAAACTTTGGATTCCATTCTTTCTCAATCGTATTCGAACTGGGAATTAATTTTAATTGATGATGGCTCCATCGATTTAAGCGCAGAAATAATAGCAGAATATGCTCAAAAGGAAAAGCGCATTCGTTATCTTCATCAAGTAAACTCGGGACCATCACACGCGCGCAACAAAGGAATTGATGAAGCACGGGGAAAATATCTGACCTTCATAGATGCTGATGATTGGGTGCGTTCAGATTACTTGGAAAAATTAGTTCAAGCTGTGGATACCAATGTAGATTTAATTTGCGCTGGGTATTTTGAGGTAAATAAAAAATACCCAAAAGGCTTACAATTGCATGATTTCCTTTTAGCCAAACAAAACAGAATAATTTCTAAAGAAGAGTTTCAGTCAAATTTATTCGATGGTGTTAGTGGTGTGCTTTGGGCAAAATTATTTAAGGCGGAAATTCTCAGAAAACATAATATTCGTTTGAACGAGAACCTAAAATTGTCTGAAGATTTAGTTGCAGTGATGGAGTATTCTCATCATATAAAGAATGCCTTTATTGTTGCTGATCCGCTGTACTATTATAATCGTTTGGATGAATCTGGGTTAAGCGGAAAACTTAAAATAAATCATTATAAAGATATTGGTATAATAATAAAAGAAATAAAAAATAATTGCAACGAATGGGCCTTCCTTGAAGTTGACCATATTATCCGAAAGCGAAAATATGATTTTGTGGTAAAACTGCTAAAAGACCAATCCATTTCCTATAAAGAGTTTACTGAAACTGCAAAATTTGTAGTCGATAACTTTTCTTATACGGATTTAAAGACCCATTCGAGTCCAATTCTTAATGCTACGTTATTAAAATGGATATTTTCTCATAAATGTTTGCAAGCTTGGCTTTTACTTAAAACCTATACTTTTTTACGGAAAATAAAAAATGGATAAAAAAAGAATTTTAGTTGATATTTATTTGGCGGATAACCTAGGGGATGATATGTTTTTAGATCACCTGGCGCATTCATTTCCAACAGTTGATTTCATACCTTTTCACCCCAGTAAGAATTATCTTGGTTTTTTTAAAAAATATAAAAATATTTACCAATTTCCGTATAATGTACTAGATAAAGTTGCAGCACGTTTTGGCAGAAGCAAACTTACAAACTACAGTCGTTTAAGCAATGAATTTAGCGGCTTATTGTTTTTAGGAGGAGGGATTTTTCGCGAAGAATACTATTGGAAAGAATTGTATTTATACCGAACTGAAATTATAGAAGCATTCCGAAAAAAAGGTAAAAAAGTTTTTTTTATTGGTTGTAATTTTGGACCGTATTTCTCCGATTATTTTTTAGATGCTCATCAAAGTATATTTGAAAAGAGTACCCAAGTAAAATTTAGAGATAAAAAATCTTATACGTTGTTTTCTTCGCTGTGCAATGTGTCATATGCACCTGATATTTTGTGGTCGTATGACCTACCTGCACAGTCAATGAAAAATAAAACTTTAGGTATTTCAATAGTTGATCCTCGACATAAAGAATCGAATCAAGAAAGTTATGATATATATATCGGAGCTCACAGATCTTTGTGCGAACAATATTTGGATAATGATTTTGAGATAATACTCTTTTCTTTTTGTGAAAAGGAGGGAGACCTTAAAGTAGCTCAAAAAATTGCGGAAGGAATGCCGCAAATTAAGATAAGAAACTATACCGGTGATATCCCCTCTTATTTACAAGAGATAGGAAGCTGTAGCAATTTTATTGCGGCACGTTTTCATGCTGTTATTATTGCGTTAAAGTATGGAATTCCTGTACTTCCAGTTATTTACGGAGATAAAACTGAAAATCTTTTAAGAGATCTAAATTTTAAAGAGCCTTTCATTTTTCTGAATAACATAGAGGATTTAATGAAAGCACCGTTCTTGGAAATTACAGATTGTCAAAGGGATTTCTTACGTTATGAAAGTAAAAAACATTTCGAAATTCTGTTTTAAAATGCATCAAAAGAAAAAGCTCCTTTTTGTAATTGAATCGTTGACACTGGCTGGAAGCGAAAAAAGTTTAATCGCGTTGTTATCTAACTTAAATCCAGCTTTATACGACATCGACTTACAATTATTTAAGTTTGGAAATGAATTAGAAAAATTTATTCCAGATTATGTAAATCTTCTGCCTGAACAGGAATATATAACTTTTGCTTCAAATTCTTGGAAAGATTCTATAAAGCAGGTATTGTCAAGTACGCGAAGCCGTTGGTTAGTGAGCAAGGTCGTATATTCGATCAAATTAAGAATGAGGAGTAGAAATCATTCGGAAGTTGCAAAAGTATTTTGGGAGACCGTTGGGGGAAATTTTTCTACAAATGATAAACAATATGATGTTGCTATTGCTTTTGCGCAAGGTGTACCAACGTTTTTTGTGATTGACAATATAAAAGCAAGGAAAAAACTCGCGTGGGTAAATGCCAATATGCAGTTTACTTCTTATAATTTGGCGTTTCAAAAGAAATATTATAATAAATTCGACGTGATTGTACCGATCTCAGAGGGCACAAAAGCACATCTAATTAAAATACTGCCAGACTTAAAAGAAAGATTTCATGTAATACCGAACATAATTGACTTTCATTCCATTTCTCAGTTGTCAAAAGCATATGAAGCACCTATGGACCCCCAGTCTTATCGCATTTTAACTGTTGGGCGTTTAGATAATGGGATGAAAGGAATGGACATTACCATTGAAGCGTGCAGGCTGCTCAAAGAAAAAAGATTAGACTTTCATTGGTATATTTTAGGAAAAGGACCCTATAAGCAAACTATGGAACTTTTTATAGCTGAGAATGGTTTGGAAAACCATTTAAGCTTGATGGGTACAACGGATAATCCCTATCCATATTTCAAGGCTGCGGATTTATATGTCCAAACTTCTCGCCATGAGGGTTATGGCAGAACGATAGCAGAGGCGAGATTGCTTAATTTACCCATCGTCACGACCCGTTTCGATACTGTATTCCTTCAGATGATAGACGAGAAAAATGGATTAGTAACAGATATGGATGCAAGTGCCGTTGCCAGCGCAATAGAGAAGCTTATGACCGACAAAAAATTATACGGAGATATCGTTACATTTCTAGAACAGGAGTCCAAAAAAAATACTGAAACAGTGAATATTTTCGACAGGCTGATTAATAACCTATTAGGGGAGCTTTCTCATTAATATATAAAAATTTGTTAAACACTAGTTTATAATGAGATCACTTAGGCGATGTATATATTCGGATAGTGATAAAACTGTAAGTAATATACAGCTATACTTTTGACTAATTAAGATCGATATTAGACTACATATTAAATTATTTTGATTTGAAAAGAATTGACACACTAGATTCCTTACGCGTAATTGCCATCGGGATGGTAATGCTATTTCATTATTTATATTTATACAATGGAAAATTTTATGAAATCGCTTATTTACAAAAGGAATTGTTTAAATACGGGTATCTAGGAGTGGAATTGTTCTTTATTATTTCTGGCTTCGTAATTACGCTCACCTTAAAAAATAGTGAAAACATTCGTGATTTCATTAAAAAAAGATATATTCGATTATTTCCCGGTATGTTAATCTGCTCGTTTATCACCTTTATTGTTTTTACAATTTTTGATACTCAAAACTTAAAGCCGGAATCTGCAAAATTCATTAATTTTATTTTTTCTAATACCTTTCTTTCGCCCGCCCTTTTAAATGTACCATTAAAGACTAACTTTCAATACATAGATGCGCCATATTGGTCGTTATGGGTGGAAATTCAATTTTATCTGCTAATAGGAACTATTTATTTTCTTTCACGAAAAAACTTTATTTCAATTTTTATTACTATTTCTATATTAATTTCCGTTATCAATTTCTTTTACAATGAAAATTTTCTGCCCGAAAATAATTTCACTAGTACGGTCATAATAGTGGTTCTAGGTATTTTTAATTACTCAGACTATGCTAGTTGGTTTGTTTGTGGAGTAATTCTCTATCAAGTTTATTTCGTTAAGAGGAACTGGGTTTATTTGGTTACATTGCTATTTTCTTTACTAGTGGCTTTTGGTCTGGGGAAGAGAGACATGGGTCATTTTGTGTTTGTACTTTTTTGTGCTGTTTTACTTTATAGTTTTATTTATAATTTAAAGTATTTAACCGTGCTTAATAATCCATTAATAAGTAAGATAGGACTTGCCTCATACTCTATTTACTTAATCCATCAAAATGTGGGCATTTTAATTTTAAATAAGCTATACCATATATTACCACTTTACCCAGTCTATGCTTTTGCTGTAATGATTTTAGCTGTTATCTTTGGTTTACTTAGCTATAAGTATTTTGAAAAACCTGTAGGTGTTTTTACGAAAAAAATGATGAAACTATGAAACTCCTATATATTACGAACGGTATAAACGGCTCCGGCGGGCTAGAACGCGTCTTGTCTATAAAGGCTTCTTTATTAGCAGAGCATTTTGGTTACCAAGTAGAGGTACTTTGCTTAAACGAAAGTCAAAAAAATCTTTTTTATCAATTTAGCAGTAAGATAAATATGCACTCAATTAAGGTTGGAGGAAATCCTGTTTCTTATATCAAAGCCTATAAAAATGGCATTCAACAGGTTGTTAATGACTTGCAACCAGATGTAATTTCTGTATGTGATGACGGTTTGAAAGGCTTTTTTATACCGCTAATCCTGCAAACCAAGGCGAAGATTATATATGAAAGACACGTTTCCAAACTGATTGAAAGTCGCTCAAGTGATGGACCTATCAACAAGCTTCTATCAAAGATAAAATGGGAGGTGATGGAAAGGCTTGCAAAAAATTTCCATAAATTCGTTGTACTAACAGAAGGAAATACTGCTGAATGGCCAAGCTTACGTAATATCACAATAATTCCTAATCCATTACCTTATAAAGTCAAGGAAAGCGCAGCATTAGAAAGGAAGGTCGCACTTTGTGTTGGTAGAATTGCGTATCAGAAAGGGCAGGATATACTGGTGAGTGCATGGCAAAAGGTGTATTCGAAATATCCAGATTGGGAATTGCATTTTTATGGCAAGGCAGATCCTGATTTTCTCGATACCAGTAATTTACCAAGTAACATTCGTTTTTTTCCACCTGTGCAAGATGTTAAAAGCGTATATATAGACAGTTCCATCTATGTGATGCCTTCACGTTTTGAAGGTTTTGGTATGGTGTTAATTGAGGCGATGGCCTGCGGTCTACCTTGTATTTCTTTTAATTGCAATTATGGTCCGGCAGATATTATAAAAAATAACGTGGATGGCATTTTGGTGGAAAATGGTGACATTGATGACTTAGCGTGTCAAATAATAAAGCTAATCGAAAAGCAAAATTTAAGAAAAGAAATGGGCAAAAGAGCTCAACTGAATGTACAGCGATTTGAACCTGAAGCAATCGTACAAAAGTGGGATAACCTTTTTCGAAGCTTATTTCAGTAATATGCCCCTTATCAGCGTATAAGAGTTCAAAGCTAATTATAGCGGTATTGTGTTTCACAACTATCAATCGATATATACTCAGCATAAGGGAATTGCAAGCAAGCGTTGATAGGCAGCCATTAATTATAATAATTTAAACACATCACATGAAAAATATACTCCTATTTATGCCTTACGGAAGTGTTGGAGGCATGGAAAAGTTAGCTTTTACATTTTATAAACACTTTAAAAGTTTGGGTTATAATGTAACAGCAATAAAAATTATAAAACTACCAGATGATCTCGTAAATTTTGGTGCTGACGAAATAAGCTTTTCGTCAAAGGATTTTTCAGCATTTTCCAAGTTAGGTCGACTCAAATTTTATATGAGCATTCCCCAAAAGCTTAAAAAAGTAATTAATAAGAAGAAAATAGACTATACAATATCTTTCGGTGATATGGCGAATTGTTTTAATTCGTTATCAAATACTTCCGAGACCAAAATCGCTACAATACACGCTCATAAAAGTATAGAATTAACATCCAAATCTTTAATGAATAGCTTGTTTAAATTAAGTTATAGCACTATCTATAAGCGATTTAGAAAAGTTGTGTGTATCAGCGAGGAAATTAAAAAAGATTTACAACTCAATCTTAAATATAAATTTAAAAACCTAGAAGTTATTTATAATCCGCATGATTATAATTTTATAGAACGGCAAGCTGCGGAGGTAATTGAGGATAATTTTGAAAATAAGGTTTTTGAACAGGACACTATTTTATTTTTAGGACGGCTATCCGTTCAAAAGGCACCGTGGCACTTGCTAAATGCGTTTCATCTTTCTCAACAAAAAAGTTTAAATTTGGTTTTTATAGGTGATGGTACTTCGGCAGTACTAAATACACTTTTAAAATTGACCAGAGATTTGGGGATGGAAGACCGAGTATTCTTTTTTGGTAGAAAGAAGAATCCATATAAATATTTAAGACGAGCTAATGTAATTGCTTTAACTTCGTACTATGAGGGAACGCCCAATGTTATTGCAGAAGCCATTGCTTTAGGTATTCCTGTTATATCTTCGGATTGTACGGCAGGCATTGCTGAAATGATGTCGCTCACTCAAACGGAACCCGACGGCTCCAATCTGATTACTGAGGCAGGAATAATAACGCCTACTTTTTTCGAAGGTAAGCTAGAAATACCTACTGATTTTAGTTATAAGAAAAGCGAAGAGGACTTTGCAGCAGCAATTGATTTCTTTTTTGAGAATCAGACATATCTGCGGGGTAATTTGCAAAAAAATAAAGCCGCCCTATGGAGAAAGTATGAAGTGGCGACCGTGTGCGAAAATTATTTAAGTTAGATAATAATATGTTTGACTGGATTCCTTTGCAATATTATACTTCTATACAGTATCATTTTTTACTGTTAACGGCTGTATTAATCCTGTTCTACGCCTCGCAGTTCCATATTTCTGATCCGAAGAGTACGTCTTTTTTTACAATTTATGGGTATTTTTTTGCGCTCTTATTTACACTTTATATTGGTTTACGGCCTATTAGTGGCCGTTATTTTGTCGATATGGGGACCTATGCGAAGATTTATGAAAGGCTTCAGAATGGCGCGTCCGTTACAATTGAGAAGGATTACCTGTTCAACTATTTCATGAAGTGGTGTTCAAACTTTATGGAGGCACGAACATTTTTTCTAGTACTTGATGTATTATATATTATTCCTTGTATTCTGTTCTCGCGAAAATATTTTGGAGCATATTGGTTTTTTTCATTCTTTATGTTTGTAGGATCATTTTCATTTTGGGCGTACGGAACCAATGGACTAAGAAATGGGCTTGGTACTTCCCTGTTTATTTTAGGTTTATATTTATATGAAAAAAAAATTTGGATGTTTATGCTATTTTTGCTAGGATATTTTATGCACGCTTCCATTATTATCCCGATAGCTGCGTTCGTGCTTACCGGCGTATACAAAAATCCTAAAGTGTATTTTTATATATGGCTTGCTGCCATTCCTTTGTCCCTGGCAGGAGGAAGTTCATGGTCCGTATTTTTTGCTTCTTTAGGTTTCGAAGAGGAACGAACTCAAGGTTATCTCACGGGAGGTGAGCAGTATATAGATAAATTTTCTCAAACAGGTTTTCGTTGGGATTTCCTACTCTATAGCGCGTCCGCAGTATTTGCAGGTTGGTATTTCATCTTTAAGAAACATATTAAAGACCGCTTCTATATTCACCTTTTCGGTACTTATTGCATTGCTAACGCCTTTTGGATACTTGTTATTACTGCAGCTTTTAGCAATCGTTTTGCTTACCTTTCATGGTTCCTAATGGCACCCGTAATCGCATACCCAATGTTCCGCTATAAAATCTGGAAAGACCAGTATAAAGTGGCTGGTTTAATTTTGTTCAGTTACTTTTTGTTTACTTATATCATGAATGCTGTGAAAATATGAAACATCCTTTATTTTCAATTATTATCCCGATGTATAATGTGGAATCATACATTGAACGCTGTATTGGCTCCGTTTTTAACCAAGTTAATCATGGTCTTAGCAGTTTTGAAGTTTTACTAATAAATGATGGATCAACTGATAATACTGAAGAAGCTGCTAGAAAATGTTGCACCGATCTAAAAAATGTAAAAATAATCACCCAAAAAAATAAAGGTCTAGGGGGAGCGCGTAATACGGGCATAATAAATTCTACAGGGAAATACTTGGTTTTTCTTGATGCAGATGATGTTCTGGTAGATGATTTCTTTCAAATTTGTAATGCTAAAAAATTCAATGAAGATATAATTGAATTTGGCTTTAACCGCGTTTCGAAAAGTTTTTTTAAAGTATATACATTTCCTAACACGGTAGCGATGCCAGGAATTGACTATATACTGAACAAGGTAAGTATTAACTCTGCATGCAATAAGTTCTATAAAAGAGATTTTTTAGTAAAAGACGAGTTGTTTTTCAAAGAAAGAATATACGGTGAAGATATCGAATTTAATATAAG
>Ga0256883_1000490_pt1 | contig 12280 bp, 11 predicted proteins | sample MC6MC0491MT_FD_186337 | JGI IMG/M metagenome (GOLD analysis project Ga0256883, IMG submission 186337) | Metatranscriptome of enriched soil aggregate microbial communities from Iowa State University, Ames, United States - MC6-MC0491-MT... | ecosystem: Environmental > Terrestrial > Soil >...
TAACTTTGAAAATATAATTTTATAGAGAGGGGCGAATAGTAATGAGTGAACAATTGATCTTCCTTGATGGCCGATTCGTAAAAAAAGAAGAAGCTGTCGTGTCAGTGTATGATCATGGATTTCTCTACGGAGATGGTATCTTCGAAGGAATTCGTGCATATTCTGGGAATGTGTTTCGCTTAGACGAGCATTTAACACGTCTGTATGACTCAGCGAAATCAATCATGTTAACCATTCCATACACGAAAGAGGAGATGTCGAGCATTGTTACGGAAACACTCCGCAAAAACAAATTAACAGATGGATACGTTCGCCTCGTTGTATCTCGTGGTGTAGGGGACTTGGGTTTAAATCCGTATACTTGCGAAAAAGCAACAGTCATTGTCATTGCTGAACCACTAAGTATTTTTCCAAAGGAATTATACGAAACTGGACTTGAAATCATCACAGTGGCGACGAGACGGAATCGTTCAGATGTGTTAAATCCAATGGTAAAATCATTAAATTATTTAAATAATGTTCTCGTTAAAATAGAAGCAAATCTCGCTGGGGTTCCTGAAGCTCTCATGCTCAATGATCAGGGATATGTGGCGGAAGGGTCAGCGGATAATATTTTTATCATAAGAGATAAAAAAATACTAACACCTCCGGGACATGTTGGTGCCCTTGTTGGAATTACTAGAAATGCAATAATTGATATCGCTCGTGCAAAAGGATATGAAGTCGAAGAAGCCATATTTACACGGCATGATGTATATACAGCTGATGAAGTTTTCTTAACAGGAACTGCTGCAGAAGTAATTGCTGTTAAAAAAGTTGATGGAAGAATCATTGGAGATGGAAAACCTGGTCCTGTAACAAAAGACCTGCTTGAAAGTTTCCGAGAGTTGACGCTTACTGACGGAGTTAATATATACGATGAATCATTAAATGTGGCTAATTAATACGGCCTAAAGAAACAGGAGATGTCATAATGAGAAGCGATATGATAAAAAAGGGGATTGATCGTGCCCCACACCGCAGCTTATTATATGCAACAGGTGTAAAAACAAGAGATTTGGAGAAACCGTTCATTGGAGTCTGTAATTCCTATATTGATATTATTCCTGGTCACAAGCACTTAAGAGAATTTGCAGATGTGGTCAAAGAAGCAATTTGGGAAGCAGGCGGGGTTCCGTTCGAGTTTAATACAATTGGGGTAGATGACGGAATTGCAATGGGTCACATTGGAATGCGTTATTCCTTGCCAAGCAGAGAGCTGATCGCAGATGCTGCAGAAACCGTTATTAATGCTCACTGGTTTGATGGAGTTTTCTACATTCCGAACTGTGATAAAATCACTCCTGGAATGCTGATGGCGGCATATAGGACGAATGTCCCTTCCATTTTTGTATCAGGTGGACCTATGGAAGGCGGAACTTCATCAGAAGGCGAACCTTTAACACTTTCATCCGTTTTTGAAGGAGTTGGTGCATTCCATGCAGGGAAAATGACTGCAGAAAAACTCCTCGACATTGAACAGAATGCTTGTCCTACTTGTGGTTCCTGTTCAGGAATGTTTACTGCAAACTCAATGAACTCGCTCATGGAAATGCTAGGTGTAGCATTGCCTGGCAACGGTACAATTGTAGCGACATCAAAAGAACGTCACAGATTAATTAAAGAGGCTGCTCATCATTTAGTTAGAATGGTGAAGGAAAATGTTAAACCTCGTGATATAATTAGTGAACAAACAATCGATGATGCATTTGCACTTGATATGGCAATGGGTGGGTCAACAAACACTGTTCTTCACACATTAGCTATTGCACATGAGGCTGATATCGATTACGATTTATCTCGTATCAATGAAGTGGCTAAGCGAGTTCCATATTTATCTAAAATTGCGCCTGCATCTGATTATACAATGCAAGATGTACACGATGCCGGCGGAGTCAGTGCCATTATACGTGAACTATGCGAGATGAATGCCATTGAAAGGGATAGAATGACGGTAACAGGTAAAACTGTGTACGAAAACGTAAAAGACCATGTCATCACAAATCCTGAAGTCATTAGACCGAAAGAAAATCCATATAGTCCTGTAGGTGGACTTTCCATCCTTTACGGTAATATAGCACCGGATGGAGGCGTCATTAAAGTCGGCGCTGTAGATCCTTCGATAAAAACATTCCTTGGAAAAGCAATTGTTTTTGAATCACAAGAAGACGCGCAACAAGGTATTAATGATGGAACGGTAAAAGAAGGTCATGTTGTTGTCATTCGCTATGAAGGACCAAAAGGTGGACCTGGTATGCCGGAAATGCTTGCACCTACTGCAGCTATTGCAGGTAGGGGCCTTGGAACAAAAGTGGCACTTATTACAGACGGTCGTTTCTCAGGAGCATCTAGAGGTATATCAATCGGACATATTTCGCCTGAAGCGGCTGAGGGTGGATCCATTGCTCTAGTTGAGGATGGAGATGAGATTTTCATCGACTTAACAAATCGTACGATTGATTTAAAAGTTTCAGATGAAATTTTGGCTGAAAGAAAAGCTAATTTAAAACCATTTGAACCAAAGATCAAAAAAGGCTATTTAGCTAGATACTCTAAACTTGTTACTTCTGCTAGCACAGGCGGCGTAATGAAAATATGACAAAAAACAACTTTTATGTTATAAATGAACAAACAACAATGCAATGAAGAGGTAAAAATGAATGGAGCCCTGTATTACCAGAGAGTCGGAACTGCTGGAAACCGACAATACAGCCATTTGTGACATCGCCTCGGAGCGGGAATCCTGAAAGCTTTAGCAAGTAAGGATTCACGGGGATAAAATGTAAGTTCCCGTTATCAATGAGTGACATAATTGTCGCTCCTGAGTCAGTGATCTACACTGAGAAGTAGGGTGGTACCATGAAAGTTTTTTCATCCCTGCATAAAAGGTTCTCCTTTTTTGTGGGCTGAAAAGACTTTTTTTTATTGGAGAAGTGGAAGGCTCTCACTCCAACAGCAGAACAAAGAAAAGTAAATATTTCATAAGTTAATGCATTAAATCAATAAAATGCGATATGTTTTAAAAAAATCAAAATTGAAAGGAAGGCGCTAGTGGTGAGTATGGGTATCCCGATGGGAACGAGTGACCAAAAATCTGACGCGGCAACAACAGTACAAGTGAAGACTGGGGCAGACCTTTTCATCGAGGCATTGCAAAAAGAGAACGTTGAAATTATGTTCGGTTATCCTGGAGGAGCTGCACTGCCAATTTATGATGCATTGCACAAAAATCCAATCAGGCACGTCTTGACGAGACATGAACAAGGAGCTATTCACGCTGCAGAAGGCTATGCAAGAGTCACTGGAAGGCCAGGGGTCGTCATTGCTACATCTGGACCCGGCGCGACGAATCTTGTTACAGGTATTGCGGATGCTATGATGGACTCATTGCCACTCGTCGTGTTCACAGGTCAAGTTGCAAGCTCTGCGCTTGGAACAGATGCATTCCAAGAATCAGACATTGTCGGCATTACAATGCCAATTACAAAACATAATTACCAAGTAAAAAGAATTGAAGATCTTGGAAGAATTATTAAAGAGGCTTTTTATATTGCGTCTACTGGACGTCCAGGACCAGTTCTAATTGATATTCCAAAAGATATTGCGTCACAACAAGTAACAAAGGTATTTCCTGATGCTTCGATTAATCTACCAGGTTATCAACCAACGACAAAACCCAATTACTTGCAATTGCAAAAGCTTGTAAGTGTAATGGCTAATGCTAAAAAGCCATTGATTCTTGCAGGTGCGGGAGTACTATTCGCAAAAGCGTCAGATTATTTAAAAGAATTCGTTGAAAAAACTGGGTTTCCAATTACAAATACACTTCTTGGATTAGGTACAATCCCTGGGGATCATCCTCAATTTTTAGGGATGGCCGGGATGCATGGAACGTACACATCCAATATGGCTATAACAGATTGCGATTTGCTCATTAATATTGGTGCTCGATTTGATGATCGTCTAACTGGTAACTTGAAGCACTTTGCTCCGAATGCGACGGTGGCTCATATTGATATCGATCCAGCTGAAATCGGTAAAAATGTTCCAACTGCTGTTCCGATTGTTGGAGATGCAAAAATCGTATTGGAAGAATTACTGAACATGGAATTAAATATTCCAGATATATCAGAATGGACGGACGCTTTACAAGAAAGTAAAGAAAAATATCCGTTTAAAAAACCGGCTTCACCAGAAAACTCTCTTTCTTCACCACATGTCATCAAAATGATTCACGACATTACGGGTGGAAATGCCATTGTAACGACTGACGTTGGCCAGCATCAAATGTGGGCAGCACAATATTACGGATTTAATGGTCCGAATAATTGGGTTACTTCAGGTGGGCTAGGTACGATGGGCTTTGGTTTCCCTTCATCGATTGGTGCACAATTAGGTGAGCCTGATAAAACGGTTGTAGCAGTTACAGGAGATGGCGGTTTCCAAATGACATTGCAAGAACTTTCCATTATAAAAGAACTGAATCTTCCAGTAAAAGTTGTCATCATCAATAACAAATGTCTTGGAATGGTTCGTCAATGGCAACAAACATTTTATGAAGAGCGTTATTCTCACTCATTAATTCCAAATCAACCTGATTTTATAAAATTGGCTGAAGCTTATGGAATTAAAGGATATATAGCAACTACTGAAGAAGAAGCTAAAGCTGTATTTGAAGAAGCCTTCAATACAGACGAACCTGTATTAATTGATTGTCGAGTTATTGAAGCTGAAAATGTTTATCCGATGGTTGCCCCAGGAAAAGGACTTCATGAAATGATAGGGGTGGGAGAATGAAACGAGTTGTAACTGTAACAGTCAACAATAACCCTGGTGTGTTAAATCGTATTACCGGATTATTTGCCAAAAGGCAATTTAATATTGACAGCATTACGGTTGGCCCTACTGGAAATCCAGCTGTTTCTAAAATGACTTTCATCGTGCCAATGGATGATCCCGCTAAAATGGAGCAGCTGCTCAAGCAGTTGCAGAAACAAATTGATGTATTGAAGGTGTCGGATATTACCGATAAGTCGATTGTTACTCGTGAGTTGGCACTTATTAAAGTACAGTGTCCGCCTTCCATGCGAAGTGAAGTATATAGCATTATTGAACCTTTTAGGGCAACGGTCATCGATATGGGGAAAAACATGATCACCGTGCAAGTAACAGGGGAACCTGACAAAGTGGACGCTTTTATGGAGTTGTTAAAGCCTTATGGCATTAAAGATATATCAAGAACAGGTGTAACTGCATTTGTTCGCGAACATCAAAAAACAGAAACACAACAACTATCAATTTTACAACTTTAAGAGGAGATGGAGAAAAAATGGCAAAAGTATATTACAATAACGAAATCAATGAGTCAGTATTACAAGAAAAGAAAATCGCAATTTTAGGATATGGTTCACAAGGACACGCACATGCAAGCAACTTAAAAGACAGCGGTTTTGACGTTATCGTTGGAATTAGACCGGGTAAATCTTACGATCAAGCAGTTGAAGATGGACATGAAGTTTATTCCGTTCAAGAAGCAAGTTCGAAAGCAGATATCATCATGATCTTACTTCCAGACGAAAGACAAACAGCTGTATATGAAAATGAGGTAAAACCAGAACTTTCAGCTGGTAAAGCGTTAGTATTTGCTCATGGTTTTAACGTTCACTTCAATCAAATCGTACCACCTTCAGATGTGGATGTATTCCTAGTAGCACCTAAAGGCCCAGGACATCTTGTACGCCGTACGTTTGAACAAGGTGCAGGGGTACCAGCATTATTTGCGGTATATCAAGATGCAACAGGTCAAGCAAGAGATTTAGCATTGGCTTATGCAAAAGGTGTTGGCGGCGCTCGTGCAGGTGTACTTGAAACAACATTCCAAGAAGAAACGGAAACAGATCTATTCGGAGAGCAAGCAGTGCTTTGCGGCGGAACAACTGCCCTTGTAAAAGCTGGTTTCGAAACACTTGTAGAAGCTGGATACCAACCAGAAGTTGCATACTTTGAGTGTTTACATGAATTAAAATTGATCGTAGACCTAATGTACGAAGATGGCCTTGCTGGAATGCGCTACTCTATCTCTGATACAGCACAATGGGGAGACTTCGTTTCTGGACCACGAGTTGTAGATGCTGATACGAAAGCACGTATGAAAGATATTTTGGAAGATATCCAAACTGGTAAGTTCGCAAAAGGCTGGTTGCTAGAAAACCAATTGAATCGTCCAGAATTCAATGCGATTAACCGTCGTGAAAGCGAACATTTAATTGAGAAAGTAGGTCAAGAGCTTCGCGAAATGATGCCATTTGTTAAAGCTGGTAAGAAGAAAGCTGTGGTTTCAAGTGCGAAAAATTGACATATTTGATACAACCTTGCGTGATGGAGAGCAATCGGCTGGAGTGAATCTAAATACAGCTGAAAAACTCGAAATCGCGAAACAGCTTGAAAGATTCGGAGTGGATATTATGGAGGCGGGGTTTCCCGCCGCCTCTCCGGGTGATTTAGATGCTGTAAGAAAAATTGCCTCAACAATAAAAGACTCATCTGTCACAGGCCTGGCGCGTTCAGTCAAATCAGATATTGATCATGCATGGGAAGCGTTGAAAGTGGCGGAATGCCCTAGGCTCCACGTTTTCATTGCTACTTCTCCAATACACATGACGTATAAATTAAAACAAACTCCTGAACAAGTAGTGCAAACAACGATTGAAACGATTAAGTATGCAAAAAGTTTTTTTCCAATCGTTCAGTGGTCAGCTGAGGATGCATTCCGCTCCGATCGAGCTTTCCTCGCTCAAATCGTAGAACAGGCTATTAAAGCCGGTGCATCGGTTATTAATATTCCAGATACAGTTGGCTACGCGACCCCTGAGGAATACGGAGCATTATTTAAGTATTTAAAAGAAAATGTTCCGAATATTAGGGAAGCTAAACTTTCGGCTCACTGCCACAATGACCTTGGAATGGCAGTTGCCAATACACTTGCAGCGATTGAAAATGATGCTGATCAAATCGAAGGTACTGTAAATGGTATTGGGGAAAGAGCAGGTAATGTCGCTTTGGAAGAAGTGGGCGTCGCTCTTTATACGAGGAAAGATTTTTATCAAATCGAAACAAACTTAACGTTGAATGAAATAAAACGTACAAGCCAGCTTGTTAGCAAGTTAACAGGAATGGCCGTTCAAGCAAATAAAGCGGTAGTCGGCAAAAATGCTTTCGCACATGAATCAGGCATTCATCAAGATGGAGTTTTAAAAGAGCCGACAACATATGAAATCATTACACCAGAACTTATCGGCGAAACGTCAAACAATTTAGTGTTAGGAAAACATTCTGGGCGACACGCTTTCCAAGATCGTGCTAAATCTTTTGGGTTTGAACTAGATTCCAAATCTTTGAATCATGCATTTATACAATTTAAAAAACTAGCCGATCGCAAGAAAGAAATTACGAATGAAGATTTATGGACGATTTTAACGAATGAGCAGTTAAAAGATTCGGAGACTTCTATATACGAACTTGAAACTGTCGGCGTTCAATATACATCGGTGCAAAAGCCTTTGGCAACTGTTACCGTAAAAACACCTGATGGCAACATAGTTGAAGAAGCAACGAGTGGTGCGGGAAGTGTTGAAGCTATCTTTAATGCACTTGAAAAAGTGGTGGAAGGAGAAGTCCATGTATTGGATTATCGAGTTTCATCTATAGGAAAAGGCAGGGATGCTCTTGCCGAAGCAGTCATTAATTTAACATTTAATGGCGAGGTTCTTTCAGGTAGAGATTCTGCGCAGGATGTATTAGAAGCATCTGCTAAAGCATATTTAAATGCTGTGAATCGCATACTGCTTCAATCACAAATGAAGCAATTAATGACAACCGTATAGAAGGGGAAGTTGAGATTGAAGAAACGAGTAGCTGTATTACGTGGAGACGGAATAGGAAAAGAAGTGACAGATTCAAGCCTAGCAGTATTAGAAGCAATTGGGCGTCGTTTTCATCATGAATTTGAATGGGTATACGGCCTGCTCGGTGGAGAGGCCATTGACAAAGTTGGTCAGCCATTGCCAGATGAAACAATCCGAATTTGTGAAGAAAGCGATGCGATTATTCTTGGAGCAGTCGGCGGACCAAAATGGGATAACAATCCATCTGATCTTCGACCTGAAAGAGGGCTTCTCCAAATTCGTAAACACTTTGAATTAAGTGTAAATCTCCGACCTGTACAGGCTTTTAAAAGCCTGCTCTCTGTTTCTCCTTTGAAGGAAGAAGTTGCTGAAGGCGTCGACATGATGATAGTAAGGGAACTTACAGGTGGCTTGTATTTCGGTGAACCAAGTTTCCATGATGACGATAAAGCAGTTGATACTTTAGTTTACGGCCGTGATGAAATAGAGCGTGTAGTCATTCACGCCTTTGATTTGGCAAAACAACGCAAGAACAAAGTAACATCAGTTGATAAAGCGAATGTACTTGAGTCAAGCAAGCTTTGGAGAAAAATTGTCGAAGAAGTTGCTGCTAGATACCCAGAAGTAGAATATGAACATATGCTTGTTGATGCGGCAGCGATGAAATTAATCACGTATCCAGCAGCTTTTGATGTAATCGTAACGGAAAACATGTTTGGGGACATTTTAAGCGATGAAGCTTCTGTCATTACAGGTTCACTTGGAATGTTGCCATCGGCTAGTCTTCGTGCAGACGGTTTTGGATTATATGAACCCATTCATGGATCCGCACCCGATATTGCCGGGAAAAATATCGCCAATCCGCTTGGAGCTATTTTATCAACAGCAATGATGCTGCGCAGCTCGTTCGGAATGTTAGAAGAAGCGAATGCGGTTGAGGCGGCAGTTAAAAATGTTCTTGAGGCAGGCTATTGTACAAGTGAATTCAAAAATATCGGAAGGCAAGTATTATCCACGACTGACATGACTGAAAAGATTGTCAGCGAAATTGAACGGTGAGGTGAAGAAAGATGGGCAAAACGATTATTGAAAAGATTTGGGAGAAGCATGTCGTTCATCGAGAAGAAGGGAAACCAGATTTGCTATATATCGATCTTCATCTCGTTCATGAAGTGACTTCTCCACAAGCATTTGAAGGTTTGCGCCTAAACGGGAGAAAAGTACGCAGACCAGATTTAACTTTTGCAACGATGGATCATAACGTTCCAACTCGTTTGAATGAAGCTGTAACAGATCCAATTTCCGAGAAGCAAATGACAACTCTTGAGAAAAACTGTGCGGAATTTGGAGTTCCGTTAGCTGGTATGGGTCATCCGGACCAGGGAATCGTTCACGTAATCGGCCCCGAGCTTGGATTAACCCAACCTGGCAAAACAATTGTTTGTGGAGACAGCCATACTTCCACACATGGTGCATTTGGTGCTTTAGCATTTGGAATTGGAACGAGTGAAGTGGAGCATGTTCTTTCGACTCAAACATTATGGCAAGCAGAGCCGAAAACGATGCAAGTTAAAGTGAATGGCGAGTTAGGCCAAGGTGTTACATCAAAAGACTTAATTTTGGCGATTATTGCGAAATACGGAATCAACGTTGGAACAGGTCATATTTTTGAGTATACAGGTGATGCCATCAGAAAATTAACGATGGAACAACGAATGACGGTTTGTAATATGTCCATTGAAGCTGGTGCAAAAGCTGGATTAATCAGCCCTGACGAAACTACGTTTGCTTATTTGGAAGGTCGTCCTCATGTTCCAGTTGGAGAAGAATTTGAAAAGCTAAAATCAGAATGGCGCGAGCTAGCAACTGATGCTGATGCTAAGTATGATGCAGTCATTGAAATTGATGCATCTGAAATTGAGCCTGTTGTTACATGGGGTACAAACCCGGGTATGGGTGTTGGCGTAAATGGATCTGTACCGCGTCCTGAAGATGGAAAAACGGATGCAGAGAAGGCAGAAATTGAAAAAGCTCTTGAATATATGGGACTTGAAGGTGGAACTAGAATGACAGATATTGAGATTCAATATGTGTTCATCGGTTCTTGCACGAATTCTCGAATCGAGGATTTACGAGCAGCTTCTAAAATTGTTGCAGGTGAGAAAGTGAACAGTGGCGTTAATGCGATTGTAGTACCTGGTTCCCATTCAGTTAAGAGGCAGGCGGAAGAGGAAGGTTTAGATAAAATTTTCCTTGATGCTGGATTTGAATGGAGGGAATCTGGATGCAGCATGTGCCTTGCCATGAATGCTGACCAAGTTCCAGCGGGCATGAGATGCGCTTCAACATCCAATCGTAATTTTGAAGGCCGCCAAGGAAATGGCTCACGTACTCACTTAGTCAGTCCTGCGATGGCAGCAGCTGCTGCAATTGCTGGTCGCTTCGTTGATGTTCGTACTTTTAAACAAGAGGGGGCGCTTGTATGAGGCCGATCAAAGAAGTAACGAGCGTACTTGCTCCGTTGGATCGTTCAAATGTAGATACGGACCAAATCATACCAAAGCAATTTTTAAAAAGAATTGAGCGTACCGGGTTTGGAAAATACCTTTTTTATCATTGGCGCTACGATGATAATGGAGTGGAAAGAGCGGACTTTGAACTGAATAATGAAGAGTATGCCGGAAGTGAAATTTTAATCGCTCGAGAAAACTTTGGCTGCGGTTCATCACGTGAGCACGCACCGTGGGCACTCGGTGATTACGGATTCAGAGTCATCATCGCAATGAGCTTTGCGGATATCTTTTTTAACAACAGCTTCAAAAATGGCCTACTCCCAATCCAATTATCTGAAGCTGATGTTGAAGATTTACTAAAAAAATCAAAGGAAAAACCATTAAAAATCACCGTCTCCCTTGAAACAGAAACCGTTGTGACAGAGGACGGAGACACTTACTCATTCAAAGTCGACCCATACCGCCGTCAAATGCTATTAAACGGCTGGGACGAAATCGCCTTAACATTGCAGCTTGAAGACAAAATTGCAGCATATGAAAATCGTTAAAAGTAAAATTAAGCTACTCATTCCTACCGAATCTTGATTTGGTGGACTGAGTGGCTTTTTTAATTGATGAAAACATATCTTTATATTCTTCTAGTTTTAACTTAATCTTTAGCTGTCCAACTTCAGAATCTCACCTGCGAATAAATCTAGAGGGTTCAATGCCTATAATATATTGTTTTACTAGATACTAACATGATTTGTAATACAATCTGCTTTTGTCCGTCTAATTGTATGAAGGGAGGGGAAGGGGTGCAAAAATATTCTATTGAAAAATGGTTTGAAGAATATCACGAAGATATTTACCATTATCTACTGTACATTCTTGGCGATCATGCCGGGGAAGCGGAAGATCTTTTACAGGAAGTTTTTATAAAAGTTTGTAAGAAAATAAATACGTTTAAATATGATTCTAGTCCGAAAACATGGCTTATTTCCATTGCAAGAAATATTGCTTTTGATTACTTAAGAAAAAGACGTTTTCTGTTTAGTAAAAAAAGCAGTAATGACATGCATAATCTCATTTCTCCTTATGATAATCCAGAGAAAGATATTTTGGAACGGGAAGAGTTGAAAAAACTCTTTACGATATTAAGTACACTAAAACCGAAATATCGGGAAGTACTATTTTTTAAAGTTCATCAAGAATTAAGTACAAAGGAAACTGCAGCACTCATGGAATGTTCAGAAATAAAATAAGGGTCATGCTGCACCGAGCAAAAATGGAGGTTAGAAAAAAATTTGATCATGAAGGGAGTGGATATAAGTGGAAGAATGTAAACAGATGAAATTGATGAAACAGCCTCTTCCATCACTTTCTGAAAGAAAAAAAACAGAGATAATACAAGCAATAAGAAAAGAATCCACGAATAAAAAGCGACTCTTCTATCTTCCTTTAATCGGAATGTGTTTAGCATTTACAATTCTTGCAATCTTTTTAATCCCTCTTCTTTCAGAGGAAAAGCATGTTAAAAATGCTACTGTAAACGATCAATTGACGCCAAGATTTTTACCTTTTATCGAGTCTCTTCATGATGATCAATATGTAGTACAGTTTAACCCGGATAGTATGGATGACTGGCAATATAACCTAGAAATCAAAGATTTAATTGTTGACCCGAATTTTAATACTATAAAACGAGGAAGTATTGTATATTTTAAACCAACAAAAGCTATGATTGAAGATGCTTACCAGTTCCTGAATTCAATATCTCACGCATAGTGGCGTTGCCCGGAGAAACAATCAGCGTTGCCGACGGACAAATAATGATAGACGGAA
>Ga0256883_1000495_pt1 | contig 12205 bp, 10 predicted proteins | sample MC6MC0491MT_FD_186337 | JGI IMG/M metagenome (GOLD analysis project Ga0256883, IMG submission 186337) | Metatranscriptome of enriched soil aggregate microbial communities from Iowa State University, Ames, United States - MC6-MC0491-MT... | ecosystem: Environmental > Terrestrial > Soil >...
CCACGCCTGGAGTATTGCCATGCTGACCTTCCTCGGCTTTGCCATGGTCATCACCTTCATGTACCTGATCATGACCAAGCGCCTGTCGGCCTTGATCGCGCTGATCCTGGTACCGATCCTGTTTGCCCTGTTCGGTGGTTTTTCCGCCAAGATCGGCCCGATGATGCTCGAAGGCATCAGCAAGCTTGCGCCCACCGGCGTGATGCTGATGTTCGCCATCCTCTACTTTGCCCTGATGATCGATTCCGGCCTGTTCGACCCGGCCGTGCGCAAGATCCTCAAGCTGGTCAAGGGCGACCCGCTGAAAGTCTCGGTCGGCACCGCGGTGCTGGCCCTGGTGGTCTCGCTCGACGGTGACGGCGCCACCACCTACATGATCTGCTGCGCCGCCATGCTGCCGCTGTACAGCCGCCTAGGCATGAGCCCGCGGATCATGGCCGGCCTGATCATCCTTGCCGGCGGTGTGATGAACATGACCCCTTGGGGCGGCCCGACCGCTCGCGCCGCCAGTGCCCTGCACGTGGACCCATCGGACATCTTCGTACCGATGATCCCGGCCATGGTCTTCGGCGTGTTGGCGATCCTGGCCATCGCCTACATGTATGGCAAGCGCGAACGTGCCCGCCTGGGCGAGCTGCACCTGCCCACCGACGACATCGACCACAGCGAAATCACCGTGTCGCAGTTCCCTGACGCCCGCCGGCCGAAGTTGCTGTGGTTCAACGGTGCGCTGACCGCCGTCCTGATGGTTGCGCTGATCGCTGGCGTGCTACCACTGCCGGTGCTGTTCATGATCGCCTTCAGTATCGCCATGATCGTCAACTACCCGTGCCTGCAGCAGCAGAAAGACCGTATCGCTGCCCACGCCGGCAGCGTGCTGGCGGTGACCGGGCTGATCTTCGCCGCAGGTATCTTCACCGGCATCCTGTCGGGCACCGGCATGGTCGAGGCCATGTCCAAGAGCCTGCTCGCGGTCATCCCCGAAGCGCTGGGCCCATACCTGGCGGTGATCACTGCGGTCGTGAGCATGCCGTTCACCTTCTTCATGTCCAACGATGCCTTCTACTACGGTGTGCTGCCGGTGCTGGCGGAAGCGGCCAGCCACTACGGCATCAGCCCGGTGGAAATGGCCCGCGCGTCGATCGTCGGGCAACCCGTACACCTGCTGAGCCCACTGGTACCCTCCACCTACCTGCTGGTGGCGTTGGCCGGCATCGAGTTCGGTGACCACCAGCGCTTCACCCTTAAGTGGGCAGTACTGGTGTGCATGTGCATAATGCTCGCCGCATTGCTGATGGGCATTTTCCCGCTGTTCAGTAGTCTTTAATAAACCCGCATCACCCAACGCGATGCGCCCTCATACGGGCGCTTCGCCATTATCGTTTGAAGGAATACACATGGAATGGCTGACCAGCCCGGAAATCTGGGTTGCCTTTTTCACCCTCACTGCGCTTGAGATCGTGCTCGGTATCGACAACATCATCATGATCTCGATTCTGGTCAGCCGCATGCCCAAGCACATGCAGCCGCGCACCCGGATCTTCGGCCTGGCCCTGGCCATGGTCACCCGTATCCTGCTGCTGCTGTCCATCACCTGGGTCATGCGCCTGACCGCCGACCTGTTCGTGGTGTTCGGCCAAGGCATTTCGGGTCGCGACCTGATCCTGTTCTTCGGTGGCCTGTTCCTGCTGTGGAAAAGCTCCCAGGAGATCTACCACGGCCTGGAAGGCGAAGACGAAAGCGCAGACGAGCCGAAAGGCGCGGGCGGCAAGTTCCTGTACACCATCATCCAGATCGCCATCATCGACATTGTATTCTCGCTGGACTCGGTGATCACCGCTGTGGGCATGGTCTCGCACGTACCGGTGATGATTGCCGCGATTGTCGTTGCAGTGCTGGTGATGATGCTGTGCGCCGGTGCCATCAGCAACTTCATCGACAAGCACCCTTCGCTGAAGATGCTTGCGCTTTCGTTCCTGATCGTCGTCGGTACCGTGCTGATCGCCGAATCGTTCGACGTGCACGTGCCGAAGGGCTATGTCTATTTCGCCATGGCGTTCTCGCTGGGGGTGGAAGCTATCAACATCCGTATGCGCACCGCCATGGCGCGTAAACGCGGCAAGGAACAGGATGCAGTGAAACTGCGCAAGGATATTCCGGGTCAATAAGCACCTGGAGCACAGTGAAAAAGGGCCCTTCGGGGCCCTTTTTCATGCACGCGCGTCCATGACAGACAGGTTTCAAATGCGTGCCGAGCATGCCAAGCTGGCGTGAGGTCCGCAAAACAACTAAAGCTTGAGTAAGCACTGGATTAAAACACCCACCCCCGGGCCAGGCTTACCGCATCACCCATTGGCTCCGCTTCTGGAGCCCCGATAAGAAAGGGGGGCTAAACCATGCTGACCCTGCTCAACCTGCTCTCCGCCGTGGCTTTGCTGGTGTGGGGCACGCATATCGTCCGTACCGGCATCCTGCGGGTGTTCGGCTCCAACCTGCGCCGCGTCCTCAGCCAGAACATGAACCGCCGGCCCCTGGCGTTCATCGCCGGCATCGTGGTCACCGCCGTGGTGCAAAGCAGCAACGCCACCGCCATGCTGGTCACCTCCTTCGTTGGCCAGGGCCTGATGGCCATGACCCCGGCCCTGGCAATCATGCTTGGCGCCGATGTGGGCACCGCGCTGATGGCCAGGGTACTGACCCTGGACCTGTCCTGGCTGTCGCCGCTGCTGGTGTTCCTTGGGGTGATTTTCTTCCTGTCGCGCAAGCAGACGCGCGCGGGCCAGCTGGGCCGGGTGGGTATCGGGCTGGGCCTGATCATCCTGGCGCTGGAACTGATCGTTCAGGCCGCCACGCCCATCACCCACGCCCAGGGCGTGAAAGTGCTGTTCGCCTCGCTGACCGGCGACATCCTGCTCGATGCGCTGGTCGGCGCACTGTTCGCCATGGTTTCGTATTCCAGCCTGGCGGCGGTGCTGCTGACCGCCACCCTGGCCGGCGCCGAAGTGATCAGCCTGCCGGTGGCCATCGGCCTGGTGGTCGGCGCCAACATCGGCAGCGGCCTGCTGGCCTTCATCAGCACCAGCATGCAGAACGCCGCAGGCCGCCGCGTGGCACTGGGCAGCCTACTGTACAAGCTGATAGGCCTGGTGCTGATCATCCCGGTGCTGCACCCGCTGGTGGAATGGATGGACTCGCTGAGCTTCAGCCCCCAGGAACTGGTGATCGGCTTCCACCTGCTCTACAACACACTGCGCTGCCTGCTCATGCTGCCCACCGTCAAAGCCATGGGCCGACTGTGCAACACCCTGCTGCCCGAACGCGATACCGGCAATGGCCAGGTGCGGCCGCGCCACCTCGATGTTTCGGCATTGACCACGCCCAGCCTAGCCTTGGCCAATGCCGCCCGCGAAACCCTGCGCCTGGGCGACATCGTCGACAGCCTGCTCGAAGCCATGCTCAATGCCCTGCGCGGCACGCAGACGGCACTGCCGCAGCAGGTGCGCGCCTTGGCCGAAGACGCCGAAGCGCTGTACAGCGCAATCAAGCTGTACCTGGCGCAGATGCCACGTGAAGACCTCAGCGCTCAGGACAACCGGCGCTGGGCCGAAATCATCGAACTGGCGATCAACCTCAAGCTGGCCTGCGGCCTGGTCGAACGTATGCTGCGCAAGGTCCAGCAGCAAAAGACCAGCCAGCGCCGGGAATTTTCCCAGGTCGGCCTGGAGGAGCTCACCGGCCTGCAGGAGCAACTGCTGTCCAACCTGCGCCTGGGCCTGTCGGTATTCCTCAGTGCCGACCCTGAAAGCGCGCAGCTGCTGTTGCGGGAAAAACGCCGCTTCCGCGCCCAGGAAAGGCGCCTTGCCCACGCCCACGTCAGCCGTTTGCAGCGCAAGGTGGTGCAAAGTATCGAGACGAGTTCGCTACACTTGGAGCTGATCGCCGACATGAAGCGGTTGAACTCTTTGTTCTGCAGCAGTGCCTATGTGGTACTAGGCGGTTCGGACACCGGCGGGCTGATGCTCGATACGGTACCGGATGAAGCTCGCCAACCCTGATCTCGCACACCTGGAGACCCGCGCTCGCCCATGCGTTGCCTGATATTCGTTTGCCTGCTGATCTGCAGCCTGCCCTCCCACGCCCTCGATCGCTCGCGGGTCGAAGGCTACCTGTTGCCGAACGGCCTGCAGGTCATCCTCAAATCCGGCTACGAACGGGACCATGTGGCGATCCGCCTGGTCGTGGGCGTGGGCCTGGATGATTTCGACTGCGAGCAGAAAGAGCTGCCGCACCTGCTCGAACACCTGCTGTTCAGCGGTATCGACGAGACCGGCGAAGGGGGCCTGGAAGAGCGCCTGCAAGCCCTGGGCGGCGAGTGGAACGCCTACACCAGCAGCGCCGACACCACCTTCGTCATCGAGGCCCCGGCACGCAACCAGCGCAAGGTGCTCGACCTGTTGCTCGCGGTGATCCGCGATACCCGCATCGACGCCAAGGCGCTGGCCACCGCCAAGCGCATCATCGAACGCGAAGACGGTGGCCACTATGGCCACCTGCAACGCTGGCTCGACCGCCAGGATATCGGCCACCCGGCCAGCGACCAGCTGGCCACCGAGCTGGGCCTGAAATGCCCGGAGCGCTCCAACCTCGACGACATGACCCTGGAACAGGTGCAGGCCCTGCGTGATCGCTGGTATGCCGCCAACAACATGACCCTGATCATGGTCGGAGGCCTCGATCGCCTGCTGCCGGCCTACCTGGACCGCACCTTCGGCGAGCTGCCCGCCACGGAGCCAGAGGAGCGGCGCAACCTCGAAAGCATCAGCCAACAGGCCGAGCAGCGTCGCGACCTGACCCGCGGCGTGCTGGGCGACAGCGTCAAACTGCACTGGCTGTTCATCGAGCCGGTACTGGACAACGACCACCAGCCCACCCTCGACCTGCTCTCGCGCTACCTCGACTGGGCGCTGTACGACCAACTGCGGCTGCGCAACGGCCTGTCCTATGGCCCGTCGGTACAACGCGAGAGCTTTGGCGACAGCGGCATGCTCAGCCTGAATGCCGACCTTGAGCGCGATGACATCGACGCGGCAGTCAAGGTCATGCAGCAGCTGTTCGACCACTTGCGCAAGGAAGGCCTGGACCCGGACACCTTTGCGCGCATCAAGGATGCCGCCGTCGCCAAGGAAAGCTGGAGCACCCAGGGCAACAGTGCCCTGGCGGACTACTACTGGGGGGCGCTCAACGACTACAGCAATGGCCGCTTTACCAACCCTGTGCGCAAGTTGCGCCAAGTGAGCCTGGAGCAGGCCAACGATGCGTTGAAGGAACTGCTCAAGGAGGAGGGGTACCTGCGCATCGAGAAGCCGCTGTTGGGCTATGACGAGCTGTATGGGCTGATTGCGTTGGTAGTGGGCGTGATCCTGGCGGCCGGGCTGCTGCGCCGGCGCCGGCATACCCCCCAACCACCGAGCGGTGCTACACGGGAGCGGTGATTCGGCGGTATCCTTTCGTCAGTACCGGCCCTTTCGCGGGTAAACGCGCTCCCACAGTGTGATGCAAGGGCCTGAAGGGCTATGCAATACCTGTGGGAGCGGAGTTACCCGCGAAGAGGCCGGCACAGTCACCCCATCACTCTGTTGTAGGCCCATGCCCCCAATCCCCCATTTCGTCCAGCGCGTCATCGAGATGCTCAAACGCTACCCCGGCGTCATCGCGCTCGGTGGTTTCCTCTCCGGCATCGGCAGCTTCATCCTGGTCGACCGCCAAGCCAGCCTGGCCAGTTGGGTCGCCATCCTGATGCTGATCAGCTGGATCTGGCTGATGCTGGAGAACACCCTCACCGGCCTGTTCGCCCGCACCTTCAAGCGCGAGATCCCGCAGCCACTGCTGCGCTATGCGACACAGATGATCCACCAGGAAAGCCTGTTCTTCGTCCTGCCGTTCTTTTTCATCACCACCACCTGGAACAGCGGCCAACTGGTGTTCACTGGCCTGCTCGCAGCCGCCGGCCTGGTCTCGATCGTCGACCCGCTGTACTACAAGTGGCTGGCCCCACGGCGCTGGCTGTTCCTCGCGCTGCATACCCTGACGCTGTTCGCCGCGCTGCTCACCGCGCTGCCGATCATCCTCCACCTAACCACCGCACAAAGCTTCAAGCTGGCATTGATCACCGCCATGGCGCTGTCGTTCCCGAGCCTGGCCAGCAGCTTCCCGATCAATACCTGGCGCCGTGGCGTGGCGCTGGTACTGGTCACCCTGGCCGTCGGCGGTGGCGGTTGGTTGATGCGCTCATGGGTACCACCGGCCACCTTGTGGATGACCGAGGTGGCCGTCAGTACCGAAGTGCTCAACCGCCAGCCCGGCGAGTCGCTGGACGAGATCGCCGCCAGCCGCATCCGCAGCAGCGGCCTCTACGCTTACACTGCCATCAACGCACCGCGCGGCCTCAACGAACGCATCTACCATGTGTGGCAGAAGGATGGCCAGGAGGTCGACCGTATCGCCCTGGATATCCATGGCGGGCGCAAGGAAGGCTACCGGGCCTGGACCCACAAGCAGAACTTCCCGCCCAACCCTGTAGGCAAATGGCAGGTGCGCGTGCTGACTGAAGATGGCCAGGTAATCGGCGTGCTGCGCTTCAAGGTAATCGACGACGCCGCGGCGAAGTGATGTAAAAGGGGCCGCAACGCGGCCCCCGCATTCAGCACATTTTCAACAAACCCCGCCATGCCTGCTGCGCTATGATCAGCCTCTACGCCCCCGCGCGCAGTCAGATGCATGGAGCCTATGACCACCCCCAGCGCCACCCTGGATACCAGCAGCCAACCGGCCTGCCTGCGCATTGCCGGTGACTGGACGCTGGCCCACTACGCCAGCCTCAAGCGCGACGCCGAACGCCTGCGCACGCTGTACGGCGCCGACGCCGTGGCCGACCTCAGCCAACTGGGCCGCCTCGACACCGCCGGCGCCTCGCTGCTGGCCGAGCTGCTCGGCTCCGAACGCCTGTCGCATTGCACCAACGACCTGCCCGACGCCAGCCGCGCCTTGCTCAAGAACGTGTACTGCTCGGTGCAGGACTACTGCATCCCGGTCAAGGAGCCCGAGCGCCCTGTGCTGCTCCTGCTGCTCGAGCGCATCGGCCGCGCGGTCAACACGCTGTGGCAAGACACCCTGCAGCTGCTCGGCTTCGTCGGCCTGATCCTCGAAACCCTGTTGCGCCGGGCCCTGCAACCGCACCGCTGGCGGCTCACGCCGGTGGTCTCGCATATCGAGCAGACTGGCCTGGATGCCGCCCCGATCGTGGCGTTGCTGACGTTTCTGGTAGGCGCGGTGGTGGCCTTCCTCGGTGCCACGGTGCTGGCCGACTTCGGCGCGACGGTGTTCACCGTCGACCTGGTGGCGTTCTCTTTCCTGCGTGAGTTCGCCGTGTTGCTGACCGCCATCCTCATGGCCGGCCGCACCGCCAGTGCCTTCACCGCGCAGATCGGCTCGATGAAGGCCAACGAGGAAATCGACGCCATCCGCACTCTCGGGCTGAACCCGATCGAATTGCTGGTGGTACCACGGGTACTGGCATTGCTGATCTCGCTGCCGCTGCTGACCTTTGTCGCGATGATCTGCGGCATCGTCGGTGGCGCCGTGGTGTGCGCACTGACACTGGATATTTCGCCGGCGATGTTCCTGTCGCTGCTGCAGAGCGACATCGGCGTGCAGCATTTCATCGTCGGCCTGGCCAAGGCACCGTTCTTCGCCTTCCTGATCGCATCGATTGGCTGCCTGGAGGGCTTCAAGGTCAGCGGCAGCGCCGAGTCGGTCGGCGCGCACACCACCTCCAGCGTGGTCCAGTCGATCTTTGTGGTCATCGTGCTGGATGCGGTGGCGGCGCTGTTTTGCATGGAGATGGGCTGGTGAATGACCGGGAAGCCGTGATCGAAGCGCGGGGCATCTGCAACCGCTTCGGCAGCCAGAGCGTGCACGAGAACCTCGACCTGGACCTGTACCGTGGCGAAATCCTGGCCGTGGTCGGTGGTTCGGGTAGCGGCAAGTCCGTACTGCTGCGCAGCATCATCGGCCTGCGTCGGCCCAACGAGGGGCAGATCAAGGTATTCGGCGAGGACATCGCCGGCCTGCGCGAAGAGCAGCGCTCGCTGGTCGAACGGCGTTTCGGCGTGCTGTTCCAGAAGGGCGCGTTGTTCTCCTCGCTGACCGTCACCGAAAACGTCGCGCTGCCGCTGATCGAGCATGCCGGGCTGTCACGCGCCGACGCCGAACACCTGGCCGGGGTCAAGCTGGCCCTGGCCGGGCTGCCGATTTCGGCCGCCGACAAATACCCCTCGTCGCTGTCCGGCGGCATGATCAAGCGCGCTGCGCTGGCCCGCGCCCTGGCCCTGGACCCGGACATCCTGTTTCTCGACGAGCCCACGGCCGGCCTCGATCCGATCGGTGCCGCAGCCTTCGACCAGCTGATCCTCACCCTGCGCGACGCCTTGGGCCTGAGCGTGTTCCTCATCACCCACGACCTGGACACCCTGTACACCATCACCGACCGCATCGCTGTGCTGTCGCAGAAGAAGGTGCTGGTGGCCGGCCCCCTGGCCGAGGTCGAGCAGACCAACGACCCGTGGATTCACGAATACTTTCACGGCCCACGCGGGCGAGCAGCCGAACACGCTGCCGCCAGTGCCGGGCAGGAGCGCTGAACAATGGAAACCCGAGCTCATCACGTCCTCATTGGCCTGGTCACCGTGCTGGTGGTGGTTGGCGCCATGCTGTTCGGCCTGTGGCTGGCCAAGTCCAGCGTCGACGATGCCTTCAAGGATTACGAAGTGGTGTTCAACGAAGCGGTCTCGGGCCTGTCACGCGGCAGCCCGGTGCAATACAACGGCATCAAGGTCGGTGACGTCTCCACCCTGCGCCTTGACCCCAAGGACCCGCGCCGGGTATTGGCGCGGGTGCGCCTGAGCGGCGACACCCCGGTCAAGGAAGACACCCAGGCCAAGCTGACCCTTGCCGGCGTCACTGGCAACTCGTTCATCCAGCTCAGCGGCGGTACCCCGCAAAGCCCCGAACTCAAGGGCAAGGACGGTAAGTTACCGGTCATCGTCGCCTCGCCGTCGCCCATCTCGCGCCTGCTCAATGACAGCAGCGACCTGGTGACCAACATCAACCTGCTGCTGCACAACGCCAACCAGATGTTCTCGGAAAGCAACATTGACCGCCTGAGCAACACCCTGGCCAACCTTGAGCAGACCACCGGTGCCTTCGCCAACCAGAAGGGCGGCATCTCCGATGCCATCGAGCAGTTGGCGCTGGTGGGTAAACAGGCCAATGCCACATTGGCTGAAACCCAGGCGCTGATGCGCAACGCCAACAGCCTGCTCGGCACCCAGGGCAAGCAGGCCATCGGCAGTGCCGAGCAGGCCATGCAATCGCTGGCGGCCAGCACCGCAACCATCAACAGCCTGCTCAACGACAACCGCCAATCCATCGACGACGGTGCGCAAGGCCTCAATCAGCTGACCCCGGCCATTCGCGAGCTGCGCGAAACGCTCAATTCACTCAAAGGTATTTCCCGGCGCCTGGAGGCCGACCCGAGCGGCTACCTGCTCGGCCGCGACAACAACAAGGAGTTCCAGCCATGAACCTGTCGCTGCGCCTGCTGGCCCTGGCGGCCGCGCTGAGCCTGACCGGCGCCTGTTCGATCCTGCCGCAGAGCGAGCCTGTGGATATCTACCGCCTGCCGGTCAACCAGGCCAGCCACAGTGCCACCCCGGTGGACTGGTCGCTGCGCCTGAACAAACCACTGGCCAGCGAGACGCTGGCAGGCCCGCGCATCGCCGTGATCCCCCAGGGCGATGTGCTCAGCAGCTACAAAGGCGCACGCTGGAGCGACCCCGTACCGCTGCTGGTGCGCAACCGCCTGCTCGACGGTTTCCAGCGTGACGGCCGCGTGCAGCGCCTGAGCGCCGACGACAGCAACCTGCAGGCCGACTACGAGCTGGCCGGCGAACTGCAGGCGTTCCAGAGTGAGTATCGCGCTGGCGGCGCGGTGGAAGTAGTGATCCGCTACGACGCGCGGCTGGTCCAAGGCCGCAACCAGCGCATCCTCGCCAGCAAGCGCTTCGAGGTGCGCCAGCCGTTGGCCGATACGCAGGTATCAGCCGTGGTGGCCGGGTTCGGCGCGGCCAGCGATCAACTGGCAGGGCAGGTGGTGAACTGGACCATCGGGCAAGGCGCTCAGGCTCAGGCGAAGAACCAGTAGCAGACGAAAATCGCCGCAATCACCCCGGACAGCTCGGCCAGCAACGCACAGCCGACTGCGTGGCGCACGCGCTGGATGCCAACCGCACCGAAGTACACCGCCAGTACGTAGAACGTGGTTTCGGTGCTGCCCTGGATAGTCGCAGCCACCAGCGCCGGGAAGCTGTCCACGCCATGGGTCTGCATGGTTTCGATCAGCATGGCCCGTGCCGCGCTGCCGGAAAACGGTTTGACCAGCGCGGTCGGCAGGCCTTCGACGAAGCGGGTGTCCATGCCCATCCAGTTCACCGCGTGGCGAATGCCATCAAGCGCCAGCTCCAGCGCGCCGGAAGCCCGCAGTACACCAACCGCCACCAGCATGGCCACCAGGTAGGGCAACAGGCTCTTGGCCACGTCAAACCCTTCCTTGGCGCCCTCGACAAAGGCTTCGTACACCTTCACCCGCTTCAGCGCGCCGATCACCAGAAACAGCATGATCACCCCGAACAGCGTGAGGTTGCCGAGGATCGACGACAGGCTGGCCAGTGCAGCGGCCGACAGGGTGCCCAGGAAGGCCATGAAGCCGCCCAGCAACAGCGCGCCGGGGATCATGTAGGCGAGCACCACCGGGTCCCACAGGCGCAGGCGCTGCATCACCGCCACTGACAGCAGGCCGACAAGGGTCGAGACGCTGGTGGCCAGCAGGATCGGCAGGAACACCAGGGTCGGGTCGGTCGCGCCTTGCTGGGCGCGGTACATGAAGATGGTCACCGGCAGCAGGGTCAGCGACGAGGCGTTGAGCACCAGGAACAGAATCTGCGCATTGCTCGCCGTGGTGCTGCTGGGGTTGAGTTCCTGCAGCGCACGCATGGCCTTCAGGCCAATCGGCGTGGCGGCGTTGTCCAGGCCCAGGCCGTTGGCGGCGAAGTTCATGGTGATCAGGCCCAGCGCCGGGTGGCCGGGCGGGACCTCCGGCATCAGCCGGGCGAATAGCGGTCCCAGAACCTTGGCCAGCCATTCGACGATGCCAGCCTTTTCTGCGATTTTTAAGAACCCCAGCCACAGCGTCAGGGTGCCGAACAGCAGGACCATGACCTCCACGGACAACTTGGCCATGGCGAAGATGCTCTCGACCATCGCGGCGAAGATGCCGGCGTTGCCACCGACCAGCCATTGGGCCAGGGCGGAGATGGCCGCCACCAAGAAAAAGCCGAGCCAAAGGCCGTTGAGCATCCGATTGTTCCCCCTGCAAAGTGGCTGAATGATAACTGGTTTAGCCTGTACCGGCCTCATCGCCGGCAAGCCGGGTCCACAGGTATCGCACTGCCCTCGGGCTCACGGGGTACCTGTGGGAGCCGGCTTGCCAGCGATGAGGCCCATACAGACAACAAAAAGCCCCGACAAGTCGGGGCTTTTGGGTTCAGCCAGTCAGGCTCAGCGCTTGGCGGTTTCGCCCACTACAGCCGCTTCCTTCTTGTCCGCTACCAGCGAGGCATAGTACTTCTCGCCTTTGGCAGCGTCATACATGCCTTCCCAGCGTGCGATCACCAAGGCAGCCAGGGCGTTGCCGACCACGTTCAGGGCGGTGCGCGCCATGTCCATGATGCGGTCGACACCGGCGATGAAGGCCAGGCCTTCCAGCGGGATGCCCACGCTGCCCAGGGTGGCCAGCAGGACCACGAACGAAACGCCCGGCACACCAGCGATACCCTTGGAGGTTACCATCAGGGTCAGCACCAGCAGCAGCTGCTGGCTCCAGGACAGGTCGATGCCGTACAGCTGGGCAATGAAGATTGCCGCGATGCTCTGGTACAGGGTCGAGCCGTCGAGGTTGAACGAGTAGCCGGTCGGTACCACGAACGAGCAGATCGACTTCGGCGCACCGTACTTCTCCATCTTCTCGATCACGCGCGGCAGCACGGTCTCGGAGCTGGAGGTGGAGTAGGCGAGGATCAGCTCATCTTTC
>Ga0256883_1000496_pt1 | contig 12200 bp, 10 predicted proteins | sample MC6MC0491MT_FD_186337 | JGI IMG/M metagenome (GOLD analysis project Ga0256883, IMG submission 186337) | Metatranscriptome of enriched soil aggregate microbial communities from Iowa State University, Ames, United States - MC6-MC0491-MT... | ecosystem: Environmental > Terrestrial > Soil >...
GGATGTCGTATTTCTAACCTTGGACATCTTCGCGTCATCATACAAACGACGTAGTGCGTGGTACGTATTCTTTAGGATTGGAAGGTGGCTTATCTTCAATCCAAGTGAAGCCAATCTTTCTGGTTTGTAACGAGTGATACCCCACGCAAGCAATTGGTTTCTCAGGTGCGCCGCTCGCTACGCTTAGGGCTCGAATAATAAGGAGAAGTCCTTGTCCACCACCGCAGCAACATCCAATTCCTGTCCCACGCCTTCCAAGCGCTCGTCCGGCTGGTTGCGGGTCGTCGTGGTCGTCGCTGCCGTCATCGGGCTTTATGCCGTTGACGGGCCGTCCAAGGGGCAAGTCAGTGCAAGCGATGCCGTCACGAACCTCGAAAAGCCAATGAACGATACGGCGAAGGTATCGGGGCTGGGCGCAAACGGCGTGTCTGGACTTGGGGTGAACGGTGTCGCGGGATTGAGCGGCTCGGGCGTGCGCAAGTAATGGCGCACGCCGTCGAAGTCATAGCCTCGTTTGTTGTTTAAGCTCCTGCCATCGTCGTGGCATCCCATCCATGGGCACTTCAGTAGCTCGCGGATATCCCTCAAGTCTTAGGTGTAGTACGTCTTCCTTCTCTTAAGTCTCTCTTAAGTCGGCAAGCGAACAATCGGTCGGGTCTTGAATCGATTGACAGGCTGCCGCAATGACTTCCCCCAAAGCCCCTCAGGCACTGACCACCTGGCAATTGATCCGGCCATTCTGGGTCTCGGACGAGCGGTGGGCGGCGCGCGGATTGATCGCTGCCATCATCGCGATGAATCTGACCATCGTGTATATCAACGTACGGTTGAACGCGTGGAACGCCGGTTTCTACAACGCACTGGAAGGCAAGCAGGTCGAGGCCTTTGGCGGTCTGTTGTGGACATTCACGTGGCTGGCGTTCAGCTTCATCATCCTGGCGGTATACAGCCTTTATTTGCGGCAGGCATTGGGATTTCGCTGGCGGCAGTGGATGACGCGCCGGTATATCCACGAGTGGCTGGGCGACCATGCGTTCTATCGCATCGAGCGCGATGGCACGGCCGATAACCCCGATCAGCGCATTGCGGACGATTTGCAAGGGCTGGCGACGACGACATTAGCGCTGTTTCTCGATCTGATTTCCACGGTCGTGACGCTGGTGTCTTTCATGTCGATTTTGTGGACGCTCGGCGGTGCGGCCAGTATTGTGCTGGCCAATCATCAGATCGATATTCCCGGCTACATGGTATGGGCCGCGATGGTGTACGCATTGGTGGGATCGGTACTGATCAAGCGGTTCGGCGCGCCGCTGGTGGCAACTAATTATCGTCAACAGCAGGTGGAGGCTGACTTTCGCTTTGGCTTGATTCGCGTGCGTGAAAATGCCGAGCAAATCGCACTGTATGGCGGCGCCCATGCCGAAGGGTCGGATGCAAGTATGCGGTTCGGCCATATCCGCGATAACTGGCGGCGCATCATGTCGCTGACCAAACGGCTCACGTTCATGACATCGATGTACTCGCAAGCGGCCATCATCCTGCCGTTGGCGCTGGCCACGCCGCATTACTTTGCCGGGGCCTATTCGTTTGGCGTGTTGATTCAGGTCGCGCGGGCGTTCGGCACGGTGAGCGATTCCCTTTCCTGGTTCATCCTCAATTACGCGACGTTGGCCGAGTGGCGCGCTACGGTGAATCGGCTGCGCGAGTTCAAGCTGGCATTGGCACGCCGCGAACACACCCTTGAGCGACAAGGGGGTGGCGGTGCCGTCGGTTCTCTCCATGAAACGTCACCGCAATCCTTGGGGCCTGCACAAATCGAGAACGCGGTGACGCCCTTGTTTGTGCCAACGCCCATGTACACATCCGGCCAAGTGTCATTGGCATCCCTTTCAACATGCTCTTCATCCGCATCGCCGTCATCGGTTGCGCATTCGCCGCCGCGCGTGTTGCTGCGCACACAATCGCTGCAGTTGCAGCGCCCCGATGGCTCACCGCTTGTGGCGATCCCCGACGTTCGCGTCATGCCGGGCGAGCGCTGGCTGATCAAGGGCGCATCCGGGGTCGGCAAAAGTACGCTGCTTCGCGCCGTCGCCGGTCTGTGGCCCTATCGCACGGGCGCGGTCGTCGTGGCGGAAAATATGCGCATGCTGTTTGTGCCGCAACAGAGCTATATGCCGATCGGCACCTTGAAGGCGGCGCTGTGCTACCCCGATACGGCGGATCGATTTGACGACGCATACTGTGCGGCGGTGCTCGAGCAATGTGGTTTGGGCGCGTTCCTTCCCGAGTTGCTGAAGCCCGATCATTGGGGTCGACGCCTGTCGCCCGGGGAGCAGCAGCGCGTGGGCTTTGCTCGCGTGCTATTGCAGCGGCCGCAAATGGCTTTTCTGGATGAGTCGACCAGTGCGTTGGACCTCGATACCGAGCGCCGGCTGTACCGGGCGCTGATGGAGCAACTGCCCGAGACGGCGATCATGAGCGTGGCGCATCGCGAATCGTTGGCCGATTTTCATCCGCGCACGCTTACACTTAGGGCTGACGACGCCGCCACGATCAGGACGGCGCCCGACGCGGGGTGGAACCATGCGCTTGTTGTTGGTTGAAGACGATCAGATGGTGGGGCAGGCGGTTTGCGCCGGCTTGCGGCAGGACGGTTTCGCGATCGATTGGGTTACCGATGGCGAGCAGGCGACCACGGCCTTGCGCGTGGAGACCTTCGATTTGGTGCTGCTCGATTTGGGCCTTCCGGGAAAAAGCGGCATCGAGGTGCTGCGCAGTTTGCGCGCGCGTGGGGCGCAGCACCCCGTGATCATTCTGACGGCACGCGATGCGGTCGCCGATCGTATCGCGGGGTTGGACGCCGGTGCAGACGACTATGTGATCAAGCCCTTCGACCTGGATGAGCTTGCGGCGCGCATCCGAGCCTTGACGCGCAGGCGTGCGGGGCGCGCCGAGCCCGTGATCCAGTATGGCGCCATGACGCTCAATCCCGCCACACGCGAGGTGCGACTGGATGGGACGCCGGTGCATCTTTCTGGGCGCGAGTTCGCGTTACTGCAAGCCTTGCTGGACCGGCCTGGTGCGGTGTTGTCGCGAGCACAACTCGAAGAAAAACTTTATGGATGGGACGATAGCGTGGGCAGCAATGCAGTCGAAGTACACATTCATGCCCTGCGCAAAAAGTTGGGTGTCGACCTCATCAAGAACGTACGCGGGGTTGGCTACCGCGTGCCGCAGTGAAGGTCGCGTCCGTGCACGCATTCAAATCCTTCGGTACCACGTCGATCCGGCGCACGTTGTTGCTCTGGCTGGCGCTGGGATTGTCGTGCGGCATCGTGCTCGCAGGTACGGCGCTCTATTTTCAGGCGCGCGTCGAAGCCGATGCGTTGTTCGATTATCAGCTCAAGCAAATTTCCGCATCGCTGCCGCGTGAGGCCTTTGCGCCGATCGCGCCTGCGCGCCAGGGCGGTATCGCTGCCGGTGAAGACATTCTGATCCAGATCTGGGACAACAACGGCTCAGTCATTTATCGGTCGCATTCGCGCATGGCGTTACCGCAGCGCGCCGAGCTCGGCTTTGCCAACGTGCCGCGAGACGACGGCATGTGGCGGATCTATGCCGCCCAGATCGGCAACACGGTCGTGCAGATCGGCCAGCCGCAAAGCGCCCGCCAGGCCGTGGCCGCGCAGATGGCCATCAAAACCGTGGCGCCGTTGCTGCTGTTCTTTCCCATCCTGGGCATCATCATCTGGATCGCGGTGGGGCGAGGACTCGCGCCCGTGCGTCGCGCCGCCGCCGAGGTTCAAGCGCGCGATGCCGACCAACTCGAGGCGATCTCCGAGCGCGGACTACCCACCGAGATTCAACCCTTGATGCATGCGCTCAACGATCTGTTGGCGCGATTGCAGGATGCCATGCAAGCCCAGCGGGCATTCGTGGCGGATGCCGCGCATGAGCTGCGTACGCCGTTGACGGCGCTGCGTTTGCAAGCGCAAGTGGCGGAACGCGCACATGCGCCTGAAGAGCGCCAGGCGGCATTCGAACAATTGCGGCGCGGCATCGATCGCAGCAGTCATTTGCTGCAGCAGTTGCTGATCCTCGCCCGCCAGGAACCGGGAGCGTCGGACGAGCATGCGGCGAGCATTGCTGTCGTTCCCATCGTGCAAGAGGCGATCGCCGATTTTGCGACGGTGGCCGATGCCCGTGGGATCGATCTCGGCGTGATCGATCAAACGCCGGTATTCGTGCGCGGCAATGCCGCCGCGTTGCGCATTCTGTTGGGCACGCTGATCGACAACGCCCTGCATTACACGCCGCGCGGGGGCGTGGTCGACATCTTCGTACGCGAAGCAGCCGATGGCTACGTCGTGGGCATCCAGGACGGCGGCCCCGGTATCGACGAGGCCGACCGTGCGCGCGTGTTCGACCGTTTCTATCGTGCGCCCAATGCCCATCTGCATCATGCCAATGGCAGCGGTCTGGGGTTGACGATTGCGCAGCGCATCGCTGACGCCCATGGTGCGCGCATCGAGCTGTCCAATACCGAAAGCGGTTTGCTGGCATTGGTGCGACTGCCTCGAACGCTCTGAGCGCTCTAGCACGAGATTGAACGCACACGGACGATCGCGCGCAGATTTGCCGTTGCAGGCGCAGGCCTGCGTGCCGTGCGTCCGCCCGGCGTGCGCGGACGAAGTATCGTTCGCGGCACACAAACATTTTCGATCTCTTAAGTTTGCGTTAAGTCTGCCTTTCTACGCTTCTACCTCATCGGGACATCGTGTCCCCGGTCCCAAGGAGTGCATCATGAAAGGTCAAGTCTTTGCGCGTTCAGCGCTTGCAGCCGCCGTCCTGACGGCCGTTACCGGCGGAATCGTCTACTCGTCCGCAGGTGCCGCTGTGGCGCAGACGACGCCGGTTTCGCTGGTTGCGCCCAGCAGCAGTAGTGTTACCCACACCCCCGGCCTGGCCACGGCCACCGATTTCTCGGGCATCGTCGAGAAGGCCGGACCTGCGGTCGTCAATATCAGCGTGACGGGCAAATCCACTGCTGCCGAGGACGACGACTCGGCGGGTATTCCCGGCTTGTCGCCCGACGATCCGATGAATGAATTTTTCCGGCGTTTCGGTCCTCAGGCGCAAATGCCGAGCAAGCCGCATATGACGCGGGGTCAGGGCTCGGGCTTTATCGTGAGCGCCGATGGCTTGATTCTCACCAATGCACACGTGGTGGATGGCGCGACTGACGTGACGGTGCGCCTCACGGACCGGCGCGAATTCAAGGCAAAGGTGCTTGGCGCCGACAAGCAGAGCGACATCGCGGTGATTCGCATCGAGGCAAAAGATTTGCCGGTCGTGCGTATCGGCAATCCAAGCGATGCCAAGGTGGGTGAACCCGTGCTTGCCATCGGCTCGCCTTACGGCTTTGACAACACCGCGACGGCCGGCATCATCAGCGCCAAATCGCGCAGCTTGCCCGAGGATACCTACGTGCCGTTCATCCAGACGGACGTGGCGGTGAATCCCGGCAACTCCGGCGGCCCGCTCTTTAATGCGCAAGGCGAAGTGATCGGCATCAATTCGCAGATCTATAGCCGCACGGGCGGATATCAAGGGTTGTCGTTTGCCATTCCGATCGACGTGGCGACCAAAGTGCAGCAGCAGTTGGTGGCACATGGCCATGTGACGCGTGGTCGGTTGGGTGTGGCCGTGCAGGAGGTCAACCAGGCGCTGGCGCGATCGTTTGGGCTCGAGAAAGCCGGTGGCGCATTGGTAAGTTCGGTCGAGAAGGACAGTCCCGCGGCCAAGGGCGGTTTGCAGGTGGGCGACGTGATCACGGGCTTCAACGGCCGTGCGATCGAACATTCGTCCGACTTGCCTGCTGCGGTGGCGGACGCTACGCCTGGCAGCGCCGCGAAAGTCTCGGTGATGCGCGAGAAGGCCGAGAAGACCTTGTCGGTGACCATTGGCGAGTGGAAGGTCGCTCAGAACGATGCCAAGAAGGCGCAGTCCGACCAGGCCAAACTGGGCCTGGCGGTGCGGCAGCTTTCGCCGCAGGAGCGCGCACAGTCGGGCATCGAGTCGGGCCTCCTGGTGGCCAGCGCGAACGGGCCCGCCGCAGTGGCCGGCATTCAAGCCGGCGATGTGATCCTGGCCTTCAACGGCGTGCCGCTGAAGGATGTGGAGCAATTGCGCAAACTGGTAGATGGCGCGGGCAAGAATGTGGCGCTGCTGGTGCAGCGTGACGACAGCAAGATCTTTATCCCGCTGACGCTTGGATAACGCTGGCGAACCACGCGAGCATGCGGGCGATGACAGGCTACGCGCCGCGCCTGTGCGGATACTGCATAGGCGCGGCGTCCCCTCGGATTGTCCCGCAATTCGATTGTTTCTGCTATGGATCGAAATGGATTTAGCTGTTCCGAAAGCCACTGAAACAGCTTATACACCCGGTATCTCGATAGCAGCGACAGACACATAAAAGCGATGCTAATTTCCATTCAACGCCGATACATGCGGGTTTCGACGGCGTCGATTGGAGAATAAAAATGAGCATCACCAAACGTATGAGTCAGGCTTTCCTCGTTGCCGTTCTTGCCCTGGGCGTGAGCGGCGCGGCATGGGCAGATAAGCAAACGCGTAATACCGTGATCGGTGCGGGCCTGGGTGGCGTGGCCGGCGCGTTATTGTCCGAGGGCGATCCGTGGGTCACCGTGGGCGGGGCGGCGGCGGGTGGTGTACTGGGTCACGTCATCACCGATGATGATGACCGTCGCGGTCGTCGCAACTGGGATCGCGGCGATCGTCGCCACGACGACTACCGTCGCGCCGGTTATCGCAAACATCACGATGACCGCCGTCATTGGAAGAACAAGCGTCACCATCATCGCCATTGATTTCTGGCGGGTGGGCGTTTGTATCCGGAATGCCAATGCGTAAACAGGGTGTAGCAGTGCTGGTGTGACGGTCGGCAAAGTTCGATACTCCCGCTAACTGGGAGAATCGCCGGCCGCATTCCCCTTCCTTCCGATGCGAGCCGGCGTCGGGAGAATTCACATGCAGCAAACTTCATGGCGCAACACGATTGCGCCGGTCACGTTTACGGGCTCAGCCCTCATTGCGTTGGGCTTGATCGTTTACGCGAGCCTGTTGCCGGAGCAGGCCAAGGCCGTCTTCACGCACGCCAACGATTGGATCATCGCCGAAGCCGGCTGGTTCTATTTGCTGTCGGTAGGCATCTTTGTCCTGTTCTTGTTAGGGCTGGCGATCAGCCCCTTCGGGCGCATCAAACTCGGACCCGACGAATCCACGCCTGACTACAGTTATGGCACGTGGGTCGCCATGCTCTTTAGCGCCGGCATGGGCATCGGCATCGTCTTCTACGGCGTCGCCGAACCGATCACACACTTTTCCAAGCCGCCGGTGGCTGAAGCCCTGTCGCCGCAGGCGGCACGCGACGCGATGGAGATCACTTTTTTCCATTGGGGCGTGCATGCGTGGGCGATCTACGCAGTGCTGGGATTGGCGCTGGCGTATTTTGGTTATCGCCGTGGCCAACCGCTCACGTTGCGCTCGGCGTTTCACCCCCTGCTGGGCGATCGCATCCATGGTCCCATTGGCGATTTGATCGATATTTTTGCGGTCGTCGGAACGATGGCTGGCCTGGCGACATCGTTAGGGTTGGGCGTGTCGCAACTGAACGCCAGCCTGTTCTATCTTTTCGATCTGCCGCAAACGCTCAATATCCAGCTCATTCTCATCGCAGTGGTGACCCTGCTCGCCACGCTTACCGTGGCGACCGGTCTGGACAACGGCATCCGGCGTTTGAGCGAGCTGATCCTGATCGTGTCGTTCATCTTGATGGCGCTGCTGTTGGCGCTGGGTCCCACGGCGTTTTTGCTGCAGGCCTTTGTCGAGAATATCGGTCTCTATCTGAACGGATTCATCGGCCGCACCTTCCATAGCTTTGCCTACGAGCCCTCGGAGTGGGCGGGCAAGTGGACACTGTTCTATTGGGGCTGGTGGATTTCCTGGTCGCCGTTTGTAGGCATGTTCATCGCCCGTATCTCGCGCGGCCGCACGATCCGTCAATTCCTGCTCGGCGTGCTGTTTGCCCCGGCGGGTTTCAGTTTTATCTGGTTCACGATTTTCGGCGATCTTGCCATCTGGCTCGACATCCATCAGGCAGGCGGCGCAATTTCCAAGACCGTTGCCGACAATATGCCGATTGCGCTCTTCACGGTGTTTGAATATCTGCCGTTCTCGACTGTGCTGGCATGGATCACCGGGCTGCTGGTCGCCGTGTACTTCGTCACGGCATCCGACGCTGGTGCGCTTGTGATCGCGATGATCACCGCCAAGTCCGGCGAGGAAGAACCGGCATTGTGGCTGCGCGTATTCTGGGCGCTCACATGTGGCGCCTTTGCGGGCTGCCTGCTGCTCTTGGGCGGGCTCGAAGCGGTACAGATGGCAGCCGTGATTGCGGCATTGCCGTTGGCGATCGTGATGCTGTTCATGTGTTGGGGCATATGGAAGGCGCTCAACGACGAAGCCTCCATGCAGGCCAGTTCGAGACTGCAGGCAGTGCCGCTCATGCCGATCGAGGGTGCCGTGCCCTGGCGGCGGCGCCTGAGTGCCATCATCAGCCATCCCAACAAATCGCAGATCGACAAGTACTTCGCGTCTACCGTAACGCCAGCCTTGGCTGCCGTCGTCGCCGAACTGCAGAAGCGCGACCTTGTGGCAAATACCGAGATGTTGGAAGACGGCGTGCAGTTGAAAGTGGTGCATGGTGAGAACACGCCGGAGTTCATCTACGCAGTGCGTGCGGTGAGCCAGGCAATTCCGGCCTTTGCGCTATCCGACTCGGGCAGTACATCGAGCCCGCGGCGGCGTTATTACCGTGCCGAGGTGTTCCTGACGCAAGGCGGTCGGGGCTATGACATCTATGGCTACAGCGGCGACCAGCTGATTGCCGACGTGATCAATCATTACGATCGCTTCCGGCATTATCTTTACACGACGCAGTAGGCGGTTCCTGGCTGACCGCTGTTTAAAACCCGTGTTTGGCCGGGCGCGGCAGAACCGTTCGCAAGGCGCACGCTGAACAAGCCAGCGCAAAGCGGTAAAAAAAATAGGCCTCCCGTTTACGACCGGGAGGCCTATCTACTGCTTACGTACCCCATCACTTCAGGGCCGTATGTACTGCGGAACAGCATCGGTACTGCGAGGGGTAATACATGAACTACGGGTACTGCCCGAACTGCGGGTACTGCATGTACTGTCTACTCAACAACGTCGATTACTGCGACTGCATGTACTGCAACTGCGGGTCTTACTTCCACTCAAACACATGCGCGGAGATGCATGTCCGTTGCCAGCGGATCGCACCGCGGATCGCCGCGGCGCGTGGCACTGTCAATTAGCCCTTCGTGGGCGGGTAGTCCAACGTGCCGAAGGTGTAGGTGCCGTCAGCCTTGGCTTGACGCAGTTCCTGCACGACTTGAGCGCGGCTTTCGGTGGCGCCGGTTTGGGCGACTTGGGGCGGGTAGTCGAGCGTGCCGAAGGTCACTACGCCGTTGTTTTGAGCGGCGGCCAATTCGGATTGCACTTCAGCGCGGGTCAGGCTCGAACGCTGAACGATCGGAGCGGGGTATTCCAGATTACCGAAGGTGTAGCTGCCGTCAGCTTTGGCTTGTTGCAGTTCGCTGACGACTTCAGCACGGGTCTTGTCTTGGCCGAGGTCGGCGGCTTGAGCGCTCACACCAATCAGCGAGAGGGAAAGAACTAGGGCAGTGGTAAGGGTCTTCATGGTCAATCTCCAGTCAATTGTCTCAGCGCGTCTTGCGCTGGGGTCGTATCGTCTTTGCGTCGTGTGTGACGACTTGATGACTGAATTGTGAACCTATCAAGACCTAGGATAAACCCTTATAACCGCAAAACATTATCCCGAAATGATGGGTAATAAGGCCGGTCGCTCCTCTAAACTACGATTATTGGTAACGTGAGACGCGATTTGCAACACGTTATTGGCCTGCAGCAATCCTTCATTACAGCAGCGTGCCGGCAAGGGCTGCGGCAACCAGAAGCGCGCCCGTCCAAAGGTTGGCGCGAAACAACATGAAGTTCTGTTCGGGGCGCTTCAAGTCGAATTTGGCGAGCTGCCAGAACAGGTGAATCGCGATGGCGGCCATGCCGATGTAGTACGCCGGATGCATGGCCATGGCCCATCCGCCCCACGTCCACAAGGCGATGGTGGCCACATAGAATCCGCTGACCCACACCTTGCCGTTGGCGCCGAAGCGCAACGCGGTGGAATGCAGGCCCAGTTGCGCATCATCGCGCACATCCACGTAGGCGTAGATCGTGTCGTAGCCGATTTGCCACAGCACCGCACCAAACCACATGGCAATCGCTGCCAAGGGGACGGCATTGTGCACGTCGGACCACGCCATCAGCATGCCCCAGTTGAACGCAATGCCCAGCACGGCTTGCGGCCAATAGGTAAAGCGCTTGCACAGCGGATAAATGAAGACGATGGGCAGCAGCGCCACCGCCAGCCAGCGGCTCATCGGATTGATGAAGAAGAGCAGCACGGCGCAGACGACCAATTGGGCAAACAGGAACCACAGCGCTTTCTTCAGCGTGATCTGCCCGCTGGTGAGCGGCCGGAAACGCGTGCGTTCGACGTGCTGATCGATGTCGCGATCGCAGATGTCGTTGATCGTGCAGCCCACGCCGCGCATGAGCAATGCGCCCAGTGAAAAAATGATGAGGCGGGCAAGGGTGGGCAGTCCGGAAGACGCTTGCACCAGTGCCGCCAGGCACGGCAGCAGTGTCAGCCAGGTGCCGATCGGTCGGTCGAGACGGCACAGCCGGGCATACGGGCCCCATGATGCCGGAAGCCAGCGCGCGACCCAATCGTCGGCGATGATGTCGTTGAGGTCGGGGGCGGGGCGGGCGGTGACGGCCATGAATCAGCGTCCGTAATTGGCGATCAGGCGGCCCAGCGTGGCGATGCCGGCGCGGATCTTCGTCTCGGGCACGGTCACGAAACTCAGTCGCAACGTATTGTGGACGGGTGCTGAGGCGTAAAACGGCGCGCCCGGCACGAATGCGACTTTTTCGGCGATCGCCTGCGCGAGCAACACGCTGCTGTCGATATGGGCGGGCAACGTCACCCAGATGAACATGCCGCCTTCGGGGCGGGTATAGGCGACATTTGACGGAAAGTGTTCGGCAATCGCATCCAGCATGTAGCCGCATTGCTTGCGATACAACTCGCGCACCACCGGCAGGTGCTGCGTGAGGAAACCATCCTTGATGATCTCGTAGACCGCCATCTGCGTGAGCGTGGAGGTGTGCAGATCGGTGGCTTGCTTGGCCCGGACGAGCTTGTTGATGATGGCCCGGTTGGCCGCGATGTAGCCCAGCCGCAGGCCGGGTGCCAGCACCTTCGAGAACGAACCCAAACGGATCACGTTGGCGCCCGCAGCGGGTGCAAGCGACAAGAGGCTGGGCGCATGGTCGCCCGCATAGCGCAACTCGCCATAAGGATCGTCTTCCACGACCGGCAACCCCAGTCGCGCGGCTTGGGTGACCAGCTCCTGGCGGCGCGCCGGATTCAGGGTGCGGCCGGTGGGATTCTGGAAATTGGGCAGGGCGTACAGGAAGCGCGCACCGTCGGCCATCGCCGGCGTGATGGCTTCGGGGACAAGGCCGCCGTCGTCAGTGGCCACCGACGCGTATCGCGGCTGGTAGAGGCTGAACGATTGCAGCGCGCCGAGGTAGCTGGGTGTCTCGACCAGCACCTTGCTGTCTTTGTCGATCAGCACCTTGCCCAGGAGATCGAGCGCTTGCTGAGAACCGGAGACGATCAGGATGTCATCGGGCGTGACGCGCGCGCCATTTCGGTTCAGATCGTCGGCCACCCAGGCGCGCAGCGGCGCATAGCCCTCAGTGGGGCCGTACTGCAATGCCGTGCGCGGCTGCTCGGTCAATACCCGGTCGAATGCCTGACGCACCACTTCCGCCGGAAACCCGTCCGGTGCCGGCAAACCGCCCGCAAACGACGTGATATCGGGGCGCTCGGTGACCTTGAGAATTTCGCGAATGGCGGAACTGGTCAGTTGCAGGGCGCGTTCGGAAAAGGTGCAGGCAGAGTCGAGAGGGGTGTCCATGAGGCGGCGTTCAGACGGGCGCGA